>Ga0206873_1198_pt1 | contig 17577 bp, 6 predicted proteins | sample Alteio_BWOrgCont_11_FD_152631 | JGI IMG/M metagenome (GOLD analysis project Ga0206873, IMG submission 152631) | Enriched cells from forest soil in Barre Woods Harvard Forest LTER site, Petersham, Massachusetts, United States -... | ecosystem: Environmental > Terrestrial > Soil > Temperate forest > O...
AGGCACCCACCCCGCCAAGGCCGCCACTCAAAGTGATGTTGTGAGGATTGGCCGAAAGATCGGCTGTCTGGAAAGTTGTGCCAACCGTGCTGTTGCTCAGCGTCATCGGCGCGGCCGACGACCAGTCCGCCAATGCCCCCAACGTTCCATTCCCCAGGGTGATTGACACCAGGCTGCTGGGCGCATTGGCCACGAGGCCCACGCTGCCCAGGTAAAGATTGCCGCCGGCCACGGTCAAGGTGCTGTTGGCCGTTGAATTGCTGCCGCTATTGAGTGTTATGCCGGTAAGCATCGCCGTGCCGCCCGTAATGTTCGCCACACCCCAGGTGCCATTCGTCGCATTGGTGGCAAGCAACAGGCCGTCCGTGCCCAGATAAGTCAGCGAACCGCCGGTCATCGTCAGGAAACCGCCGCGCGTCGCGCTGCTGCCCGAACCCACGGTGAAGCCGCCCGTCGTGGTGGAATTCCCAATCACCAAATTGCCCCCGGTGATGTTCAAGTCACCTTCGGAATTCCCGGTGGAAATGCTGACGCTTGTGGCCGTGACATTGCCGCCGTTGATGATCAGGCCGCTGGTCAAGCTGGGCGCGCCGTTGACGCTGTTATCGCGCACGTTGACCATGGTTCCCAGCGCAACCGTCCCCCCGTTGATGTTGATAGATCCGCCACTGTTGGCGCCGCCAATCGTGGTGGAACCGAAGGTGGCCGTGGAGTTGGCCCCGATGGTGATCGACGCGGCGGTGCTGCTGCCGGTGCCGTCATTCAGGCTGGTGGCCGTCAGGTTGCCGCCGTTCAACTGGAATACGCCACCCGATCCGGCGGAGACTGCGGTTAGCGGCGCCACCGTCGTGCCGAAAGCACCAGTGGAGGAAATCGCCAGCGTGCCGTTGGTCACATTCAAGCTGCCGGTGAAGGTGCTGACGCCGGACAGCGTCGTCGTGCCTCCCGCGCCCTGCTCCGTCAGCGCGCCGGTGCCGTCCAGATTGCCCGAAAACGTATTGGCCGTATTGCCGCTGATGGCGAGGGTCGCGGTGCCCACCGCAATGTTGCCCGCGCCCGCGACGGAAGCCACGGTGTCATTGAAATTCGCCAAATTAAAGACGGCGCCGCTGGCCACCGTGAGGGCTGAATTGGGAACCGCATTGGCGATGCCGACATTCAGGGTTCCGCCATTCACGGCGGTCGGCCCGGTGTAGGTCTCCACCGCGTTGAGGAAGAGGTTGCCGTTGCCCGCCTTCGTCAGCCCGCCCGAGCCGCTGTTGCCAATGGAATTGGCCAAAGTCACGTCATGGCCGTTGGTGTCCAGCGTGGCGCCGCCCGCGCTGATCGTCACCAGCCGGCTGGTGGAAATATCGACCGTGCCCAGCCACTGCAGGGATCCGCCATTAAAGTTGATCGACGAGCCCGCTCCCAGATTGTTCAACGCGGCAAACTGCACCGTGCCGCCGTTGATGTTCATCGGCCCGGTGAAGGTGTTCGCGGCGGTCAAGTCCAGGGTGCCCGCGCCGGCTTTGGTCAGGCTCCCCGCCCCGCCGTTGCCGATGGCGCTGCCGATGGTGACGTTGTTGCCGTTCGTGTCCAAGGTCGCCCCGCCGGAATTGATCGTCACCGCGCGACTGGAGGAGATATCCTGCGTGTTGCCCGAGGCCCATTGCAGCGTGCCGCCGTTGAAAGTCAGGCTGCCGGTGCTCAACGCCCCGTTGGTGAAATTAAGGATGCCACTGTTGAAGATCGTGCCGCCCGCATAGGTGTTGGCGCCCGACAAGGCCACCGTGCCGTTTCCACTCACGGTGACGGAGTGGCTGCCGCTGTCCGAGATGTTGCCGGAAATCGCCAGCGTGTCACCAGCGCTGGTCGTGCTCACCGCCAGCGACGAATTCAACACGAGCGGCACCGCCAAGGTATGGTTGCCGGCCTGGTCAGTCACCAAGGCTGCGTTGCCCGCATTGTCGAGCGTCAGCGCATGCGCGGGATTACCGTCGCTGGCTATCGTGTAAGACGCACCGGTGTCGTTGAACTGCACGGAGCCGACCGTCGCCGCCTGGTCAAGCGTCACCGTCCCGCCGGTCCCGTGACTGTCAAAAATAGCCGTCTGCTGCGCCGCATTCGGCGGCGGGATGCCGGCGTTGGGCGACGTCCAATTGGAGGCGTTGCTCCAATTGCCCGCGCCAGTTTGCCAGAAGAAAAGCGGGGCCGTAGTGGTGATCGTCAATGTGACGAAGCCCGGGTTGGTGGTCGTATCGAAAGCATAGGTGGTCCCGCCCGCGGCATTCGCGGCAAAGAACGAGGTCACGCTGCCCGTCAGGGAGCCATAACCCAGCAACTCATAGCTGCCCGCCCCGACGAATGAAGCGCCATTCGCCGCATAAAAATTAAAGCCAATCGTGCTCGCGCCGCCGTTCAGCGCCAGGGTGTTGGCCACGTCAATCGTGTCGTTGCCGCTGCCGGAGGACAGGACAAAGTTCAGCGTGGAATTCGCCCCCAGCATGAGGTTCGAGCCCAAATTCAAGGTAATCGGCGTGCCGGACGACGTGCCCGCCTGGCCCAGGGTCAGGTTGCCGCCCGCATTCAGCGTCACCGCGCCCGCCACCGTGCTGGTGGTGTCAATCGAGAGGGTGCTGCCCGTCACCGCCACCGCGCCGGAATTCAATTGCGCGCCACTGCCAACCTCCAGCGTGCCGCCGCTGATGTTGACGCCGCCGCTGGGGGCCGTGACCCCGGTGCCCAGCGTCAATTTCCCATTCCCCACCTTGGTCATCGCGCCGCTGCCGGTGATGTTCGCCGTGCCAAACGTGACATTGTTGCCGTGGGTGTCCAGCGTGCCCCCGCCGGAGTTAAACGTCACCACATTGCCCGCGGTGATATCCGTCGTCGTGCCATTCCATTGCAACGTGCCCCCGTTGAAGGTGACGCCGCCGCTGCCCAGGTTGGTCGTGTTAAAGCTCAGCGTGCCACTGTTCAAATTCGTCCCGCCCGTGTAGCTGTTGGCTCCCGCGAGCACGGTCGTGCCGGTGCCATTCATCGCGATTGCGCCGCTGCCGCTGATGGCGTTGACCACGGTGTAAGGAACGTCGCTGCGGTTGAAGACCAGGGTGCCATTGTCCACGATCGCCGCCGTCCCAATCGACCCCGTCGTGCCGCCACTGCCAATCTGCAGGGTGCCGGAGTTGATGGTCGTCGTGCCCGCATACGTGTTGGTGCCGTTGAGTGTCAGCACGTCGCCACCGGTCACGATCAAGGCACCCGTCCCGCTCAGCACGCCGTTTAAGGTGATATTGTGCGGAACGGCGGAAGGATCGGCGGTCTGGAAAGTCGTGCCGGCGGTGCTGTTCAGCGTGATCGAAGCGACGGACGACCAATCCGCCAGAGCCCCGATGGTGCCGTTCCCAAAATTGACGCCCACGGTGCTGCCGGGTGAGTTGACCACCAGGCCCACCGTGCCCAAGTAAAGATTACCCCCCGATACGTTCAACGTGCTGTTCGCGTTCGTAAAATTGCCGCTGTTGACCGTCACACCCGTCAGCATTGCCGTGCCGCCGGTGATATTCGCGATGCCCCAGGTGCCATTTGTTGTGTTGGAGGAAAGCAACAGGCCGTCCGTCCCCAGGTAAGTCAGCGAACCGCCCGTCATCGTCAGGAATCCACCCCGGGTCTGACTGCTGCCCGAGCCCACGGTAAAGGCTCCCGTTGAGGTGGAGTTCCCAATGGTCAAATTGCCCCCGTGAACGGTCAAATCGCCGCCGGAATTGCCCGTGGAAATCTTAACGCTCGTCGCCGTGACGTTGCCGCCGGCGATAATCAGCCCCGTGGTCGTGCTCGGCGCGCCATCGTTGCTTTGGGAGCGCGGGTCGGACACCACCCCTAATCCCACATTGCCGCCGTTAATCGTGTCGGCGCCGCCGTTGTTGCTGCCGCCGATGTTGGTGTTGGTGAAAGTCGCCGTGGAATTGGCCCCGATGGTGATCGTCCCCGCCGTGTTGCTGCCCGTGCCGTTGTTCAGGTTCGTCGCCGTCAAATTGCCGCCATTCAATTGGAAGGCTCCGGTCGAAACCGACACTGTGTTGACATTCCCGTTCGCGCCGAAAACACCCGCGGAGTCGATGGCCAGCGTGCCCCCGGTCACACTCAGAGTGCCGGTAAAGGTGCTCGGCCCGTTCAGAATCGTCGTGCCCGTGGTGGTGGCCTCAACCAGTGTGCCCGTGCCGTCCAGATTGCCGGAGAAAGTATTGGTGCTGGTGCTGGTCAGCGTCAACGTCCCCGCGCCCAAGGTGATATTGCCCGCACCCGCAATCGAGGTCACCGTGTCGCTCAAGCTCGCCACGTTGAAAAGGCCCCCGCTGTTCACCGTGATGGCCCCATTGGCCGCCACGCCGTTGGCCACGGTCAGGTTGAGCGTGCCACCGCTATTGACATTGACCGTCTGTTGTATCGCCCCCGCCGCGCCCAGGTTCAAGGAACCCCCGTTGACGTTGGTCGCCCCGGTGTAAGTCTCAACCGCCGTCAGGGTGAGCGCGCCGTTGCCCACCTTCGTCAGGCCACCCGCCCCGTTGTTGCCAATGGGGTTGGCCAGCGTCACGTTGTTGCCGTTCGTGTCCAGCGTGCCCGTGCCGGTGAACGTCATCGGAATGCCGGAAATGTCCGTGGTGACGCCGGTGGGCCATTGCAACCCGCCGCCGTTAAAGATGATGCCACCGCTGCCGAAATTCGCGGTGCTGTTAAACGCCACCTCGCCACCCAGCAGGTTCGTGCCTCCACTATAACTATTCGTGCCCAGCAGGGTCAGGATGCCGTTCCCCACCTTGGACAGCGAACCGGTGCTCGGGCCGATATTGCCGGCCAGCGTGACATTGTTGCCATTGGTGTCCAGAATGGCGGAGCTGCCGGCGAAATTGAGCGGCAGGCTGGAAATATCCGCGCTCGTGCCGGTGGCCCATTGCAGCGTGCCGCCATTAAAGGTAATCATACCGGTGCCCAAGCTGGGCAGCCCGTTAAAGTTGAGAATGCCCGCGTTGAGGAACGTTCCCCCGGAGTAGTTGTTGGTGCCCGACAGCGCCAGGGTGCCGGCCCCGGCTAAAATCACCGACGCCGGGGAGCTTTCACTGATGCCGCCCGAAACACTAAGCGACTGGCCCGCCGCGATGTTGAACTGGGCGCCGTCGACGTCCAGAATCACCGGAGCCGTGATAAAATGGCTGCCCGACGTCACCGTGACGTTCGCCGGGCTGGGATCGTTCACCAGCGAAAGACTGCCACCCGAGCCCTGGCCAATGGTGTACGCGTTCGACCCGCCGAAATTGAGGCCGGCCGCCGTCCGGTCGCCATCCAAAGTGACCGTGACCGGTGAACTGATGGAAGCGCCCGGGAAGATCGCGATAACGTTGGACGCCGGCACGCCCGTCGTCCAGTTGGACGGAGTGCCCCAACTGCCACCGCTCGACACGTTCCACGAGTTCGGCCCGGGCGCGGCCGCGATGGTCAGGATCAGGTAGGTGCTATTGGAACTGAAACTGTAGCGCGCACTCGGATCGGGATTGGACACAATCAGCCCGGTCAGATTGCTGCTGAACGTCCCCTGAATCGAGCCGTTGTACTGAATCAAGTCATAGGTGCCCGGCTGCGCCCAACTGCTGTTGCCGCCCGCGGTGAAAAAGTTGAAGGCCCCGCCGTTCAGCGTCAGCCCGTCGTTCAACGTGGTGAAAATCTGGTCGTAGGAAGTCGTGCTGTTGAACGAAAAATCGAGCGTCGCATTGCCCAAGCCGCTGGGCCCGAGCGTCAGCGTCGGGATGGTCAGGCTGGCCGTCGGGTTCAGTTCCCCGCCGGCATTGATCGTCACGTTCGTGCTGGCGCTGAGATTGTTGACGCTGAGCGTGCCGGCGTTGATGGTGGTCGGGCCGGTGTAGGTGTTCGTGCCGGTCGAGAACCACGCCCCGGTGCCGTTCTTGACCAGCGAGGTCGGGCCGCTGGCGCCGTTGTCGGGAATATTGCCGGCGAAGGTGTTCGCCCCCGTGTTGTTGCCCGTCAGCGTGAAAGTCGTCGGCACGTTGGTTGTGCCGTAATTAAGCGCCGTGGTGTTGCTGAGAGTGAGGTTGCCCGTGCCGTTCGCGGAGATGGTCCCGCTGTTGCCCGTCAGCGTGAAGGAGCGGTTCGTCGACGCGGCCGTGCTGCCGATGTACTGGAGCGTGCCGTTGTTGATGACCAGGTTCGTCGCCGCCGCCGATGAGGTGCCAATGCTGCTCGCGCTGCCCCCGTTGGCCAGCGCCGCCGCCGCCACGGTGCCGGTATTGATCGTGGTAACGCCCGTGTAGCCGTTGGTGCCGGAGCCCAGCGTAAGCATGCCGCCGCCCGTTTGGGTCAAATTGGTCCCGCCGGTGATCGCGCCGCTCAGGGTGATGTTGAACGGGGCCCCCGTCGAGTCCGCCGTCTGGAACGTCGGGCTGCCGATCGTCATGGGCAGCGTGGACGTGAAATTTCCATTCGCCCCCAGCGTGCCTCCCACCAGATTATAGGTAACGGTGGCGGGCGTGCCGACTTTGGTGATGCCACCACCAGTGCCGTTGCCGACGTAGAGCGAGCCGCCCGTCATCGTCAAATTCGCCACCCCGGAAGAGACTCCCGTGCCACCCAAAGTCAACTGCGGGGTCGAAACATTGCCTGTTCCGGAAATGGTCAGGTTGCCGTCGCCCGCCGAAATGCCCAGCAGCACCAGGCCGGTCGTCGAGGTATTAGCCACAATGAAATTGCCCGAACTGACGGTCAAGGTGGCGCCGCGACCGGCCGACGTGGAATTGCCAATGTAGGCGCCGCCGTTCACGGTCATATTACCGCCATTGATGGTGCTCGCCGCCCACGAGGCGGTGTCCAAGACATAGTTGTTCGTCACGTTGACCGTGCCGCCCGCACTGACGATCAGCCCACCGGTGAGGGTTTGGGTTGATCCACCGTTACGTGGAATAGTGATGGAAGAGGCATTGAGCGTGCCGCCCGATACCGTGTAATTCGCAAATTGGCCATTGGTTCCCGCCGCTTCCGTAATGGTCAGTCCTCCGTTGAAACTGGCCGTGCCCCCCGTCTGAAATACCCCGCCACCAACGCCTCCAGTTTGTCCATTGACGGTGAAAGCGGACGTGTCGGTTAAACAGCCTCCACTAATTGTAAATTTAAAGGTGACGGTGCCATTGGTGTTGGGTGCCAAACTGCTGGTCCCGCTCAACGCGACATTCCCCGAACTCAAGATGAGGTTCGTGGCGGTGGTGTTTCCCGAACCTATCACCAGTCCACCCGAGACCCCCAGCGTTTCATTCGCATTGCTCCCCGAGGCGAGATTCCAGGTTTGCGTACCGTTCACCGTGAGCGCCGACGAAATGGTGAAATTCGCCGTCGCCTGGGTCAAATCAATGCCCGACGTGCCCAGCGTCAGCGTGCCGCCCGTGCCCGCCCCGAGTGTGACCGGACCGCCAATGTTTGTCACCTGAATGCCGGACCAGACCGTCGTGGCGTTCAGCGTCTGGGTGCCGATGATGCTATTGCTGTCCCACAACGCCACGTCTCCCGCGCCCGGCGCGACGCCCAGCGTCCAGGCCGGATTGCTGCCCGAGACTCCCAAGCCGGTCGTGCCGGTGCTGCCCTTTTCAACCACGACGGCGTGCGCTGCAGGAACGGCGGCGATCAGCAGGGCGGCCAAAAGAATGCCGGGTCGAAACCTAACGGCACGAATCAAGGGGATGAGGCAACGAGACATAAAGAAAACTCCTTAGCGGTAAAAATGAAAAAATCATGCCGCCAAGCACGATTTGCACTGGGCGGTCAACGACGATATAGGGGGCTAAAACAAGCGTATGACGTTAACCGGCTGACTTCAACCCCTAAACATCGCATTTCAGTGACTTTTTTGGCGGTTTTTTCTGCGCGATTGACTCGGGTATTTGCCTAATCCTGGCCAGGTTAAAAGAGCGGATCCGGCCGGAGCGGGAGGGCAACAACAAAAGAGGACGACACGGCGGTCGTCCCTCCAGCGGAGGGCAAAAGTTGCATCATCACCCTTTGCCGCCTGGGCTTGCCGTGTCTAGGCAAACTCGCAAAAGTCGGCAACCCCGGAGTGGATTTGCCCTGCCACTCCCCTGTCCCTCGCCATGAAACTACCCCGCATCCTGGCTTCCGTGCTTGGCCTGCTCGCCAGCCTTTTCTTTTCCCCGCCACTGCCCGGCGCCGATCCGGCCCCCAAGCCCATCGACGTGTATCTCATCGGCGGCCAATCCAACGCCACCGGCCAGGGCTATCTGAAAAACCTGCCGCCCGGCTTTGCCATCGACCAGCGCGTGCTCCTCTTCAACTCCGGTCGGCCTCACCTCAACAGCGGCGCCGCGCCCGACACCTGGGTTCCCCTGCGCCAGGCGTCGGAATCCCCCGACCGCTTCGGCCCCGAGATCGGCTTCGGCAACCGCATCCAGGAACTCTCCCCCAACCACACTATCGCCCTCATCAAGCACGCGCACTCCGGCACCAATCTTTACCAGCAATGGGCTCCCGGCGCCAACGCCGCCGACACCAAGAATCAGGGACCGCAGTTCGTCATTTTTGTCCAAACCGTCGAAGCCGGGCTCAAGGCCCTCCGTGAGCAGGGCTACGCGCCCACCATCCGCGGCATGATCTGGCAGCAGGGCGAAAACGACGCCTTCAGCGGCAATATCACCGCCGATAACGCCGCCGTCATCGCCAACTTCACGCAAAAAATCTCGGCCCAGTACGGCCAAAATCTCGCCCACTTCATTCAGCGCGTCCGCGAGCAATTCCATTCCCCGGATATGCTCTTCGTTTACGGCTACGTCCTGCCTCCGCCTAATAACCCGCCCGGGCGCGACGCCGTCCGCCAGGGCGAGCATGACGTCGACCAAAACTCCGGCGCCCCGCTCGCCGTGCAGGGCGCCTTTGTCGTGCCGACGGACGACTTGAGCCAGCGCGCCGCCGACCCCGGCACGCGCTACCCGAACGACCACCTCCATTTCGGCACCGCCGGCATGCTTGAACTTGGCCAGCGCATGGCCGACACCATGCACGCCCATCTCAATGGAGCAGCCCCGGCCAATACCACGACCCCGTCGGCCAGCAAGTTGCCGCCGACCCCCACTCCGTCTGCCGCGAACGTCACTGTCGTCACCGGGCAAAAATAATCGCCGGTTTCCGCCTACGTCCCCGGTTTGATGATGGTCGTGACAACGCCGGCCGGCGTGATGCGGCGGATGATCGCGTTGTCCGAGTCGGCCACGTAAAGATTCCCCGCCGCGTCCACGGCGATGCCCCGGGGCGCGCTGAAACGCGCCGCCGCGCCCGTGCCATCGGCGGTGCCCACTTCTCCGGCCGTTCCCGCCACGGTTGACACGACCCCGTCGGGCGTAATTTTTCGGATGACGTCATTGTCCGTATCCGCCACATAAACCGTCCCCGTGGCATCCACCGCCAGCCCGCGCGGCGAGCCAAACCGCGCCGCCGTCCCCGCGCCATCGCGGTAGCCGGGACGCCCGTCCGAGCCCGCCAGCGTCGTCACCACGCCCGCGGGCGTAATCTGGCGAATATTGGCGTTACCCTCGTCCGCCACATACACGTTGCCCGCGCCATCCACGGCCACGCCGCGTGGCGTGTTGAAGCGCGCCGCCGCGCCCGTGCCATCCACGCCGCCCCCGGTTCCGGCCTTCCCCGCCAGCGTCGTCACCACGCCCGCCGGGGTGATCTTGCGCACGATGGCGTTGGCGTTGTCCGCCACATAGACGTTGCCCGCGCTGTCGACCGCCACGCTGGTCGGCGTGCCGAAACGCGCCGCCGCGCCCGTGCCATCGGTGTCTCCCGCGTTGCCCGACAGTCCGGCCAGCACGGTTAGTTTGCCGTCGGGGGAAATTTTGCAGATGGTCTGGTCGTCCGTGTTCGCGACATACACGACGCCCGCGCCATTCACCGCCACGCCGGAGGGTGTGCTGAGTCCGGCCGATCCACCCACCGCCAATCCTCCCAAAATCACGTCCTGCCCGTTCATGCTGATTTTATGAATGGTGGCGTCGTCCACATTGGCGATGTAAAGATTCCCGGCCGCATCGATCGCGATGGACCGCGGGCTCGACAACGGTGCGATGACCGGCTGCGCCAGCGCCCAGGTTTGCGGCGGCGGGGCTGCCGCCGCGGGCGGCACGGCCGACTGGGGGCCGGAACCGGGGTTGGCGCAACCGCTCGCCAGCAACGCCAGCGCGCCTAAACTGAGGGGTAGGAATGTCTTCATAATGAATCAGGGTAAGCATCCCGGGGCGGGAATGGGGAGGTGATAATCACAAACGGCACGGAATTGTCCATCGTGTTTAAACCCCGGCAGTGGCACGGTTTGAATTAAAGAAGAGGACACGACGGAGCGTGTCCCTCCAGCAGGATGACAAACTGTACCGCTACCTCTCGTCGCGCAGGCTTGCCCGCCCCGGCCAAAATCTGCCATGATCCCGACATCCGTTACCCATGTTAAAAAGACTCCTCCTCTGGTCCGCCTCAGTCCTCCTGCTTTCCGTGTCGCTGCGGGCTGACTCCTACCACTTGCTCTCCCTCGCCCTCTACCAGCCCGAGGCCACCCTGGAGCAGCGCGTCGGCACCACCGTGGACATGGTTTCCTACGTCAAGGCCCTTAACGCCGCCGCCGCCGCCTATTTCGACGCCCTCCCGCCCGGCCATCCGGGCATCCTCAACCTGGTCATCGCCTTCAAACCCTCCGGCAAATCCAAAGTTTGGCTGGTGCCTCAGGACGCCAAACTCGATAAACCCGCCGACTTGATTAAAAAACTGGAAGCCGTGCCCGCGCCGAAACCCAATGGCGGCCCCATCGCGTTTTGCCTGCACGCCTCCCTGTGGGGCGGCACTGATGCCACGCCCTTCACGCAGCCGCCCTACCCGGACGAATGGTTGAACGCTTCCCCAAACTCCCTCAAACCGCTGCTCATTCCCGACGGCGTGCTCGACGCCATCTGGAAAGATTAAAGCGTTTTCGATTTAATTAGCCGCAAAGACAAATGTTGCGCGACGAGCGCGCAACCTACCAGGGAACGGAGCGGTGTTGCACGACGAGCGCGCAACCTACCAGGGAACGGAGCGGTGTTGCACGACGAGCGCGCAACCTACGCAGATCATGCGTCCATCTAAACTGAAAACGCGCTAAACCCGCCGCACGCTCAGCTCTTGGCGGCCGGCGCATTTGTGTTGGCGCTCACTGGCGTCACCACGCCGGCGCCGGGCGCAGTCACCGCGCCGAAGATGTCCGTCGAGCGGTTGATGTTCACTCCGCGGTCGTTCGTGGTCGAACAACCGGTCAAGCCCAACGCCGCCACCAACGCGGCGATTGTTGACAAAAGTGTTTTCATCGTCCCCAAATTAAAATTTCCCGCTCGGCGCGTCAAGCACGCGCATCGCTTGGTAGAGGTACCATTTGCATAACCAAGAAGGACGACACGGAGGTCGTCCCTCCATCAGCAAGGCAAATTGCACACCGCGCGCAGGTTTCGTCACCGGGGCGAAACGCCCTTCCGTTCTTGGAACCGCGCGCCCGCCCGCGGGTTCCGCTTCTTTTTGCAAAATGGCATGGCGTCCGGCCTCCTCGCGCGCCATGCTCGCCCGAGTGGAACCTGGCGCACCTCGTCCAAGAATATGGCTTTATGCAGGCGGAGCCGTGCTCGCCGTGGCGCTGATCGCAGCGGCGTTGCTCGCCCAACCCGCCTACGATCACTTCAAACTCTGGCGCGCGCTCCAGCTCACGGAAGCCTCCGCCCAGGCCCTGCGCGCCAACGATCTCGACCTCGCCCGCGAAAAAGCCCAGGTCGCCCTCCAATTGTGGCCGTTCGACCCCCGCGTGTTGCGCCAGGCCGCCATCATCAACGGCCTGTCCGATCCGCGCCACGCCATTTTTCTCTGGCTGGGCGCGTGGAAGCTTTCGCGCGACCCCGCCGACCTGCGGGAAGTCGTGCTTTCGGCCCTTGCCTCCAATGAACTCGCCTTCGCGGCCGAGGAATTCACCACCCTCCAAACCCTCGACCCCAAAAACCCCCTGACCTGGCTGGTGCAGGCGCGCCTCGACCTGGCCCTCTATGAATGGCCCGAGGCCCTCGCCGCCGCCCAGCGCGTGCTCGACAGCGGCCAGGCCCCGGACGACGCCCATTTCGTTTACGCCCAAGCCACCCAGCTTTCGCCCGACCCCGAAATCCGCGCCAAAGGCCTCGACCACCTGCGCCTGCTCTCGACCCGGTCCGACCTCCTCGGCCTGCGCGCCCTGCGCGTCCTCGCCAACTACTCGGGCAACAATCCCTTTCAAATTGAAGACCTCGCGCGGCTCCTCGAACAACATCCCCTCGCCCAGCGCGAGGACAAACTTCTCGCGCTCTCCCTGCGCGGCCGGCTGCCCGGTGCCAACGACACCGCCCTCGAAGACGCCGCCCGCGGGCTCTTCCCCGCCAACGATCCCGACAGCCTTGTCACCCTGGGCCACTGGCTCATGAGCCAGGGCAAATATTCGGAAGTGCTCGAACTCATCGACACGCAAACCGCCTTTCAGCGCAAGGACCTCTTCCTCATCCGCCTCGACGCGATGGCCGTCCTCAAGCAATGGGCCGCCATCAAGGAGATTTTGCAGCGGCCCGATCCGCCGATCGAGGAGGAAATCCGCCTGCTCTTCGAAGCCCGCACCCTCACCGAACTCGGCGAGGGCCTGCGCGCCGACCTGGCCTGGGACCGCGTGCGCCTCGCCGTCGCCAACGATCCCAAAAAACTCCGCGACGTCGCGGCCTACGCCGCGAAGCTCAATTTGGACGATGTCGCGCGCGCCGCCTACAAAGACCTTATCACCGACCTCGACCAACGCCGCGGAGCCTTTGAGCAATGGGTCGCCCTTGAACGCCGCGAGCAAAAGACGGAGGCCCTGCATGACGTCCTCGTCAACATGGCCCAATATTATCCGTCGGACCCGGTCGTGCGCAACGACGTGCTTTACACCGGCTTTCTCCTCAACCCGCCCACCGACGCGCAGCTCGAAGCCGCCCGCCAGCAGGTCGAGCAATACCCCACGCTCCTCTCGTACCGCATCACCCTCGCCCTCGGCTACCTGCGCGCCCAGCAACCGGCGGCGGCCCTCCACGTTTTTGAGGGACTTCCCATCAACTGGAGCCAGGATAATGTATCCTGGCGCGCCATTTTTGGCGCCGTCCTTCGCGCCAACGGCCTCGAAGCCGACGCCCGCGAACTCCGCAAAATCATCCCCAACGACGAACTTCTCCCCGAGGAGCTTGAACTGCTCAACCAGTCCGGCCCCGTCGCCAGGTCATCCCCATCATCAGCGCCATCAGCCCCGCCACCGCCGCCATCGAGCCCGGCTCCGGCACCGGCGTCACCTCAGAATTGATCCAGCTGGCATACGATGAAACCCGCGTCGCGCCCGACAGCGCCCCGTACTGCGTATTGGTTCCGTTGCCCGCCGCCACAAAATCGTTGACCCCGATCAAGACGGTCGAGCCCGCAATCGTGGCAAAAACCCCGCCGCCGCTGTCGCCCGGCGCCAGGCCGCCTTCCTCCGCCGTGGGCGTGGGCGATGAATACGGAAACAGCGTGTTGTTCCCCACGGTCCCGTCGTCAAAGTCCGCCACGATGTCCGTGCCGGAAAGCAGGCTGAAATCGCCACTGACGGGGTCGTAAAACACATCGGTGTCGTTGGTCTCGCCGCGCAGCGTGCCGCGCGGGGTGGTTGCGCCCGTCAGCCCGGTGCCCGAAGCCCCAAAACCCACCCAGGTGCCCACCGTCCCCAATTCGCTGCTGCCCGTGTAAAGCGTCGCCGGAGTCACGTTTGTTACGTTGCTGGTCAACCGCACCAGCGCGATGTCGCTGTTCAAGTCCGTGCCGTTGTAGGCCGGGTTGATGATGGTGCTCGCCACCGTGTAGTTGTTGCCCCCGATCTGGTAAATGGAACCCGCCGACAATCCCCCGGCCACATGCGCCGCAGTCAGGACCCAATCGCCCTCAATCAACACACCCGAATCGGCCAGCCCCGTGAACTCCCCCACCGCGGGATAGTCCGCGCCCAGCGCGGTATAGTTCCCATCGGTCACGCCAAACGAACTGTCCAATTCGACGATGGCCCGCGCCGGCAATGCCGCCAGCAATGCCGCTGCCACCAGCCCCATCAATCTGCCGCCCACTAATAGCATTGCCGAGACTATAAGCTCTTTCCATCGGAACGCAACTCGAATGCCTGGATCTCGCCCGCCGCCGTCTGCTTTTCTCGTTTTGGACCGGAACCTGCTTGGTCTTGGCCGAAGACTTCGCGCAGCCCATTTACGCGCCTCCGACGGGCCTCTCCCACGGGAGGTTGGCTTGCCGCGCCGTCTCGACATTTCCACCAAAATCCGGCTGACTCATCCCTCGTCCTTATTCACCACGCCTTTCTCCAGCATCTTTTTTGCCTCATGGCCATTCACGCCGCCCTCTATCACCGCACCCACTACCGCTATGACCGACCGGTGGTTCTCTCGCCGCAGATCATCCGCTTGCGGCCCGCGGCGCATGCCCGCACCAACATCCTCAGCTATTCGCTGCGCATCCACCCCGAGGGCTACTTTCTCAACTGGCAGCAGGATCCCCACGGCAACTACCAGGCCCGCGTCGTCTTTCCCGAAAAAGTCACCGAGTTCAAAGTCGAAGTGGACCTCGTCGCCGAAATGGCGATCCACAATCCCTTCGATTTCTTCGTCGAACCCTACGCGGATAATTTTCCCTTCGCCTATGACGACGCCCTCAAGGCCGAGCTCGCGCCCTACCTCCAGCCCTCCCCGGCCAGCCCCAAGCTCCGCGAGTTCCTCGCCACCATCGACCGCACGCCCAAAAACACGGTCACCTTCCTCGTCGACCTCAACAGCAGCCTGCGCCAGGTCGTCGATTACGTCATCCGCCTCGAGCCCGGCGTCCAGACCCCCGAGGAAACCCTCACCCTGCATAAAGGCTCCTGCCGCGACTCCGCCTGGCTGCTCGTCGAAACCCTCCGCCATCTCGGCCTGGCCGCCCGCTTTGTATCCGGATACCTGATACAACTCACCGCCGACGTCAAATCCCTCGACGGCCCGAGCGGCACGGATAAGGACTTCACCGACCTCCACGCCTGGGCGGAAGTCTTCCTCCCCGGCGCCGGCTGGATCGGCTTCGACGCCACCTCCGGCCTCCTCGCCGGCGAAGGACACATCCCCCTCGCCTGCACTCCCGCTCCCGGCAGCGCCGCGCCCATCACGGGAGCCGTCTCGAAAGCCGAGACCACCTTCGACTTCCACATGGAGGTGCGCCGCGTCCACGAAACCCCCCGCGTCGCCAAACCCTACACCGAAGAGCAATGGCACAGCATCGAGTCCCTCGGCCACGACATCGATGCCATCTTCAAAACGCAGGACTTGCGCGTCACCATGGGCGGCGAGCCCACCTTCGTCTCCATCGACGACGTGGACAGCCCCGAGTGGAACACGGCCGCCGTCGGCCCGCAAAAACGCGACCTCTCCGCCAAGCTCATCAAACGCCTCCACGACCGCTTCGCCAAAAATGGTCTCCTCCACTGGGGCCAGGGCAAATGGTACCCCGGGGAGTCCCTGCCCCGCTGGTCCTACGCCTGCTTCTGGCGCAAGGACGGCGAACCCATCTGGGGCGACCCCGCGCTCACCGCCGGGATGGAAATCGATTACGGCTTCGACGCCGCCCGCGCCAAGCAGTTCGCCGACGAACTGGCCGTGCGCCTCGGCATCAGCCAGCGCTGGCTCATGCCCGCCTACGAGGACGCCTGGTACTACCTCTGGAAGGAACGCAAGCTCCCCATCAACGTCGATCCCCTGCGCAACAACCTCGCCGAACCCGAGGACCGCCGCCGCCTCGCCGACATTTTTGAAACCGGCCTTGACGCCGTCAAAGGCTACGTCCTGCCCCTCCAGCGCCGCTATGGCGCCGAAGGCTACTACTGGACGAGCGGCCCGTGGTTCCTGCGCCAGGAACAATGCTTCCTCCTCCCCGGCGATTCTCCCATCGGCTTCCGCCTCCCCATCGACTCCACCCCGTGGACCGCTCCCGCGGATTACTACTTCATACCCGAGACCGACCCGCTCGCGCCCGTTCCGCCACTGCCGTCGCGTGAAGCCATGCAGCGCATGCTCGGCCTGCCCGGCGGTCCCGTCGTGGGCCGTTCGCCCGCGGAGGCCTCCTCCACGTCATCCGGCCCTGGCGGCCTCGCCCAGCAAATCCGCCCGCAACCCAAGCCCGCGCGCGTCTCGCCCCTGCGCGACCCCGCCATTCGCCCGGGCCCGCAGCAATCCGCCGACTGGATTGTCCGCACGGCACTTTGCATTGAACCGCGCGAGGGCAAGCTCTTTGTCTTCATGCCGCCGACGCGTTCGCTCGAGGACTACCTCGAACTCGTCGCCTACATCGAATCCACCGCCGCCGCCCTCCAAGTCCCCATCCTCCTCGAAGGCTACCCGCCGCCGTTTGACAATCGCGTCCAAGTCATGAAGGTCACGCCCGACCCCGGCGTCATCGAGGTCAACACCCAGCCCGCGCGCAACTGGCAGGAAGCGGTGGACATCACCACCGGCCTGTACGAAGACGCCCACTTCACCCGCCTGGGCACCGAGAAATTCATGACCGACGGCCGCCACACCGGCACCGGCGGCGGCAATCACATCGTCATTGGCGGTGAGACTCCGGCGGACAGCCCCCTGCTGCGCCGGCCCGACCTCCTCGCCAGCCTGATCGCCTACTGGCACCAGCATCCGTCCCTGTCCTACTTGTTCTCCGGCCTCTTCATCGGCCCCACCAGCCAGGCCCCGCGCGTGGACGAAGCCCGCAACGATTCCCTCTACGAACTCGAAATCGCCTTCCACGAACTGCACCGCGCCCGCGGCGGCCCGCCTTGGATGGTTGACCGCATCCTGCGCAACCTCCTCATCGACATCACCGGCAACACCCACCGCGCCGAGTTCTGCATCGACAAGCTCTACAGTCCCGACAGCGCGACCGGCCGCCTCGGCCTCCTCGAGCTCCGCGCCTTCGAGATGCCCCCGCACGCGCGCATGAGCCTCGCGCAGCAGCTCCTCCTGCGCGGCTTCCTCGCCCGCTTCGCCGAAAAACCCTACGAGCCGGGCCGCCTCACCCGCTGGGGCACCGAGCTCCACGACCGCTGGATGCTGCCCCACTTCATCGCGCAGGACTTCGGCGACATCCTCGGCGAAATGCGCGCCCACGGCCTGCCCTTCGCCGATGCCTGGTTCGCGCCCCACCAGGAATTCAAGTTCCCCTTCTACGGCAAGACCAGCTACCGCGACGTCGAGGTCGAGCTCCGCCACGCCATCGAACCCTGGCACGTCCTCGGCGAATACGCCCACACCGGCGGCACCTCCCGCTACGTGGACAGCTCCCTTGAGCGCGTCCAGGTCAAGGTCCGCGGCCTCAACCCCGAGCGCTACATCGTCGCCTGCAATGGCCGCCGCGTCCCGCTGCACCCCACCGGCACGGTCGGCGAATACGTCGCCGGGGTGCGCTACCGCG
>Ga0206873_1183_pt1 | contig 17502 bp, 18 predicted proteins | sample Alteio_BWOrgCont_11_FD_152631 | JGI IMG/M metagenome (GOLD analysis project Ga0206873, IMG submission 152631) | Enriched cells from forest soil in Barre Woods Harvard Forest LTER site, Petersham, Massachusetts, United States -... | ecosystem: Environmental > Terrestrial > Soil > Temperate forest >...
TCCCGGAAAACCATCCGCCAAACCGTTCGAATGAAAACGGATTCTGCTCGCGCGTATCGACGACGATCAAGGGCTTTGGCGTGCGAAGCTGCGTGCCGCCGCGCTCGGCAATGACGGGCAGGGCGGGAGGCGCAATCGGCAGCGCGGTCATCTGCCATTTGAGCGGCGAAGTGATCAGTGTGCGGCGGCGCATGGAATTGAGGTCCGCTAGCATAGCATGCGGATATCACTCGCCAATCCGGGGCACGTTTATCGCCTGGGAGAGCGATAAGAACTTCCCCGCCTCTGAAGAGGCGGGCTACAACAACCCGGATCGAAATAATCTAGGAGGTAACCTACTGTAGCCTGGGTCTTCAGACCCAGGGATTTTCGAATCAGGACACGCCATGTTCCTTTTTTGCCCGAATGGGCATCCAATGACGATGATGGGTGGCGCGGGTCACGGGTCACGAGCCACGGGTCACGAATCACGATTCACCAGTCGCGGGTCAGCAACATGAGAGACGCCGTCATCGTCAGTTCCGTCCGCACGCCGGTCGGAAAAGCATCCAAAGGCACACTCCGCTCGACGCGGCCGGATGATCTTGCCGCCATCGCCATGCAGGAGGCGATTCGCCGGGTGCCGGGCCTCGATCCCAAAGACATTGAAGACGTGATCCTCGGCTGCGCCATGCCGGAGGGCGAAGCGGGCATGAACATCGCGCGCATCGCCAGCCAGCGCGCCGGGCTGCCCGCGGAGGTTCCGGCCATCACGATCAACCGATTTTGTTCCTCGGGCTTGCAAGCGATTGCCATGGCGGCCGAGCGCATCATGATCGGCCACGCCGAAGTGATACTGGCTGGCGGCGCCGAGTCGATGAGCATGATCCCCATGGGCGGCAACAAGGTATCGCCGAATCCCTGGCTGATGAACCACTACCCAGACGCCTATCTCAGCATGGGCCTGACTGCCGAAAACGTGGCCAAGAAATACGGTATCACGCGGGAAAAGGCGGATGAATTTTCCCTCGCCAGCCACCAGAAAGCGCTTGCCGCGATTGCCGCCGGAAAGTTCAAGGACGAAATTGTTCCGGTCGAAGTGCGGACGGCGATCGTCGCCAAGACTGCGACTGGCCACGCGGCAAAGACCAAAACCATCACGACGCTGTTCGAATTGGATGAAGGACCTCGCGCCGACACCAGCATGGAAGCGTTGGCCAGGCTTAAGCCCGCATTTCACGCACGCGGCACGACGACGGCCGGAAATAGTTCGCAGACGAGCGACGGTGCCGCGGCAGCGATTGTAATGAGCGCCGAACGCGCGGCCGCGCTGGGCCTGAAACCCCTCGCGCGCTTCCTCGGCTTCGCAACGGCCGGAGTGCCGGCTGAGATTATGGGCATCGGCCCTGCGTACGCGATTCCCAAGGTGCTGAAACTGACGGGCTTGAAGCTCGATCAGATCGACGTAATCGAACTCAACGAAGCCTTTGCCGTGCAGTCGCTGGCGGTGATCCATGAAACGGGACTTGACCCTGCGCGGGTGAATCCCAATGGCGGCGCGATCGCCCTCGGGCATCCGCTCGGCTGCACCGGGGCGAAGCTTACGGCGTCCATCCTGCGCGAGCTCGAGCGGCGTAAGGCGCGCTACGGGATGGTTACAATGTGCATCGGCGGCGGGATGGGCGCGGCGGGGATTTTTGAGCGGATTGCGTCTTAGGTCAAGTCAAAAGCAAAGGCTTTAACACAGAGGACACAGAGAAAGGCGGAGAAAAGCCCACCGGTTCACTTCACTGTACTCGGCTACCGGATCAGCAAGTACGCCCCGTAGCCTAGCCCTGCTCCCAGTAATGATCCCACCACCACGTCGCTCACGAAGTGCATTCCCAGGATTACGCGGGACACGGCGATGCTCACCGACAAAGCGAGCAGGGCTGCTTGCAGCTCCGGATAGAAGATGCACAAGGGGACCGCGATGGCGAAGGCGCTCATGGCGTGACCCGAAGGGAAAGAAAACTGGTCGGGTGGGAGAATCTTCGACCAACAGTGTGTTTCGAGGTGGCACGGGCGCTTCCTCTTGCTGGCTTTTTTGATGTAACGGAACACTACAACGGTCGCGGCCTCGGCCGACGCGCTGGCGGCAAATGCTATAAAGCGCATGTCGCCTCCGAACAAGAGCAACGCGATTCCCACGGAATACCAGACCCAGCCATCTCCCAGGCGCGTAGACGCAATCATCCAATAGCGGAGCCATCGCGGCGCGCGCCAGCGATGGACCTTCCTCATGACTTGATAGTCGCGGGCTTGTATGAACTCCCAGACCATTCTTCGAGCGGTCATGGCTGCACCTCTTCTTGGCGGGCTGCCCCTCGAAACCCGGGGTAAACAAGTACAGCCCGCACCGGTCTACGCCATCTGCTTCTGACGCACCGGCATCGGCCTCAAGATCCGCTTGGGGGCGGGCTGCGGCTGAACTCCGTTAATGGCAGTGCCCCAGCGACGGACGAAACTCAAGTCAACGAAATAGTCGACGGCCACTCCCGCGGGAACCAGCGCGACTAGCGGAGCCAGCAACATCGTCCAGCGGTCCTGGCGCATCATCTCGCCGCAGAGCAGCACAATATCGCGTGTCAGTTTCCAGTAGCCGCCCGATTCGCCGCAGAGCCGGCCCTTTCCGGCGCGCAGGCCGGCGAAAAATTCATCTTTGTTCTTCGCACCCGGCACTTCGGTGTACGTGGTGCCCACCGAGGCCAGCGCGTGCGCGTCGCTTCCCGCCACCTGGGTCTTGCATCGCTTCCAGGCAAAATCGGCGGCGTGCTGGTTGGCGGAAGCCAGCATCTGGCCGTTGCGAGCCTCGACGGCGGGGAAGTAACCCGAAAACCATTCATAGTCGTCCGCGTTGCGCCGCCCGGTCACGGAAGAAAATACGTGATTTATGGTGAAAAACAGGCGCTGCTCGGAAAGGTATGCGAGCAGGCGGACGATGTCATTTCGCCGGCGGTTGATTTCAATGTGCTGGCGTTCCGTAATGTCGTAGACGCCGACGTGCGCCTCCGTGCCGCTCGGCATGCGGCACGTCACTTCTTCGCTGACAAAGAAATCCGGGTAGCGGCGCAATTCTTCCGCGCCGCCGATCGAGTCGTGATCGGTTAGGGTGACCAGGTCCATGCCACGTTTACGCAGCGTGGAGTAGACATCTATCGGAGCACTGTAGCTTTCCAGAAAAAAATGGCGCAGGATAGCGACAGGCAGGGTACCTGAGTGCAGCGAGTGGACGTGCAGATCGCATCTCATTGTGGAAAAGTCTCTCAAAAAGACTTTGCTGATTTGTTACGCGATGTTGAACAAATTGTAAGAATTGTCTGTTACTAATTGAACACAAACAGGTTAACGAACAAGGAGGCGCAACGGTAGATGGCAGACGGAATGTCCGGCCCGCAGGACCGCAGACGCCGTATCCATCTTGTTTTCTTTGATGCAGGAGGGGGCCACCGCAACGCCGCCACCGCATTGCAGGTGCAAATCGAGCGGCAGGGCCTGCCGCTGGAAGTGTCCCTGGTTAACCTTCAGGAAGTCCTCGACCCGCTGGATATCCTCCGCAAGCTGACCGGAATTCGCATCCAGGACATGTACAACAAGATGCTCCGCCACGGCTGGACCTTGGGCAGCCCCCAACTCATGCGCGTCTTGCAACTCGTCGTGCTGACCTACCACGGTCCCTCCGTGCGGGTGCTCGAAAAGTTCTGGAGGGAGCATTCGCCGGACATGGTGGTGTCGCTGGTGCCCCACTTCAATCGGGCGATGCGCGAAAGTTATGAGGAGGCCTTTCCGGGCAGGCCCTTCGTCACGGTCCTGACCGATCTGGCGGATTATCCGAATCATTTCTGGATCGAGCGCGAATCCCAATATGTAGTTTGCGGAACGGACAAAGCCGTCGAACAAGCTCGCGCGCTGGGGCATTTCGGTGGCGCCGTCTTCCGGACTTCCGGGATGATCCTTCACCCGCGCTTTTACGAGACCATTTCGGTGGATCGGGTCACCGAGCGAAAAAAGCTGGGCCTCCATCCGGACCTTCCGACGGGCATCGTCTTGTTCGGGGGATTCGGCACTTGGAAGATGCTGGACATTGTGCGGCAGATCAACCGGTCTTCCTTGCAAATGCAGCTCATCCTGATTTGCGGCCGGAATGAAAAGCTGGCCGAAGCGCTCCGGAAGGAACCCACGCGGATTCCCATCCACGTGGAGGGCTTTACCACACAGATCCCTTACTACATGGCGCTCTCGGATTTTTTTATCGGGAAGCCCGGCCCGGGAAGCATCAGCGAGGCCCTGTCCAAGCGCTTGCCCGTGATCATCGATTGCAATGCGTGGACGCTCCCGCAGGAACGCTACAATGCGCAATGGGTGCGCGAAAAAGAAGTCGGCATCGTGGTGAAAAGTCACCGCCAGGTGGCGGACGCCGTGGCGCAGTTGCTAAGGCCGGGCGAACTGGAGCAATTCCGCGCGCGCGCCGCTGCGATGGACAACCGCGCGATCTTTGAGATTCCGGCCATTTTTGAAAAAATCCTAAACGGAAGTCCGGAGAGAGTTTTCGCGGAAGCCGAAAGCAAAATTTGAAATCTCAAATTTGAGATCTCAGATCAAACCTGCCAATTCATTATTCGGGATTGTGTCCCTTAAATCTGAAATTTCAAATCTCGAATTTGCAATTCCAATTTCTTGCGGCGCGGTTTTGCGTCAGCTGCAAATCATTTTCCGCGGTGGCTAAGGGTGATTGAATCATTAGTCACCAGTCACGAGTCACCCGTCACATCTTTTTCCTCACGCGCAGATCGCGGCCAGTCATTTCCGGCGGCACTGGGAGACCCAGGATGCCGAGAAGCGTTGGCGCCACATCGCGCAACGAGCCGCCTGGACTGAGCGGGCCGACTCCATCTTCCGTCGCAAGAATCAGCGGGACAGGATTTGTCGTGTGATAGGTGTGCGGGCCTCCGGTGGACGGGTCGATCATCGTTTCGGCGTTGCCGTGATCGGCGGTGACAATCCACGCTCCTCCGCGCGGCTGTAACACCTGGCGGATGCGACCCAACGATTCATCCACTGCCTCGACAGCCCTGATTGCGGCTTCCAGATTGCCCGTGTGCCCCACCATATCGGCGTTGGCGAAGTTCATGACCACGGCGTCGAAATCGCCCTTCTCGATCGCTTTCGTAACCGTTTCGGCAATGCCTGCGGCGCTCATTTCCGGCTTCAGGTCGTATGTGGGCACTTTGGGCGACGGGACGAGTATTCGCTCCTCGCCACCGAAGGGCTTCTCGATGCCGCCATTGAAAAAATAAGTGACGTGCGCGTATTTCTCCGTCTCGGCGCAGCGCAGATTTTTCAAATTTTGTTCCGCAAATACCTGCGCCAGGATGTGCGCGATTTTTTCCGGCGCGATCACATAGTGCAGCCACGGCCAGGTCTTGTCGTACTGAGTCATGGCGACGTAGAAAAGATTCGACGGCCGTTTCGGATCGACAAATTCCTTGAATCCGGGCTCGGCGATTGCGCGCGTCATTTGGCGGGCGCGGTCGGCTCGAAAATTAAAGAAAATCACGGCGTCATCGTCGCGAATCGGTCCCACAGGCGGCGCGGATGGCGAAGCGCTCGCCGCAATCACGATCGGATCGACGAATTCGTCCGTTACGCCGCGCTCGTAGCTGCGGCGCATTCCTTCAACCGGGTCGGCCGTCTTCACCGGCGCATCGCCGTGAACGACAGCTCGATAAGCTCGCTCGACGCGTTCCCAGCGGTTGTCGCGGTCCATGGCGTAGTAGCGCCCGGTGAGAGACGCGATCTGCCCGCAGCCGATTTCGCGGATTTTCTGCTGCAATTGCTGGATGTATTCCACGCCGCTGTGCGGAGGCGTGTCGCGCCCGTCCGTGAAGCAGTGAATGAACACGCGCTCGACGTGCTGCTCGCGCGCCATGCGCAGCAGCGCGTACAAGTGCTGCATGTGCGAGTGCACGCCGCCGTCGCTCAAGAGGCCCATCAGGTGCAGGCTATGTGGGCGGCCCCGCTCCATCGCCTCGAGGAGAAGTGGCTGCTTGAAAAATTCGCCGTTCGCGATCATCACGTCGATGCGCGTGATATCCATATGGATGATGCGCCCGGCGCCCATGTTCATATGGCCCACTTCGCTGTTGCCCATCTGCCCTTCGGGCAATCCGACGGAAGGTCCGGACGTCTGGATCAGCGTGTTTGGAAAATCCTTGAGCAGGCGGTCGTAATTCGGCTTACGCGCGAGGGCAATCGCGTTGCCCTTGGTCTCGGCGCGGTAACCCCACCCATCGAGCACGGTCAGTACAATCGGTTTCGGTCGTTTTGGCATTGGTTGGTTGAGTTCGTCCGAGATTATTTCCGTGCGAGGGCGGCCCTTCCCGGAAACTTCGCGGCGGCGCCCAACTCTTCCTCGATGCGCAGAAGCTGGTTGTATTTGGCGACGCGGTCGGTGCGGGAGGCTGAGCCCGTCTTGATTTGCCCCGTGCCCATGGCGACGACGAGATCGGCGATGAAGGTGTCCTCGGTTTCGCCGGAGCGATGCGAGACGATGGAGGCGTAGCCCGCCTTGCGCGCCATCTCGATAGCTTCGATGGTTTCGGTGACGGTGCCGATCTGGTTGAGTTTGATCAGGATCGCGTTGCCGATTTTTTCAGAAATGCCGCGCTGCAAGCGTTCGGTGTTGGTCACGAACAAATCGTCGCCAACGAGCTGCGTCTTGCCGCCCAACTCCATCGTCATGTGCTTCCACCCGGCCCAGTCGTCTTCGGCGAGGCCATCTTCGATGGAAACAATCGGGAACTGGCGAACCCAATCGGCCCAAAATGCGGTCATCTGCTCCGAGGTGCGCGCGGATTTGTCGGACTTCTTGAATACATACTTGCGGCTGGGCTTGTCGTAGAACTCGCTCGACGCGGGATCGAGCGCGATGGCGACATGCTCGCCGGGCTTGTAGCCAGCTGCAGTTATCGCCTCGAGAATAACTTCGATGGCTTCGTCATTCGATTTCAGGTTGGGCGCAAAGCCGCCTTCGTCGCCGACCGCCGTCGAGTAGCCGCGCTTGTGCAGCACCGCCTTCAGGCGATGGAAGACTTCGACGCCCATGCGCAGGGCTTCGTCAAATGTCTTTGCCCCTACAGGCATGGCCATGAATTCCTGCAGGTCCACCGAATTGTCGGCGTGCGCGCCGCCATTCAAAATGTTCATCATCGGCACGGGAAGCGTGTTGCCCGAAGGATCGCTCGAATACCGCGCGAGATACTTGTACAGCGGCTGGTGCGCCGACGATGCGGCCGCGCGCGCCGCCGCCATCGAGACGGCGAGGATGGCGTTCGCCCCAAGATTCCCTTTGTTCGGCGAGCCGTCGGTTTCGATCATGCGGCGGTCGAGCGCTCCCTGATCGGAGGCGTCGAAGCCGGTCACCGCGCGGGCAATCTCGCCATTCACGTTTGCGACGGCTTTAAGTACGCCCTTGCCGAGGTAGCGCGACTTATCGCCATCGCGCAATTCAATGGCTTCATGTTCGCCGGTGGATGCGCCCGAAGGCACCGCGGCGCGACCAAGCGTGCCCCCTTCGAGAATGACATCCGCTTCCACAGTCGGATTGCCGCGCGAATCGATAATTTCCCTGCCATGCACCCGCGCGATCTTCGTCGACATGCCGCCTCCTGGCGAAAAGATAAAACTGGATGAAACCACAGATGCACACAGATGAACACGGATAAGAGAATTGAAAACTGAGAGTTGAGAGTTGAGAGTCGATCGTTCAGAGCAAGCACCGCTTACGAAGCGCTTTCAACTCTTCACACCTACCCCCCGACACCTGACACCTGACACCTAACTCCCTGCTCTTCTCATTCCGGTTCCTCGATCATGGATTCTTCGCGGACAACGACGACGATTCCACCTTCGGTGACATGATAGCGCTGGCGGTCGGCTTCGAGGTCGTAGCCGATCTCGGCGCGTTCGGGAACGGTGACGTGGCGGTCGATGATGGCGTTGCGCACGCGGGCATGCCGTCCGATGTTCACATGATTGAACAGGATCGAGTTTTCCACATCGGAGTAGCTGTTGGTCCGCACGTCGTAGCCCAGCACGGAGCGGTTAACGCGCCCTCCGGAAATGATCGAACCTCCGCCCACGATGGAATCCAGGGCCACACCCATGCGATTGGGATCGGCAAAAACGGTTTTCACCGGCGGATACTGGTGTTGCCAGGTGCGCAACGGCCAGGTTTTGTCATACAAATTGAAAACGGGCGATACGGAGACGAGGTCCATGTTCGCTTCATAGTAGGCCTCGATTGTGCCTACATCGCGCCAGTACTGCGCGCCCACTTTATTTTCATCGATGAAGTTATAAGCGTACACGCGATATTTCGAGAAAATGCGCGGCAAGATATCCCGCCCGAAATCGTGCTTGGAATTTGGGTCCTCGGCGTCGGCCAGAAGCGCCGGAATCAGCAGCTGCGTATTGAACACGTAGACGCCCATGGAGGCATTGACCATGTCCGGATGAAGGTGGGAACGCTTGGGCGCCACCGGCTTTTCCTCGAAGCCCACGATCCGCCAATTTGCGTCGGTTTCGATGACGCCAAATCGGGCTGCGGCCTCTTGCGTCGGAACTTCAAACGTGGCCACGGTCACATCGGCCCCGGAGTCCACATGCTGCTGCAGCATCTTCTGGTAGTTCATTTTGTAGATGTGGTCGCCGGACAGGATGATGACGTAGCGCGAGTGTTCGCTGCCGATCGAATAAATGTTCTGATAAACAGCGTCGGCGGTTCCCAGATACCAATTGGTGGAGACGCGCATTTGCGGCGGCAGGACTTCTATGAATTCGCCGAGGCCCAGCAGTTGCGACCAACCCTGCCGAGTATGCCGGTTGAGCGAAAGAGCTTTGTACTGCGTCAGGACAAAAACGCGGCGGAGATCGCTGTTAATGCAGTTGGAGAGCGTTATGTCGATAATGCGGTAGACGCCGCCGAACGGAACGGCCGGCTTGGCGCGGTCGCGCGTGAGCGGCCATAGCCGTTCACCTTGTCCGCCCGCCAGCAGAACGGCGATCGCATCGCGCATCAGGGGCATAAGTGCGTCTCTTTCCCTGCCCCCGAAAGGCCCGGGGAGCACGGAGTAGGTGCTCCGACATTCTAGCAGGTACCTCCAAATGTCCCATACAGCCCTGTCCGGGACCGTGCCCAACTTGCAGGAGGCTCTTGAAAAACAATGCTTGACTTCGGTGTGCGGGTCCGCTAGAAGTGAGTGCCAATAGGGCGTTTTTATACGAGTGGACCCTTCTTGGCACTTATGAACAATAGCAATTATTGCCACATGCATCGGAAGGACGGTGATTTTTAAGTGGCTGAAGTCAGCATTCAAGAGGGTGAATCTCTGGAAAATGCACTGCGCCGATTCAAGCGCAAGGTGCAACAGGAAGACATCATCAAGGAAATCAAGAAGCACAGTTATTACATGAAGCCTGGTGAGAAGCGCCGCGCGAAGCAGGCGTTATCGCGCAAGCGGCTGCGCAAGAAGCAGCGGCGGGAGCAGGATTAAGCTCCCCCCAGGCGGGCAAGACCACCCGCGATTTTCCTATGCACCATCGGAGCTGTCGGACTTGGGACCCACGTTCACCCCCGGCGTATCCCAGCAAAATCTGACTTCGACCGACGGTGCCGTCGGCTCTCCAACCAGCGTGGAGCCTCGGAGCAGCGTATGGAATATCACGATAAGGTCCTGAAGTGTGCAGAATGCAGTCAGGAGTTTGTCTTCACCGCCGGCGAACAGATGTTTTTCGCCGACAAGGGCTTCAAGAACGAGCCCAAACGGTGCAAGGACTGCAAAGCCAAACGCTCTCAGAGCCCGGGTCCGGCTACCAATAACTTCCAAAGGGCGGAAACCAAAACAACCTGCTCGCAGTGCGGAAAGGAAACCACAGTTCCTTTCCGCCCGACGCAGGGTCGGCCCGTGTTCTGCCGCGAATGTTTCCAACAGCGGCGGTCCATGAGCTCACCGGCATAGTCCGAGGGGGGAAATCGCCGTCGCCACTGGCTGCTTGAAGTGGCGGCGCGGCGAGTTTCCCCCTCGTGTCACCGACGGATTGCCTGAGTCCTCCACATCCGTACGATTCGGTCGACGAGTCCCAATTCGAGTCCTCTCGGTATCTGCGATCGGCAATTCGAATGGCCCTTCGTTTCGCGTAACCATCATCCCTAAGTTCAAGTGAATTTGAGAGACTTGTGGCGCAGGCTTCAGCCTGTGGGGTTTGGTGCGCACAAGGACTAAACCCCACAGGCTGAAGCCTGCGCCACTAAACCTCACGCACACCGCATTTCGTGTTACCGTAGCCGATAGGATTTCCGATGCCCGCTCTGACTGCGATTCTGATTTCGTACAACGAGGAACTCGACCTGCCGCGCGCGCTTGCCTCGCTCGCGGGAATTGCCGACGAAATCATTCTCGTGGATTCGGGCTCCACGGACAGGACCTGCGAGATTGCGCGTACCTTCGGCGCACGCGTGTATGCGCGCAAATTGAACAGCTTTGCGGAACAGAAGAATTACGCCGCATCCCTTTCCTCCAACGACTGGATTCTTTCCATCGACTGTGACCAGGAATTGAGCCCCGAACTGCGCTCGTCGATGCTCGCCTGGAAGCAGGAAGCCCCCGAAAAAAACGGCTACGAGATCCTGCTGTTGACGAAATATCTCGGCGCGTGGATTCGCCATTCCGGCTGGTATCCCGAATTCAGAGTGCTTTTGTTTCACCGCGAAAAAAGCAAGTTTGTCAATGCCCTGCATGAACGAGCTCACGTGGCAGGGCCTCTCGGCCGATTGAGCGGCCACTTGTTCCATTACACGATTCGTTCCCTTGCCGAGCACCAAGCGAAACTCGATACGATGTCAACCCTGGCGGCGGAAGATATGTTCGCGCACGGGCGTAAGAGCTGGCGCGCCGCAATGATTTTTGCTCCTCCATGGACAATTCTTCAACGGCTGGTGTTTCAGCTCGGTGTTTTGGATGGACGCCGCGGCTGGCTGATCGCATGGCTGTCGGGGAAATACATTTATCTGAAATACCGTAAGCTGGGCCGCCTGCTCGCCGGGGAAAAGCTCGCTCACCGGTCCTGGCCCAATCCCGGCGAGGCCTGAGCGTGCGCCCGCTCATTGTCGATCTCGGCCGCGACTATCGCGGCGGGCAGCATCAGGCCCTGCTCCTTCTGCAGGGCTTGCGTGAACGCGGCCACGCCCCCGAATTGATTGTGGTCCGCGATTCATTGCTGGCATCGCGCGCGAAAGAAATCGGCGCGCCGGTGCATGTTGCCGATCCGAAGCGGCGCCGGCTCACGGCCGCACTGCAAATTCGCACGCTGGTGCGCGACCGCCAGATTGACATCGTGCATGCGAATGAGCCCCATGCGCTAAGCTCCGCATGGCTGGCGCGGGCCCACCATGCTGTTCCGATCGTTGTCTCGCGGAGAATCGCGCTTCCCATTTCAAAAGGCCTCTTTTCATTTGCGCGCTACCGTGCAGCGTCGCGGGTCGTTGCCGTTTCTCATTTCGTGGAGCAATCCGTGATTCAATGCGGACTCGCCCCGGACCGCGTTTCGTTGATTTATGACGGCGTGCAAATCCCGCCGGAGGTCTCTCAAGCGCAGCGGGAAAACGCCCGCAACCGGCTGGGAATCGCGCCGGAAATTCCGTGCATCGGAAATATCGCCGCCTTCGTGCCGGAGAAAGGCCACGCCCTCCTGCTCGAAGCATTCGCGAAATTGCGCTCGCAGTTCCCGGAATGCGTTTTGCTCCTTCGCGGTGATGGCCCGCAATTGGCGATGTTGCAATCTCTCGCGCAAAAGCTTCAAGTGATCGGCTCTGTAAAATTCTTGCCCGAATCTTTCGATCTCGAAACCATGCTTGCGGCCATGGACATCTTCGCATTCCCTTCCCACGAAGAACCCCTTGGCAGCGCCCTGCTCGCGGCGATGGCGCACGCCTTGCCCGTCGTGTCATTCGTGCGTGGTGGAATTCCCGAAGTCGTAGAAGAAGGGAAAAACGGCGTGCTTGTTAACGATCTGGATCCTTCGGCGTTTTCATCCGCGCTCGCGCGCCTCGTTATACGGCCCGAGGAGGCCATCCGCCTCGGAAAGGCCGCCAGAGAAACAATCTTCGCGAGATTCTCCGTAGATCGAATGGTCGAGGAAACACTCCGTCTGTACGAACATTTGGTCGCAGCATGTACTATTTAGCGGCGCATCGAACGAAGATGCCCGCCTGAAGGCGGGCGCTACAAATGCCGAATCCGGAAGACACGAGCAATTGAAAATGGCTTGGGAAGCACGCGTTGCATAAAGCGATGAGGTATCGCAAGTCACCAGTCACCGATCACCAGTCACGCCTTCTCTCCACAAACGCCAAAAGCGCCTGCCATCCCGTTCCCGCGGAATGTCAGGCGCTTCTGGGTAAACCTTACGCCAGTTGTTTGCCTTCGCGTGTCCCTCCTATCCTTGCAGCGGTTTCCCTGAGCCGACTGGGGCGTCAACCACCCACCGGCCACTGGGCTCTAGGAACTCAAGTCCGATGACATACCCTTCGCGGTGCGGGCGGCAGTAAGCCACGCGCGCCAGGGCACGGAAATCGCCGGGCAGCGATTCGAAGTTCAGCGTTTCGTTGGGCCGCCAGCGGCGGATACTTGGAACCCGCGCGCCGCGCGAACTAACGTCCTCCGTGAACGTCGTCTCCACATAGGAGGCGGATTGGTGCCCGGAAATATGGACTGCCACCGTCATCGGGATTCTCTTTTCAAGCCGTTCGATGTCAAAAGTTTGCGGCATCGCTTCCCTCAGTAATCCAGCGGGCTCTCCGCTGCGGCGGAGGCGCACCCGCTTCTTTCTTACAGACAGGCCGCAATGCGGGCGAGCGCCCGAATCCCGTCCGGTCGCCGCTTCATGCCGTACAGAGCCCGGTCCGCCGCGCCAAAAAGGCCATCAATCGTTTCTCCATCCCGCGGAAAAACGGCGGCCCCGACACTTACCGTGACATGCGGAAATTCGCCGTCCTTTGCCAGCCGCTCACAAATACGCCGGCTCACGGAAGTGGCCGCTTCGTCGCCCGCTTCCGGCAACACCACGGCAAATTCGTCCCCGCCATAGCGCGCCGCCGTATCCATGGCGCGGGAATGGATCCGAAGGACGCTTGCCAGGCGGCAAATGGCGCGGCTGCCGACCAAGTGTCCGTGTTCGTCGTTGATGGCCTTCAGACCGTCCAGGTCAAGCAGGAGGACGGCAAATGGGCGCCCCGTGCGGCGCGAGCGCTGGATTTCCGTCTCCATGACGTTGATCAGCGTACGGTAGTTCGAAAGGCCGGTTAGCGGATCCGTGACGGCAAGTTGGCGGACTTGATCGAACAGCCGGGCGTTATCCAGCAAGGCTCCGCCCAGGACAAGGGCATAGCTGCCCACTTTCAAGAATTGGGCCACGGTGAATGGAGCGTCGAGCAATCTCTCGGATTGCATGGCCATAACATGGCAGGCCACGTTCATCCACAAAGCCACGCAAAATGCGATGTCGAACGGGGAGGCCTGCCGCCGCGATCTGCGGCCAAATCCAAAAGCGGCAATGCCAAACAGAATCGCGGGCAGGAGGTCGCCTGGCCGGGAAAGCAGGGCTTTGGGGTGCATGATGGGTTCCAGCGGAGATCCGAAATAGGCTGCACTGGTCATATAGGCCACAACGACGACTACAACCAGCGCTACCGCGATCTCCCGTCCTGGGTCGCGTGAGTTCGGTACACGGCGCTCCACAACCAGCGCGGCAATCAGTACCAGGGCCAGAAGCGTCCGGCTTACCATCCAGGCCAAAGGCACTCGCGTTTGACTGAAGGCGCTGGAAGACAAAATGTCGTAGAAATTGAATGTCGCGGCTGTTTCGATCACGCCGGAAAGCACGAATCCAAAGGCAAGGATCAGCGTGAGACGATCATGCGTGCCGCGGAAACGCACCAGGGCGTTCGCAGCGTAGGTGAAGCAAAGCAGGCTGCCGACAATCTGCAGGTAGGAATAGAGTATTGGCTCAGAGGAAAACGGAAGCTGACGAAGCCAGGCAGCCAGCGCCAGAAACGCCACCGCGCCGACTATTCCGAGAAACCACCGAACGTGCCAACACCACGCCCGAATTTGATATAGCACACTCACCGCTCCCCCAGTTGAGCAGTTGCATGGGCCCCATTTCTTACGGCGTAACAAAGGGAAGCAAGTTCAGAGCCTTTTTGGAGAAGATTTGGCCACACCGGTAACGCATTGATTAAACATGACTTGTATATTTACAGTTCCAGGTGGGTTGCAGATTCATGCGGCGCGTGCCCGAGGAATGGATAGGAAGGTAACCGGCACTCCATCAGCCTTCCCAATACGGCACATACTAGTGGCTAATTTGACACTACCAAAAGATCGAGTCAGCCTGCTGAATTAGGAATTTATAATGTTGCTGGCATTGACGTTAGGGCTTGGGTGGCGGCGGGGGAAGCTCCCTGGCTTGCGTCTTGTCCTGAAAACCGGCGGTCTTGTGGGAGCCATCGCAAAATGGCTTGCTGGCGGAGTGGCCGCAGCGGCAAAGAGCGATCGCTTCGCGGCCGCCAAGCCCGTACGGCTTGCCCTCCATATCAACGAGTTCGACTACGCCTTCGATGCGCAAGGGGCCGTGATCGCGGACCGTGATTTTTGTCGGCGGCATTTGTACTCCCAACTGAACGAAAGATACGAGATTTTTAAATTTCCCGGGATAAATCTCAAATTTCAAATTTGAGCTTCACGGCGCTGGAATCGCCCAGGATTCCCAGCGCGGCGCATCCCGCGTTAGTACTTCGGCATCCGCGGATCGACTTCATCCGCCCAGGCCAGGACGCCGCCCTTCAAGTTCAATAGCTTCTTGAAGCCGGCGGTCTGCAGAAAATGGATGGCGTCCGCCGATCGCTTTCCGCTGCGGCAGTGCACGACCATCTCGACGGAACTGTCCAGCTCATTCACCCGGCGCGGAAGTTCCCCGAGCGGGATTAACTTACCATTTAGATTGCAAATCTGATACTCATGCGGCTCGCGCACGTCCAGGATGAACAACTTTTCGCCTCGATCCTGCCGCGCCTTGAGCTCGGTTGCCGTAATTTCCGAAATGCCGTCCGTCATTGCAGGGGCCTCCTCGCCGCGAATTCCGCAGAATTCCTCGTAATCGATCAATTTGGTAAGCGTCCGGTGGTCGCCGCAAAGGGGGCAGTCCGGGTTTCTCTTCAATTTCAATTCCCGAAAGCGCATGGCCAGGGCGTCAAAGAGCAGGAGGCGCCCAACCAGCGGCTCTCCGGTGCCCAGAATCAGTTTGATGGTCTCCATCGCCTGGATCGAGCCGACGATTCCGGGCAGCACGCCCAGCACTCCGCCTTCCGCGCACGAAGGCACAAGCCCCGGCGGAGGCGGCTCCGGATACAGGCAGCGATAGCACGGCCCGCCCGGATATCCGAAGACGGTCGCCTGCCCCTCAAACCGGAAGATGGAACCGTACACATTCGGTTTGCCGAGCAGCACGCATGCGTCGTTGACCAGAAAACGCGTTGGAAAATTGTCGGTGCCATCGACGATGATGTCGTAATCGCGGAACAATTCGAGCGCATTGTCGCTGGTTAGCCGCGTTTCGTACGACACGATCTCAATCGCCGGATTGAGCGCCGAAAGCCGCGCCTTTGCGGCTTCGGACTTGGGTTTTCCAACGTCAGCCGTTGTGAACGTTACCTGCCGCTGCAGGTTCGAGGAATCGACCACGTCGAAATCCACGAGGCCCAGATGTCCCACGCCCGCAGCAGCCAAATAGAGTCCGAGAGGCGCGCCCAGACCACCGGTGCCGATCGTCAGCACGCGGGCGCGCTTGAGCTTGAGCTGTCCCTCCATGCCCACTTCCGGCATGATCAAGTGTCGGCTGTAGCGCTGGATCTCTTCCTTGGAGAGCTTCACTTCCTGTTGCTGTAAAGCGTCAGTCGAAATTGCCACGGACGTTCTCCTCTAAATTCTTAGAACTCAAAACGCTGTCATTCCGAGCGAAGCGAGGAATCTCTCATAGGCTTAGATCCAGGAAGGGAGAGATTCCTCGCTTCGCTCGGAATGACAGCCGAGTCGGTTTGTCCGCCAGCCGCGGAACCGCCGGCGATGGAAGGCACGATGCTGATGGTGTCGCCGTCCTTGGTTCGCGTGTTTTCCTTCTCGAGAAAACGGATATCCTCGTCGTTCAGATACACATTCACGAAGCTGCGAATTTTCCCTTCGTCGGTAAACAGATGTTTCCGCAGCTCGGAAAACGTTCCTGTCAGGCTGCCAAGCGCCTCGCCCACCGTGGCCGCGCTACACTCGATGCTGGACTGCTTTCCGGTAAATTGGCGGAGCGGCGTCGGAATCAAAACCTTTACGGCCATACGGTCGTTTCCTCCTCAAAGGGCTCGGGCGGCGGCTCGCCCTGTGCGCTGAACATTTCAAGAGAAGCGTGGGTCCAGTCAAATAAGTCACTACATCGGATGCCCGAACGGCACTCCAAGGTTCATTCGGGAAGCTCAGCCCTTCTCGGCTTGGCCGGCAACCCGTTCCGCTACAACCACTTCCGGCTGAAACTTGGAGCGGTCATCCTCCAACTGCCAGGACGTCAGATCCTTGGGGACGCCCCCGTCCACGCTCACAATTACATAGCTGTACCAGGGCCAGGCGTGCTCGCGGTCGAATTCGCTCGGCCGGGCCGGATGGTCTGGGTGGGAATGATACCACCCCAGGAGATCGAGGCCGCGTTCGGTTGCGGCGCGCTCGGCAGCCCGAAAATCCTCCGGTGTAATCGAAAAGCGGTTGCGCGGGGAATCGTCGCGCCGGTTGATCAGCGGGAACAGCGCGCGGACTTCCCGCCCGGCGGCGTCGTTATCGGTTCCGAGCATCGCGCCGCAGCACTCGTGCGGATAATCCTTCGCGCCGTGATCGCGTATTTCTTGATCTAAATTTTTTGCCAGCAGCAACATAAGAAGTCTCTCTCGAAAATCTAATGTAGCGCCAACCTTCAGGTTGGCATTTCAGATTCGCGCAGATGCCCGCCTGAAGGCGGGCGCTACACAAAGCGACGACGACAACCCGTCCTCAAACAGACTGCTACACTTCTTCCCAGAAACGCTCGCTCAAATACTTTGTTCCGGAATCCGGGAAAATCGTCACGATGACGGCGCGCTCGTCCGGCTTGAGCGACGCGGCCACTTGAAAACAACCTTCGAGAGCGGCGGCGGCGCTCGGGCTCAGCAGCAAACCCTCTTCCCGCGCGGCCCGCTTGACTAAACGATAGGCTTCTTCCGTCCCGACTTCGAGATTGGCATCGGCAAGCTTGGTGTCATAAATGCCCGGAACAATGGCTGTCGCCATGTGCTTCCATCCCTCCAGCCCGTGAAAGGGAGCGTCCGGCTGCAAGCTGATGCAGCGAATCGCA
>Ga0206873_1200_pt1 | contig 17378 bp, 12 predicted proteins | sample Alteio_BWOrgCont_11_FD_152631 | JGI IMG/M metagenome (GOLD analysis project Ga0206873, IMG submission 152631) | Enriched cells from forest soil in Barre Woods Harvard Forest LTER site, Petersham, Massachusetts, United States -... | ecosystem: Environmental > Terrestrial > Soil > Temperate forest >...
TTCCCTATCTTGCCAGAGGCCCCGGTCGGCCTCTGTTCCCTATAGGCGGCAACGTTCGTCACCACGCAAACAACCTCAACCCAACCTCCAACCCCCCGGGCCGGGCCTGACCGGCCGCTCCGGGGATATCGTTATGAGCTCTGTAATGGAACAACTGCTCGCTGAGAGCGGATTCGAAACCTTAAAAACTGGCAGCATCGTCAAAGGCACTGTCACCGAAATTCGTCCCAACGAAGTCATCGTGGACATCGGCGGCAAGGCTGAAGGCAGCATCCCCCACGCGGAATTTCTCGATGTCGGTGCGCTCCAAATCGGCGCGCAGATTGACGTTTTCCTCGAAAAACTCGAAGACAAGGACGGCAACCCCATCCTGTCGCACGACAAGGCCGAGCAAAAGAAGAACTGGGAAAACATCCTGACCAAGTGCCAGGAGGGCACCATTGTCTCCGGTCGCGTGAAGGGCAAGGTCAAGGGCGGCCTGATTGTCGGCATCGGCGTGGACGCGTTCCTGCCGGCTTCGCAGATCGACGTGCAGCCCCCGAAGAACCTGGACCAGTACATGGGCCAGACCTACGACTTTAAAATCCTCAAGATCAACCTGGACCGGCGCAACATCGTCGTCTCCCGCCGTGAGCTGATCGAAGAGCAGCGCCAGTCGAAGCGGCGCACCCTGCTCAACGAAGTCAAGCCCGGCACCACCCGCCGCGGCGTCGTCAAGAACATCACCGACTACGGCGCGTTCGTGGACTTGGACGGCCTCGACGGCCTGCTGCACATCACCGACATGAGCTGGGGCCGCGTCTCGCACCCCAGCGAAATGGTCAAGGTGGGCGAGGAATTGACCGTCATGATCATCGAGGTCGATCGCGACCGCGAGCGCGTGTCGCTCGGCTTGAAGCAGACCACCCCCAATCCGTGGGACGGCATCGAGGCGAAGTTCCCGGTGGGCACAAAGATCCACGGCAAGGTTGTCAACCTCGTGCCTTACGGCGCGTTCGTCGAGCTGGAGCAGGGAGTCGAGGGCCTGGTGCACGTCACCGAGTTGTCCTGGACGAAGCGCATTTCCAAGCCTGGCGAAGTGCTCAAAGTGGGCCAGGAACTCGACGCCGTCGTGCTGGCGATCAACAAGGAAGAGCAAAAGATTTCGCTCGGCGTGCGGCAGCTCGAGGTCAACCCCTGGAGCATGGTGCGGCACAACTACCCGGTCGGCGCGCGCGTGCACGGCAAGGTGCGCAACCTCACCAATTACGGCGCGTTCATCGAGTTGGAGGAAGGCATCGACGGCATGGTGCACGTCTCCGACATGAGCTGGACCCGCAAGATCAACCACCCCTCCGAAGTCCTCAAAAAGGCCGACGAGGTGGACGCCATCGTCCTCGACGTGGACGCCGACCAGCAGCGCATTTCGCTCGGCATGAAGCAGACCACGCAGGACCCGTGGGAGGAGATCGACCGCTACTTCCGCATTGGCGACGTCGTCAAGGGCAAGATCTCGAAGCTCACCAACTATGGCGCCTTCGTGGAATTGCAGAACGACATCGACGGCCTGGTGCACATCTCGCAAGTCGTCGAAGAGCGCGTGGAGAAGATCAAGGACGTGCTCAAGGTCGGCCAGGAAGTCACCGCGCGCGTCATCAAGGTGGATCATGCGGAGCGCCGCATCGGCCTCTCCATCAAGGCCGCCTCCTACGACGCCTCGCAACTGGCCGCCGAAGTGGCCGCGTTCGACCGCCTCAAAGGCGATCAGGAACTCACCAGCCTGGGCGACATTCTCGACGAGGCGACGAAGTAGTTTTCGAACTGAATCATTCGGTTTTCAAAGAGGGACGGCCACACGGCCGTCCCTCTTTTTGTTTTCAGTCGTAAACGTGTTTACGATGGCCGACGGAAACGACGAGCACGAGGAGTCGCTGGTCCTGGATTTGACAGATGAGGCGATAATCACGCACGCGATACCGCCAAAGTCCCGTGAGTTCAGCGCGGAGTGGTTTGCCGAAGCGGCGCGGGTCGCCTGGTCCGGCGATGCGCTTGTCCAGGTAAGCAACGATATCGCGCTGGGCCTGTCGGTCCAATTTTTGCAACTCGCGCAAGGCGCGTTCGTCAAAGCTATAGCTCCAGTGCACGTTTCACCTCGGAGGCCAAATAAATCCGTGCGGGCCGCGCCAATCGGGCAACGGCCACGCGGGTATCTTCGCCATCCTCAAGATGATCCAGAATGGCCTCGCGGGCATGGTCGGCTTTGGTCCGGCCCGTCCGGCGGGACAGGCGCGCGAGCCGTCCTTCTGTCTGCTTGTCGAGTCGAATGGCCAGCATGAGGAAAAGTCTAACTTTCCAAGACCGAAAAACAAGGGACAAATGGCGTGGCGGATTGGAGCGTCCCAAGGTTACGGAGCGGCGGTCGCATTCACGTCCAACGCGCGGCGCGCCCATTGCACGAAGGGGTTGGCCGGGTCGGGGGCCGCGGCGGCATCGCTGCGCAGCGTGGCGAGCGGCTGGCCATGGTCTGACGCCGGGGCGCCGGTGGTATCGATGCGGCACTGCGCGAGGGTTTCCGCCAGTTCGATAATCCAGCGCGGCACCGGCTGGGTTGGCGCGGCCCAGAAGCGCAGGGTGTCGTTCCAGGCGGCCGGCGGCGAGGCGGCGGGTCCTCCGGAGCCAAACGGGCCGCCGGGCCCGGATCGCGGTTGGTGAAGGGGCAGGGAAATCGACTCACCCGTGGCCGCGTCCCACAGGCGGCCGGTATTGTCCGCATTCGAAGAAGTGAGCACGCTCTGGCCATCCGGGCTGAAATACACGACGGAAATTGGCGCGGCGGCATCCATCGGCGCGGAGATCGGATGACCGTCGCTCAAATCCCAGACCCGCGCGGAATTGGCGCCTGCCACGACCACCGACTGGCCATCCGGGCTGAAGGCCACGGCGCTCAACGGCGTTTCCAGGCGCAGCGACAACAAGGTTGCTTCACCCGTGGCCACGTCCCAGCTGCGCACGCTGCGGTCGGCGGCGGCAGTGAGCAGATACTGCCCATCGGCGCTGAAAATGACGGCTAAAATCCGTGCGCTGTGGGTCAGCGGCGCGGTGACGGGCTGGCCGGTGGCGGTGTCCCAGACGCGCGCGGTGTTGTCGTCCGCCACGGTCGCGAGGCGTTTGCCGTTGTCGCTGAAGGCGAGCGCGCGAATCCGGCTGGCGTGGGTCAGCGGCGCGGACACGGGCTGGCCGGTGGCGACGTCCAGCACGCGCACGGTGCGGTTGTCCATCTCCAGCGCCAGCAGCCGCCCATCGGGACTGAGCCGGGCCAGCGTTCCCGGCGTAAACGGGGACGAGCCCTCCCGGTGCAGCAGGGGTGAAACGGGTTGCAGCGTGACGGTGTCCCAGACCTGCATCGAACCGTCCCGCAGGAGGACGGCCATGCGACGACCGTCCGCGCTGAAAGATCCCGGTGTGATGACGTTTTCGGAACCGGCCGGCGGTGCGTCATTTTCCCGGGTGGAAAATTCCCACTGCTGGATTTCGCCCGTGGCGGTGGCGGTGAGCACACTCCGGCCATCTGGATTAAAGGTAACCTGGCTGATGGCGCTGTCGCCGCGCAGCGGAGCGGAGAGCGGCTGGCCGGCGCTGGGACCGTCACCGGCGCTCCAAAGGCGCGCGGTGTTGTCGGCGTCGCCGGTCATGACCATTTGCCCATTCGCGCTGAACGCGGCCGTCCGCAGGGGAGCCTGGTGGTGCATGGTTTCGCCGATGGGTTCGCCAGTCGCGGCGTTCCACAAGTGGGCGGTGCCGTCATTCAGCGCCGTGATAAAGCAGGAGCCATCCGGGTTAAGCGCCACGGCATTGACGGGCACCTCTGTTCGCATCGGCGGGAAGACCGGCTGGCCGGTTGCGACATCCCACACGCCGACGTAATCCCGCGGATTGCCCGGGTCGTTGGGGGTGTTTTCTCGCGCGGCGAGGACGACTTTTTGGCCATCGTCACTCCACTGGATGCTGCTGACGCGGCCGGGCGCGGTAATGGCGGTGCCGATGGCCTGGCCGGTGGCGACTTCCCAAATAGTGATATTAGTTCCGGCTACGGTCAGGAGCTTCGAACCATCGGCGCTCAGTTGCGCGTGGGAAACCGCGGCGGGAAAAGCCCCGGCGGGCGATACTTGCCGGCCCGTGGCGATGTCCCAAATCCGCACCGGACCGGCCGCGCCGCGCGCGGGACCCCGGCCCGCACCACCGGGCCCATTGCCCCGGCCGCGTTGGCCCCGGTTTTCCCGCGGCGGTGGTCCGCCCGGGCCGTTGTTACCGCTGCGATCAAATCCGGCCGGAGGTGGAGGGGGTTCATCGCGTGTGGCGGAAGCATCCGGCGGCGCGCCTGCGCCGCGACCGGGGAAGCCACCTCGGCCGGCGACTAATTCAATGGTGAGCAGAAGTTTCCCATCCGGGCTAAACGCGATTTTACCGACAGGCGCCGGGGTGGGGATGGTCGCAAGGAGCTGGCCGGTGGCGAGGTCTGTCACCCGCACGGAATTATTTCCCGCGGCTGCGGCGATATGACCGGTGGCGGCATTGAGGTCGAGAGTGGTGTTGGCGCTTTGGAAAGAAGCTGTCGGTAGCAGCCAGTTCTGCTCGTTCAGGACGGAGAAGAGCAGGGACGCGGCGTTGCGGTTGTCCGGGACGGTGCGCAAGGCGCGGCAAAGGTAAGCCACCGCTTCGTTGGGGTTGTCCAAGCCCAGTTGGTTCACGGCGGCGGTCACGTCCATCTGGTTGTAGGCGAGTTGCACCGCGTGCCTTTCCTGGTCGGCCTCTTCTTTTTGCTGCTCGGCGGCCTGGGTTTGGCGGGTCGCCTCGGCGGCGGCGAGTTGGGCCCGGTGGGCCAGCCATAGGCTCACCGCGGTGGCGCCCACCAACAGGATGGCGAAGGTCGTCGCGGTGGCCAGGGCGGGGCGGTGCCGGCGGGCGAATTTGCTCAACAAATAGAAGGTCGAGGGCGGGCCGGCGTTGACGGGCTCGTGCTGAAGATGACGCTGGATGTCCGCCGCCAGCGCGCCCACATTGTCGTACCGGCGCTGGCGGTCCTTTTCCAGGCACTTCATGATGATCCAGTCGAGATCCCCGCGCAGGCCGGCCACCAGACGCGCGGGCTCGGTGCGGCGCTTTTGGGCGATGGCGGCGAGTTCGTCGCGATCCAGCGCGCTGAGCCGGGCGGAGGGGCGCGGCGGCTCGACGTCGCGAATCTGCCGGCGCACTTCGTCCATTTCGGATTCAGCAAGGCTGTGGGCGTCGAGCGGAGTCTCGCCGGCGAGCATCTCGTACAGGAGCACGCCGAGGCTGTAAATGTCGCTGCGTGTGTCGATGTCGAGCCCGCCCAGTCCAGCCTGCTCGGGGCTCATGTAGGCCGGCGTGCCGAAGAATTGCTCGTACGCGGTGTAGAGCGTCTGGTCGGTGAGCCGGCCGCCCGTTGCCTTGGCGATGCCGAAGTCGATCACCTTGGGAACGGCATGGTTATCCTGGGTCGCGACGAGGATGTTCGAGGGCTTGATGTCGCGGTGGATGATGCCCTTTTGGTGCGCGTGCTGGAGCGCCTGGCAAACGGAGAGAAAAAGCCGCAGGCGTTCCTCAAGGGTGAGTTTGTGCTCGTCGCAGTAGTCGGTGATTTTCGGGCCGTTGACCAGCTCCATGACGAAGAACGGCCGGCCCGTCGGCGTCGCGCCGGCGTCGAGGACGCGGGCAATGTTCGGGTGGTCCATGAGGGCGAGGGCCTGGCGCTCGACCTGAAAGCGGGCGATGACCTCGGCGGTGTCCATGCCGAGACGGATAATTTTTAGCGCGACGCGGCGGCGCAGGGGTTCCGACTGCTCGGCCAGAAACACCACGCCGCAACCGCCCGCGCCCAACTCGCGCATGAGCTTGTAGTGGCCGATTTTCAGCCCGGGCACGGCCGGCTGCGGCATCCCGGTGGGCCACTCGCTCGGGTCCAGGGTGGGGGGATTTTCCCCTGTCAGGGAGGCGGTGGCTTCCGCCGGCAAGTCGCGCAGGAGTTCCTCGACCCGGCGGCGCAGGTCCGCGTCACCCCCGCAGGCGTGGTCGAGGTAGGCCGCGCGGCCGGCGGCCGGGAGCGACCGGGCCTCATCGGCAATTGTTTTTTCGCGAGGGAAGTCTGCGGGCATGGAAGAAGGGTATAAGGCAGCGTCGGAAGTTAATTTTGGCCAGATTTTTCGATTCCGGTGACCATGAACCCCGGCGGGGTGGATTCATTGCGGAACACCACCTGAATAAACACCGGCGCGCGCGGGGAAAGCTGATATTGTTTTAAAATCCAGTCCTTGACGAATTTTTCGACGCCTTCCCGGGCCTGGGGGAGAAACTGCGGCAGCTTTTGCGCGGCGCGGGCGCTGATTTTTGGCGTGATCTCGTGCAACAAATTGGCTTCGACATCGTTTTTGTCCCAGCGCAGCCAGCCGTTCGCGCTCTGGATTTCCATGTGGCTGGTGTCAATGGAGGGCGAAGGCAGCGGCTTGACCGCGGGCGCGAGGACCACGCAAGTCACCACGCCGTTGGCCGCGACGTTGACCTGCAGTTCCCACGGGTCGCTGAGGGCCACATAATAGTAATAGGTCACGGGCACGCGGATTTCCGAAGTGGTCGTGCCGAGCAGGTTGGAGTCCTCTTCCGCAAATTCCTCGGTGGCTTGGACATCCGCGACGAGCAGGCGGCCATCGAGGTCCGGTTGGATGGATTCAAGATGCTCGCGGAAAGTCTGCACCACGTTGTCCTGCTTGATGGCGGCCACGAGTTTTTGCAGGCCTTGGGCCGCGGCATCGCCGACCCGGGCTGAAGCGTCCGCCATTTTTCCGGCCTGAGTGCTTGGGCTGCATTGGTAGACCACGAACCCCATCAGCAGGCAGAGGCTGATCAGGACCGCCGCGCTGGCCCACGCCCAATGAGGATGCGAGCCGGCCGGCCGCGGGTGGGCGGCGGGCGGTGGCTGGGCACGATCCCCGGGTTCGGGTCCATTCGGCATGGGCCGAGGATAAAATCCCGGGCGGCAAACTCCAGACGAAAGCGCGGCCGCCGGATAAAATCCTCGCCACCGGCGGCGCTCCTTTTTCATTGGGCTTGCCTGCGGCGCACGGTCGTCGTATCACCCATCACGATGACCAATTATTCGATTTTATTTCGTGCAGTCAGCGTGGCATTGTTGGCGGGGGCGCCGGGGGCCTTGCCGGCGTGGGACTATGAGGGCCATCGCATGATTAACGAAACGGCGCTGGCGTCGCTGCCCGCGGACTTTCCGGCCTTTGTGCGCACAACCGCCAACGCCGAGCGCATTGCGTTTCTGGCGGGCGATCCCGACCGCTGGCGCAACACGCCCGATGCCACGTTCCGGCAATACAACACCCTCGACCACTACATTAATCTGGAGGAGTTGACCGACGCCGGGCTGGATCTGGGGAACCTCAGTCCGCTGCGCTACACCTTTGCGGCGCAGTTTGCGGCCGGGCGCGCCGCCCACGCCGGCCGTTTTCCCTCGATTGACCCCGACCGCAACACCGATAACACCCGCGAGTGGCCGGGCTTTCTGCCGTGGGCGATCACGGAGTATTACGGGAAGCTCAAATCGGCCTTTTCCTGCCTGAAAACCTTCCAGGAATACGGCACGCCCGAGGAAATCGCCAACGCCGAGGCCGATGTCGTCGATGTCATGGGCGTGATGGGACACTATGTGGGCGACGGTTCCCAGCCGCTGCACACTACTGTCCACTTCAATGGCTGGGTGGGCGACAACCCGCACGGCTACACGACGTCGACGAGCATCCACGCCTGGATTGACGGCGGGTTCATCGCCAAGGCCGGCCTTGTTTACGCCGATTTCGCCTCCCAGGTGAAACCGGCGCAGCCGCTCGCGGTCGCGCCGCGCGTGGACGGGCGCGATCCGGTGTTCACGGCGGTGATGGATTACCTGCGTGCGCAAAACGCCCAGGTCGAGCCGCTTTACCAGCTCGAACAGGCGGGCAAGCTGCAAGCCGACGGCCCGCCGGGCAACCCGGAAGGGAGGGCTTTTATCGAAAGGCAATTGCTGGTCGGCGGTGAAATGCTCGGTTCTCTCTGGTTGACCGCTTGGCGCGAGGCTGGCCCGGACACTTTTCTGAAAACACAATTACTGCGTCGCCGGGCCCAATCGGCGGCTAATGCCCCTCTTCCGCGATGATTTCGATGATAAAGGTGGAACCCAGGCCCGGCGTGCTCTCCACGGAAAGGTCGCCGCCGAGCAATTGCGCGAGCTGGCGTGAAATCGCCAAGCCGAGCCCGGTGCCGCCGTAACGGCGCGCGATGCCGGGCGTCGCCTGCATGTAGGGCTGGAAAAGTTTCGTGATATGTTCGGGGGCGATGCCGATGCCGGTGTCGCGCACATGGAACCACAAGCGCCAGCGCCGTGGGGCGTCCTCGACGGGGTTGCTCGGCAGCGGCTGGGCGGACACCTGCAGTTCCACGCCGCCGGTTTCGGTGAACTTGATCGCATTGGAGAGCAGGTTGCCGAGGATTTGTCGCAGGCGCATCTCGTCCGTCACAATCACCACCGGCACTTCAGGCGCCACCTGGGAGGTGAGGGTGAGTTCCTTGGCCTGGGCGGGCGCGGTAAAAAGCCGGCTCATGCTTTGCACCAGCGGCCACACCGCGACCCGCTCCCATTCCGGCTCGAGCCGGCCCGCTTCGAGTTTGGCATAGTCGAGAATCCCGTCGATGAGCTCGAACAGCGTTTGCGCGGCGGTCTCGATGAGGACGATGTTTTCGTGCTGGTCGGGCGTGAGCGGCTCCTCCCGCAGGAGATGGGCCAGGCCGATGATGCCGCTGAGCGGGGTGCGCAATTCGTGGGTCATCACGGCTAGGTAGCGTCCCTTGGCCACCTCGGCGGCTTCGGCGACCTCCTTCGAGCGTTGCAGGGCCTCCTGCAATTCTCGCTGGTGTGTGATGTCCTGGAAAGCTACCACGACGCCGCGCCGGCCGGCGAATTCCACCGTGCCAGCGGAGAGCAGCACCCAGAGGCGCCGGCCATCGTGCGTTTTCAACCGCACTTCATAATCGCTGATGGGCTGGCCGGAGCGCAATTGGGCGAGAATTTGCTCGCGATGCACCGGGTCTTCGAAAAAGTCCTCCGCCTTTCGCCCCTGGGCGTCCGCGGTGCTGATGTGCAGGGTGGCGGATCCGCGCCGGTTGAGGAACAGCACGCGCTGGGTCTCCGCGTCGCTGATGGTCACGGGGAATGGCGCGGCTTCGGCCAGTTCGCGGTATTGTTTTTCGCTGGCGCGCACCTGCGCTTCCGCGCGCTGGCGTTCGCGCACCTCGCCACGCAGGAGGCGGTTCAGTCGCAACAGCGGGAGCGCCCAGCCCAGCGCGCCCACCGCCACGACGGACAGGCCGCCCAGCGTCCAGTAAAGCCAGGTGTAGTCGGGCTTGGGGTTGGGATTGTAGAGAAATCCGTTGAGGGAGAAATCGTGCGGCAACATGCCGAACTCGGCGTAGGTGTCGGCCATGTGCTGCCAGCGGCCCGGGTTCATGTGCCCGACTTCGATGAGTTCGGGGTGCATCAGTTCGGCGGTTTGCGCGGCTTCGAAGAGCAGTTGCTCGCGCGATTTGCCCTCGGTGTCGTAATCGCGCAGGATCAAGTCCACGATTTCCGTCTGATGCGCGAGGGCGTAGTCCCACCCTTTCAGGCTGGCTTGCACAAAAGCCCGCACCCGGGCGGGATGCTCCTTGATTTGGGTTTCGGTGGTGAAGAGGCAGTCGCCGTAAAAATCAATGCCGCCCGCGCGCGGCACGAAGCTATAGAATGGCACCCCGCGCTGCCGCAGCAGGAACGGCTCGTCGGTCGAATAGGCCGACATGGCATCCACCTTGCCGGAGATGAAGTCCTCGATGTTGAAGGTCTGCGGTTGCACATGCAGCTTGGTCGGGTCCACCCCCTCGTATTTGAAATAAGCGAACAGTTCCGCGGACTCCGAGGGGACCATCATGAGGTGCTTGTCGTGCAGCGCCTGCAGGTCGGTGGCGCCGCTGGCCGAACGCGCCACGAGGACGAGCGGCGAGTGCTGGAAAATGTCCGCCAGCACCACGACCGGGTAGCCCTTTTGGCGGAACAGCAGGAGGTCCGAATTGCCGACGCCGAATTCCGCCCGGCCCTCGATCACCTCCTCGGTCGGGTCATGCGCCGTGCTGGCCTCGCGCAAAGTGACGTCCAGCCCCGCGTCCCGGTAGTACCCCTGCGCGATGGCCGCATAGTAGCCCGCAAACTGGAACTGATGCCGCCATTTTAGTTGCAGCGTGACGTGATCCAGCGGCGGCGGGGGCGGCCCGGCGGGCGTTGCCGCCCAGCCGTTTAGGGCGTTCCCGGCGATGAGAAGCGCAGCGACCCAGACCGGTTTGATCCGTTGATGGCGCAACATCGACAATAAGTTTAAGCAATTTGCGCCGTGGCACAATACGGAACCCCGCCAATTTCTTGGAGTTGCGCGGCAAATAATATTGAGCGCGGGCGCATCCGCTGGCAGTAGAGGCACATGTCCCGGCGTCAACTGTCCCCACGGTGGATTCTTTTCATCCTAACCGGGCTGAATCTGTTCAATTACCTCGACCGTTTCGTGCTGTCGGCGGTGTTGACGCCCCTGCAGCAGGATCTGCATCTGGACGATGCGCAGGGCGGGATGCTGGCCACGGCCTTTATGCTGGGCTATTTTGTCACGTCGCCCTTGTTCGGCTATTTTGGCGACCGGGGCTCGCGCAAATGGCTGATCGCGTTGGGCATATTCATTTGGAGCCTGGGCACGGTGCTGACGGGTTTTGCGGCAACGTTCGTGATGATGCTGGCCTTCCGCGCGTTGGTCGGGGTCGGCGAGGCCAGTTACGCCACCATCAGCCCCAGCTACATTTCCGACACCTTTCCGCCAAAGCGGCGCAACAACGCGCTGACGGTCTTCTACGTCGCGATTCCGGTCGGCGCGGCGCTGGGCAATATTTTAGGCGGTCAGATTGCGGCGCACTGGAGCTGGCGGGACGCCTTTATCTGGGCCGGCGTGCCGGGTTTGGCGCTGGCGCTGATCTTGCTGCCTTTCGCCGAGCCGCAGCGCGGAGCGGCCGAGGGCCGCACGGCCGAGGCCGGGCAACTGCCGAGCGTGCGCGATGTGCTGAAGCTTTTCCGCATTCCAGAATACATGCTGGTTGCGCTGGGCTATGTGGCCTACACGTTTGCCCTTGGCGCATTTGGCCTCTGGGGGCCGACGTTCCTGAGCCGGGTGCATGGCGTGCCGGTGGCGCAGGCCGGAACTTTTTTTGGCGAAGTGCTGGTGGTGGCGGGGCTGGTGGGGACGTTTGTGGGCGGATTTGCGGCGACGGCCTGGCAGCGGCGCAACCCAACGGGTTATGCGCAGACGCTCGGCTGGTCGGTGCTGGCCGCGGTGCCGGTGGCGTTTGCGGCGTTTCTGGCCGAGTCGGAATTTTGGTCGATGACCTTTCTCGCCACGGCGATGTTCCTGCTGTTTCTCTCGACGGGGCCGGTCAACACGCTGATCCTCGAGACGGTGCCAATTAACCTGCGGGCCAGCGCCATGGCGTTGTCGATTTTCATGATTCACCTGTTCGGCGACATGTGGTCGCCGCAGATTGTGGGCGTTTTGTCCGACCATATCGGATTGCAAAAGGCCGTGCTGATTTTGCCCTGCGCGCTCGTGGTTGGCGCGGGGTTTTGGCTGGCGCTGGCGTGGCGGATGCGCGCCGGACCGGTGGCTGTGCCGGTGAGATGATGACTCAATTTGGCTGGCACAAGCTGTAGGGGCGTCGCTTGCGACGGCCCAAACTGAGACACCACCGCCGGTGACGATAACTTGAACCGGTTCGCTAATTCTGGAATAGTGCGGGCCATGTTTGCAGCATGCCAAGGAGTCCGCGTGCGAAGGCGTTGCCTGGGGCTGGTTTTGGTTGTGTTGTTGTCGTCCGTACTGCCCGCCGTGGGGCAGGGCCTGACGCGGCCGCCGACAGCGGCGGATCGCGCCGCCATCGTGACCAAAGGCTGGGCGGCTTCGCGCGATGTCCTCGGGGTGATGCTGGCCAAAGCTTACGAGCCGGGCGTCGGCGGGCGGATGGGCGCCACGGGGCAGGCCACCTACCAGTCCTGGTTGTGGTTGTGGCAATGGTGCGATCTGCTGGCGCGCGACGAGGACGCCGAGGCGGCCAAGTTTCTGGCGGCCCACCTGCGGCTTTCACCCCAGGATCAGAGTCTCGTCCTGATCCCGCCGGGATTGGCGGCCGGTGCGGATTTGCAACCGGCCCCGGCGGGGGCGGCGCAAGCCATGATGGCGGCGGCATCCCCGCAGAAAATTTTCGGTGATTTGCTGCGTGCCGACGAACTGCCACCCCAGCACCAGCCCCTGGCCGACTTGGTGCCGAAGGACGTGCTCGCGGAGTGGCTGGGCAACGAGGAGTTCTCGCGCATGTTGTTCGCCAATCTGGCGCCGGGCGATTACGCCCCGGGCGTCCTGCGCGCCCTGGCGCAAATCCAACTCGAGCAGCCGGGAAAGTTCCGCGAGTACCGCGCCCTGGCGCTGGCCATCGCGCTGGTGTATGACCAAAAAATGCCGGCGTTTTGGCCGCACAACCAGGTCGCGCCGAAAGACGTGCCGCTCCAGGACTACCGGCCCGTGGACTGGTTCACCTTTTGGGTGCAGAGCAATGAAGCCAAAGGCAATTTGCAGGACTTGCGCATCCTGGAACCCGAGCAGGCCAAGTTTGTCGTGGATGCGCCGCTCGCGCCCTCGGAATACGCCTGGGCGAGGGCGAACGTCAAATTTGCCCGGACCGATTTTGCGCAGGCCTACAGTTCCGTCACTTACGACGAGAAGCGCTATCAACGGGGGCAATTCAACTGGCCGGATAGCCCGTACACGCTCGCCGCGATCAAGCAGCAGGGCGGCATCTGCGTGGATCAGGCGTATTACGCGATGGTGGCCGGCAAGGCCCGCGGGCTGCCTACGCTGTTTTTCACCGGGGACGGCAACGACGGCGGCCACGCCTGGTTTGGCTACCTCAAGGCGGGCAACCGCTGGGATTTAAATTGCGGGCGCTACGAAAACCAGAAATTTGCCACCGGGCACGCGCTCGACCCGCAAACCTGGCAGCCGATCACCGATCACGAGCTGGCGTTTCTCGCCGCGAATTTTCACGCCCGCCCGGAATACGCGGCTTCGCAGGACGACCTGGTGCTGGCCGGCATTTTCGAGTCGCAGGGGAATTTGACCCAGGCCCACGCGGCGCTGGACAGCGCCATCGCCGTGTGTCCGATGAATGCCGGGGCGTGGGACGCCAAGACCGCCTTCCTCGTGCGCACCGGCGCGCCCGTCGAGGAACTGCGCCAGCACCATGTCGCGGCCGCGCGGCAATTCGCCAGCGAGCCGGACCTCAAGGCCGCGCACCTTGCCGCGCTGGCGGACCTCGCCCGCCAGTCCGGCGATTCCGCCGCCGCCAGCAGCCTGGATAATCAGATCATCACCCAGAATCAAAGCACGCGCGCGGACTTGGGCGTGGACACGCTGGCCAAGCAACTGCAGGCGCTCGTGAACAACGGGCAGTTGGATGACGCTTTCAAAAAATACCGGCAGCAAATGACTGGCCCGGGGAAAAGCGGCGGCAGCGATATCTTTTACAAAATCGTGCAGCCTTTCGTAAACGTGCTGCTGGCGGCGGGCGAGCAGGAGCGCGCGCAGCAGGCGGTCGAGTTGGCGCGGGCCGCGCTGAAGCCTCCCATGGGCACCACCTTGCAGCGGGACTTGGACGCCTTGGAAGATACGGTGTTGGCCGCCCCCAAGAAAACTCCCGCGAAGCCGTAAGGAACGACGGCGGGACGGCTGCGATTATTTTTGGTGATTATCCCCTCAAAAGACGTATCGGCCAAAACCTGCGGAAAACCCGCACTGAAAACTGGCCTCGGGAAAACATTTTCCTTCTCTGCGCCTCTGCGCGAGAAATTTCCCGACCAAGCTCCATGAAGCTAGGGGATAGTTGTCTTATTTTTTGCTGGCCACGGCCGTCGCCGCAGCGGGCGGGGTGGCCGAAGCCGCTGCCGGCACGAGCGAGTTGAGGTAAACTTCAAGATTGGTGTACCCGCTGGGGTCGAGCTTGTTGGCGTCGCTCGGGTCGTTCGGGTTGAGGCCATGGGCCGTTTCCCAGGCATCGGGGATGCCATCCTTATCGGAGTCCGGGAGCGCGGTGCCGCCGGTGATGTTGCCGAAGCCGCCGACTTCCGCCGGATCCTTGATGAGTTTGCCGTTCGCGCCGAGGCTTTGCGCCTCCTTGATCAGGCGCTGGTCGATGGCGTCGCGCTGGATCGAGCAGCCGGCCGAGGCGATGACCTTGGCGAAGGCGGCCTCGGCGGCATCCACCGTCACGGGATAAGTGGGCGCGGCCAGCGAGGCTTTTTGCAGGAAAGTCGGGGAGCCTCCGGAATCGGTGAAATCGCCGTCTTTAAGCAGGCGGCCATCGAGCGTGCCGCCGGGGGTGAGCTTCACATAGTTGCCGGCCTGGTACACCTTGTCGGATGGCCAGTATTCGCTGACCGGGGAACTTTTCACGCTGCTGGGTCCCTTGATGAAGTAATTGTTGATGGCGTCGAGCGTGTGGTCGGCCTGGGAATGGCCGCCGACCAGGCCGCCCACGCCCCAATTATACACCACGTTGTTGATGTACTGGATGGTGCCCTTGGCCTTGGGATTGCGCGATTCGTCATTGATCCAAAGGTCATGGGAAAAGGTCACGTTGTCGCTCTCGCAAATGCACCCAAAGCGCTGCGGGTCGATGCCCTCGCCGATGATGCAGTATTGGTAGGTGAGGTTTTTGGAGCTTTCCATGCCGATGCAGTCCCAGCGGCCCCATTCAATGGAGCAATGGTCGAAGAGGATGGTGTCCGCGTTGGCGCAGCCGATGCTGTACTTTTTCTCCTCCTTCGGGGTCAGGCCCAGGCGGAAGCGCATGTAGCGCACGATGATGTTTTTGCCCTTGGAGACGGAGACTTCGTAATTCTTCACGCCAATGCCCTGGCCGGGCGCGGTCTGGCCGGCGATGGTGATGTCATCGGCGATCTGCACGGCGGACTTGAGGTCGATATAGCCGCCGACGTCAAAGACGACCATGCGGTGGGGCTTGCTGACGGCGTCGCGGAAGGACCCCTTGCCGGAGTCATCGAGATTGGTGACGTGATAAATCTCGCCCCCGCGTCCACCCGTGGCAGCGGCGCCGAAGCCCTCCGCGCCCGGGAAGGCGGGCAGCGCGAATGCGGGAGTCACGCCGAGAAGGGCGAGGGCCGCGAGGCCACTCCAACGGGCGAGAGACGAGCGGGCGGATTTAAAGAGGGGAGGGTTCATAGAGTGGGATGGGTGGCGGGCGATGGGTGGAATCATCGTGCCGTTCCTTTTGGAAAAGGCAAGGTTGGCGATGGAAGGGTAGTGGCACAAATTGGCCTCCTGCTGGAGGGACGACCTCCGTGTCGTCCTCCATGGTCATTCAAGTTATACCACCGCTGATGGAAGGGGGGAAAGAGAAGAGTATCTCGGGCCAAGGTGCGAAGGATGGAAGCGAAGGATTTCACCGCGGAGGATGCAGAGGGCGCGAAGGAGAAGAAGGGTGGAAAGTCGGATAATTAGGGTTTGCAAATGACCGCAGGCTGGAAAAAATGACAAATATTCAGGGAATGGTGGCGAGATTAACTTCGGCGGGAACAACCGATGACTTTTTTTCAGCTCAAGGGCGGATGGCCGAAGTTGTGGCGCGCAGCGCGGCTGGGCGCGTTGTTATGGCTGGGGCTAGGGATGATGGCGGGACAGGAGGCGCGGGCGCAGGTTCCGGTAGTCAATACCTGGAACGGCACGACGAGCAGCGATTGGTTTACGGCGAGCAATTGGAGCGCGGGCGTCCCGGCCTCGAATTCCATTGTGCTTATCAATCAGACGGCGACTCAACCGGTGATCAACGGTGGAAACATCCATGTGAATAAACTGGTTTTGGGCTTTGGGCCGGATAACGACACCGTCACGCTGGCAATGCAAGGAGGCCAAGTCTTAACCAGCGGTTCGTTGGAGATTGGCAAAAGCCCGGGAACGACAGGTACCGTTGACGTAACCAGCGGGAATTCGATCTGGAATCCTGGGGTAATAATCGTAGGGGAAGGTGGTAATGGAACCTTGTTGATTTCAAATGGAGCTGTGGTGAATGCAACCTTGGTCACTGGAGTTGTTCCTCCTGGATCTATGGTTAGCGCATACGCTACGTACATAGGGTATGGCGCGATGGGCAATCTCACGGTGACGGGCCTTGGATCGGCCTTAAGTTTAAGCGGTAATGCGGCAGGCGTCGCAGTGGGCAACTTTGAGGGCGGAAATGGAGTACTAAATATAACCAACGGCGGGCAGGTGACGAATGGGCCGGCGGTGTTGGCGTTTGCAGTGAACTCGACCGGGACGGCGCTCATCAGCGGGGCGGGCTCGGGTTGGACGGCGACGCAGTTGCAGGTGGGGAATTTTGGGGCGGGGAATTTGACGGTGGCGAGTGGCGGCTTGGTGAGCGTCGCGCAAGGGGTGGTGGTGGCGCAGACTGCGGGCTCGACGGGCGTGGTGAATTTGAACGGCGGGACGCTGCAAGCCGGCAGCACGATTCAGGTGAACGGCAACGGGACGCTGCAAGGGACGGGGCAGTTGAACGGTTCCGTGGTGATCAACAGCGGCGGGGTGATCGCGCCGGGCACGGCGGGGCCGTTGATGGTCGGCGCGGGGAATGTCGCGCTGGGCGGAACGGGGAACGTGACGCTGGGCGGGGCGGCGAATTTTGAATTCGCGGACGCGACGCATTACAGTCAACTGGACCTGCTGGGGAGCGGAGCGGTGCTGGGCTACCGGGGGAATTTGACTTTGGATTTCGACGTGGTGGTGTCGAGTTTCTGGACGGATGATTTGTTCAGTTTCGCGAACGGGAGCGAGACGGGGGATTTTGCGAACGTGGATTTGGGCGGGGTTTACAGCGGGGCGTTGAGCGACAACGGGGGAGTCTGGACGGGAGAGGACGGGAACGTGACGTTTACATTCAACACGGCGACGGGGGATTTGACGACGGCGTCGGTGGTGCCGGAACCGGGAGCGTGGGGGATGGTTATCGGGTCAGTGGTGGCATTGGTGGTGGGAGGGCGGAGGATAAGGCAGAAGGTAGCAGGCGGAAAAGTGTAATGAGGAAGCAAATTCACCGCAGAGCGCGCGGAGACGCGGAGATAAGCGCCATAATCCGAAACTTAAAAATCTGCACGTAAAGTTCGAACTTCGTGCATTCGGAAAGCAGTTTGCCGCGGCCAGTCATGCCTAATGCGG
>Ga0206873_1201_pt1 | contig 17364 bp, 14 predicted proteins | sample Alteio_BWOrgCont_11_FD_152631 | JGI IMG/M metagenome (GOLD analysis project Ga0206873, IMG submission 152631) | Enriched cells from forest soil in Barre Woods Harvard Forest LTER site, Petersham, Massachusetts, United States -... | ecosystem: Environmental > Terrestrial > Soil > Temperate forest >...
AGTTTTCTATTGAGAAGGCTCCTGAAGTTGTTGCTCCAACCCATGATATGGATGGTAAAAAAATATCTGATTCACCTTACGATTCCACGCTTGACTTGTCTTCGTACCAATTTCCACCGATCAGTCTGTTGCCGGAATATGGCAAAGACGAAGTAGTAATAGATGCTGAAGAACTTACCGCGAATAAAGACAGAATTGTTTCAACACTTAGGCACTATGGCATTGAAATTAAAAAGATAAAAGCAACTCCCGGGCCAACGGTTACTTTATATGAAATTGTTCCTCAAGATGGTACACGCATTTCCAAAATTAAAAATCTGGAGGATGATATTGCTTTAAGCTTATCTGCCCTTGGCATACGTATTATAGCGCCCATGCCTGGGCTTGGTACAGTGGGCATAGAGGTGCCCAATCGCAATCCGGGAATAGTTTCTTTAAAAACCATTATCAATTCAGACCAGTTTCAAAAATCCAATATGGAACTGCCGCTTGCGCTTGGCAAAACGATATCGGATATTCCGTATGTAGTAGATCTTACTAAAATGCCCCACTTGCTTATGGCGGGTGCAACGGGCCAGGGTAAGTCAGTTGGGCTGAATGCTATTATTGTTTCCATATTATATAAGAAACATCCTTCGCAAGTTAAGTTAGTATTGGTTGATCCTAAGCGTGTGGAGTTATCCTTGTTTAATAAAATAGAAAGGCATTTCCTTGCCAAATTACCTGATGCTGAAGAGGCCATTATTACAGATACAAAAAAGGTAGTAAATACCCTGAACTCTCTTTGTATAGAGATGGAGCAACGTTTGGAATTATTGAAAGATGCAGGAGTTAGAAACATAAAAGAATACAATGAAAAATTTGTAGCACGCAGGCTCAATCCGCAAAGTGGACATAAATTTCTGCCCTATATAGTTGTGATTATTGACGAGTTCGCCGACCTCATCATGACAGCAGGTAAAGAAGTGGAAACACCGTTACAGCGTTTGGCTCAAGTTGCGCGTGCCACGGGTATTCACCTGGTGATTGCCACACAGCGCCCGTCTGTCAATATTATTACGGGTACCATCAAGGCTAACTTCCCTGCTCGTATTGCATTTAAGGTTACATCTAAGATTGATTCGCGTACCATACTGGATACGGGCGGAGCCGATCAATTAATTGGTAAGGGTGATATGTTAATTTCTAACGGCAGCGACCTTATCCGTTTGCAATGTGCATTGGTAGGCACCAATGAGGTGGAAGAAATCACCGAATTTATAGGTTCTCAACAAGGATATGCTTCTGCTTTTGCGCTCCCGGAATATTTGGAAGAAGGCGGAGAAAATGGGGGAGAAGGAATTTCGTCTGATGAAAAGGACGCCCTGTTTGACCAATCTGCGCGTATTGTTGTAGAAACTCAACAGGGTTCTGCGTCTTTATTGCAACGCAGGTTAAAGATAGGATATAACCGTGCAGGTAGAATAGTAGACCAATTGCAATCAACAGGAATAATAGGGCCATTTGAAGGCAGCAAAGCCCGGGAAGTGCTTATAAAAGATATGATATCTTTGGAGCAGAAATTGAAAGACCTGTCACCGGATAATTTCCAAGAGTAGTCGGAGGACAACTGGCTATTAAGTGATAATGATTGATGATGCTACTATACGTGCAGCGTCCCCTTCTTAACTAATAGATCTTCTTTAGATTCCTTATTGTTTTCATCAACAATACAGCAGTCAACTGGGCATACTGAAGCGCATTGTGGCTCATCATGAAAGCCTACACATTCAGTGCATTTGTCACCAACTATATAGTAACGGTCCAATTCAACCGGTGATTGGGGAGCATCTGCATCTGTAGTTAGTCCGCTCTTAGCTTTAAATTGTCCTTTCAGGCTTGTGCCATCGGCAAAACGCCATTCGTTGCCGCCTTCATAAATAGCATTGTTAGGACATTCGGGTTCGCAAGCCCCGCAATTTATACATTCGTCTGTTATTCGTAGTGCCATGGGTTGTTCAATAAAGATACAAAGATAGGAAAAATAGAGCTTATTTTACTCCATTTCAATCATAGGCTGGTTTTTTTCAACCTTATCGCCTTTTGCAATATGTATTTTTTTAATCGTACCTTCTCCCTGGGCTTTTATAAGATTCTCCATCTTCATGGCTTCCAATACCAAAAGTCCATCGCCTTTTTTTACCGTATCACCTTCTTTTATAGTAATACTCAATACCAAACCCGGCATAGGAGCCTTAATACTTTGTATTTTTTGGGCTTTATTGCTTATTCCAAGTTGCTCTAACAAAAGGTCGGTATCGTCCTTCAGCTTCACCTCGTAACGGGCGTTGTTTAATTTTATAACTGCTACTTTATCATTTTCGTTATAGCTTATTAACTCAGCCTGGTACGAGTGATTGTTATAAAGAAAGCACAACATGCCATTGCGGTTTAAGTAGGCATCCAGTTCCACCGGTTTTCCATTCACTTCATAGTTGAATGGCTTAGAGTTATGCTCCTTGATTAAGAATTCCTTATCGTTAACTGTTGCTTTCATGATGCAAAAGTAAATATTTAAAAGACTAATCAGAATTTTAGTCATCTTTGAACCTTAAAAAAATGTAAATCATGAAAAATAAAAGCATCAAAACACCATTGTTTATTATTATACTGCTCACCACGTTAGGTTCATGTGGCCCATCCAAAAAAACTACTGCCGCGACAAATACCCAAAACAGGAAAAGCGATTCACTGATGGCCATACGATTAATGGATTCTTTAAATGTGATGGCTAAAGCTGATTCCATTACAAATAAGATTTCCACCATGTTACCCGGAGATACTTCCCCAAAAATTGCTTTTGAAAATTACCGTGCCGAGGCAACCTTGATAAACCAGCTTATTCATACGGAATTGCATGTAAGTTTTGATTATGGCAAACAATACCTTTATGGTAAAGCTACCTTAACTCTCAAACCCTATTTCTATCCTACCGATACGCTTACCCTTGATGCAAAAGGAATGGACATTCATGAAATAAGCCTGGTAAAAGGAAAAGAAAAGAAGGCGCTGAAATATACCTATGACAGTTTGCAATTACACATAATACTTGATAAAATATATACAAACAAAGAGCAGTATACTTTATACATAGATTATACCTCTATGCCCAATAAATTGAAGAATGAACAAGGTGGAAGCGCTGCAATTACTTCCCATAAAGGCTTGTTCTTTATTAATCCTGATGGGAAAGATAAGACAAAGCCCCGCCAGATTTGGACACAAGGAGAAACAGAAGACAACTCATGCTGGTTTCCTACAATTGATAAACCAAACCAACGCATGACGGAAGAAATTTATATGACCGTAGAAAAGACGGAAAAGACTTTATCAAACGGAGAAATGGTATCATCGCTGGAGAATAAGGATAATACCAGAACAGACCATTGGGTAATGAAACCAGGAATACCACCTTACCTGGTTATGATGGCCGTTGGCCCGTTTTCAATTATAAAAGACAAGTGGAGAGGCAAGGAAGTAAATTATTACGTTGATGCCAAATACGCTCCGTATGCTAAAGATATTTTCGGGAAAACTCCGCAAATGATAGAGTTCTTTTCTAACATATTAAAATTCCCATATCCCTGGAACAAGTATGACCAGGTGGTAGTGCATGACTATGTTTCAGGCGCTATGGAAAATACGACTGCTACGCTGCATGGCGATTTCCTAAATAAAACCAGAAGAGAGCTTATTGATGATCCGCTAAGTACCAGCGAAGATATTATTTCACATGAACTTTTCCACCATTGGTTTGGCGATATGGTTACTTGTGAATCTTGGTCCAATATTACACTCAATGAGTCTTTTGCCGATTATTCTGAATTCTTATGGAGGCAACATGCCTGGGGCGAGGATTGTGCCGAACAATATATGTACCAAAGTATTGAAGAGTATTTGAGCCGTCAAGCCGTGCAGCATGACTTGGTTGATTTTACGTATAATGATAAAGAAGATGTTTTTGATGCTGTTTCCTATAACAAGGGGGGAGGCATTTTACACATGTTAAGGAATGTGGTAGGCGATACAGCCTTTTTTAAGGCATTGAATGTTTATCTTGTAACCAATCAATACACTGCGGCAGAAGTTCCTCAATTAAGGCTCGCTTTTCAAAAAGTGACCGGCCGCGATTTGAATTGGTTCTTTAATGAATGGTATTACAATAAAGGGTATCCCGAAATTACAATTAATCATTTATACGATGCAAACGCACATAAAGAAACCCTGACGATTGACCAAACTCAGGATTTAACAAAAAATCCTGTATTTTATATGCCCCTGCAAATTGATGTTTATAGTAACGGGAAAAAGGAAAGCCATGCGGTGATTATGGATAAAACTAAAAATAAATATGTTTTTGATGTTGCTTCAGCGCCGGATTTAGTGGTTGCTGATGGCCAAAAGATGATGTATGTATGTGTAAAGACAGAAAAAATGTCAATAGCTGAAAGGGAATATCAATATGCGCACCTTCCATTATATATGGACAGGTATGAAGCATTGAAGGATTTATCAAATCATTTGGATGATGCCGGCGCAAAAGCAACTATGATTAGTGCATTGCATGATCGTTTTTGGATGCTACGAAGATTTGCCATTGAAAAATTAACAGATAGTACCTCCGAATTAAAAAATATATTGATGGATTTGGCTGCACATGATAGTTCCTCTAATGTTCGCGCTGCAGCTATATCCGCATTATCTTCCACATATAGTGATGGTAAGCTTGTTTCAATATATAAGAACGCCATTTACGACAGTTCTTACAAAGTGGAGTCCGAAGCCTTAGAGGCCATTGCAAAAGTAAGCAAGCAAGAGGCCATGACGTATGCCAAGAAACTTGAAAACACTGATGAACAGGAGATGCTTATTGGTGTTGCCGCTATTTATGTTCAATACGGAAATGATTCATGTAACAACTTTTTTGTGAAACTTCAGGATCGCCTTAGCGGAATGATTGGGCAAGTTGAATATGTTGCGTTATATGGTAAGTTTTTACAGCAATGCAGTGACTCATCTGTTAGCAGGGGTGTTCCAATTATTGGCAATATGATGAAAAACGGAGATAACCGCTATGTGAAGCTGTATGGTAAAAACACACTTGGCAATTTACTTTCCATGTATCAGGATCGTGAAAATGATTTAACGGGCCAGATAAAGGATATGAAAGCTAAAAATGGCGGAGGACAGGCTTTGAATGATTTACAAAAAAGGCTCGATTCAACAACTAATATTGAAAAGCTGATCAATTCGTATTTGGAATGATAAACTTTAACGAATACTAAACAGTTTTCTATTCTGTTGAAATTGCTTCCACACTTTCTGTTGGCTCGATTCCATCGTCTTTTCGTTTAATGAGAATGAATAAGGAGCATAAGAAGAAGGGGAGATAGGCTATTTTAAAACGAACTAATGCTCCGAAATTAGAAGTTGAAATACCTACACTGAATGCAAAAAAAAGCGAAAAGGTTAGGGAAAAAAATAAAAGTGGTTCCTGAAGCAACTTTTTGAAAAAAGCGGGTATGTTTCTCACGATATAAAAAAGAGCAATTACAGTAAGTAATGCAATTAGCATGTTTTCAATTCCTGAGATTAACATAACTGCATTTTCACTTTCCCACAAGAATGGCCTGAAAAGCCCGGCCAATACTGCAGCCGGAAATTTTTTAAGCAATCCGGTCGGAGTTGGGTCATCTAATCCAATGTCGAAGGAATGGCCATGATAATAAGACTGTTTAAGGTCATTTTGGGTTACAACTATTGTCGTAGCTATTTTGTCTAATGCAAACTTACCCATCGATTCTCCTAAAAATGAAAGCGCATAAGTTCCCCCTCCAATGCTAATAAGTAAAATGAAAGGAATAATAAAAATCTTTATTACCGTATTTTGTATTTTGGCTATTCTATTTGCAAAGATCCACATAAGGGAGCCCGGAAACAAAGTAAAAACTATATAAGGTTTTACCAAAAAGATAATAAGAAGGTTTAGTATAAGGATAATGAGGTATTGAAGCCTGTTTTGTTTTATTATAAATGTCTTATAGATGCAATATACTACCCATCCTGTGCATGAAAGTGTTATAGAGTCTTTAAGAATTCCTGAACCCCAAAACAGTACAGAAGGGAAAAAGAGGATAGCAATTGCAAATAAGTTTTTCCGGTTTGGATAATAGTTTGAAAATACAATAAATAATCTCCACATGCCTGCATAAGCAATCCAATCAACCAAAACCGTTGTTATTATATAACTGTTAAATGAAAATATCAACAGTGGATTTACTAATCGTATTACCATATAGGTCTTCGGGTCAAAATACATGTATGGGTAAGGATAACCTGTAGCCCATGTAAAAAGCGAAAAATGTTCATTCGTATTTCCTCCAAATTCATTTATGAGCCAGTCAGCGGGTGCCGATGTTAATAAATTTCTCATTGCTAACGATGATTCATAATAGCCAATAGTATCTCCTCCACGGTAAACAAACAAGTAAACGAAAGCAAGGCCGATCCCTCCCGTAATTTTTGCGAAAAGCCCCCATACATAATATTTATAAAGTGGGTTTTGCTCTATTTTTCTTCGCTTAATGCTATTGGCAATAAAGTAAATAACTAAAAGATAAAAAGGTAACACAACGATTTCCCATGGCTGTATCAGTATAGCTCCTGAGTCTATAGTATTAAACATGTATAAAGTATAATTGAAACTACTTTTACAAAACTACCAAATAATGGGTAAAAACGATAAATTAATACAGATACTTGTTATCAAAAATAAATTTTGATGGTTTTTCCTTTAATTAATATGGTCTTATTTTTGATAATAAACTTAAAATAATTTAAAGATGTTTTTATGATTTTCATTTTTGATTTTCCTTTTCTTTCCTCAGAGTAAAGCACTATCGGTACTTCAATTATTGATGCATTTATTCTAATTGCTTTGATTAGTATTTCTAATGCGGAAATGAATCCGGGTTCTACAATTATTTTTTCATATTGTTTTTTTATTTGCTTCACTGTTTCAACCTTATAAATCCGATAGAATGAGCTAGTGGTTAGAATTTTTAAATCAAAGAAAAAACGCATTAGAATGTTTGCAACTGTCGATACAAATTTCCTGAAAAAGGATGTTTTACTAAAACCGCCACCTTGAGCATATACTGAAGCAAGTACCAAGTCAAAGCCCAATTCAGATATTTTTAGCATTTTAGAAAGCATATTTGTATCTGATGTATTGTCTGCTTCCAACGTAATTATTCTGTCATTTATGTTTGTTGAATGGTTCAATATCCATTCAAAACCAATATTAAAAGCTGCGCCAGGTCCCCTGTTATTGCCATCGCCAAGAATTATAAATTGCTCGTTTTTAAAGAATTCTTTTATTGTTTTAATAGTTAAATCTTTAGAACCATCGTCAGATAGGACATAGAACTTGGGATAATCTGTAAGAACTTTGGACAGAGTCAAATAGAGTTTTTCTATATTTGTTTCTTCATTAAATGTCGGAATAAGAAAATAAATCATATTAATTATCTTGATTTATTTTTCTGCCAATCAATAGTTTTAATCATACCTTCTTTTAAGGAGACTTTTGGCATGAAATTGAGGGTAGTCTTGATTTTTTCTATATTCGGAACTCTACGTCTAACATCTTCATAATTTCCAAAGGTTTTATATGGAATAAAATTAATAAGTGATTTAGATTCAGGTCCGTGTATTAAACTCCAAATTAGCTTGCCAAGCTCAAGAATTGTAATTTCTTCTTCAGGATTATTGGCAATATTAAATATTTCATTTTTCGCCTTTTCTTCAAAAATACATTTAATAATTCCCTGAACGGTATCGTCAATATAAGTGAAAGTACGGCTTTGCATACCATCTCCATGAATTTCGAGTGGCTTATTTTCCAATGAATTGGCAATGAATACAGATTGTGGGCCTCCCCACCATGTAAGGTTTTGATTTGGTCCGTAAGAACCAAAAAATCGCATTATGGTATATTCAAGTCCATACTCATCATTATTTGCAATTATGCTTTGCTCAGAATAAATTTTTGAAATAGCGTAGGCCCAACGTTTTACTGTTGTAGGCCCCAGTAAGCTGTTAGATGTTTCGCTATAAGGGATATCAGGGTTTTTTCCATAAATATCAGAGGTAGATGCAAAAACAAGCTTAATTTTATCATCGAGGCATTTTTTAATTACACTTTTAAGCATTGCCGAATTTTCTTCAAGTGTAATTAATGCATTTGTATAACGGGGAATTTTTTGCGAAGCCAGGTGAACTAGAACATCTCCTTTTAGTTTTTTTAAAAGAAGGTCTTTATTTATATTCTCATTAATGAAAGTGAAGTTTTTGTGTGATAATAGGTTTTTAATATTATCAAGTGAACCATGACTTAAATTATCTATGCCAATTACCTCATGTCCAGTATCAAGAAGTATGTTGCAAAGATTTGAACCGATAAATCCAGCTACACCTGTAATAATAATTTTCATTTAAAAATAGGATTTATTTTGTTTGTACAAAAATAACTAAATATGTTACACGTAAAGGAAAGTAGAGGTAATAAATATTGCCGGATATTTTATCAGCTATTTTTTTGTATCTTATTACAAAGTGAGTTGAATATATCTTCTATTTCACCTATTCCGTTAATAGTAGTAAGTATTCCTTTGGTATCATAATATTTTTTAAGGGGTGTAGTTTCAGTATTATATACTTGCATTCGTTTCAAAAAAGTGTTTCTATCCTGGTCGTCAATCCGTCCTGATACTTTTCCTCTCAATGAAATTCTTTTATATAGTTCTTCTTCATCCACTGCAAGTGCAAGGGTCAATGTTATTGATAAGTTGTATTTTGATAACAGAGTATCTAAGGATTCAGCTTGGATTATTGTTCTGGGAAATCCATCAAAAATAAATCCTTTTGCTATAAGGTTTTGATTAATTTTAGAATCAATCATACCGGTTACTATTTCATCGTTAACGAGGATGCCTTTATCCATAAGTTGTTTGGCAGCTTTGCCTAGCTCCGTTTCTGCTTTAACCTCCGCCCTTAATAGGTCACCGGTAGAAATATGTATTAATTCAAACCTTTCCGACAATTTTATTGCCTGTGTTCCTTTACCTGCACCCGGAGGACCGAATAGAATAATGTTTAGCATTAGTTTAGATTTTATTATTGATGTTAGTTTTTACAGCAGTGTGGGTTGGTTACGTTTAAAAATAAAAAATGAATGAAAGAAATAATAGTTCTTGTAATTCATTCTTGGATCAAGAAAATGATAAGTGTTTTCTGCAACTATTGTATAATCATTTTTGAGAATACTACCGTATGTGTTTGGTAATGTATCCATGTGAGAAAAGATGATGATTAGCTTAGGGTTGATTTTTTTTATGGTTGAAGTATCATAACCTATTAGCCACTTTCCTTCATATTTTGTTTTACCCCAAAAATAATCTCCAACCCTTGTCAAAAAAAATCTAGAATCAATAGAATCTTGAGTGGATGTTATTAACCTTTGAGCTAAGCCATAACCTGTTGAACCTCCCACCTCTTTCAATGCGCTAATTTGTTCCCTTAATATTTTGGGGGATTGGGGAATACGTAAATCGCAAATCCCGTCAATCACAATTGTATCTTTGGCTGTTGAATTTTTCAAAACAACCTTTCTTGCAATATCGTTAGCGTTATGTTTTAAGGTAAAATATAAAAGCTCCGAATCGTAGGAAATAAAATAAAATAAGCTAAAAATAATAATTAGGATAGAAAGTTTTTGGTTTTTATTTTCCTCAATATATTTGACGAAAATAAAAAGTATAATTACCGAAGACATTAGAAAATAATGTACATTTTTCACAAAAAATAAGGCTAATACAAAATTAGTAATCAGTAGTGGAAGAATTAGAAATTTAATCGATAAATTATGCCGGAGCATTTTGAAAAGAAAAACCAATATTACTACTGGGCTCAAAATCATAAAAGAACTAATAATATAATATTTGTATCCCGATATATAAGAAAACCCCATGCGTGTTGCAATTGCATAATCAAATGTTTTGGTAGTGGTATATATTACTTTGGGAGCATATAGGTAATTGTACACCATTACTAAAGGGGTTAATGTAATTATTAGGTAAAGGATAAAGCCGGGTAACAGAGCTGCCGGTAAGCCGCTTTTTAAAAAAACCTTTAGGTTATGCTTATAGATTATATAAAAGTCATAAAATAAAAATCCGGCTAAAAAGCTTATTTCTTCTATTCTGGTGGACAATGCTAAGAATGCCACCAAATAAAGTTTTTTTCTATATTCAACTTTATTTTCAACAAAATAAAGATAACCCCAATATATTAGAATTGAATAAAACAGGTAGCAGATAGCATCAAACTTAACAAAGCCTGTGCTATTATATATAAATGGATTAAAAATAATTATAAGCGCCAACGATAACTTAATAATGTAAGGTTGATTTACTTTTTTAATTATAAAATGCAAGAAAATAATATCTGCAACTGTGCTGAAGGCTACGTTTAGTAGCCTGAAACAGAATAGAATATTATAGGAGTCTCTGGCTACTATATTTTGATATTCAAGCATGCTATGCCATTTTCCTGCGGCAAAACCTCCACAATAAATTATGAAATGCCAACATGCAAGTATATAGTTGTATAGATTAGTAGGTATATGAAAATCCAAATTTTTATAAGTCAATAAAATTTTAAGCGGATCTTTCAGTACTTGTGATTCATCAACATGAACCATATAAGGCAATCCATAGGTGGCTATTATTATTCGGCAGAAAAGTGATATTACAACTAAAATTGCGAATGGCAGATACTCCTTGAATCTTAAAGAATTAAACATTAATAAAAGTTTTAGATATACTTGTATTTTGCATTAAACTCTCTAGGCATGAAAAAAGTCCCAAATAATGAGAGAATAATCCATATTCTGGAGGAGGGTGTTTTTGGGTTTGAAAAAGCAAACTTAATAAAAAGGACAAACAAAAGACTATATAAAGCTCAAGGCATATTAAAAAACACATAAAACTTATAAAGCGCATTAATATTTTTAAATAGTATAGATTCATTATAAATTATATGTATGTTTGGGGTATATAATCAGATTATATCATGTACATAAAAAATCCAGCCAAGCGATTAAAGAAGTTTTGGGGTAAGGTTGATGCTAAACACGTTAATTTAATAAAGAGTCATGTAAAAGGTATAAGCATTTGTGATATGGGTTCCGGGTATGGAACAACTACCGCCCAACTTACAAAGGCTGGTTTCCAGTGCACAGGTATAGATTTTGATAGCGAAACCGTAGAAAGGTCAAAAGCCCTTTTCCCTGGATGTGTGTTCATTGCCGCGAATGCTGAAAATTTGCCATTTCCTGATAAATGTTTCGATACGATAATACTAAGAGATGCCCTGCACCATTTTTATGAAGAAGCAAATTTCAGTAAAGTGAAAAATGAGATTTTGCGTGTGTCTAAAGATAAATGCACACTTATTTTCTTCGACCCAAATGTTAATTTGATATTAAAAACAATGCGAAGGATTTCTGCGCATAATGACGCTGAATGTGACTATGAAGAAGCCCTTCAAATAATGAACGAGCTTAAATTTTCACTAACCTATTCCAGCTTCAACACTCTTTATAGTTTGCCCCTAAGTGGAGGATATGTGGGTATTAATTTTATACCTAATATTCGGTTTATACAATCCGCTGTTCTTAAAACAGAAAGCCTGGCAGAGAAATTAGTAAGTTCTTTAAAATTGGGTAGATACCTATGTTGGCGGTATATAATTGTTGGAGAAAAAAGCAAGCTGTTTGATTATTAGCTTCATTTATTAAAATTATTTTTCCAACTTTGTATTCCTATTAATCAGCTATCATGCCAATTATCAATTCCATAGTTTCTTGGCTTATGAAAAAGCGCATGCACCAGATTGAGCTGTTTATACAGTATCCGTCGGAGGTGCAGCAGGAGTGGTTTTTTAGATTATTGGATACGGCGAAGAATACCGAGTGGGGCAAAAAATATGGATATTCTTCCATCACATCCGAAGCAGAATTTAAGACACGCGTGCCTATACAGGAATACGACGAAATAAAGCCGTATATAGACAGGCTTAGAAAAGGGGAAGGTAATATTCTTTGGCCCGGTGAAATTCGTTGGTTTGCAAAGTCATCAGGCACTTCAGGCAGTAAAAGTAAATTTATCCCTGTTAGTCAGGAATCAATGAATGACTGCCATTTTAAAGGAGGCAAGGATATGTTGAGCCTTTATTGCAATGCCTATCCACAAACCCATTTATTTGACGGTAAAACCTTGTCTCTTGCAGGTTCCCATAAAGAAGATGAAAATAATATGTATGCACGAAATGGCGATCTTTCTGCCATTTTGCTGGAAAACCTTCAAAGCTGGGCCGAATTTTTCCGGGCTCCCGAACCTTCCATTGCTTTGATGAGTGAGTGGGAAGAGAAAATGGATAAAATAGCGCAGGCTATTATGCACGAAAACATTACCTGCATCAGCGGGGTTCCATCCTGGATGACCGTGCTTTTAAATCATACTCTTAAACTAAGCGGAAAGAAAAAACTTGCTGACATTTGGCCGGAGATGGAGGTTTTTATTCACGGTGGAGTAAATTTTGCTCCTTATAAAGAACAATACAACTCCATGTTTAAGCCACTGAATATTAATTATTGGGAAGTGTATAATGCTTCGGAAGGTTTTTTTGGTATACAAGACAGTTTAACCCGTAATGACTTGCTACTGATGCTTGACTATGGAGTTTATTATGAATTTTTACCGCTTGAAAATTTAAAAGATAAAGGCCCAACACTATCCTTAAGTGAAATAAAAGAAGGTATAAATTATGCATTAATAATTTCTACCAGCGGTGGTTTATGGAGATATATGATTGGCGATACTATTCAATTTACTTCGCTTAATCCCCACCGGTTTATTATTACAGGTCGCATACGGAATTTCATAAATGCTTTTGGAGAAGAATTAATAATGGATAATGCTGAAAAAGCTCTTGTAATTGCATGTGAGCGGACTTCGGCAATTGTTTCGGAATATACTGTTGCGCCTGTTTATATGGACAATGATTTGAAGGGAACGCATGAATGGCTGATAGAATTTGATAAAGCTCCTTCAAATATGAGCTACTTTGCCGAGGTATTGGACAATGCCCTTAAATCACTTAATTCCGATTATGAAGCAAAGCGCTATAAAGATATGACGCTTAATATTCCCCAGGTCGTTTCGCTGCCAAAAGGAACTTTTTATGAATGGATGAAAAAGCGCGGTAAATTAGGCGGACAAAATAAAGTACCCCGACTTTATAACGATCGTAGATATGTAGATGAGATATTAAGCCTTATTAACAAAGAACATGTTTTTTAATAAGAGGTTTCAGCCGTTGGTCATGAGTCGTTGGTCAAAAGTTTTTTACTTTTTACTTTTAGCTTTTGGTTTATTATTGCTATTTCCTGCCTTTAGGAATCCATCCGTTAGTGGAGCTCCTACATACAAATTAGTTTGTAAAATTCCATTTGCAGGAGGTTCGTTTACAACAGATAATCTCCAAAACATATACCTATATCGGGGTAATTCTATACGAAAATATAATTCAGAGGGACAGCTTTTATATAATTACAGCGATAAGTCTTATGGTGCTATTACACTAGTGGATGTAAATGATCCTTTGAAAATGCTTGTTTTTTATAAGGATTTTCCGGAAATTGTTTTGTTAGACAATACCCTTAGCCAAAATGGCAATCCTTTTAGCCCATCTGATGCAGGCTATCCCCTGACAACAATTGCCTGTACTTCGCATGATAATGGAGTTTGGCTGTATGATGCCCAGAATTTTCAACTTATCCGTTTGGATGTAAATTTGAATACTGTGCAGAAAACAGGCAACCTTGCACAAGTTTTAGGAATACAATTAAACCCCGATTATTTATTGGAGTACAACAATTTCGTTTATATGAACGATTCGGCGCAGGGAATATTGGTGTTTGATTCATACGGTACATATTATAAAACCATACCGATTACCGGGCTCACAAATTTCCAGGTTCGGGAGAATGATTTGTTTTATGTGTTTAAAAACAGGATACATACCTTTCATTTGAAAACTATAATGGAAGACCGAACTATGGCCCCTGATACCCTTGCTACGGAGATAAGGATCGAAAAGAACCTGCTTTACGAAGGCTATAATGATTCGGTGAGGGTATACGAAATCAAACAATAAGAAAAATGCAATTTTTTAGCGTGTTGAAAAATTAAACGATTGTAAATGAGTTTATTTCTAAAGTTGAGTGAATAATAACTTTAAATTCACATGGATATGTCAAAATTTGTTTTATCTTTGACAAAGACAAAGTAACTATTCGGTAATAAGTCTCAATCCTCTGGAATGTTCCGAATATAAAGTTTATAACATTTTTTTACTCCGAAAAATGCAAACTATTTTATTAATCAAAAACAGCAGTGATATTCTTAGTAATATGACTGGATTCCTTGAAATGGAGGGATACAAAATTCTTACAGCAAATTCTGCCAAAAAAGGAATTGAATATGCTAAAGAATATATGCCTGATTTAATTATTTGCGATGTTTCAATACCTGAATTGGGCGGGTATGGTGTATTAAATGCCCTTAAAGAATCATCAATGGCCTCAATAATACCATTTGTGCTTACAGCATCTGCTTCAGAAAAGATGGATATTATGGAAGCCTATAAACTTGGCGTGGATGACTATCTTCTGAAACCTTTTTCTACAGATGCCCTATTGAAAATGGTAAGAACCCAGATAAGAAGGGCCAGGAATCTTACCTTGCATATATAAAGGAAGCCCGGGAAAGGCTATTTATTGCTCGGTTTTCGACCGGCCAGTTTTCTCTTATGCTCTGCATAAAGCCCGCGCACAATTCCATCGGAAAGGCCTATTTCCGGAACAATAATTTTGGAGATCCTTGCACTCTTCATAATGGCAAGTAGTATTTTGGCTGCAGGAACAATTACATCGGCCCGGTCTGGATTCAGCCCCAATATTTTTATACGGTCTTTAGTAGTGTATGATTCTATTTTAGCGGTAATAAGTTTTAGTTTTTTATAAGGAAGGGGTTTATTCCCTTTCTTATCAGACATTTTATACAGCTTGTTTATATTACCGCCTGAACCAATAGCTGTAATAGATTGCCTGTTAGCAGAAATATCTTTCACCCATTGACGAAATTCAAGCCAGTATTTTTTTTCAACCTTATTATAGAGTAAAAGAATGGTACCAATATTAAAGGATTTTGATGCAATGTATTTACCGTTAGAAATAAGCGTGACCTCTGTACTTCCGCCTCCAATATCAACATACATATAAGAAGCGTCGTGTGCCAGGTTTTCCTCGGCATGATTGGCATAGATGATGCTGGCTTCCGTTTTTCCGTCAATTACGGTAACAGGTACGCCGGCTTCTTTTCGTATTCGTTTAATTATTTCTTCACTGTTTGTCGCTGTTCTTAATGCTGCTGTGGCACAGGCCCGGTAAGCAACCACATCATGCACGTTGATAAGGTGCTTGAAGGCTTTCATGGTGGTAACTAAGCGATCGGCTTTTTGTTTCGTAATCCTTTTTCTTAAAAAGGCATCTTCGCCAAGCCTGAGTGGAATCCGGATTAGTTCTGCTTTTTTAAATACGGCTTTCTCTTTATCTTCATATACATTGCAGAACAGCAAACGTACTGCATTGGAGCCAATATCTATGGAAGCAAACTTCAAACTGTTTTGGGTTTATGTGCCAATAAGCGGCCCCTAAAATAGGCGTAAATTTCATCCTGTGCCCTTACTTTTTTTTCTCCGGGCAAAGCAGGTTTGTATTTGTTGTCCTGCTTGTCACCAAGTATGCGGGCTTTGGTATTATCGTGCAATTGTATGTCGATTATTTTTTTCAATTTTTCCCTGATCTTTTTATCATAAATAGGCACTGCAATTTCATTGCGTAAATCCAGGTTCCTGTACATCCAATCGGCAGAAGTTAAATAAATACGCTCATCGCCTCCGTTGCAGAATATAAGTATACGGGAATGTTCCAGGTATTTATCTACAATGCTGATAGCTTCTATATTTTCACTCATTCCTTTTACTCCGGAGATCAGGGAACAGTTGGAGCGTAATATCAACTTTATTTTAACCCCTGCTTCACTTGCCTGGTATAGTTTTTTTATCAATTCGTTGTCAACAAGTGAATTTAGTTTAAGGGTGATGTAGGCTTCCTTGCCTGCTTCCGCATTTTTTATTTCTTTGTTGATAAACTTCATGAATTTTTTTCGCATGAAGAAAGGAGAAACAAGCAGATGATCGTAACTTCCAATCTTAAAGTTGTTGCTGTAAAAATTGAATACTTTGGCCATTTCACCCGTAATTCTTTTATCGGCAGTAAGCAGCGTACAGTCGCTATAAAGTCTGGCCGTATCTTCATTAAAATTTCCGGTTCCGATATGTCCGTAGGTTATATCGTTATTGCCTTCTTCACGGGTAATTAATAATAATTTCGAATGCACTTTAAGGCCAGAGATACCGTAAATAACTTCCGCTCCTTCTTCTTTAAGCTGGTTGGCCCAAAAAATATTCGCTTCCTCATCAAAACGTGCCTGCAATTCTACGACAACGGTTACCGATTTTCCATTTTTAAGGGCATTGGCAAGAATGTATGCGATGCTTGACTTTTTTGCCAGCCTGTATAAGGTCATTTTGATAGATGTTACCTTTGGATCAATACTGGCTTCCCTTAAAAGGTCGATAACATGGTTGAACGATTGATAGGGGTAACATAATAAAATATCTTTCTTCTTTATTACGCTGAAAAGGCTTCTTGCTTTGCTAAGTTCCGGGTGGGGTAGTGGAGCAGGATAGTTGTAAAGAAGTTCTTTGTTCCCTACATTGGGAAATTTAATAAAGTCGCGGAAGTTGTGGTAGCGTCCCCCGGGTATCAGGCTCAACCCCCGTTTCAATTTAATTTTTTTAATTATAAAATCAAGCAGGTCTTTAGGTATTTCACGGTCGTAAACTAACCGCACCGGATCTCCCTTTTTACGGTCTTTTACGCTTTTTTCAATTTTTTCCACAATACTTTTAGACAAGTCCTGGTCAATATCAAGCTCGGCATCCCTAGTTAATTTAACGGTGTAGGCCTCGGCACTATCAATTTCTAAAACAGCAAATAATTCATTGAGGCAAAACCTAATAACATTATCCAATAGAATAATATTCCTGCTTTCACCTTGCCTGGGCAGTACTACA
>Ga0206873_1178_pt2 | contig 17302 bp, 22 predicted proteins | sample Alteio_BWOrgCont_11_FD_152631 | JGI IMG/M metagenome (GOLD analysis project Ga0206873, IMG submission 152631) | Enriched cells from forest soil in Barre Woods Harvard Forest LTER site, Petersham, Massachusetts, United States -... | ecosystem: Environmental > Terrestrial > Soil > Temperate forest >...
CATGCTCAGGAAAAATCGGATGAATTTAATTGATAAAAATATTTTTTATCCTGGATAAAGTATTTTTTTACAATACTTCGCTGGTATATGCAGGAAACAGGCTTAAGGTCTTTACTTTTCAGGGCTTTTCTTTTTCGCAATGTCTTTGGAATGCTTAGGTAGAAGTGGAAATGTCCTTTCAAAATGGCCAGCGTATCTTTGCTGTTGCCCATCAGTAAAAAGCGGAGAGCGGCAATGCCATCAAGCACCATGCGGACAAAAATTTTCCATACCAAAGTACGCGAAGGATGGTTTTTGCAGAGGATAATAAGGTTGTTGCGAAAGTTTAAATACGTTTTAAACGGATTTGATTTGGGCAGCATTCCGCCTCCATAATGCATTACTTCGGATTTGGAGCAATACATTACTTTGTATCCCGTGAGCTTCATTCTCCAGCAAAGGTCAATTTCTTCCTGGTGCGAGAAAAGGTCCTCATCAAAACCGCCCAAGTTGTGGTATAAGTCAGCACGGATAAAGAGGCAGGCGCCTGTGGCCCAAAAAATTTCGTTTTCGCCTTCGTATTGTTTTTCGTCTTTTTCAATGGCATCGAAAATCCGCCCGCGGCAAAACGGATATCCGTAAATGTCAATAAATCCGCCTGCTGCGCCTGCATATTCAAAATAGCCGGGGCTGGTAAATGATTTTATTTTAGGTTGAACGGCTCCTATCGTTTTATCGCTGTCCAGTAATTTAATAACGGGCTCAATCCAGCCTTTGGTAACCTCCACATCGGAGTTTAGTAAAATATAATACTCCGCTGTTATCTGCCCCAGCGAAGCGTTATAGCCGTATGCAAAGCCTCCATTTTTAGGATTGCGGACGACATGGACTTGCGGGAAGTTTTTTTCAAGATAATCTATAGAGTCATCGGTAGAAGCGTTATCAGCCACGTAAATATCAGCCAGGCTATCTGAATAGGCGCAAACAGCGGGCAGAAATTGCTCAAGAAATTTTTTTCCGTTCCAGTTTAAAATTATTACCGCCACACGGCATTTTTGTTCCACGCTATGTTTGCTGTAATATATTAATGCGGATTGTTAAACTCGTCATTCACATCTTCTCCAATCGGATCCTGTCCTGTGGGGTCTACCACTTTTTCATTATCCAAATTGCTTGGCAGTAGCGTGCCTACGCTGCTATACAGCGCCGATTGCCAATGCGGATTTTGTGTTTCGCCGGTAGCTGTAGAATGAAGCAGTACATAATTATTTGTTTCGACGGCGGTACTGTAAAATACAAATTTTACATCGGTCTGGCCATCGGGTAATTTATAGTATTCCCAAATTTCATGCGGATAAGTTGCCGGGTTGCTTTTTTCAACATCGCGTATGTTAGGCGGGCCATATTGCAAATAAACTCTACCCCTGTCTGTCCGGTAGCCTTTAAGGTTAGGCATATTGAATGAGTGATTTACTTTCATAACATCACTCAGGTATTTTTCCCAAGCCTCCAGCGGATGAGTGGAATCGCGGGATTGCCAAAAATAATAAAACCATCTTTTTAACTCTATCATGCTTACGTAATTGAGACTGTCGCTGATTACATAGCCCTGTTCATTGTATTTCGATATGGGAGCCAGGCAACGGATAGATTCTTCCAGGGTATCTCTGCTTGACATATAAACGGCAAATCCCTGAGGAATCTGATTGGATTTCATACCCGGGTTTTCTTTTGAAAAGCTGTATCTTTTTTTAGCAAGAGTATGATTATTCATATCCACAACAGAAATGGAAAGGAAATAATTTCCGGTCGGTAAATTACCTATCGGAACCTGTGCCATAAGCGGAACAACGGTATCTGCATCGCGCAGCGTTGTAGCGGTAAAATTGCTGGACTGGTCCAGGGTAAAGCCTCCATCACTTTCTATGGAATATGTAATTTTAAATTTTTCACGCGGAATAATTTTCGGGGTATTATATATCTCACAATAAAAAGACAGCCTGTTTACTCCTTGCGGGTAATAACTAAATACATAAGGAACCATATAATAGCCACACTTGTTGTAGGGGCTTGCTTCATTGGAGGGTGTAAAAGAATTTAAAAATTCAGCATCTGAAATACTTACCGTATCAGCAGGATAACCTACTCTTACAGCCTGTTTTCCGGTGATGGTTTTGTGGGAAGCATCGTTAGGGTCATCGAGTGTAAACGTGAGGGTGTAAGTTCCTTTTGGAATCCAAAACCGGTGTGCATCAACAAAATTAGGCTTAGTAAGCGTATCACTTACTTCGGGGCTTACTAAATTAAAGTTTGCGGATGCCACTACACTGTCGTGCAATTTAAAAGATAATGTTACATGCGCTTTGCCGGCATATTTATTCTTTCCGCTTTTTACAAACCTTAGTGAATTTCCCATTACCGAAAGATAGGTCTCAAAAAAAGTCTTTCCGTTTGGTGCGCTATAGGTTGCAAAATTGAGATATGCTTCGGGGCCTCCGGCAAATAATGGAGTAGTACAACCCAATAAAAGAAAAAGGAATAATATTTTAAACCCTGTGCGCATCTTAATCATACAAAGTTAGAAAAATTTAATTAGTCATCAGTTCTCAGTCGTCAGTTGTCAGTTAAAAGCCCAGCCTGATAACTGATTACTGTCCACTGACTACTTGTTTTCACAGATATTTCTAATTTTGCAAACAAATAAGCAATATGAAAAAGATAGTAATGATAACAGGAGCTACGGCTGGATTTGGAGAAGCTACAGCGCATGAGTTTGCAAAAAACGGATACGATATAATTATAACCGGCCGCCGGAAAGACCGATTGGAGGCCTTAAAGAATGAGCTTTCTAAGAAATATGGAGCAGAAGTTTTCGCGCTTAATTTTGATGTGCGCAATAATGCGGAAACCCTAAAAAGCATTCAAAGCCTTCCGGAAAAATGGCAAAATATAGATGTGCTGGTAAACAATGCGGGCCTTGCCAGTGGCTTTGGGCCGGTTCAGAATGGGGATACAGAAGATTGGGATAAGATGATAGATACCAATGTGAAAGGGCTTTTATATGTAACACGCGCGGTTGCCCCCCTCATGATCAAGAATAAAAAAGGACATATTATCAATATAGGCTCTACCGCCGGGAAAGAAGCCTACCTGAACGGCAATGTATACTGCGCTACCAAATTCGCGGTAGATGCGCTTACCAAATCTATGCGCATAGATATGCTGCCACACGGAATACGCGTTACAAGCGTGTGCCCGGGTATGGCAGAAACAGAGTTTTCGGTGGTGCGTTTTCACGGAGATAAAGACAAAGCAAAGAATGTGTATAAGGGCATTCAGCCCCTTAGTGCCACTGATATATCGGATGTTATTTATTATGTGGCATCGCGCCCTGCGAATGTGAACATAAGTGATATTGTAGTTACCCCGCTTGCACAGGCAAATACCAATAATATACTTAGAAAGGAGTAGCCAGTGGTCAGTTATTAAGGTTCTGCAAAGATAGCTTACCGGATAGCAAGCTTAAAGAAAGTCATTGAATAGTCAATGACTTTTTTATTTTTTGGAAACCGGCACTATTTATATTTTACACATTTTACACTTTTGTTAATGTTATTTATATAATATATTGATTATCAATTAGTTGAATTTATGTCAAATTACTGTGAAATTGCCATGAAATTGCTTTGCAAATGCAAGACACAGAGTAAATTCAAAAAATATTTTTATTATCTTTGTATTTCATATAAAAAGTAGATTACAATGACACTGCATCCTAAATATATAACCGATAAAACAGGGAATAAAAGCGCTGTTGTTTTGCCTATAAAAGAGTACGAAAAGCTTATTGAAGAGTTGGAGGATGCCGAAGATATAAGGCTATATGATGAAGGAAAGGCTGATAAAAGCCCTTCAATACCGCTTGATGTGGCATTGAAAAAGATAGACGCCAAGCGTAAGAAAAGAAAATGAGATATAGCGTTACCATTAAGAAAAAGGCATCTAAAACGCTGGAAAAGATTAATGAGCCTCATTATACAGCAATTAAAGCTGCTATGTATTCTTTAGCTGATAATCCAAGGCCACACGGGTATAAAAAACTAACAGGCCGTGACGGGTATAGGCTAAGAGTTGGTGATTACCGGATTATTTATGAAATATTTGACAAAATATTGGTGGTAGATGTAATTGATCTTGGCCATAGAAAGGAAATTTACGGGTAATTGCCATGCAAATGCATGGCATTTATGGTATATTTGTATTGAACAATAATGATTTGAATGATTCGTTATAAAATAAAAACACTATGAGGAAGCTATTACTTATTTTAATTTTCGCTCTCACTTCTTCGCTATTCACTGTTTGTGAGGGGCAGTATACCGACCTGATTGATTTTGGCGGAGCAAGTAGTCCTCAAGGTTCATTTCCCTGCGGCGATTTAACCCTTTCAGGAAGTGTATTGTATGGTATGACACATGAGGGTGGGGCAAACAACGATGGTTGTATTTTTTCTGTAAATACGGATGGTAGCGGATATGCTGATATTTTAGATTTTACCGGAGCAAACGGCAAATATCCATATGGTTCATTAACAATTTCAGGAACTGTATTATATGGGATGACCTATTTTGGAGGAACAAAAAATATGGGGAGGATTTTTTCCATTAATACCAATGGCTCAGGATATAAAGACCTCCTTGATTTTGACAGTTTAAACGGCGCGAATCCATATGGTTCATTAACGCTTTCAGGAAATAAATTATACGGAATGGCATTTATTGATGCAGGAGCGGGCTTTGGTTGCATTTTTTCCATTAATAAAAGTGGCGGAGGATATAAAAATCTGCTTAATTTCAATGGTACATTCCCGCCCTATGGTTCATTTCCAATTGGCTCCTTAACTCTTTCGGGAACAAAATTATATGGCCTGGCACAACAAGGAGGAGTAAATAACGATGGAAATATTTTCTCTATAGATACCAGCGGTAATGATTATACCGACCTGTTAGATTTCAATTATACAAATGGAAGCACCCCCTGGGGTTCTTTAATACTTTCCGGAAAAGTATTATATGGTATGACAGGGAGTGGTGGAGCTAATGGAGTAGGGTGTGTTTTTGCTATTGATACAAATGGCAGCGGATATCAAACCCTTCTATCATTTAATCACACAAATGGTGCGCTTCCATATGGCTCATTAAGACTTGCTGGAAGCACCTTATGCGGAATGACCTATTATGGAGGTGCTCATGACAGTGGTTGTGTCTTCTCTATTAATACCAATGGTTCCGGGTATAAGGACTTGCTTGATTTCAGCGGCCCCAATGGTGGTAGCCCATTTGGTGATGTAACACTTGCCGGAGATACATTATATGGCATGACAATTTTTGGCGGAGCAAATAAAGATGGAGTTATTTTTAGTCTTATAGATGCAGGTTTGGGAATTAATAATTTGCCTGCAAATAATGGTGCAATTAATATTTACCCCAACCCGTCTAATGGTGTTTTCACCATTGAAGCTAAGAGTGAAGAGCTAAGAACTAAGAATAGTCTTGAGATTTACAACATGCTTGGAGAAAAAGTGTATTCCGCCATTTTGCCTCAAACCTCTGAAGGGGCTTTGAATGAAATTAATATAAGCAATCAACCAAACGGCATTTATTTGTACCGTGTGCTGAATGAAGATGGAAGTTTGGTAGGAGAAGGGAAATTAGTAGTTCAGAAATAGATAAATACTCACCCCCTGCCCCCTCTCTACTGGTAGAGAGGGGAATGGAAGGGGTGAGTAAATGAAATAGGGCGGTAACAAGTTAAACTGTTAATGCGTAAAAGAATCAAACCCAAAATGCATCAGTCCCCTTTATGAAAAAAGTTTTGTGGATTTCTCTTCTTCTTTTTCTTCCGTTTCTTTCCGAGGCATTGCAGCAGGTTTCAGGATATATTAGTGTAAAATATATCAGCGGCTATACTTACCGGATTACAATTGTAGACTATACTAATTCAAGTTTTTGCGACACTATTGATAGGGATACGATGCGATTGTATTTTGGTGATGGCAATTCTGCATTACTTACCCGCTCCAATGGCACCGGCGATTCTGTTTGCGAATGTCGCAAATTGAATTTGTACTCAGCTATTCATACTTTTCCTGGTCCGGGTAATTATCATATATGGTTCGATGCCTATTATCGTATTGGTAACATTGTGAATATGTCTAATTCCTTTATACAGGATATGTATATATATAATTCATTAACTATTCCTGTTTCGGGGGCAGACAGCCTTCCTATTATTACGAATCCTCCTGTTTGCAGCTATGGTTGTACGAATGATTGTTATTCTTTCAATCTGAATGCTTATTCAACTGGGGGAGATAGTATAGCGTATTCGCTGGGAAATTGTTTGACATCAGGGGGTATTATTGCCTCAGGGTACTATAATCCCGGTGCAACCATTAATCCAATCACAGGTGAATTATCCTGGTGTGATCCTGGTGCCGATGGCTTGTATAATTTTGCGATTTTAATGGTTACTTACCAAATAAGCTATGAAACCATTGGCAGTAATACGATTAGGCTTGTACAGCCAATAGATACAGAAGAGGTAGAACTGCAAGCTACCATTCAAAGTAATTGTGCATTAGATATACCTAAAATAAATGATAATGCTGCTGCAATAAACGTTTACCCCAATCCGAATAACGGTATTTTCACAGTTGCATTCACCCATCCCGAACTCGTTTCATCGCCCTCAACTATAGAAGTGTTTAATGTGTTGGGAGCAAAAATTTATAGTGCGGTTCTCAATTCGCCGGCCGGAGGACAAAGTGACAAAAATATTGACATGTTTTCTCAACCCGGCGGCCTTTATTTGTACCGGGTATCTTCTCAGGATGGCAGTTTATTAGGAGAGGGGAAACTGATTATTCAAAAGTAGTGGGAGCCCGACCGGCAATTAAAGAAATTCACATCTTCCCCCTCTCTACCCGCAGAGAGAGCAGGTAGGGGGTGAGTAACACTAAAAGTCATTTCTTAGACTGACAATTGTCATATTACTGCAGTTTGACTTGAGATACTTTTGTAGCATAAATCTAAAATGCTATGAAAAAGTATTACGTTTTAATCGCTGCCTTTATTTGTTTGGGAATGGGAATTGTGAAAGCACAATGCACTACAACAAACGCTTTTATAAATGTTTATCCAAATCCCTCAAACGGAGGATTCACGGTTTCCATTAAGAATGATGAAGCCGGTGTAAGGGATTATATAGAGGTATATAATTCTGTCGGCGAAAAAATATATTCCCAATTGTCAATCCCAATCGCAGCCGGAATGAATTTTCAAGCAGCAGTTAATCTAACCAATCAGCCCGGAGGAGTTTATCTTTACAGGGTACTGACTGAAGACAGGAACTTGGTGGGTGAAGGTAGGATTGTGATTAAGAAATGATGGAACTCATAGTACATGTGACCGTATAAGCTTATATTGTATAGTGCCGGCCGCATCATAATAAAAATAAATTGATTCAATCATACCAATGTTAACCGCATAATAACTATTTGAATAACGAACATGCCCCCATGGATAATCTTTAGCAGTAATAAAAGTGCCTTTGTAGTCGAAACATGTATATGTACCCATTGGAACTGTTACTACGCTTGGCACAGATGAAACACTATACATAGAAGAACCTGTATCCGGTACACTGTCTTTATATATTGCGGTATTAAAATCGCCATACGCAAAAATTATAGTTCCATTTTGGTCAACAAGAAAAAGAGAAGAATCACGTTCGAGGCCTCTATATATCCCGGAAGGATTGGTATTTACTACAACAGCATACGTTTTACCATTAAAGATAGAATCGCTTTTTACATAACAACTATCTGTACCTTCGGGGGTAGCATTGCCAAGGGTGTCTACATTCAGTATTTCATAGATCCAATAGTTTCCGACAGTAAGTTTTGAATAATCAGAAATGCTGGAGCCTAAAGAATTGACTACCGACGTTTGGGTTTCTTGTTTACTGCAGGAAAATAAAAGCATAGCTAACGCTGATGTGAACAGAAGTTGTTTCATGGCAGATAAGGGATTAAAAGTTAGGTAGATATGTGTGTGAGGGTAATAACTCCCTTATAGGTGATTTATTGTTTTAGGGAAATAAATGTCTGGCAAATGCCCTATATTTAATGAGGAGAACCCGTAAAATATGTAAGCTCTATCTATAATTCTGTAAGGCTTTTCATTGCAGGGATGCTCACCTTTGCATTCTATATTATTAATGTTCTTTAAATAGATAATAGTATGAAAAGTATATTTCAAATAAAAAAATCGAATATTGGTTTTGTAGGTGTCTTCAAATTCCAAGGTAGTAAATTGTCACATCAGATAGATTTATTCCTGAAAGAATGTAATGTGCAAAAACGATTCTTTTCCGGACAAATGTCAATTGAGGAATATATTGGAATGAAAAAGAAAGTTAAAAAATAATCAACCGGAAAAACAACATGAAACCCTTGCCGGTCATACTTCAGGAAGATAGTGTGCAAGCGCCTCTACCTAAAAAAAATGAAAGGCTTGAAGGACATGAGGAAATAGCCGAATACTTGTTAGCGGCAGTATCAAAGCAATATATCAGTCTTGCCAACGAACACCGGGAAATAATGCTAAAATGTAAACTATGAAAATTCAAACGAAAAAAACCGTCCTCACTTCTCCACCTAAACAAATAAAAGTGCAATTAGATGAGAAAACATATATCTACGTTGTGAATATATCCTCAATGGATATTTGGCTTTATAAATATCCCCAGGCAAAAGTGGTTGCGTATTGAAATAACCATTAGCCAGCGTATAAAAAATAACCTGTAATTGAATAAAATGAAAACCTTACGCACCATGATCCGGGAAGAGAATATGAAGGCACCTCTCACTGAAAAACAGAATGGAATAGAAAACCATAAAACAATTGCTGCGCATTTGTTAGTGGCTGCCGCAAGCCATTTAAAAGCGGCCATTCACCTTAAAGAAGGTGAATATGAAAAAGCTGCACAATGCACTATGACAGCAAAAGAAAATCTTCATCTTGCCAGTCTGGTTAAAAGTGAAAATATTGGCCCACAACCTAACCCGTACATATAGCAATGGAAGAATCTACAACAAGCCCGACACCAAAGCATATAAAAGTGGAGTTAGATGAGAAAGCGTTTATCTGTGTGCTGGATGAAGCGTCTATAGATATTTGGCTTGGAAAGTATCCGGATGCAAAAGTGGTTGCCGATTAATTAATTCGGCATTGCCCGAAAACCTGTGATATGTGTAACATATTTCTGCACATGTATAACCACGTATAGGGCGGATAGCATCATATTTGTAAACAACCAATTAATCTACACACAAAATGGAAACTACAGCTTTAAATTTATTAATTCTTGATGATAATAAAGTAATTGCCGGAGAGCTTAGTAACTATCTCAATGACCGGTTCGGAGCAAAAATTAAAATAACTGCTTTTTTAGATGCCGATACGGGTATTCAAAGCATAGAGGAAAAGTCACACGTCATTATTCTGGACTATTCCTTGCCCAATGAAGTGAAAGGGGCTAAAAGCGGACAGAAATTTTTCAATTCCATTAAGAGATTAAATCCCAAAACCAAGGTTACGGTAATGACATCGGATAATGATGTTGCAGGTGCAACCGAAGAAATGAAAATAGGTACCAGCAAGTATATTATGCGGTTGAATTTACTGAATGCAGTTGTTGTTTCGCCTTTCAGAAATGTGGTACTGCCTATTTCAAAAGTAATTACATATCCTATCAAAAGAGTGTTGCATTACTATGGTATTAAACAATACCTGATGATGTTTCTTGTCGCTTTTGGTTCCATTGCATTTATTGTCCTTGCTGTTTTTCTTAGTGTGGAGTTGCTAGGAAAGTAATCTAGTATAATCTAGTTTTCTTGGGCACGTCCCCAAACTATGAAAGTGGTCAGGGTATTTTCCCTCATCCAATAACTCAAACCTGTCATCCGCTAACTCAAACCCCTTATCCACTCATTTGGGTGTTTTGAGAGGTGTTTTTGATGTATCTTCGGGTACAGTATTTAATTTGAGAATTTGTTAAATAAAAACACCACGATGAAAAAATCGGTACTTATTTTACTGATGGCTCTTAGTTCTTCGCTCTTTACTATTTGCGAAGGACAATACAAGGTGCTGCTTAATTTTGATGGAGCCAATGGAAATGCACCTGAATCGGGCTCTTTAATAAGTTCCGGTAAGCTATTGTATGGTATGACAGGGAATGGGGGAGCATTTAATGATGGCAATATTTTCTGTATAGATACTAATGGTAATGGATATAGAGATTTGTTTGATTTTAATGGAAGTGATGGTTCGAATCCCAATGGAGGATTAATTCTTGCCGGAAATAAATTTTATGGAACTGCAAGTATGGGTGGTGCAAATCATTTGGGTTGCATTTTTTCGATAGATACCAATGGTAACGGATATAAAGACTTACTGGATTTTAATGGTACAAATGGCTACGGCCCGGGAGGTTCATTAATAGTATCGGGAAAGACATTGTTTGGAACAACTGTAGATGGAGGAACCCTCGACAGCGGCGTTGTTTTTTCAATAGATACCAATGGTAGTAATTATAAAGACCTGCATGATTTTACCGGCGGACCAAATGGAGAAAATCCTTATTGTACATTACTTCTTTCAGGGGGTGTATTGTATGGCACGGCATCATATATAAATACTGGCGGAGCCGGCTGTATTTTTTCATTGGATTCTAATGGCAGCAACTTTAAGGTCCTTACTGATTTTAATAATATAGACGGTTATGAGCCTTTCTTCGGGGTAATCCTCTCCGGAAATACCTTATATGGTACCACAACAAAAGGAGGTCCGCAGGATAGTGGCTGCATATTCTCCATCAACACCAGTGGCAGCAATTTCAGAGATCTGTTTTATTTCGACGGGACTAATGGCGATTCTCCATTTGGAGGACTTACGCTTTCCGGAAATATATTATATGGAATGGCTGGTGCTTGCGCTGCACACGGCTTTGGTTGCATATATTCCATAAATGCCAATGGAAGTAATTTTGTCGACCTGTTTGATTTTAGTGGTTTAAATGGTGCCTTTCCTGTGGGTAACTTTATTAATGTAGGCAATGCGTTATACGGGATGACAAGTTCTGGAGGAACAATGGATGATGGAGTTCTTTTTAGTTTTAAAGAAGCAGGATTAGGAATTGATAATTTGACAGCAAGCATTAGCTCAATAACTATCTATCCCAACCTCAACAATGGTGTATTTACAATTCAGTCATCAGTAGTCAGTGGTCAGTCATCAGTTGAGGTTTACAATATGCTTGGAGAAAAAGTGTATTCTAATTATCAAATTACCAAATTATCAAATTATCAAATTAATTTGAGCAATCAATCAAACGGAGTTTATTTATATCATGTTTTGAACGAAAACGGAAGTTTGCTTGGAGCAGGGAAATTGATAATTCAAAAATAAAAAATTATCTTTCCTTAAGTATTCTTTCTTTTAAAAATGGGTTTCCGAATTCAGGGTCGGTGATAAAAGAAGAATCGGTAAGCGTATTGAGAAAAGCAAGTATTTTTTCTTTTTCAAGTTCGGTGAAATGCATGCCGCCCCTGTTTACAAAAGCCATCTTCGAATCAATATTGACGCTATTATGTACTCCGTTACTGTAAAAGTCGAGCACCTCTCTCAGCGTTTTAAACCGCCCGTCATGCATATAGGGGGCTGTTAGAGCTACGTTCCGGAGCGAAGGAATTTTAAATTTGCCGTAGTCGCCGCTTTTTCCTGTTATAGCGCCTCTTCCGGGGTCCTTATAGTTTTTAGGATCATTCACAGAGTCGAGGCCGTTATTGCTGAAGGTCCTTGTGGTGCCTAATGCATCGGCATCGGTGGTATGGCATTGCAGGCAGTTTCCCCTGGTCTGGTTGTTTACAAGTGCAAAGCCTTCATATTCAAAATTGGTGAATTCAGCCTCGTCTTTTATCACCTTGTCATATTTTGATCGGTAAGAAATAAGTGTTCTCAGAAACTGGGCTATGGCTTTTGATATGAGTATGCTATCTATCTTTTGCCCTTCAAATGCTTCCTGAAATTGCTCTGTATAAAATTTACTCGCAGTAATGCGTTTTTCAACGGTACTCCATTCCAAATTCATTTCATTGTGGGTGTGTACAGGTATAAAAATTTGCTGCTCAATACCGGCTGCTCTTCCGTCCCAAAAAAAAGAAGGATACCATGCCAGGTTGAAGAGCGGGGGTGTATTGCGTTTCATCAAATCTCCATAAAGCCCTTTGCTGAAGCGGTTCGGCGAATCGCTGAAAGCGGCGCTTTGCTTATGGCAGCTTGCGCATGAAAAGCTGCTGTCGCGGCTCAGGATAGGGTCGTAAAATAAATATCTTCCCAATTTTACACCTTCTACTGTAACAGGGTTATCACCATTTACAGGCATTGTTGGAAAATGACTCAGTTCCGGAAAAGGATACGGGGTTGTATGGTTTACGGACTTAAAGGAAGTAAAAAAGAATATGCCTGACAGAATAGCAGCACCCCCAAAAAAGATTTTTTTACTATTCAAGCCTCAGTCTTTTTTCAGCCACACTTTGTAGCTCTCTGTAATAGTGCTGGTAGTTACTTTCAGGATATACCATCCACCCGGCAGAGAACTGATATCTATTTCGGAATCTCCGGGGCCAATATCGTACTGCGAGGCTACTTCGCCTAACTCATTAACTAACTCGGCATGTTGTATGCTAAATCCGGCTGCTTTCGATTTTGCTTTAATGTAAATGGGGCCATTTGTAAGGCGGGGATATACTTTAAGGTAGCTTTCGCCTTTTACCTCTTTTACAGGGTGTAAAATGGTAAGGTGGGCTGACATATTATCTATCATCCATCCCTCGCGGTTATTATTAATAGAGTCTGAAACAAAACGGTAACGGAGATATAAACTATCGCTGTACGGCATTGTGTATGTATTAAAGCACAGCCAGATATCTTTCCAGGTGGAATCTGTTCCACTGAAAGCCGTATCGCCTGAAGGCAAAACCATTTTATTGGCAGCATTGAATCCGTAAAAACTCATAACGTATGGGGAATGAAACGCATTGTACCAGGTTTTTCCTGTATCTATTGAATATTCGACGATCCCTCCGTCTTTGCCGCTATCCATATCTAATTTTTGAACCCATTGCAGCACATAGATAGAAGGAAGATATATAGGTACTTCAAAAGAGAATATAGAGGTGTTTTTAATTGGATAGGGTATAGATGTATCTGTTACTAATACATTAGGCCTTGAATAAGCGCTGTCGAAATAATGCTTATGCGGACGGCCTACTTGCCATATATTCGGATGGTTGGCCGTATCAAAATGAATAATCAGGGAATTGTATTTGGAAGTATCGGCTCCGTCAAAGTTCTGAAAGTAGCTTTGGGCGAAGCAAAAATTAGAAACCAGGCTAAAACAAACGGAAAATAAAAGTGTAATTTTTTTACGCATAAAATTTATTTTTTAAAAGGAATTTTTGAATACTCCGGAATTCATGGTTTTGCTATGTTGGGTATTCAAATATAACAATTTTTCAGAATAAAGTGGAGTACGTGAAATACACGTATAATCTAAGATTGCTTTGTACTTTGCAACTATTAAGCCTTTGGCCTTGTACCTTTTACCATGGTAGGCTTTATTTGCGCAGGCAATGGTTTAAAATCCTTGCGTAAGAAAGAAGCCTTGCCGGGAAATATTTTGCCTGCGTTTCCTCCGGCCTTACCGCTAAAGAAAGAAGTAGGATTGATAGTGGAGTTGATGGCATATATGTTAGCTGTGTCAGCCGGGAAAGCTTTAATTACAATAGGGCCAAAGCCGGCTCCTTCTATTTGCAGGGTGAATACAGGCTGTTTGCCGCTGCTGTCAAAATTATTTACAAACGAACCGTAATTCTGATTGCTGATCTGTTTTATAAGATTTACGGCAGCCAGGGAATCGGGCTTGCTTCCATCGCCGAAAACCCATCTGTCATCTTTACCATTCATCAGTACAAAGCCACTGTCATGCGGATATGTAAAAGTCAGTTTGTTCCATGTGTTGTAATCGCCGGGCATTATTTTTTTATCTCTCCAGGCATCAAAGTCTTCGGTAATATTCATAGACAGGAAGCCTTCCACGGCATACACTTCATCGTGTCCCGATAGGCGTACACAGCTCATGCTTTTTTTCTCTTTGGGCATGTAGGAAAACCGCCCTACTATCAGATCAATAGCGGTGTCTTTATCATACAAAAAAACAACCCTTGTTCCCAGCGAATCATTTACACAAAGATCTTTCCAGTCCTTAGGGTCGTTAGAGGCAAGCCTGTCGGGGCTTATCGTTTCCAGTTGCGATATCATGTAACGTGCGGCACGCGGCTCTGCACGGCTTACCACATTTCCTTGTGACACATACCAATCCTTACCTTTGCGGGTGAATATATACGGCAGGGGTTTTCCTTTTTTGGTGGCTTTCTGGAAGATAACCATGCCATTCATGCGGGCTGAGTCTATCTTCGGAACAATGGAAGTCTGAAACGTGTTTTCTCCTCTCTTGTTGCTGATGTAACGGGCTATCGCGAATACCGCCAACAGCAATACCAATATAAGTAATAAAGCTTTGTTGCCTAATTTCTTAATCATATAATCTCCTCCATTCGTTTAGTGCGGATCCTCTTTTTTACTTGCATACGGATGATTCCGTAAAGTAAAACCAGCAGTATGGGAAGTAAAAAATTAAAATATTTAAGAAAGGTTTTTTCATTGTCGCTCACATCCTTTATAGGAGAGAACTTCAGCACTTTGCTGCGCAGGTCAATAAGCCCGGTGTTATCGGAAAGCCAGTCAACGGAATTAGAAAAGAGATCGATATTATCTTCTTCCAGTTGATGTGGTTTTTGGTTTTCGGTTTCTTTTCCGTTGATGATAAATTCGTCGTTGCTTATCAAAATAAGGCGGGAGTCTTTGTTGCCATTAAGCCCGCTTACAGCAGCAGCCACCACAAGGTTGCCCAATGGAAATTCTTCTTTCTGCCATTTGTGGCTTATTTCAAATTGAATAGGTGTTTCTTTCAACCCTGATTCATCGGAACTGAATGCGAGCGGTGTGAATTTTACTTTATTCGTATCTCCCGTAAATGTAATATCAGCGGTAAAAGGGAACATAACGGAATGAAGGTCTTTGGTTACGGGATGGCCCGAAAAGTTGGTTATAAGCGGCAGATAGGGGAATGAAACCTGCGCATTATATTGCATGCCGCCCATGTTTTCAGGAACGGTAATGCTTCCGCAGCGGGCATCAACCACATATTTATTATCCAATATAATATTTTTATCAGCCAGCCATTTGGTTAATCCGATATTATCCAGCCTGCCGACACCATTGCGCAGGTCGGGATTCAGGCCATTGTAGCAAATCAGCAAGCGTCCTCCCCGGGCAAGAAAAGCGTCCAGCTGCCGCAGTTGTCCCGGACGGAAAGTATCTTTCGGAGCCACGAGTGCAAGGGTGTTATATTCCTGCATTATGGGTAAGGAATCATTCAGCTTTACCGGTTGAAAAACATGCAGAGAGCTTACAGACTGGCCCACCTGGGCTATTTCATCCATGCCCGGTTCTCCATTGCCTTGCAATAATCCCAGCCAGGGCTTTTTATTAATGGAAAGTTTTTTAATACTGTTCGATAAAGCATACTCGAGTGAACTGTTGGGGTCTATAATAGGAAGCACATCGGTTTTATCGCCCATTTTTATAACGGCTCCCAGGTAAACCTTCACGCTTTTCATTTCATCTTTTTCACGTATCTGAACAGGGAAAGGCGTTATTCCGTTTTTCTTTGCAATAGCTTCTAAACTGTCGTTTTTATTCGGGTTAACAAAATTATAAACCACTTTATTTCCCGAACGGGCTGCATATTCCGTTAATATAGCCTTTAAATCGGCCCGGGCCCGGGCAATAACCGGAATGGAATTTTCGGTGTAATAAGCGGTAACAGTTATCGGTTTTTTGAGCGAGCTGAGAATATCTTTGGTAGCATCGCTTAAGGTGTAGCGCCTGTCTTTGGTAAGGTCAATACGGAAAAAGTAGAAGTACGAGAATACGTTAACCACCAGCACTATGGCTGCCATTAAGAAAACTCCGGTTGTTAAATTCTGACGTTTTTTCATGTTCCGGATTTCAGTAAAATAGTAGTTCTTAATCTTACCACGGAGGTACAGATAGCATGGATATTCACGGAGAAAAATTCCTCTGTGGTATTCTGTGTTATCCGTGTCTCCGTGGTTATTCTCATTTTATTCCGAGGTATTGCGTTTTGCCAGTGATACTTCTGCCATGGTTAATCCGAGGAAAAAGATACTTCCAAAATAGATCAGGTCGCGGCTGTCTATAAGTCCCCGTGATATGCCGTCGAAGTGCGATTGCATGCCCAGGTAATTTATTATTTCGCCGCTTGTTCCGGGAAGCCCGCTTCCGAGCATGCCGAAAATAAAGTGAAAGAAAATGCCTAAGAAAAGTGCAATGAGAAAAGCTACTACCTGGTTGCTGGTAATACTGCTGGCAAAAATACCTATGCTGATGTAGGATGCACTCATGAGCAATAATCCGAAATAGCCGCTAAGCACCACGCCTATGTCAACCTTGCCGTTACCCAGATGTATAACGGTGAAAAAATAGGGCAGGGTGAGTACAAGGGCAATTACAATAAGCATAAGGCATGCTGAAAATTTACCCCAAAGCACTTGCCAGTTGCTTACCGGTTTGGTGAGCAGCAGTTCAATGGTGCCGGTTTTGTTTTCTTCTGCCAGCGAACGCATGGTGAGTGCAGGAATAAAAAAGAACAAGGTCCAGTAGGCTGTTAGGAAGAATGATTGCAAGCTTGCTTGCTTGGTAAGAAAAATATCGGAGCCGTAAAACCAGGTGAAGAAGCCGCTGAAACCAAGGAACGCTATCAGCAGGATATAAGCCACCAGCGAATCGAAAACATCCGCAGTTCTTTTTTTGCAATAATTATAGCAGCACCTTTTCATTTTAATTGTCGGTCAAAATTTTAATTCCTTCATAGTTTCTCGCAAAGACGCAAAGGCGCAAAGCAAATATCTCGTTGTAATAAGAACTTTGCGCCTTTGCGTCTTTGCGAGAAACTGTCTGAGTGGTTATTGTATTCATTCCTAATTTTTAATTCATAATTCCTAATTAATTGTCAGGTCGTGGAAAATATCTTCAAGGCTGCTTTCAAAAGG
>Ga0206873_1204_pt1 | contig 17264 bp, 16 predicted proteins | sample Alteio_BWOrgCont_11_FD_152631 | JGI IMG/M metagenome (GOLD analysis project Ga0206873, IMG submission 152631) | Enriched cells from forest soil in Barre Woods Harvard Forest LTER site, Petersham, Massachusetts, United States -... | ecosystem: Environmental > Terrestrial > Soil > Temperate forest >...
AATTACCAGCCACGAGATTGGCGGAGCTTAAATGGTTCCATGCATTATATTCCTCGCCCAATGCCCCCCCAAGATAATCAATTTTACCATTGCCATCACCATTTGTCGCGGATGCCCCGAAAATGGTGGTCGCATTGGCAAAATCGCCTGGCAATGCATTGTATTCTATTTTGAAGGCATTTATTCCCGTTCTGATGCTGTATACTTCCGATATGACAGCACGTAACTCCGAAGACCGTATAAGGTCGCGGCCGACGAGTATCCCACCCACAATAAGTGCTATAATTACCAGCACTATGGAGAGTTCAATCAGCGTAAAACCAGCACGCGTTTCGGATGCCATTTGAGAATTCTTTTTTAAACTATTGCGCTTCAATTTTATCTTTATAATTTTATCAATCAGTTGGTCATAGAAATAATAAAGCGGTCGATATGAGTATCAGTATTATAAATATGAGCCCCCACACGTATATCAATTTGAGGGTTTCCTGCAATGTACTTTGCTACAATTCCGTTTTTTAAGAACGCGCGCGTAATAGACGCATGTTTTGCGGCATCGCGAACCCTAAAAGCAATCATCGGCGATGCCATGGTATGATTGGGTGACGGGCTCACAATTTCGATATCTTTAATCTCCAGTAATTTGTTGTAAAGCGTGCTTCTTAAGTTCTCTAGCCGGGCCTTAATGTTCAGGTTGCCAATAGTTCCCAGCCAGTCGATAGATGCGCCCAGCCCGATAATATTCGCTAAGCTTTGTACGCTTATATTGTTCATAGTCTTCCCATATCCCTCAAGCAGCGGCGGGGAATATATCTGATCGCGCGCTCGCTGAGCAATATACAAAAATCCTGTTCCCTTGGGGCCTAACAGCCATTTATGGCCACTCGCTGCATAAATATCACACCCCAGCGCTTTTATATCAACCGGCACCGCACCGACCGCCTGCGCTCCATCAACCACGAACAGGCATCCGTGACGCTGAGCTAAGGTAGCAATTGCCGCGACAGGCATTTGCACGCCATTCGCGGTTGTAACATGACTGATACCAATCACACGCGTTTGCGGCCTTATCGCCTTTTCGATCCTTAAAATCACCTCATCTTCATCGCGCGGAATGAGCGGTAGCTCTACAACGTCAAGCTCGATATTATTCTGGCGGCTATAATAGTCCCAATACTCTTTGATGCGCCCATATTCCTGTGAACTGATAAGAACGCGCTGGCCAGGTAAAAGATGCAGGGACGCCAATACTAGTGCCATTCCATCCGTTGTGCCTCCCGTGATAATCAGATCGTCGGCATTGCAATTAACTAGCGCTGCGATTTTCTCCTTAGTGGCATATGCTTTTCCCAAAAAAGCATCATACTGGTTTCCTGACGGATTTTTCTCTAATTCATACATCGCCGACGCTACTGCCTGAAGGGTGTTCGGATGGGTAGCGCCAAGCGCACCCGTATTGAGGTAGGAAAGCTCAGGCGAAATTAGAAACTGTTTTGAAAGCACATCCCAATCTCCTGCTACCGGAAGGGGGAAATCTTGGTATGGCTTTGTTGCATTAGGCCATAATAATTTGGGCGCAGCCAAAGAGGCAGTCACTCCCCCCATTGCCAATAATACGCCACGTCGCGATAGTTGCATTTAAGATTTCATAGCCAGATGGCCCAGTTTATGCCGTTACAGTAATTTTAAAGCAAAACAAGCGGTTCCGCAAGGTGGTTCTGATCGTTCTCGCTCTTCGTATGCCAGGTTTAAGTGATCACACCTTATGCCAACAGGGTGCAGGTTTACGATGGGAACCATTGAGATAAAATTGCAAAACACGTTTGGTTTTCTTGGCTTATGCCGGCTATTTTGGCATTTGTGTTAAAATATAATAAAATGACGATTAAATTATCATGGCACCAAGGCGTATTCGATTTTGCTTAATTCATAAAGCCCAAGACCGGCAAATACTATTCCCGATAGTACTCTCACCAGTTTGAGCGATACCCGCGCGATAATCGCATGACTGAATAAAACCGTAGGGGCGTTCACCGCCATCATACCCAGAGTCGTACCCGCCACCACGGCGGCAAGGGAATGAAATTGCGCGGCCATTGCAGCCGTCACCAACTGGGTTTTATCGCCTAATTCCGCAACGAAGAAAGCAATAAAAGTAGTGACGAATATACTATGATGGCTTTTCGTATCGATGCAATCCTCCGCCTCCGGTTTTTCAGGAATAAGCGCCCAAACCGTAGCGGCAAAGAACGATAAACCCAGCAGCCAGTGCCGCGTGTTCCCGGCCAGATCAAACAGTGCGAGCGCTCGTTCATAACGGGAATTATACTGATAATAATCTAAAGGGATTATTAATGTCCTGTACTAATAACCTGCGCAAGTAAACAGCCATTTCAGGACCGCTCAAAAAGCACATAGGCCGATTGTATGCGGCAGAGTACGGAAACAGCCTAGAAGTGAGATTTGAGTGAAATATCTGTAATTGGTTGCGGGGGATGGATATGCAGCAAATCGAACTCTGGTTCCGCTGAGGTGTAAATCTTAAAGTAATATCACGCTCTACCTTCGTATCCCCCAGATTTTCTCCGAACATCGTCCGGACGCGTGCCATTTGACGCGCCGCCCTGATACCGGGCAGAACTGAAAAACGGTTTGCATTGTTTCTGCAGTGAATTATTTTTGGGAAAAGCAAATTCTGCTATGGCCTGAGCTATATCTTCATTAGTAGTCATCTGCAAACGCCTTGTTCCAAGGGAGACTGTAGCCGCAGGTTTATCGACCTCACTTTCAGGTACCGCCATCATGTGTATAATCATTTGCAGGTCGCCATTTATATCGGTTCTTTGCTCTACGATCGCTTCTGCCAGTTCCTTCACGTCACGCAGCCCGCGCGCTTCACGCAACAATTTACAGAATCGCCCAATAGCCTGACCACGCTCAATGCCGCGTGCATCAACATCAACGAATACTTCATCTTTGCAGCTATCATCCTTATCATCAAAGCATCGATCCAATAATGCTTGGGTTGCGCGTGATGGATCGATGCCCAATACCAGTTGTCGGAAAACGATTTTGTCGTGTTCATCGATGCACCCGAGTTTCCCCGCAACACTATCAAGCAAAGTCCTTAAAGGCGCTCCCTTCCTATCTCCGCCTAAACGCCCCAAATCACTTTCTGAAATATCCAGTTTTTTAGCATATGCCTCAAAATTCATACGCGACTGGTAGCGTGTCAATCTAAGCAAATTTTTTGCGCTTAATTGATGAGTAACGGCATACTTCATTAAGTCATGGCCCGCTTTATTCGGTTCAATCCATGGAATCCCCAAGAGGTAATTGCTGCATTCCTTACGAAGCTGCGGGTTACCCACGGTTTTTTCCACCAACATATCTACTGCATTATCGGTTGCCAGCTTATCTTGTTTAGCCGTACCTTCTTTAAGCCATGCTCCAAACGTAGTGCGTCCGATTTTTCCGTGCACAGCTTCTTGTAGGGCGAGTGCCTTATTAGGTGCATCGGCGATTCCGGGCGCTGTATCCACTAACATCTGAAATAATTTTACCGAAACTTGCTTCGCAACATCTTCATCATAAACTTGCATAGCATTAAAGATGCGGCGCGCTTCAACGATATCGTGCATTTGCCGTCTGGATGCCGGGGTGTCTTGCAGTTGCGCTTCGGCACGCGCTTCATTCATCGCTTCTGCAACTAAGATAGGACGGGCGGCCCAAAGCAGTGACTCATCAATGGGAGGGGCGACTTCATCCCAGTGCTTTCTGATTTCTTCCGGCTGCTCTCTATGCTTTTCTTCAAAATCGGCGCGCGCAGCCTCAAGGAAACTGGACATATCTTCAACAGCGATGCCAATAACGGCCGCCATGATGATAGCATGGTTTTTGGACAGCGCCTGATTGAGCTGCGTTAGGCGACGCAGGCTGATATCGATGCCCGACTGACTTTTAAACGTACTAGTGACCATGTTGATCAGGGCGCGATTAAAACTCCTGTCAGATGGGTAGTTTTTCCCCTCGCCTATGCAGGCGCTAATACAGCTATTTACCCGTTGTTCGAAGGGCTTTGCGCTTTGCAGAAAATGTATTCTGTGGATGACGATATCATCTGCAGTAACCAATGGCGCAGATGTGGCTTCCGGTAATTCAGAAACTGACATGTAGAGTCCGTACAATACGTTGATTCAATCAATGCTGCCATTAAAGGTATCATAATAGTGTGACGGTTTTATTAATATTTCAAGGACAGGTAAAAAGGCCAACAATATATTGATTTATATGATTTTTGATTGCGGGGGATGGATATGCAACAAATCGAACCTTTGTGCCGCTGAGGTATGGGGGCGGCTTAAGGTGATAATAATTAGATAGTTACTTTAATTATCCAATAGGTGGATAAAATATTCCCACAATCATAAATGGATACTGCTGCGGCGGATATGCCAGTATTTATTGGTGCCAAGAAATAAATATATGTCACGGTTTTTGGTGAGCTGATAGAGATATTTTTCCCTTAAAATGCTGGTTATTTTAGCCTTGCGTGCCCCATGTATCCTTATCAGTTTGCGACAAAGCTGATAAATCTCCCAATCCAATATTTGCAAGGTACTACGTTTTCCTAATTGATCGACAAACGTATAATAAAATTTGAATGGTACGGCTTCTACGAGGCGTTTCGCCTGTTCTTTGGACAACTGTTGCTTAAGTGCCTTTAATTTCTGCTTCCGGTCACACGGCGAGGTATCGCGCTCTAAAGAAAAGTTTACGATCCGCTTTGGTTTAAATGTGGCGAGGGAAGTGGATACTTTGCTGTCCCGCGCCTCATGAACGAGCGTATCAAGATTGTAATATACCTTGCTGAGTACCAACTTTTTGCGTTCTTCCCAAGCATCGCACGTATCAAGGCAATGCAGTGGTTTTATTTCCCCGGCAAGTTTGTAACTTTCAGGCCGTGGGTCGCGGGTATGCGCGGCATGGTACTGAAGAATCTCCTATTAATAGGTTTTTAGATGCTTCTATAAAGTCTATGGCTATTCGCAAAAAGGCTGAATACAGGCATTTTATAACTTCCCGACAAGGCGCTAATTCTCTTAAAGAACTCTATCATTTAATGGCCTTTACACCGCTGTCCGATCCTCAGGCGCCTGTAGATTACGTGAGTAATTTGCGGCGCGTATTTGCCCATACGCAATCATAGCACGGACAGCTTCTACATCGCCCCAATTAACCACATGCATCAGTGGCGTGACATCCCCCCAACGTGCCTCCAAGCAGATACCTTGTTTTACTAACAACTCAGTGCTGGAATAATTGCTCCAAGAATCTTCTGTTTCAGAAAAAAATGTTCTTGTACACTTTTGCGTTGCTTCATCGACACCGGGTGGGAATATGATGTCCGTCATCTTTCCCTCCCGCCGCGCGGTTGCAGCATGGCAGTGTGGAGGCGTTCTTGGGGAAAAGCATTGGCAAGAATAGATTCGGCCGTTTCGGCGTTAATGGTGCCGCCTTTTTGCATATCGTCAAGAATAACGATAGCCTGTTCTTTATTTTTCCACTTCACATGCGCAAAAATACGCCGCAGGTTATGGTGACATAAAAACCCTCAAAGAGCTGATCGTTGCGGGTGCAAATATTGAGGGGAATATTCATGAACATGATTCCCTCGGGGCAACACCATTGGCAATGGCTGCCATGAGTGAACATAGTGGTAAGCGCATACAGGCCCTCCTTGCTGCCGGTGCTAATATTGAAGTATGTGATAAAAAAGAAGCAGAAACTATATTGCACGACGCGGTTAATAATAAACGTGTGGAATCTGTATCTGTGTTGCTTAAAGAAGGAGCGGATATCGAGGCACGCAATATACATAATAGGACGCCTCTCGCTCAGGTTATTTTTTCTGATATAAGCAATGAGAGAGATTTAGAAATTATACGAATTCTACTGGAAAAAGGCGCTAATGTTTATGCTCAGGATAATAATGGTTTTGCCATCAACGATACTGAATTTGCTTCAATCCGCGAAGCAATGGATAGTATTATTACTCCATGGAAGGAGGAATATAAAGAGTTCATGTATGCCGCTAAGGTTCCTGCCAACGCTGCACAGGTGTATCATTATTTGGCAGTCATGCCGCTGCTAAATCCAGGTGTTCCTGTAGATTACGCCTGTCACATAAAGCAAATATTTCTACATGCCAAATGGCAAAATAAATTGCAGGCCCAAAAGATTATCGATGACATACAAAAAGACGGTTTGATAAATACTGAAACCGCCGAATCCATCCTTAGCGCCACATTTCCGCAAGAACGTTCTCATGCAATCTTGCAACAACCCAATGTGAGGAGAAGATGAGCATGGTTATTTTTCCATCGGGTGTGACAGTCGATAATGATACGAAAGCGCGTACAGAAAAATTCTTTGCGGAAGCTAAAACTCTTTCCGATGAAGAATTAACCTCATTAGTTAGGCAAGGTATTTGCCTAGATGCAAAAGATGATGAAAGATACAATACGCCAATGCATCGTGTTGCGTATTACAATAAACCACAAACGGTCAGGCAGTTAATTGTTGCCGGAGCAAACATGGAAGCGCAAAATCAATATGGTCAGACCGTATTAGCATCTGCAGTAGAAAATCAAGATGAGAAGATAGAAACTGTTTGTCTATTGATTACTGCAGGTGCAAATATTAATGCCCTAAACAATTATGGGCAATCTCCACTCTTTAAATGTCGGGCTATTCTTGATCTGCTTGGTGCCGGATCAAATATTGAAGCTGAATGTAACGATGCCAGAACACCGCTGATTCACGCATCACGTATGAAGTCACAACAGGCAATTAGAATACTCCTTCAAAGAGGGGCTAATATATATAAACAAGATAAAGAGGGAAGTACGACGCTTGATTATAGGGGAATGGGAACTAACCTGGAGACGAATAATATTCTAAGCCACTCTCTGGCTGAGTATGAAAACTTTTTAGCCACTAGTGAAGCTCCATCTTCTACAGCAGAAATTTATCAATTGCTGGCATGCATGCCGCTTTCCAATCCTCAATCGCCTGTGGATTACACAAGAAACGTAAGAAGCATTTTTGCCCAGGCAAAATGGGAGAATAAAAAGCAAGCCACAAATATTCTCGAAGAAATGCAAAAAGATGGTATGATAAATGCAGAAACCGCTGAATCTATTCTCGTCACGACATTTCCACAGGAACGTTCCCGTGCTTCCATGTTGCAACAGTGCATCGGAAGAGGGAAATGAGAATTGATGCTCTCGTCGGAATCAAGCTGACTAGCCTCAACGTCTTACTCCATACAAATTAGGCTGCGCGAGCGCAAGAACGCGCTCCGCTTATCGTATGCCCAAAAGGCATCTTCCGTTCCGGCGCAAGCCGCTGCACGAATAAGAGATGGGGCAGGATATAATTCCTGCCCCTGCATTCTCTTATGCTGCTTTATTGCATTCGATCATGACTAATGATGTAGGTGCAGCTTGTGTGGTGTCGCTGATACGCATCCCCTTCGGCAGCCACGTTTTAAGGAAAGCCAATTGCTCCGGTGTCTTTGCGTGTTTATGCGGCTCGGCAAAGGCTTTTTCCAGCCTGTCGGCCAGCATACTTTTCTTATCGCCCTTTCTGGCATCCGTCCAACTCGCGCCGAACGCATTGCGGCAAATATCGAGCAGATATTCACGGCGCACCCGCCCGAAGAAATTACCCTTGGTTGGCCGCCAGTAGGAGGCCATGTCGCCGCCTGTGGCATTGAGCGCCTGTTCATACGCCGTTGCTTCATAACCGGTGCGAAGCTGCGGTTGCATGCTGATGGCAACGCAGTAAGCCAGAATATCGGCCTTGCTCTGCTCATCCAGCGCACAGAACTTGGCGAACTGTTCGCCTTCATTCTGTTCCTGCATCCATGCCAGCGGTAGCGATTCGCGGATGGTATGCAGTGCTTTATCGGCTTGCTCGGTATTGGCAGCATCCAGCTTGGCTGGCCGTGGCTTGACAAGGGCTATATTCAAACCATCGAAATGTGCCTTACCAAGTACCGATTTCGCCATTGAATAGGTAAGCAGATCAAACGCCACCTGACGATTACGCGCCATTTCTGCCTTTGCGGCAGCGAGGCGAATGTCCTCCAAGTCCTGTTTGAGTTTGGACGACAAGCCATCCTTGGCAACTGCCTTGGTACGCCCTCCTGTCGTGGTGGTATCGAGGGCTTTCTTATCCTCTTTCTTTACCAGACCGCGCTCAATCTCCAATTCGCCACTGCGCGAAACGGATACATAACACCCTGCCAGTTGCATCTGCTCACTGTCAAAACAGGCAAATGCTTCTATCTCCTCCTCGATTTTATAGAGGCGCTCATTGGCACTATCCAGCGCATCAATCAGCTCGTCGGATTCCGTTTCTTCAAGCGATTCATTAAGATCGCGTATCTCGTCCTCAATCCTGCTTTGCTGGTCGAGCAAGAATTGTGGTACGCCCACCGGCAGCGGAGCGATACGGCCATAAGGGTCGATTACGATAGATCGGTCATCCACTCATAAATGAGTCATACGACAAAATCGGTCGTATAAAACTTATAGTTCAGAGATATACGTCCAATTACGCCGTATATAATGTTACAAGCTTGACGAAATTTTAGGAGATCGTCATGCGTCTGGAGAAGTCACGCCAATTACTCAAGCTTGCCCTTATGATGCAAGCATCGACCGAAGGCGTGGGTATTCAGGAGATTGAGGACGAATTTGAAGTTGTCCGCCGTTCGGCGGAGAGAATGCGGGACGCATTGCTGTTACTATTCCCGCACACCGAGGAAATAATGATTGATGGTAAAAGTAAGCGCTGGCGATTGCCAGCGGGCGCGATTGCCGGTTTATTCCATATCTCCGCCGAAGATTTAGCGGAGATGAAAACCGCCATCGATCTGCTTCGCAAGGAACACCTTGTCACCCACGCGGAAAACCTGGAACACCTATGGCTAAAAATCAAAGGGCGGTTGCGACCGGAGAGCGCTGCCAGTATTGAAACCGATCTGGAGGCGCTGATAGAATCGGAAAGCCATGCCATGCGTCCCGGCCCACGCCCACATATCAATCCGCAGGTGCTTTATCTTTTGCGGGAAGCCATCAAGGGATTCTGCAAAGTAAAACTGACTTATGGCTGCATCAAAGGTGGTGTCACCGAGCCGGTGGTGCATCCGTACGGCTTTATCTACGGCCAGCGTCATTATTTGATTGCTTGGTGGGGGATAAGGTGTTTTTCATAGCTATTGTTTTCTTATAATTAATGGCTTTGTGGGCGTTAATACGTCGCGTAAAATACCATTTTTATAATATCTCAAATATGTTTTAAAAACAGATGAAACAAATTTGTAACGTGCATTATGCCCTTCTTTATCAGAACTGATTATTTCTTTCTTCTTTAGCGTCTTCAATGTTTGGGAAATATTTCCTTCAAATCCATTGAGTTGATTAGCATAAAATCCATCGGGAAGGAAAATCGCAATATCAAGCAGCTTTTTTTCCGTATAGGAAAGATTATTGAGTATTGAATCGGTGTAGGGATGAATTTTACTGAGGAACAACAAAATGCCTCTATTTAATAAATCTTCGTCCTTAACTGGTTTATTAGAAAACTCGTCCCCTGTTTCTTTGATGGCATCTATGACAAATTTTGCGTATGTGATGCGTCCTTCTGTAAGCACATTGGGCCAATCATAATTGGTACTATCTAAAAGCGTTAAAGCATCGTTATGTGAACGCAAGGAAGATTTTACTGAAGACCTAAGACGCTCTTTTATGAATTCTCTTATTTCGTCAGGATTGAAGGGTTTTAGATCAATTAAATTAAAAAACTGAAAGAAAGGCTGATCCGGGTCTTCCATAAATGAAATATCTTCACCTGATGAAGCAATAACCGTTATCCAGCTTGAATTTTCAATCAGGAAACTCCTAAATTCGCTAACATCTAAAATATGATGAAACTTTGCGGCTCCTGAGCCTTTTGCCCTTTTAAATTTATCCGAGCCAAGCTGTACGATTTTTTCAGGAGACAAAGGCAGTTGATCGCCTTTTTCAAGGTTTAATAGGTGATCAATATTATCAATAAGGAGGACAATTTTCTGTCTTGGAGATTTGCGTCCTTGTTTGTTATTTCCGACAGATAAGTTTGGAGATATACTTGTTATTTCCTCAATGATATTTTTGACTAAATTTTTAGCACTTAATTGAATCGGAACATTAATAACGTAAGGGTTATTTAATCCCCTCTCTCTTTCATTTAGGCCATGTTTTATTAAATTTAATACCCAGCTACGACCGGTGCCGCTTTGCCCTCGAATAATAACGGGTGGCGGCATACTACTACTGGAATTATCCATGTAGAGCCTAACTAAATATTCAGTTATTTGCGTTATGCGACGAGGAGGAGGTTTGCCCTGCATATGCTGCCTACGCTAAAAATTCCGTTCCTACTAAAGTGTAATGCCAGAAATTACATAAAAATTGGCTTTCAAACCAATATTGGTCAGTAGAAATATGTATAAGATCGTCACTCTTCATTTTTGCCAATAGATCAGTTTGCTGCAATCTAGGCATTTCTACCGCAGCTTTATTTTGAGCGTAGGATAGGCAATCGCTTTCGGATGTTTTGGTTTTATTCTGAAACTGATTCTTGGCCACAATTTCCAATATAGGTAAGACTAGCTTTTGCTCTTCAGCCGTATAATAACGTTCGATCCGCGTTCTAAGGTATCTGGGCCCTTGCCCACCCGAAGTTGAAATTAGATTCTTGTAAGATGTTATTAGATCGTCTTCGGAGAATTCCAAATCACCTCCGCGATCAATTCTCAATTGTACAAATAATTGTGCGAACATTTGAATATATAATGGCGAAGTGCTCCCAAATTGCTTGGCAATGAAAGCTTCATAAATTTTAGGCGGGTTAAATTTAAATTGTTCAGATTGAGCCAACTCTTCAAATAATTGTATCGCTTGAGGCGCAGTCAAATCCGCAAGTTCTAAGCGTACTATATCATTAATGGCATCGCTCAATCCTAAATGCTCAAGAGTGCTTACCAGATTAACGGAGCCAGCAATTACAATTTTATGTTTTGCGCCTTGCCCAGTGCTCTCTTGTCTAAGAGTACGCAGACCAGACAACATAAATTCGGTTTGCTCTTTTCTGATTTGGACTCTTTGTTCAAGAACGGCGTCCTGTCCAAGTCTCCATATCAATTCCGGGAATTCATCCAGGACAATTACCAAAGGCTCGGAAAGAGCATGAAGGATTTCCGACAATTTTTGTTGAAGCTCGGTTATTTTTTTAGGCTCAAATTTTGGAAAACTAATAGTGACTGGCGTTTCAGATGGAAGACCGAGAATTGCCGAAATATCTATTTTACTCTCAAAAATCTCTGAAAGTTGGGTGCTGAAGCGCTTAATAAGCTCATCAGTTTGAGTTAGATATAATCTCCATTTCCTAGTGACCCTAAGAATTTCTCTTATAATTTTTACATAGAATTCATATAAATTCTTAGTTGATTCAAGATCGATGAAGATAGATTTGAATTGAGGATTGGTTTCCTCCTGCTGCAATAGATATTCCTTTAGCAAACTGGTTTTACCCGTTCTCCTAGGCCCAACTAAAAGAACGTCAGATATTGCCAATTGTTCTCTTAAGCGCTGAACATCAGGCTGCCTTGCTTGGAAGAAATTTTCGCCAGTAACGACGTTCCCAGTTACGATTCGCATAGATGCCTCTGATTGAATTTAAGTAAGGTATTTATTTTGAAGGATTTTCTATCCCCACTATAAATATATAATACACCTATAGACATATTGCAAGTAATATGTTATATATTGTGTACTATATAAGTTATAAATGAAGTAATATATGATTTATAGGCTTCATTATATAATTTATGTGGATAAGTTTTATTAATTTAACCCTAAATATAAGGAATTTTAGCATATGGAACAATTACTTGAAATAGAAAATAAGGTTCATAATCAAAAATGCGCTCCCTATGATGAAGAAATCCATTTTACTGTAGACGGTGAACCTTGTGAACTGGAAGTGCCTAAATTAACCGCCAATGAAATTATAAAGCGTTTTGGCGGAAAAGACCCAGCAACCCATTATTTAGTGCAGATTAAGCGCAAAGAAAAGATCAGCTACAAAGATAAGGGCGAAGAGCTCGTTAGTATTAGTGATTGTAGCCAGTTTCAGGTAATATCTACCGGCCCAACTCCGGTTTCGGATGGCTCCAACAACCTGCGCGTACGTCAGTGCGCGTTCTGATTATCGACTGGCTGATTTACATGAAAATAATTAGCAGGAGGCGATAGACAATCGTGGCGTGGTTGCAATAAATATAAAAAACAGTGTAGCGTATTAGTAAGTGCCCTTCGGCAGGAAGTTGGGGCTAAACCCCTTTGAGGCGAGACGCTGAACGTCTCTTAAAGAAAGTGGCTGACCTGCGTCATCCTTCTGGAAGGCAGTAAGCGAGTTAAATGGGATTCTGTTCCTCTTCCAATTCTTTTTTCCTTGAGTTCTTTGTCTTACGAGGAGAGGCTTTAGGTTTGAGTACATTAATGGCGGCTGCATCAAGCGTATTCTTAAGGTGAGCGGCATAGAATTTTTGAATCATTTCGACACTGGTTCGGCAGTTTTTAGCTATTTGATAAATATCGGCACCTTCCATCAGGCGCATACAGATATAGGTATGGCGAAGACTATAAGCAGTTCGCCGGTTTCCGTCGCGGTCTTTCTTGAGGTTGGTGCGGGTAAGTATATTGTTGAATAGCTTTATATGATTGCCGGGGAAAATCAGATCGGTAGGTTGCGGGTATCTTGCTTCCTGCTGTACGGGAGCGTCATCCTTCTCGCCCCTGCGGCGACGGGCACGTTTGCCTTGAGGAAGCCCCGGTAGCGGACGGGCAAGCAACCGCTCATAGGGCTTCACGGCGCTTGGCATACTCTTGCAATGGCCTATACCACGTTTGCCGCGTACTTCTATCTCAAGAATTATATCTCCAGTTGGGGCGTCCTTCACAATAGTCACATCACGATGTTGCAGATTCTTGGCTTCATCCGGGCGCAAACCTGTATTGGCCATGAATAGTACAAAGTCATGAATCTGCTCCGCATTCCATTTGTAATGATCATGGAAAGGTTCTTTTGCGTAAGCGCGGGTTGCTTCGTAAAGCTGCTTGTATTCAGCAGGGCTGAACCAAGGACGATGTACAATTTTTCCCTGCGTTTTATAAGGCGGAGAAAGATCAGGCAGATGAGCAAGCCAATTATGACGAAGGGCGGTTTTTAGAACTTGTCTGAGTGTAACGATTTCATCGTGGATGGTACTACGTGCCGGTCGCAAGGGTGCGCCCGTTTTCTTATCTAACCGCGATGTCATGCGGTGTATCCTATATTCCTGTGCCTTGCCAGCGATCACTTCGGAAACACCCATGGGGCCAAAGAAAGGGAGGAGGTGGACACGGAGACGATCCTTATGCCCGGAAACCCAGCGTGGGCTGCGCTGGCCTTCGGTGATAATCTCATATTCTTTCATAAATTGTTCGGCAGCTTGCTCGAAGGTCTTTTCATCTTTAAGGAGACCAGCGCGATCTTTGCCGCGCAAAGTAACATACCAGTCTTCCGCTATTTCCTTCGCAAGAGAAAGGCTGTCCACTTTGGTACTTTTGCGGCGTTTCCTACCCTTCATGAAAGTGTAGCAATGCCAATTTTGGCTGTCACCTCGTTGATAGAGGTGAACTTTCCCGCCCATTATCGTGTGTGTATTGGCAACCATGTGTGGCTCCGCTGTAAAAACCTTACAGAAGTACCGAAACAGATTCCCGCCGCACTTTCAAGCGATTTTGTGCCAGCTTTGTGCCACTGTATTTTTGGGCATTTCCCGGCTTAAAATCTATTCTAAGCTATTGAAAAGGTTGGTTGCGGGGGCAGGATTTGAACCTGCGGCCTTCAGGTTATGAGCCTGACGAGCTACCGGGCTGCTCCACCCCGCGTCACCAATAAACAAGCTACGGGAAAACGCCCGTTAGCTCTTTGTAAGAACAGTATCTGTTTCGCTTGCACTCAACAGTGGCGGGCTGCTCCACCCCGGGTCACCTAACATAAAAATGGGGTATCTACCCCCAAAAATCAAGGGCAGTCCCATCTGAGGCCCGCTTATACACCAATTCTTTGGAAATACAAGTACTGCTTGCCCTCTTACGGCAATAATGGGGCAAACGCCCTGGGATCAGCCAAACGCGGGCCGTTGACGCGTAACTTTGCTCCGGCCAATGCCATGGCGATCTGAGCCGATACGGCGGGGGCTAAACCCTTGAGATATCCGGCAGCAAACCCGGCAAAGGCGGTGTCGCCCGCCCCGAGCGTATTGACAATCTCCTGCTCGGCAATGGGAACCGGTGGAAAACGTTTGATACCATGCGAGCTGACCACTGCCGCGCCGTCTTTTCCAAACGTGATAAAACCTAATGCTTCCCCTTTGAGCGCTTTTTGCAGGCTGTGCAAAGCCGTTTCCAGCGGCGCGCCATACAACCGTATCAGTTCCGCCTCATTACCTAGCACAAGTGCGGCATCGGGAATCACATGGCGGATATTTTCCGCTTCCTCATCGCTTAAGAGTGCCTGCGTCGGCAATGTCAGCCAAAATTGCTTGCCGTGCTTAATACACAGCGCATAAAGCCGGTCGGCGAAACCCGGCTGCAATTTATGCCATAGCGATCCTTGCGCCAGCAGCACATCGCTGTTCTGGAGCAAATGTTCGGCAATCATAGCGGGCTTCAGTATATCGCGCGCATTACCGGGGTGCGTAGCAATGGTGCACTGGCCGCCCGGCAATATAAAAACAAAAGAAATCGCCGTCTGCGGCTTGATCTGTGTCGGCAGAAGGCGATCGGGCAACAGAGTAATGCCCGCGTCATCCAACGAATGACGGATAATATCGCTATAGCTCCCCTCGCCCGTAATACCGAAAAACCGCACATCGATTTCACTGCCGAGCAGCTTGCCCAAAGTCGTCAGCATATTAGCCGATGAACCGCCCGGCGTTACCGTAACATGGAGTCCTTCGGTGGCCGCAAGAAATTCCTGCAACTGTGCATCATCGAGCGCCGTCTTGCCACCCGGTTGCAGGCGATATTTTTCTATAAACGCGCCCAGCGCAGGATGTTCCGCCAGCGATATAATCACATCGGCAATCAGTATGTCGGCGGAAAGGATTCGGGTCATGCGGGCTTGTATTAGGAGGTTTCACCGGCGTAAGACGGCCAGCGGAAATAGTACACTCCCAAATCATACTCAACTATAGTTAAGAAACGGCTAACTTTCCCTCTTTCAACCGTAGGACGGGGTAGTTATAGAGCGATATTAAATGTTCGTCATGCGTGGCAAATAACACCGTAGCGCCGCCTTTGTTCAGGGCTTCGAACAAATACATAAAACGCAGCGCCAATTCCAGATCGAGATTGCCGGTCGGCTCATCGGCCAAAAGCAAATCGGGATTGGTAATAACGGCGCGCGCAATGGCGGCGCGTTGTTTTTGCCCGCCGGACAGCGTTGCCGGCATGGCATCGTGATATTGTGGCAACCCAACCCACTCCAACAGTTCTTTCACCTTATCCTTGATCACATCTTGTGTTTCACCTGCCACTTTGAGCGGCAGCGCGACATTCTCAGCAATCGATAAATGTTCAAGCATGCGGTAATCCTGCAATACAATCCCGACGCGGCGGCGCAGGCGCGGCATATCCTCGCGCGGCAGATGCGTCACTTCTTCGTCGAACATGCGGATACGGCCCCGCGTCACGCGGTGTTGCAACGCCAGCAATGACAGCAACGTGCTTTTACCCGCACCGCTGGCGCCGGTGATAAAATGAAAAGAACCGCGCGGCAACGTAAGCGAGACATCCTTCAATATCTCCTGCCCCGGCAGGTATTCCATGGCGACGTGTTCGAGCTGGATCATGATTTTTTAGTTTTTTATAAGATAAAGTCAGGTATGCTACAGCCGCCTGAAAGTTGCAACCATATCCTATGTTCTGCGAATGATCCTTAAATGTCCTGAATGTAATGCACGTTATCTCGTCCCCGACCACGCTATAGGTCCGGACGGACGAACGGTACGTTGTGCAAAATGCAGTCATTCATGGTTTGAGTCTCCACCTGTCACGCTTTCCATGGAAGTGCTCAGCAATCTCGAAACGCTGATTGATCAGGTCAACATAAAGCCTAAACCTATCCCCAAGGGGTCCAATCTTCCCGTCGTCAAGGAAAAGCAAAAGCCCATCCCCCTACTCCTGAAACTGTCAACATTCACCGTTGCCGCCGTCGCCGCCGCACTGACAATACTGGTAGTGCAGCCGGATCTCATGCGCCTTTCGCGCAGTCGCGGCTTGGTGCTCGCCGATATAGGCATTATAAAAGACTCCGGAGACACCCGTAGTTTCCATCTTAACGGCAAAATCTCCAATACCACCGACCATACGATGCAGATTCCGACCCTGCGTATCACGCTGGTGGATGCGAACGGAAAGTCTCTGCAATATTGGGATATAAGCGGCGATGCGAGAATCATCGGACCGCACGGCGTGATACCTTTTGCCACCGATAATCTCGATGTACATTTCGATAAGGGCACACGTTTTGTGGTAGAGCTTGGCAATCCGCTGGAGCTGGCCCTTCGCAGTAAACCACCCGCCTCAAACGGAAGTTAGCACATGACCATTACCCCGCTGCCCACTCCTTACGGCTCCCTTGAAGTGTTGATCTCAGCCCGCGACATCGCCGGGCGCGTCACCGGCCTCGCCGACGACATCGCTAAAGCAATGCCGCCGGATATGATGATTGTATCGCTATTGCGCGGTAGTTTCGTCTTCACCTCCGATTTGATTCGCGCGCTGCATCTCATCGGCGCCTCTATGAATATGCGCCCGCAGGTAGACTTCATGACGCTGGCCAGTTACGGCTCGGGTACCGTTTCCAGCGGCACTATCCAGATCGTCCGCGACCTCACCGAAAACGTCGAAGGCCGCGACGTACTGATCGTCGACGACATCTTGGAATCCGGTCGTACGCTAACATTTGCCAGAGAACTGGTCGTAAGCCGCAAAGCAAAATCGGTGAAGATCGCCGTGCTGCTAGAAAAAACCGGGCAAGCGCAAAACGGATGTTACCGCCGATTTCGTCGGCTTCATTATCCCCGATAAATTCGTTGT
>Ga0206873_1205_pt1 | contig 17153 bp, 19 predicted proteins | sample Alteio_BWOrgCont_11_FD_152631 | JGI IMG/M metagenome (GOLD analysis project Ga0206873, IMG submission 152631) | Enriched cells from forest soil in Barre Woods Harvard Forest LTER site, Petersham, Massachusetts, United States -... | ecosystem: Environmental > Terrestrial > Soil > Temperate forest >...
TAGGCCGTCAAGTAAACTCTCTCACCTCCATTTGTAGAAACGAAGGTTAAATCCCAGCGGGTAACGGGATCACCCTGTTGTATTTTATATAGGTTATAGTCTTTTCCTTTCCATTGAACTTTCTGCGGTAATTGAGTTTTTGTCGTTAGATTTGATGAGAAAAAAGGGATAGATGTTCTTCCAACTTGCATCTTGTAGAGAACCTCCGTAATTATTACCTTATGTAAGGTTATTAAACTCCTTCAATATATACAATTGCCTCCACGCCCCATTTGTTACAAATATTAATAGCACTACTCTGCCCAGTTTTTAAGCAACAGCTTGTACTTTAGGAATGTGCTTGTGCTTCTTCAGTGCATGCCAAAGGTCATGGTCGGACTGCAGTCCCGCCCAAAACTCCACGGACATGCCAAAGGCATCGGCCAGTTTACAGGCCATTTCAGGTGTAATGCCCCGCTTGCCGTTAATAATCTCGTTTATGGCCGGACGGGTACATCCCAAATGCTGCGCTAAAGCCGTCTGGGTAATGCCCAAGGGCTCCATAAATTCGTATTTCAGTATTTCTCCCGGATGAGTGGGGGGTCTGTATTTGGGCAAGGCCATGGCGATTCTCCTAATGGTAGGGCATGATTATCAATTCATTTAAATTGTAATATGTTTTTAGATTGACCTTCTTTTTCTTCGGGCGTAATAGAATAAAGGGAGGAGGTAAGGTTCATGAGAATGCTTTTGGTAGCATTTATGCTTGCTTTAACTGGACTTGCTTGGAGCCAGCAAGATACCAATTTGCAATACCGGCATTGGCAGGATTTACCCGCAAGTCCTTTAAAGCATGCTTTTGCGGAGGAAGGTAGCCCGCTTATCAATAACTTGAATTTAGTCGCAGAGGACAGTGGCAAGCCCGTTCTGATTCGAGGGGGTGGCTTTACCAAAGCTAATTTGGATTGGTTGGTCAAAGATATGGGCGTTCGTACCATCATCGATTTGCGAGGATTTTTTATCGATGATAATACTCAACAACTTGTGGTGCATTCTCCTCAGGCTTTAGAGCGGTATAAAAAACAGAAGCAAATCGATAAACTGCGTAATCTCTCTCCGCGCAAAACGGAGGCCTACGTGGCCCAGCTTCAAAAAGAACTTCACACGCCGCTGCAATATGTTCATATCAGTGCAACGGACCCCAAACTCCTGACTTACCTGGATCAAGCCACGCCTCAAAAGCCAGCCGTCATGTTTTGTCAGCATGGGGTAAACCGTAGCGGCACAGCATGGGGCATGTACGCTGCTGAACACGATTGGCCCGAGGATAAGGCATTAAAAGTCTTTGGTATTTCGAATGGGAAAAACGGGTATCAAAACAAACGAGACATCGATTATGGCTACCGAGTTTTTAAGAGCCAACCCAAAAATGCTAGCGCTTCAGTGACCCCTTAATGCGGTTGTGAGGACTCAAAAATCGATGTATGATAAAAATTATAGAAACAACTATTATTTGAAAATTGGCTGCTATTGTTATGAGTAAAATGAGTAAAGAAAATAAACAGTTATTAGGGGTTCTCATTGCTTTCCTAGCTTTAATTGTCATTTTTATTGGAATGGTCATTCTTTACCAAAATAGCCAGGTTGAAAGTCACTATGGTCGGGGTTTTGCTGAGAAAGCGGCCTTAAGGAAGCAGTCCCAAAAAGAAAGTGAAGATTCGGATAACTCGTCCCATAACGCGAGTGAAATTCAAAAATACAGGGGTCGTAACTACGATACCTACTAACATTCTTTTTTAAACCTTGGTAGGATGGGGAGATAATGCATATGGATTGGATAGAACCCTATGTCGACCCCACTTGTAGAACCTAGCAGCCGGCTTAAAAATCTGCCGATCTATATTTTTGCGTGGCTGGATGATCTCAAGGACGTTGCAAGAGAACGCGGCGCCAATCTGATTGATTTAGGCTTGGGCAATCCTGATCGTCCCACGCCGGAGCCTGTCATTGAGGCCATTAAAAATTCGTATTCCACGCCGTCCAGTCATGGGTATCCGCCCTTTAAAGGCACGGAGGACTTTCGTAAAGCCGTCTGTCGCTCCATGAAGAGTCATTATGGTGTGGATTTTGACCCGTTTAAGGAAGTGCTGTGCCTCAGTGGCTCTAAAGAGGGGATTGCCCACTTGGTGATGGCCTATATCGATCAAGGGGATGTGGCCCTGGTGCCTGAAATTTATTACCCCGTCCATAGTCGGGCGGCCTGGCTGGTGGGAGGGCAGGTCTATCACCTGCCGATGAAAGCCGAACAAGGTTTTCTGGCTGATTTTAAGCATGTGCCGACCGATATCCTGAAAAAAGCCAAACTTCTGATTCTCAACTACCCCAACAACCCCACGGGTGCGGTGGCCGATTTGACTTATTTTGAAAAAGCCGTGAATTTCTGTAAGACGCATGGTCTTGTGTTGGTTAGTGATATGGCTTATGCCGAAATCGGGTTTGACGGCTACAAACCGCCCAGCGTTTTTGAAGTGCCTGGCGCAAAAGACGTGGCGGTTGAAATTTATACCTGCTCTAAAAGCTTTAATATGGCCGGTTCTCGCATTGGCTGGGCTGTGGGCAATGCGGATATTATTGCCAATTTGTATGCTTTTCGAACCAACATGGGCTATGGCACGCCGGTTGCCATCCAGGAGGGCGCCATTGTCGCCCTGGACAGAGCGCCGGAATTTGTGAAAGATGTTGTTTCGGGTTATCAAGCCCGGCGGGATTTATTGGTCAAGGGCTTTCAAAAGCTGGGCTGGCACATTACGCCTCCCCAGGCCGCGATGTATCTATGGCTGAAGGTTCCTAAGGGATTTACCTCCCAGGAATGGGCGCGTCATCTGATTAATGAGTGTGACGTGGTCGTTACCCCCGGTAATGCCTTTGGTGAAGGCGGGGAAGGCTGGTTTCGGGTTTCTATGGTCTCTCCGGAGCCGGTGCTTCAAACCGCGTTGGATCGTTTGGAATCAAAAGGAATCAGATACAATTGATGAATCATAATGGCAAAACATATCTGGTTACAGGTGGCGCAGGCTTTATCGGCTCACATCTTTGTCGGCACTTGATTTCACAGGGTGCTCGCATTATCAATATCGACGATTACAACAGCTTTTACGACCCGGCCATTAAATCCGAAAACGTCAGTGAATTTTTAAAAACGCCGAATCACTTTGTGGATTATGTGGTGGATATTCGAGATGTTGCTCACGTGCAAGGTATTTTTAAAACCTGGGGAAGAGACATCGATCAGGTGATCCACTTGGCAGCCCGTGCAGGGGTACGCCCGTCTCTTGCGGAGCCACGCTTGTATCTGGAAACCAACGTCACGGGGACCTTAAATATTTTAGAATTAATGCGTGAATATGACATTCCCAAAATCGTTTTTGCTTCTTCCAGCTCGGTTTACGGAAATCGCACCGATCCGCCATTTAGAGAAGATCAGGATATTTCTAAACCCATTTCGCCTTATGCGGCGACTAAAGTGATGGGAGAAAATCTGCTCTATACTTATAGTCATCTTTACGGCATTCACGTGTCGGCCTTGCGGTTTTTCACGGTGTATGGCCCGGGTCAACGCCCGGATTTGGCCATTCATAGCTTTACGGATAAAATTTCCAAGGGATTTCCCATTCAGGTTTTTGGGGATGGCTCCACGCAACGGGATTACACTTATATCGATGATATTTTGCAAGGCATCTTGGGTGCCATGGCCTATGACAAAACTCCGTTTGAAGTTTTCAATTTGGGAGAATCCCGCCCCGTAGAACTCTCTCATCTCATTGCTTTATTAGAGGAAGCTTTGGGCATAAAAGCCGTCATTGAAAGATTGCCTATGCAGCCTGGAGATGTCGGCTTGACGTGCGCCGATATTACCCAGGCGAAAACTTTGCTGGGATATGATCCACATACTCCTATTGAAGAAGGGCTGCGAAAGTTTATAGAATGGTATACGCAAAAGAGGACGGTTGCCGCGTGAAAGTTTGTATTATCGGTACCGGATATGTTGGTTTAGTTACCGGGGCGGGTCTTGCCGAGATGGGAAACGACATCATCTGTGTGGACAAGGATCAGACCAAAATAACCGAGCTTCAGCAAGGGAATGTCCCCATCTATGAACCCGGCTTGCAGGATTTACTGGAAGCCAATATCCGGGAAGGCCGTATCCGGTTTACACTCGATTTGCATCAGGCGGTGCAGGCTTCTCAAATTTGCATGATTGCAGTGGGAACGCCTCAAGATGAAGCTGGCTCAGCCGATTTGTCCTATGTGTTGGAAGCGGCCAAAGGCATTGCCCAAGCGATTCAGAAAGATACCGGTAATACGTACAAGGTTATTGCAACCAAAAGCACAGTGCCGGTGGGTACGGCTGAAAAAATAAAGGCCATTGTTGCTGAAATAACCGACAAGCCTTTTGCCGTTGTGTCTAACCCTGAATTCCTCAAACAAGGGGCCGCCGTCGAAGATTTCTTGAAACCTGATAGAGTGGTCATTGGAACCGATGATGAGCAAGCCTCCGAGATGATGCGCGAACTTTATTCACCATTTTTAAGAACCGGAAACCCTGTTATTTTTATGGATGTGCGTTCGGCAGAAATGACCAAGTACGTGGCTAACGCGTTTTTAGCCACTAAAATTTCTTTTATCAATGAGATGGCCAATTTGTGTGAAAAAGTCGGTGCCGATATCGGTCAGGTGCGTGTGGGGATTGCCAGTGACAGCCGAATTGGTCCTCAGTTTTTATTTCCTGGTGTAGGATATGGCGGCTCATGTTTTCCAAAAGATGTGCGTGCTTTAATTCAAACCGCCCAAAGCTTTGGTTTTACCACAGATATTCTCAAGCAGGTGGACGCGGTTAATAACCAGCAACGAGAATATTTTCTGGAAAAAATATTGACGTATTTCAATGGAGATATTCAAGGCAAGATTTTTGGGATCTGGGGACTGTCGTTTAAAGCCAGAACGGATGACATGAGAGAAGCGCCCTCCGTCACGATTATCGAGGCTTTGCTTAATCAAGGTGCAATTGTCAAAGCGTTTGATCCTAAAGCGCTTCATACCGCCAAAACTATTTTTAAAGATAAAATTATCTATGCAGAAACGGCCTACGATGCCATCGGAAACGCAGATGCCTTGGTGCTATTGACAGAATGGAACGAATTTCGTCGTCCCGATTTTGATCGGGTGAAAACCCTTTTAAAAACGCCTGTTATTTTTGACGGTAGAAATCAATACGATGCGGCCCGGATGGCGAGCCGTGGATTTTATTACATGTCTGTCGGGAGAGCCCCGGCATGAAGCGCGTCCTTGTTACCGGTGGGGCAGGCTTTATCGGCTCTCATCTGATTGAGCGCTTACTCAACAATCACTGTGAGGTGATTTGCGTGGATAATTTTTTTACCGGCACCAAACAAAACCTGTTGCACTTAAAAGACAACCCTTATCTGGAAATTATTCGCCACGATGTAACTTTTCCGCTGTTTGTCGAAGTGGATGAAATTTATAATCTGGCGTGTCCCGCATCTCCAGTTCACTACCAATACAATCCTGTCAAAACCGTGAAGACCAACGTTATGGGTATGATCAACATGCTGGGCTTGGCCAAGCGAATCAAGGCCAAAATCCTGCAAGCCTCTACCTCGGAAGTTTACGGCGATCCGGAAGAACATCCGCAAACCGAATCATATTGGGGTCGCGTGAATCCCATCGGTTTCAGAAGTTGTTATGACGAAGGCAAACGTCTGGCGGAAACCCTGTGCATGGATTATTACCGGCAAAATAAGGTTGATGTGAAGATTATTCGAATCTTTAATACCTATGGTCCTCGCATGGATATGTTGGACGGGCGTGTGGTGAGCAATTTTATTGTGCAAGCCTTGAAAGGCGAACCGATTACGGTCTACGGCAAAGGCGAACAAACCCGCAGCTTTTGCTATGTGGATGATCTGGTGGAAGGCATCCTGCGTATGATGAATTTCAATGAACCCGGTCCTATTAACCTTGGAAATCCTGGCGAATTTACTATTTTGCAACTGGCTGAAAAAGTAATTGCCTTAACGAACTCAAAATCCGAGATAGTTTATAAACCTCTTCCCCAGGATGATCCCACCCAGCGTCAGCCCAATATCAGCAAAGCTAAAACACTTTTGAATTGGGAACCTAAAATCCAGTTGGAGGAGGGATTAATCAAAACGATTGCCTATTTTGACAAACTGTTATCATGCTGAAAATTATTTTTCTGGGCACGCCTGAGTTTGCCCTTCCCAGCTTAAACGCACTTTTAGCTCATCCCGACATGGATGTGATTGGCGTGATGACCCAGCCGGATCGCCCCGCTGGCCGGGGCCAAAAATTGACGCCTTCCCCTGTCAAAGTGTTGGCCCTGGAAAATCAAATCCCGGTGATGCAACCTGAACGCTTGCGAAAAGAACCTGAGATGATTGCATGGCTTCATAATTTCGCCCCGGATTTTTTGGTGACTGCCGCTTTTGGTCAAATTCTATCTCAAGCAATCCTGGATATTCCAAAACATGGGACGGTCAATGTCCATGCATCTCTGCTTCCAGCTTATCGAGGTCCCAATCCGGTGCAATGGGCCATTTTGAATGGTGATGCCAAGACCGGCGTTACCACGATGCTGACCGATATCGGGATCGACACGGGTGCAATGCTCTTAAAAGCCGAAACGCCGATTGATCCCGATGAGGATGCCTTGGCTCTAACACACCGTCTGGCGGAACTTGGGGGTGATATTCTGCCTAAAACTTTGTTGGATTACGCACAAGGTCGCTTAACCCCTCAGCCGCAAGATGAGACCTTGGCTACTCATGCCCCGAAATTGGAAAAAACAGATGCCTCTATTGATTGGTCTCGGCCCGCTCAAGTTATTCACAATAAAATAAGAGGCCAACAACCTTGGCCGGGCGCCACAGCTGAGATTTTCGATATGCTTGTCAAGATTTTAAAAACACGCTTGTCTCCTCCCGGTTTGATGGTTCAAGCGCAAGATGGCCCTCTTTGGATTGAGAAACTTCAGCCTCCCAATAAACCTCCCATGTCGGCCAAAGACTGGGCCAACGGTATCCGCAAAAAATAATAAAAATAATATTGATCTCCAAAAGGCAACTCGTTTTATAGTACCAGTAGCTCAACACCTAACATCTCTTGTCTACAAAATATTCCTGGGGCAGGTTCTCACGCCTTCTCCCTGCCCCGCCTTTTCTTTTTATTTAGCGGAGTGAAATCATCCACATGAAGCGTACCTGGACTAGGACAGCGTTTGACTGTTACGAGTTAAATTCCGATTGCGCCCGTTGCTCCATTCCCACATGGGGCTTAGCACAGCCATGCCGGGTGAAGGACTGTTTGCCGGATCTGATTGAGCGCTTGGGGCCGCCCAAAATTTATTTCAAAAGAGAGGGCGAGTTGGCTGTACTGGGGGAAAAAGAAATAGGGGCTATGGCTTACCAGGAAAAGATTATGGCCTATGTGATTCAACACGAGGGTGTTACGTTGGCGGAAATAGTCCAGGCGATGACACCGCCCATTCCCACCCGAGTCATTGAGTACACTATTGCCAACGCCTATCGAGCAAAACTCCTTGATCGCCAGGAGGAAGTCTCTGTAGGCAATAGCAGGGCTTCTAAAATTTACCGCTACTGGCCAGTTTAATCCTAAGTTTTGTAAATCCCTACGAAAAAAAGCGCAACTTTTCATCTGGAGCGGTCTTATAGCTATATTGAGATGATCGAAGGAGAAAACATGCAGTCGGTTCATTTTGGTGGAATAGGAAGTTTTGCTCGTAGCCTGGTTCTTACTACTGGGATTTTTGCTGCAGGTGCGGTTCCGACGGCATATGCATTGGGTGAAGTTAAAAATAGCTCGACTTCAAAGATAGAACTGGCCGCACTAAATCCTCTTTTACCGCCAGCGTTGGTAGGGAGTCTTTTAACCTTAGCTGCTAGCCTAATCGTTGGGAAAATGAGGCAGGGAAAAATTAACAAATTAACTCGACTTAATGAAAGACTCGAATTAAGTAATGAAAATCTTCGAACCGCTAGGGCATCACTTGAAAGAGATATGTCAGGTCTTGAGGGTGAAAAGGCGGGTCTTACAGTACGAAATAAAATTCTTACTGCAAATTTAGGGATCAGTGATGAGGAGAAAGCTACATTACAAGGACGGTTAAAAAAGGCACTCAGTGAGTTAAAAGCAAATAGAGATTACATTGCAGGCTTGCAAAAAGTAAGAATAGGTTTAGTAAAAGTATACTTTGATGGAAAACCACATGAATACAAGGTAAGACTGGTAAAAGTAAAGGGTAAACCTGCCCTTCTTATAACTTCCATTATGGATTCTATGAAGTTTGCGGAACCTATAGAATCGGAACCACCAACACCTACCTCCCCACCTACAAAACCAACCGCATTACCAAAACCGCCATTACCACCATCAGCACCAAAAATAGTAATAAAAAAACCATCAAAAACAAAACCACTAGATGAAGAAATACAAATAGACTCCTAAGCCTCCGCTTATTTATGGTAAAGTAGCCCCATCATTCTCAGTGAGAGGTTACTGCCATGTCTCAATGGATCCGCGAAGCCATCGAAAAACTGTATCATCTGCCGGTGCCGGACTTGATTTTTGAAGCCCAACAGGTTCACCGGCGGTTTCACGATCCGCGTCAGGTTCAATTTTGTACGCTCGCCAATATCAAATCGGGCAATTGCTCGGAAGATTGTGCCTATTGCCCGCAAAGTGCGCGCTATTCTACCGGAATCGAGACGTGGTCTTTGCCTTCTACCGAGGAAATTCGAGAGCAGGCCATGGCAGCCAAGGCTTCCGGGTCGACTCGCCTCTGTATGGGAGCGGCTTGGCGAGAAGTGAAAGAGGGCCATGATTTTGATCATGTGCTGGAACTGGTTCGGGTGGTGAAATCGCTGGAGATGGAAGCCTGTGTCACCCTGGGGATGCTGACGCTCAGCCAGGCCGAGCGTCTGCAGGAAGCGGGATTGACGGCCTATAACCACAATATTGATACCTCGCCCGAGTATTATGACAAAATTATTACCACCCGAACCTTTGAAGACCGCTTGAGGACCATCGAGAATGTTCGCCAAGCCGGGGTTCAGGTCTGTTGTGGTGGCATTATCGGCTTAGGCGAGTCTATCGAGGATCGCATTGGCTTTTTGCATGTGCTGGCCAATCTGGATCCGCAACCCGAGTCGGTCCCCATTAATGCCTTGGTTGCTGTTACTGGCACGCCTTTGGAAGATCAGCCGCCGATTGATCCGTTGGATCTCGTTCGAACCATCGCTGCCGCGCGCATTACCATGCCACATGCGACCGTCAGATTGTCGGCGGGTCGCACGCAGCTTTCCGATGAGGCCCAAACGCTCTGTTTTCTGGCTGGGGCCAATTCTATTTTTACGGGGGAAAAACTGCTTACCACGCCCAATCCGGGTATCGATTCCGATCAGGCCCTGATGGCCAAGCTGGGGATGCAAGTGTTACCAGCTCCTGTCTTTGATAAAGTATAAAATTAGAAGTCATACGGAAGTGATCCGAATGGTTAGGAAGCCGCCTCGAAAGCGGTCGCCCCTCACGGGGTTGCAGGTTCGACTCCTGTCACTTCCGTTTTTTGACTGCTTACTGTAGAGGGACGGTTGGCGAAAACCTGGGATAGGGTATCTGGGGTTGTGGCAAATTGGGTAAATGGCTTCTGGCGACACGTTTTTTCGTTAGTTTAAAGTTAAGCAGTTGGGGAAGGGTTGCGAGAAGCACGACAGAAACTCCCATGCCTGCTGCAAATTCATAGACGGCTAACGCTTCCGCCTGTTTTAAAGCAGGCGACTTGGCCAGAAACTTGCGGATGTTGCTGATATTTAGTTTGGAATTAAGCTGGCCCTGGGCGTTTGTCCCCATCACTTTTTTAAACAAGGCTTCGTTTTTTAAGAGGGACCGCAAGCGGCCTTTGAAGTAACGCTCAAACAAGAGCGGGGGAACAAACCAGCCAAACAGAAAACTGCCGAATTGCAGCAATTGTTCTTTTAATTCAAATTTGTCTCGCGTGGCGTGAATCCACCCTACGTAAGAGGCCACGGCGATAAAGAAAAATTCAGCCCAGCGTGGGTAGTTTTTAAAGGAGCCTCCGCCCAACCCCAGGTGTTTCAGCAGAAAAGCGGCCGGTTTGTTAATGGCCAGGCCTTTGCGAATGGCATAAATAGATGCCCCAATTGACAAGGCGGAGGCAATAACCCCGCCCGTGACAATATTACGCACCATGCCTAAAGAATAGGCTTGTTTTTCTTTCAGTTTTTGCAGGTTGATGACGTCCGGTTTGCGCTGCACGCCCACCATCTGGATAAAGTTATGTGTTCCGCTGCGGCGACTGGTTAAAAAATTCCGGAAAAAAGGCACAGCCCAGTAGAGGGCCCCCTGCAGGGAATAGATACCGAAAGACTTGCCGAGGCGAGTCCATTCTAAGGCTGCCTTGGGGTTGGGTAGCAGATGGGGATGGCGCAAGATGCTCTGATACAAGGGTTTGAGGATCCTATCCAGCACGATGCCACTGCCAAAAAAGCAGATTGTGCCGCCAAACTGCCCGGTTGCCACATCCAGCATTTCATTCTGGTTACGGACTACCAGGGTTTTGGGGGTATTGCATCCCATGACTTCCTTAATCAGGGGATATAGGACAGGTTTAGCCTGTAATTGTACCAGTGTATTGGCAATAGACGAAACGAACGTCATCGTGATTCTATGCATCCATATTGGCCCACACCTATAGTAAAACAAAAGGCAGTGCTAAATTGCCCCTCAATTTTTAAGGCGTTAAGCGTTCAATCCATGTGGACAAATGGGGAAATATTTTAATTAACTCTTGGCGATTGGCCAGGGTTAAATCTTGAAACTCAAAACCGGGTGCTACTGTGCAGCCCACAAAAGCAAAGTCGCTGTCCGGGTTTGGGAAAGCTCCAAACCAATACCCTGCTGGAACGACATGCTGAAGCTGCTCTCCTTTCAGGACATCCGGGCCTAAACAGATGGTTTCAACCTCGCCTTGAGGCGAAATCTGAACAATCGTCAACGATTGCCCCAGGTAAAAGTGCCATAGCTCATCGGACTTAATTTTATGGAGGTTGGACTGCGTCCCCCGGGGCAACATAAAATAAATCGCCGTGCAGAAACAAGGGTCTCCGGGCGCCCGGTATGTTTCACAGAAATACCCGCCCTCCGGATGAGGCTTTAAATTGAAAGTTTCAATGAGTTTTTTGACGGTAAACATTTAAGGGATGATTTGTACCGGTTGGGGGCGAGGCACCACCTTATGAGCTAGTCTCAATACCTGTAAAAGCTTAATCACCCAATAGGTCATATCAATTTCGTACCAGGCATATCCCATTCTGGCGGTGTGGGGATGGGCGTGGTGATTGTTATGCCAGCCTTCTCCAAAGGTTAATAAGGCAACCCACCAGGTATTGCGACTGGTATCAGCGGTTTTGTAGGAACGATAACCCCAAAGATGCGACGCAGAATTGACCAACCAGGTGGCGTGCCATGTATAAACGGTACGCAAAGCAAAACCCCAGACAACAAAAGATAATCCCAATTGCCATCCGTGAATAAGGGTACCCACAATAAAAAATAGCGCGGCACAGACTAAATACAGCGCTGCATAGTATTTTTCAAAAAAGCGAAACCCGCGGTCCTTGCAGAGATCGGGCGCGTAGTGATTCATGTCTTTTAAGCTTTCGAGTTTGGGGTGTCGGTAGAAATTCCATAACAAGTGCGACCACAGGAATCCGCGCATGGGCGAATGCGGGTCAGCAGACTTGTCTGTCGTACTGTGATGTAGCCGATGCGTTGAAACCCAACGAATGGGGCCGCCTTGTAGTGCCAGGCATGCGATAAACGTAAAGACGTATTTTAATGCCTTAGAGGTTTCCAAGCTGCGATGGGTCAGCAACCGGTGATAACACAAGGTAATGCCTAAAATAGATGTCATGCAAAGCATGCCCACAAAAACACCAAAACCCGCCCAGGTAAAGGTAAAAGGAGCGGCAAGCGCCAATAAATGAACCGCAAGAATCCCAATCAGGGTCCCTACAACAAAACGTCCCTTGTCAAATTTTTCAGGTTCTTCTGCTAAAGATAGTGTTTGAACAGGGGCAGACTCTGGTGCGAAAACCCCTTGAGGTGCATATTGATTTGTCATACTTCTCTCTAATTCCCTAACCGTTCTATTATAGCGTGTTACAAAGTGGGATTCCACAACTCCTCCAAATTAATTAGTTTTTGCGTTAGAATATCGTCCACGCATCAATAAGGGAGGTTCTTCCATGGCAGATAAAAAGATTTTGATGGTCGTTGCGCCTCATGAGTTTCGGGATGAAGAGTTTTCAGAGCCGTATGAGTACTTTACCCAGGAAAAGCATTGGGATGTCGTCGTAGCGAGTACGACACCAGGGACAGCAACCGGCATGCTGGGAAAAACCCTTGAGATTGAGGAAGCTATTACCAATCAGGATAGTGATGACTTTGACGCTATCGTGATTGTCGGCGGGATGGGCTCTCCCACCCACCTGTGGAACAATCCGCCCTTAATTCAGCTGGTGAAAGATTTTAACAGTGACGATAAAGTGGTCGCAGCTATTTGTCTTTCCGGGGTGGTTTTGGCGAAGGCTGGCATTCTGGAAGGTAAAAAAGCCACTGTCTGGGATTCGCCGGAATCCATGGAAGAGTTCGAAAAGTGGAAGGTTCATTACGTCAAGCAAGACGTGGTGGTAGATGACAACATCATCACAGCGGTGGGGCCTTCTGCGGCCAAGGCATTTGCGCTGGAAGTTGCAAAAGCGATGTCCAGAGTTTCTGTGGGTTGACGCATCATAATGACAGCAGCAGGCATTTTGGATCGCGAGACGGTTTTAGACAGCATCTTAGACACCGTGGGCTGGACGCCAATGGTGAAGTTGACTCGGATTTTTTCGGAATTTCCTGAGGCCACTATCTTGGCCAAGCTGGAGCAGTTTAACCCCAACGGCTCGGCCAAAGACCGCATTGGCGTGTTTATGGTGGAACAGGCGGAAAAAGAAGGCCGTATCAAGCCGGGAGACACGCTTGTAGAACCTTCCAGCGGAAATACTGGCTTGGGCATCGCCATGGCGGGAGCTTTAAAAGGCTATAAAGTGATTATCACCATGCCCAAGAAGATGAGTATGGAGAAATATCATCTGCTTCGCGCATTTGGTGCCGAGGTTATCTGGTGCCCCACAGAGGCAGCCCATGGCGATCCCGATAATTACGTGGAAGTAGCAGAACGCATGGCGCGTGAAAATCCCAATACGCATGTGTTAAACCAACTGGAAAATCCCAATAATCCGGAAGCTCACTATCGCTTTACCGGTCCTGAAATCTGGGCACAGACCAAAGGTCAGATGGATTATTTTGTCTGTGGCATTGGTACCAGTGGGACCATCAGCGGCATCGGCAAATATCTGAAAGAACAAAACCCTGCGGTGCAGATTGTGGCGATTGATCCGCCCGGATCGATTTATTCCGGGGGCGAGCCTGAAAGTTATTTTGTGGAAGGCATCGGCTATGATTACTTTCCCTCTATTTATAATGCAGGCGTGGTGGATAAGGTGATTCGTGTCACCGACGCCGAGTCGTTCAAGGAAGCTCGGCAGTTGGCGTTACAGGAAGCGATTTTATCCGGTGGCTCGACCGGATCTGTGATTGCCGGGATGCGTAAGTTATTGGCCGACGTGGATCACAAGGGAAAAACTTTTGTGATGATGGTTCACGACACGGGGCGCAATTATTTAACTAAGTTCTATGACGACGATTGGATGAAAGAAAAGGGATTTTTATGAACGATCTGAAATTTGCAACGTTAGCCATTCACAGTCATCAGGAACCGGATCCGACCACCGGGGCGGTTATTACGCCGATTTATCAAACGTCGACGTTTGAGCAGGAAGATGCCGGAAAACATAAAGGCTATGATTACAGCCGAAGCGGAAACCCCACTCGCCATGCTTTGGAAGGCTGCCTGTCGGATTTGGAGGGCGGTGCGCATGGGTTTTGCTTTGCCAGTGGACTTGGCGCATTAACGACATTGAGCTTGGCCTTATTTCGCCCCGGCGATCATATTCTGTGTGGCGATGATGTTTACGGCGGTACGTTTCGATATTTCGATAAAGTTTTTCGTCCGTTAGGCATCGATACGGAATTTATCGATTTTACCGATCCGGAATTTGTTGCGCAACATATTCGACCCAATACCAAGGCCTTGTATCTGGAAACACCGACCAATCCGCTTTTGAAACTGGTCGATATTGAGGCCATGGTGAAAATCGCAAAAGCGAAAAACTTGATCACGATTTTGGATAATACGTTTGCTTCGCCTTATTTGCAAAGTGGCATTCGGTTTGGCGTGGATATTATTTTACATTCCACCACTAAATATATTGGCGGCCACAGTGATGTGGTCGGAGGCGCCTTGATCCTGAAAGACGATCAGTTTCTCACGCCGATTAAGTTTTATCAAAATTCTCTGGGCGCAACACCCGATCCGTTTGCCTCCTGGTTGACGTTGCGTGGCGTGAAGACCCTAGCGGTCAGAATGAAAGCGCATGAAAGCAATGCGCGAGTACTTGCGGAATTTTTGGAATCGCATCCCAGCATTGAAGATGTGATTTATCCTGGGTTGCCGTCGCATCCGCAATACGAGTTGGCTAAAAAACAAATGTCAGGCTTTGGCGGCATGATTTCAGTTCGCGTCAAAGGTGGTCTGGATGAATCGCGCACGTTTATGAAAGCGTTGAAACTCTTTACGCTGGCAGAAAGTCTGGGCGGGGTGGAATCCCTGGTGGAGCATCCTGCGTTGATGACTCACTTGGCGGTTGATCCCGAGCATCGCAAAGCGATTGGAATCACAGATAACCTGGTTCGCATCTCGGTGGGTATAGAAGACGTTGAAGATCTGCGTCGTGATCTGGCCCAGGCCCTGGAACAAGCCACTCGCATTCCGGCATGACGTTTTATAAGCTGGGTGTTTTAGGGTATCCGCTTGAGCATTCACTTTCTCCGAAGTTGCATCGATATTTTTTGCAGCAGACGAATTTGTCCGGTAGCTATGATCTTTTTGAAGTGCCTCCTGATCAGTTGGCTAAGTGGGTTTCTTCAATTTCAGCGCTGGGCTTAACCGGTTTTAATGTGACCATTCCTCATAAAATATCCATCATGCCGTACTTAAAAGACATTTCAGAATCGGCAAAAATGATTGGTGCAGTGAATACGGTCATCGTCAAACCGGATGGATTATATGGGGATAATACTGATGCAGAGGGATTTATAGCGCCTCTTCGTCATCAGTTTAATGGAAGGCATGCGCTTATTCTTGGTTCTGGGGGAGCCAGCCGGGCTGTTGCGTATGCCTTAAAAAAAGCGGGTATTGAAACAATCACCATATATTCCAGAAGCGCTGGCCTAGAACTGACGCCTGATTTATTATCGGATGTCATTTGTTTAGTTAATGCAACCCCAGTGGGTATGTTTCCGGATATCGATAAATCGCCTGTTTCTATTGAATTATTAAAAGCATTGCCCAAAGAAGCATTGGTTTACGATTTGATTTATAATCCGGTCCAAACACGCTTATTAAAAGAAGCCTCGGATTTAAATCTGGAAGTTCAAGGCGGCCTTTCCATGTTGATTTCTCAAGGGGCCTATTCGTTTGAACTTTGGACCGGCATAGAAAAAAGGCATGAGTTGATTTCTCATGCCTTGGAAAAAAGAGAACTGTTTGGTAATTAAGTTAAGCTAAACCTAACGTGTTTCCACCACCGTCTGAGCCGGGGCTGTTGCCTAAATTGTTTCCACCCTGCTGTGGTTGCTGACCGGCGTTTGCGACTTGAGCAAACGTCTGAAGTAATTCTTTTTTTCCGTCATCTTTACCTTTTTTATAGGCTTCAATAATATTATCAACCCCTTTGGGTGCCGTATCTGCACCGGAATTGGCAACTGCACCTATACTCATCACTGACTCCTTATCGTTTATCGCCCTTACCTAAAATCGTCTCCATATATATCAAAACAAAAAGCGTAATTTTTTTGCTCGTTTTTTTAGGGTTTAATGGTTTTTTAATAAAAAACAAGGCTCTGTCATTGCGAGCGAAGCGTGGCAATCGCAAAAGGGAGCGCTGGGGATTTCGTATTTTCTATGAAAGCCCCCTTTAATTTTCATTTTGGAAATTTCTATATTCTGGGCAGATCAACTTGGCCATTTCTACAAATACAATACCAAAAAGAGTAAAGATCAGGCCAATCAGAAAGAATGGCAATGCCAAAGCGGCAGTGAGTTGTGATAGTTTCATTTATTTGCTGTTTGTCCTCAATGGTTTCTAACAAAACGACTGCCCCGAGGGGCAGCCGGGAATTAGAAAACCGTTAAGAGACGGCCACGGCAACCTTTAAGCCGTAAGGCTCTGGACATACATTGCCGTTTCCCGGCAATGAAACCGGAGAACGGCATCTGTTGTGGTCGATGCCAACCACTCTTAACGGGCTTTCTAAGGCCCGGTTACAGCTTGACTGTAACAAAAGCAGAATACCTTAAATTGCTGTGTCTGCCAATTAGACACATCATAAAATATACTATTTGCATGCTTTTGCTACTTGTAGTATACAAATGTTGGGATTAATGGCTCAGTTCAGAGAGCAAATCGAGGTGGAAGTTACGTGAATAGCGTTGGGTTGGGGGCTCCTCTATATTCTGTACATCCAAAACCTTCTGTATATCCGGCTAACGATAAGGAGGATGTAGAAATCCGTTATCGTCAATTACACCCTTTTCGGGATGCTTTCGATTACCGCATGATTCGTCGAATGTACAAGGACTTACCGCCTTATACCCTGGATCAGCTTATTTCTTTTCCTGCTTGGATAAAAAAACCCGTGATGAAGTGGGCAATCCCGTTATCAGATAAGTTTGAAAGGTCATCAATTTATTACAATAAAATACCAAGCATTTTGAGGCAATCCAAAAGGATATCTCCATTTGAATTAGTCACAAAAGTGATTTTGGATCGTGAAAAACTAGGTTATATAGGCCCTTTTGCACAAGGGAA
>Ga0206873_1188_pt2 | contig 17022 bp, 19 predicted proteins | sample Alteio_BWOrgCont_11_FD_152631 | JGI IMG/M metagenome (GOLD analysis project Ga0206873, IMG submission 152631) | Enriched cells from forest soil in Barre Woods Harvard Forest LTER site, Petersham, Massachusetts, United States -... | ecosystem: Environmental > Terrestrial > Soil > Temperate forest >...
AGCAGTCAATTTACGTACGGCCCAAATCATGAACGCAGAACGCAGAGTCAGGGAAGTACAGCGATTATTTATTACGGCGGTGCACAGGAAGTGCAGACAGACGGCAGTCATAACGTCACTGAGATTAAAACTTACTGGCCGATGGGACTCGGCGTGGAAATTGATCGACCCGCGCAAACGGCGAGTGAGCTGGACTGGACACATACGGATCACTTGGGTAGTGTGATTGCGATTACGGATATTGACGGTAATTTGAAAGAAGCGCTGGGTTACGATACGTGGGGTAATCGTCGCAATGCTGCAGGTGCGCCGGTATCGATTGCGACTACATTGACCGCAGAGGTGAATGAAAATACCGACGACAAAGGCTATACCAATGCGGAGCAAATTACGAGTCTGGAGTTGGTGCATCTGAATGGACGCGTGTATGATCCGCTGATTGGGAAGTTCCTCTCTGGCGATCCGCTAGTTGCTGATCCTAAGAACGGGCAGAACTATAATCGGTATGCGTATGTATTGAATAATCCGATGAATGCGACGGATCCGACGGGGTTTAAGGATAAAATGGCATCAATTTGTCTTGCCGCTGACTATTGTGGCGGTAGTGGCGGCTATGATGGTCTTCAAGGCGTCGACCCGGGGGCGACTCTGGCAGGCACCACAACCACTACATTCACCCCTACATCTACTACCGCTAGCACTGCACCGGATGGGTCAATTACATTAACCACAACCTATTCAGTAAGTACAGATACTGTTGCCGGCACTGGAGATGCAACTCAAGGTCAAACTAATGCATACGCGTCATACACGGTAGCACAAGCAAACGCAGCGACAAACACGGTGAATCTGGCTGCGTCGACTCCTGGTAGCGGTTCGGTAGCAGCTTTGTTTGGAGGAGATACGAACTCTGGCGGCAACGCTAATGGTGCCATCCCTGTCGATGATAATCAAACTCTGTCTGCCACTCCAGCGGCATGCAAATTTTGCGGCACGACCATACCATTTTCTTCAATAAATTGGGGACTATCAGTACCGTCTGCAAACGGTGGTTATGTAATACAGGCAATTCAAATCGCGAGTCCAGGGGTACCATCTCAAGCATTTTGGGAAGCATGGCCAGTTATGCCTGGGACCATGTCAACAATGTATAGTTTTTATGATCCCCTTCCAGATGACACGTTTATGAATCATCCGGGACAAACAGTAACTGCGTCAGCACAATTTTTCGAAAACTATACGCTACCCTCAACATTTTATACAAACCCGGCCGCTGGTTCTGGGACCCTTCCGTCCACAACTGTGAACCCAAATCTACCGACACAAATGGGTACGCCGCCAGTTAATAGGACATGGACTCAAGGGGGAGTCGGCTTGCCGTACGACGACTAAGAATATAGTGTGTTAACTTGCTTATTATCGAATTACTTGGAGTAGCTAACGAAAAATCATGTTAATGCAGGAATCAAAGATGGCTGTGAAAATGAATCAACCGCAAACGACGTTTATTGATTAGTTGAAAAGGCTGAGCATTCATTTGCATCAATGGAATGTCATGCTCTCCATTTCAAAACAAAAGGTGAGAATAAATGAAAAAGGCAATTTTCTTGATAATGTTGGTTACTATTTCTCTTTGCGCTCTTGGGGATGAGGTTAAACATGAATCAAATGGTTTTATGGATTTTAAGGCCGTCATCGAAAATTTAAACAAGAATTACGCTCAATACTCTCAGGTAAGGAGCAGGGTTACGCCGGGGTTAGACCGGATTGATCCCCAGCTTCCATTCCCGCTTCAAATAACAGGCCAAATTATTGGGGATATTTCAATTGTGCATAATTTAGCAAAATTGTATGGGAAAATGAAAAGCAAGGATGACGCTGACAGGGTCGTAGATTTGATTAACTATTACAAAGTCGATCGAGTTTTTCCAGATTGCCGAAACGCGCAACGCGGTATGGTTTATGAGCGGCACGAAGTGAATAATTCAGAGTTACAACAACAGCGTGTGGAACTCGGCGGAGCTCTTGAATCAGCATGTGAAGCAATTATGAATTGGAATCCAAAAGTGGACACTATGTCCTTTCCTTAGCTCTTACCTTGTGTTGCGACAAACACGACTAACCTGGCTAGTTCGGGAAGTACCGATAGTTCTGCGGCCGCACAATTTTCAACCACAGGAGCGGCAACCATTGCAAGTGTGGCAGCTATTACAGGCGTAACTGGAAATTCGATTTTTACTCCACCGGCTGTAATTGACAACACTGTGAATAGTTTTCAGGTGGCTCAGAGCACTGGCCCGATAACTGCTCCTTCCAATTTTGCACCTTCGAATTCTAATCAATCTGTGTTAAGCACATATGCCCAAAATGTTTCCTCAAACTTTACACAAACTAACACCGCATTTCAGACGGGAATATTTCTTTTGCCAAGTGGGGTAGGTTTAGCCACCGCTGGAACTACCGCACAATCAACTGGCGGGATAACTTTATTGGGCACACTTCCATTTTGGGGGACATCTCAGTTTGGAGGAGCGCTCTTATTTGCTGGAATTAACACGATAATAAATACAGCGGCCGTTGGCGGAGCGCTCCAATTTGGGATTTTAGCTGGTTCGATGATAAATCAAATACCTATCAACTCTAGCGGTGGTACTGTTCAGAGTGGGATATCGAGTCTCTTATTTCAACATCAATAAATTTCACTATGAAAAAATCAACTTTGAAACTTGTGCAGTTACCACTCCTTGCTCTGGTTTGCGCCATAATTATTTTGGGAGCAATCTATCCTTATCGGCCTGAAGGCACGATTGGATGGGTTGCGTTGTTTCTCATTGCAATACCCGTTTGTTTTTGTTTGGAATTTATTGGGAAGGGAATGCTGGAGAACGAATTCGTTGGTCGCTTTGGACGAGTAAGTAGAATTTTTATTGGGACCGTTGGTGTGGTTTTGATTTCTATTCTCGTCTTATTTGTTTGGTCTTGGATCAAGCCATATCTCGGAACGTGGCGTTAAGAGGACAATCATTACGGGGTAAATCGAGGCGACAAACAATGGGAATACGGGAAGCAGCGGTGGCTCGGCAACTAATTCGGCTGGCGACCAATGGATGACGTTTCCTGGTAAGAATGCGGTATTCACTGCCAACGACATGGGCGGCGATGCGGAAACTGGTCCTATACCACAAGTGATTGTTGATAGCGCGACTTCCTCGCAGAATGGAAATTCTGGTACGTCGTATGCGGATCAGCAAATGGCCTACCTCTTAGCGCCGCCTGCGGCGGGAATAGCATTGGCCACCGGTGCTGCCTTTTATCCCGGTCTAAATTTTATAAACTCTGTTTCTGGAGTCACACGAGTCACCAGTTGGGCTGGCCAAAACATTGTGCCGACTCTAAACGGTACTAGGTGGGTGATGACCGGCGGCAGGACATGGCTAAATTACATACAAACTGGATTGTGGGGGCCACAAATTTCAGTGGCAACAGGTACGATTTATTTTAATTATGTCCCAGAGATCAATGCAGTGACAGAAGATGTATCAAATCTGTCGTTAAGTATGCCGGGTGGCATAGATTGGCTCAAAGGATTTTTTCTTGGGCAAAGGATTTTTACGCCATGATTGATATATTCCAGAATATCATCCTAGGATTGTTTTTGATTAAGTTGACTTGGAATCTTTGTATTCCAATATCGGCCTACTTTCAATATAGAGCTTGGAAATTATATGGAAGTGCGGAGCCCAAGAACATTTCAATGGCACTAATCGTTGAAATAGCTCTTTTGATGATCATGACTATGTTAGCGACATTCACTTCAAGCCATATATTTGCACTGAGTCCTTTGCAAACATTTTTGTCAGGTGTGGGTGCGATTGCTATTTCTTTGACGTTAACGCTATTCATCGCATATGTATTGAAGAAATTTCGAAAGTAAATGCGGCAAACACGGGAGTTTCAACTTCTCCTGTTGCGACGCCAAATGTAACCGTTACGCCTCTTGCCGCACCGTGGAGTATGCCTGTTGAACCTGGGCTTGGAAATTTGTGTGTTGTGGAATGTTTAGCTGCTGCGCCGGTAGCTGCAGTCAATACGGTTATTTCATTGATGAACCTAACATCCGCTGACGCTGCATTATCCGGCGTCCCTGCAGACGCGATGTATGCGCAGAAGACATATAATCCAATGTTTAGCGCAGAGGGAACCTTCGCGGGTCAAAGTGTTCAGGATGTTGCAGATGCACTGATCAATGGTGATTTAACTGCTGCGGATGTGCCTGTGAATTACATCATTCGTGATGGGCAGCCAATTATATTGAACACACGATCGGCGCAAGCTCTTGATGGTGCTGGAATACCAATGAATTCGTGGAATGGAATTAATGTTACGGGTAATTCTTTTTTTGAATCCCTACTTGACGGACAACTTAGTCGCAATCCAGGAGCCCCTTTTACAACTGTACGCCCTAGTTCACCATGATAAAGAAAAAAATACTTGTTTTACCCTTTGCATCAACATCAATCATTAGCGGACCGACGCTGGCCACCAATGCAAGTGACTTACTTTTGACAATGAGTTTTGATGATGATGGTCAAAAACGTTCGATTAACCTAAGGTTTGTAAAACAACGTGCGTTTAGGAAAAGATCAGAAAGTTATTGCACAGAGTGGCATGTTACTGGGGTATTCGATACAGTTTGCGAAATCCAAGATTCTGATTGGATTGATGAGCTAAATTCGGCTCCCGCAAACCAAAATCGTGGGAAGTGGATCATGCGTCATTTCATGATTTATGTTGATAGTTTTGGTTGCCTTGAAGTTGTGGCGGAGTCGGTTGCAATTGATTAACTCACAAAGCGCAATTATTTTATTGCGCCGAATGCCCTGTTTGCCCTGGCAGCAAATGCGAATCTGGCAGTTGATAAATTGTCTTCCGTCACAAACGGAGTAGGGCGCGTAAGCAGTGTGACCTATACCCAGGGTGGCCAGGCGTCGGTATATACAAAAAATCCATCAACGCTACCGGTCTATCCAACGCAAAGTGTAGCGAATCCAGGTTATCTGGTTTCTGCTTTCTTGGACTCGAATGGTCAGGGTGGATCTGTTACCTCGACCTATAGCTATGCTGGTTTGCAAAGCGATGCCGCTGGCCGGGGATTGTTGGGCTTTGCCAGCATCACATCGACCAATTCCCAAAGCGGTATCTCTATTTTAACGAGTTATAACCAGGCCTGGCCTTACTCAGGACTGGTGGCTTCAGCGGTCACGACAGCGACTACGAATGAAAATACCGTTACCATCTCGAACGCCTCCAACACGTATGCGGTATTGGCACTGCCCAATGCCTACTACAGCAGTAATTCAACGGTGCCCGGTGTCGGTGGTACGGAGACAGCGTTATGCAATATTTGTTTTCCGTATGTATCAACCGGAACCAAAACAAGTGCGGATCTGAGCAACAACGATTTGGGTACTGTCACATCCAGCGGCATCACGTATGACAACTTCGGTAACCAATTGACGGGTACGGTCAGCAGCAAACTGGCCGCTGACACCAGTTCCTTCGTTACCAGTTCAACCAATACCTGGGACAACGACAGTAACACCTGCGTGGCCACGCACGGCGCGACCTATGTCATCGGCAGATTGTGTACTTCCTCGGTAACTAAAACAAACGAGAGCGGCGCAAGCCTGACGCGCACTTCCGCGGCAACCTATTTTGCGACGGGCTTAACACAAACCGAAGTATTGGAGCCGACCCACACGACATTGCCATCAGACGATCTGCAGGTCACCAATACCTATACGCGCGACGGTTTTGGCAACGTATTGAGCAAAGTGCAAAGCTGGTTAGATCCAGTGAGCGTAACGACGTTGAGTCGTACCACGTCGATGACCTACTCTGCCGATGGCCGGTTCCCCGCCACCGCTACCAATGCGATGGGCCAAACGGAGTCGTATCAGTTTGATCCGGCGACGGGTGTTAAAACTCAACTGGTTGATATTAATGGCCTAATCACGACCTGGCAAGATGATGGGTTAGGTCGCGTGACGCTGCAGACGCTCCCGGATGGTAATGCCACCGCGTGGGCATATAACCAATGCGGCTCGGGCGATTGTCTGTCCAGCGCGTCGACGGTGACGATCACGACGCATTCCAACGCAGGCACAGCCAATGGCGTACCGGAGTTAAGCTATGCCAATCCGCTCGGCCAGGTTATTCGCAGTATGAGTTACGGATTTACGGGCACACCAATTGTGACGGACCACACGTTTGATGCACAAAGTCGTCCTGCGGCCAATTATCAGCCGGCGTTTGCCAGTGGTGCGACAGCGGCCTATCCGTCCGGTGTATTGGCGAATGAGCAGACACTCGATAACGTGAATCGTCCATTGACGACGGTGACGCTGGATACTGGTGGCGCTTTACTGACCACAACGATATCGTACGCTGGCAATATCCGAACCACAATTAACCCTGCTGGTCAAACACGCAAGGAAACGAACGATGTGCTGGGCGAATTAATCGGGGTGCAAATTGATGCGTTTAATAATGCGCCGCAAACCAATACTGCTTTTGTGTATGACCCGTTCGGCAATTTGGTTCAAACCACGGATCCGGCAGGGAACAACATCAATGTGACGTACGATGTGATGGGCCATAAAATTCAATTAAATGATCCGGACCTGGGCATCATCAACTACAGCGTGGATCCGGTAGGCCGCACGTGGAAACAAATCAGCCCGAATGAAAATGCGGCAAGCGTAGCAACGACCTTCCAGTTTGATTTATTGGATCGCATGATTGGACGCACCGAGCCCGATTTGAACAGTTCATTTATTTACGACATCGCTGGCGCAACCGGACCACCTTTAACGGCCGGGCAAATCGCCAGCTGTCAATCAGCACGTAGCTGTGGCAAATTAGTTGAAAGTTATACCGCGCCACTAGCGAGTGGGAACGTGGGGATGATCAACACCAGCAACAGCAGCAAAGAATCGGACACCGTTTATAACTACGATAGTTTGGGACGTCCTGCAAATAACACATTGACGCTCGATGCATCACTGAATATGACGTTCTATAGCGAAACCGACTACGACACCTGGAGCCGTCCGATCACGCAAATCTACCAACATGGCAGCGATCCGCAAAAAGAATTTGATCAGCGCTATAACGGCTATGGTTATTTGCAAAGTGTGCAGCGTAGTGGTTTGACGTTATGGCAGGCGATGAGCCAGGATGCGAGCAACCGGGTGGTTACAGCCCACCTTGCCACTGCGGGCGGAGCCAGTGACGGGTTAATCACCACCCGCTGTTATAACGTCAATACCGGTCGCCTGGCCGATACCATGATTGCCACGCCCGCTGCCAGTGTTGCCTGTGGCACGACACCGGCAGTCGTCACCGTACAGGAAAGCTATGGGTATGACGTGCTGGGCAATGTGCAGCAACGGAATGAAGCATGGAATCAGGGAATTACCGGCACGATAGCGACACAAAGCTTTAGTGAAGGGTTTACTTACGACGGATTAAATCGTATCTACACCAGCACAGTTGTAAACCAGGCACAGCAAAGCTTCACCTACACCGTAGATGGGAACATAAAAAGCAATCCTACAGCGGGAACTTACACTTACACGGGCGGCACTAGCGGTGGGCCGCATGCAGTCAAAACAGTGAGCGGCGCAGCAACAGCATTTACATATGATGCCGATGGTAATCAATTGACAGGAAATAGTCGTACCAACACCTGGACCAGTTTTGATATGCCTGAGACATTGACTTATACCGGCAGTGGCAATCAATTTCCCACTACCAGCAGTCAATTTACGTACGGCCCAAATCATGAACGCAGAACGCAGAGTCAGGGAAGTACAGCGATTATTTATTACGGCGGTGCACAGGAAGTGCAGACAGACGGCAGTCATAACGTCACTGAGATTAAAACTTACTGGCCGATGGGACTCGGCGTGGAAATTGATCGACCCGCGCAAACGGCGAGTGAGCTGGACTGGACACATACGGATCACTTGGGTAGTGTGATTGCGATTACGGATATTGACGGTAATTTGAAAGAAGCGCTGGGTTACGATACGTGGGGTAATCGTCGCAATGCTGCAGGTGCGCCGGTATCGATTGCGACTACATTGACCGCAGAGGTGAATGAAAATACCGACGACAAAGGCTATACCAATGCGGAGCAAATTACGAGTCTGGAGTTGGTGCATCTGAATGGACGCGTGTATGATCCGCTGATTGGGAAGTTCCTCTCTGGCGATCCGCTAGTTGCTGATCCTAAGAACGGGCAGAACTATAATCGGTATGCGTATGTATTGAATAATCCGATGAATGCGACGGATCCGACGGGGTTTAAGGATAAAATGGCATCAATTTGTCTTGCCGCTGACTATTGTGGCGGTAGTGGCGGCTATGATGGTCTTCAAGGCGTCGACCCGGGGGCGACTCTGGCAGGCACCACAACCACTACATTCACCCCTACATCTACTACCGCTAGCACTGCACCGGATGGGTCAATTACATTAACCACAACCTATTCAGTAAGTACAGATACTGTTGCCGGCACTGGAGATGCAACTCAAGGTCAAACTAATGCATACGCGTCATACACGGTAGCACAAGCAAACGCAGCGACAAACAATACTGTTACTACTTTCCCAGTCACTTGCTGCGTAGATTTATCAAATAGTGGTAGTAACGTGATGGTTACTCCACCGACCTCAAGCGGTGGTGTTGATTATCTGGCGGCGACAAAAGCAGGTTTTGGTGTTGTAGGTAATGGATTGGGCATAGCAGTCGGACTAGGTGTAGCAGCGGCCGGACCGGAGGGTTTCAATCAATTGCTTGGTGGTTATCTTGTTGCAAGTGGCTCCTACGGCGCTACAACAAATGCACAAGATTTTGCAGCTGCTGTAGGGTGGACAAATAGCCCGGTCCCAAGTAACGTAAATTCATTGAGTCGAGCCGTAGCCACTTTCATCGATCCAGGAAGTTCTAATGCACAAGCAGCTGCTGATATTGTGGATTTAAGCGCGGCTCTTGCTGCTGGACGGGTCGAAACATATACCAGAATATTTGCAACTTTATCCGGGCCATTTGCGAGTGCTCCCTTAACTGTAACTAGCACTTGGGGATTAGTGCCTCAGCAGGTTAACAATGCCTTCGGATTTTATCAGGCAGCACAAAATGTATTAGATGCCGCTCAGAGGTAGCCAGAGATAGGCTTTGTGAAGTGCTAATTGGTAAGCAAAGGACATTCAGATGAGAAAATTAATAATTTCGGTTGTAGGCCCACTTTTTTTAATCCTGGCTGTCATAGTTTTTGGATATGCATATTATAAAAAGAACTTTTTATTTGGGTTAGTAGTTGTTGAGATAGGACTTGTTGGGCTTGTACGTTCATACGACAATCTATTACGTCCGACGTTTAACGCACCTAGTTTGGCTCACAAGTTTGCACTCACTGCATGCATATTGCCAGTAATTGTAAACAGCGTTCTTTTGTGCGTATTAATTTATAACTATAGATGGTAATGCGACAAACACGGGAACGACAACTGATACAACAAAACCATACACGCAGTATTCTGCTGGATTAGGTGGATCACTAATGATTCCTATCCCACCACTTTTTGCTTTTAACGTTGGAGTAAATGTAGTTGGAAATATTGGAATTTCGACAGACGGGACATTAGGTAATACGCAAGTTTTTGGCCAGGTGCAGGGTGCCGTCATGGCTGGTATTGGTGGCTTCTTTGGAGCGGGAGCCTCAGGGACTGCTACTTCCTCGGGATCGCCTCTTACTCCAGGAGCTTCAATCAGCTACGGTCTGTATGCTGAAGCGGACGCTGGTATGGGTGAAGCAATTGGGGCGAACGTAGCAGTTGATGCAAACTCACGGGATACTTCTGTCAGCATTGCCCCGCCAAAAATTCCAATTGGAGGGGGGCTAGGATTGGCATCTGATGTAGGTGTCTTTGGTGGGATTACAACAGCATCCCCAAGTTTTAACCAAATGTGCAACGCGCTCACGACCTCCATAACAAATTTGGCTAATACTGCGACCAACGCAGTCAATAACTTCCTGAATGGCATGGTTAATTACATGAATGGAAGTCGGGCCCCTTAATATTAGAGTTTTTATTTTTAGCGATAACGATATGTTGTTACCGTATTTAAATTGACCGTTGAGCGCGTTATGAATAAGAGATTTTTGATTCTTTGTGTTGGTACGATAACTGCTGGGTTTCTAACTTTTCTAATTCTATTTTTGCTGAACGATGAAAAGCGAATTTTTCAGGCAGGCCTAACCAGCCTGTTTGTCCTAATCGGTTTTGTGATTACAAAATACCCAAACGACAAAGCATTTTTCCCGCGTATAAACGTTTGGCGGTTGTCCTTTTTGTTTCTATTACTTGTTGCTCAATATCAGTTTAGCTTGGGTGACTATCATGTTGATCCGAAAACTATTCCAACGAAGTTAGGATTTGCATTTTTGATAGAAAACCTAATTATTAGATTCCGAAGGTAGCCATTTACCTTGCTGACAGGATAAAGATGAAAATCCAAAATACTTTCGTTGCATTTTTTTGTTTGTGGCTTTTATGTGCCTGTGGAAAACCAATACCTTCGGAAAAATTGCAGTATGTTGGCGAATGGCGAGGAAAAAATATGTATTTGCATATTGAAAAAGGAGGTTCCGTCGAATACTGGCGCCGCAAGGACAATGTGACGACTAGTGTTAATGCTCCACTTCAAGGATTTACGGGCGACGATTTTGATGTTGGAATTGGGATCGGATCACTTCAAACAAGGTTCGTCGTGAGTAAGCCGCCATATCAGGACGGTGGAAAATGGAAAATGATTGTGGATGGAGTTGAGCTTACTAAGTCAACTCCGTAAGCCTTGGGCAATATGTATGACGTAGTCAACAACTAACGCGACAAACACGGTAACTACCACTCCTGCAAGTACAACGCCACTTATCGGTAGCACGCCCTTGTCCTTCACAACGACTCCTGCTGACGCGTGGACAACCGTGGGTATTCCTGCCCCGGTTTGTTGCGTGAATTTGGCTAATAGTGCTGGCCCAATGGTTCCTGCGGCGGATCCAGGGCTAGTGTCGTTATGTGTTCTGGAATGTATGGTCGCCGCGCCGGTAGCTACAGTTAACACAATCATTTCGTTGACGCGGCAAACATCCACTGACGCTGCCGCTGGACCATATTCTGTTTATGATACCTCTGGCACATGGGCCGGGGGCAATGCTTTAAACGTTAATACTAGTGCGACAAGTGCAGAAGCACAGGCAACTCTGCAGTCCAACGGATACTCTATTGTTAGGCAGGATGTAAACCAAAATGGTCCTTTTACCGTCTTAAGTGTAACCGTCCAACGCTACCACCTATGAACGTCAATTAATTTCATGCACTCTCCAGACCTGATCATTATGGAGAGCAAAGCATGTCAAGATTCAAATCCCTGATAAGCAAAGCAGACTGGCTGCACCATGTCAGCATCTGGAAGGCGTCTGGCATGACGCAAGCAGCATACTGCCGTGAACACAAATTAAATGCCACCACATTCAACGGCTGGATCACGCGTGACCGCAAGGTGTCGCCAGCAGCGCGTCTCACGACCGTGCCGATTGTAATTCAAACCGACACACCAGTGGCATCGGCACTATCGCCCATCGTTTTGCAACGCGGCACCGGATGGAAGCTGACTCTGCCTGCCGATGTGCAGATCACCTGGCTTGCCCGCTTGCTCAATGAATTGGCATGATCTCGCCCAGTCAAATTTGTTGCGTGATCGAACCTGTCGATATGCGCCGTGGCCTGGACAGTTTGTCACAATGGATACAAACCAGCCTGGGCACTACGCCATGCGATGGTACCGCGTATGCATTCAGCAATCGTCCAAAAACACGGCTGAAGTTATTAATCTGGGATGGCACCGGCGTGTGGTGTTGTCAGCGCCGCTTGCATCGCGGTTCGTTTGTCTGGCCCGGTAGTGACGATCGGTGCTGGATCATCACACAGGCACAATGGGACTGGCTCATCAAGGGCGTTGACTGGCAGCGATTGACCGCACCGGCACCAGCACACTGGCAAGTGTAATCAAATCCAACATACGCAATAAAAATAGCGAAATACCATTCTTTTTGATTGTAAACGTAGGCGAGTCTAGGTAAACTTCCATCATGGATCTCGCCACCGAACTCGCTCAATTCAACCTGCACACTGCGACACCAGAAGCGCTGGCGGCACAGGTATCTGCGTGGGCCGAACAGGCGCGGAAACTTCAACAAGACGCTGATCTGGCGACCAAACAACGCCACGAAATTCATCTCAAAGACACGAAGATTGCTGCACTCACGCTGGAACTGGCGTACCACAAGCGGATCAAATTCAGCAGCACGTCGGAAGCCTTCACAGCACAACAACGCGATCTGTTCGATGAGACGCAAGAAACCGATCTCAATGCCATGCAGGCCGAACTGGAGCAGCTCGCACCAGCACCACGCGCAACAGCGAAACCGACCGGGCGCAAACCACTACCGGCGGAATTGCCCCGCATAGAGCACCGTCATGAACCCGAATCCTGCTCATGCGGCGCCTGCGGCCAAGCATTGGTCAAGATCGGTGAAGACGTCACTGAGCAACTCGATGTAGAACCAGCACGGTTCTTTGTACAGCGCCATATCCGCCCCCAATATGCCTGCCGTCATTGCGAAACCATCACCGCGGCAGCAATACCCGCGTCCATCATTGATGGCGGCTTAGCCACGCCCAGCTTACATGCCTGGGTGGTGATCCAAAAATATCTGGATCATTTGCCGTTGTACCGAATCGAGCAAATCAGTACGCGCCATGGCGTGGCGATTTCCAGATCAACTTTGGCAGAATGGATAGGCCGCATAGGTGTGGCACTTCAACCGTTGGCAGAGCGCCTGGCGGAACTTCTTAAACAGCGCAGCGTATTACATGCGGACGAAACGCCGGTGCCGCAACTTGACCCTGGCAAAGGTAAAACCAAACGCGCTTATCTGTGGGCGTACCGCAATAACAATTTGGAGCCCGGTGCGCCCATCGTCGTGTTTGAGTTTCAACCTGGCCGCAGCGGTACGCATGTGCAAACCTTCCTCGGGGATTGGCAGGGTCATCTGATGGTGGATGATTATGGTGGCTACAAACATTTGTTCAAGCAAGGCATCACTGAGCTGGCGTGCCTGGCACATGCCCGGCGCAACTTCTTTGATTTGTACGCAGCGAATAAACATCCGGTCGCCGAAGAAGCTTTGCAGCGGATCGCCGAGTTATATCGGATTGAAGAAGACGCAAAAATTTACTCCATCGAACAACGACAACGATGGCGAGCCGAACACGCGAAGCCGCGTTTGGACGCGATGCACTTGTGGTTACTACAAACACGTAAAACCAGCGCGGAAGGCGGTGCGCTGTCACGCGCCATTGATTACAGCTTAAAACGCTGGCCAGCGATCTTGAGATATGCTGACAGCGGACATCTGCCCATCGATAATAATCCGATTGAGAATGCGATTCGGCCGATAGCAGTTGGAAAAAAGAACTGGTTATTCGCCGGTTCAGAACGTGCTGGAAAACGGGCTGCAGCAATTCAAACTTTGCTGGCAACAGCCAAGGCCAACGGCATTGAACCGTTCGCCTGGCTGAAAGACACCTTGGAAAAATTACCTACTTGCCCAAACAGTCGTCTCGACGAACTTCTGCCGCTACGCATTTAGCAGCAAACCTGCTGACTGAAAAGGTGGTGCCGCCGGACGCATACGGAACTTTGGCAATAGCTGGTGGTGCGGCTGGTTTTGGGTCCGCATGGAAGGGGGGAGGGGGCATGAAAGGAGTCGTAGGTAGTGTAGTTGCAGGACTTGTTACGGGTGAACTTGCATCTTCTGGAACTCAGGATGGTTCAGAAAATACTTTTGGCGGTGCATTTGGTGGTGGAATCGGAGGGATGGTGACAGATCTAATGAGTCCACCGTCTATTGGCAACAGTTTTAAACCAATTTCCGGTTTACTTAAGGGAGGATTAGCAGGTCTGGCGGGTGGTTTAACTCAAGATGTGACGAATGCCATACTAAAACCTTATATCTGTATAAATAAATAGAAAGCGGCCTATGTTCAAATTACGATCAAATAACTTCAAAAGGTTTATATTCTTTGCTGCGGCATTGAGCTACGGAATCGGATTTGGCGAATTTTGGAAGCGCTATTTGCTTTTTAAACTGACCGATATGCCAGAAGTTATAAGTAAAATAGTTTTTGATCTTGGTTTATTTGTGCCTATGTGCATATTTGGTTATCTTTCAATTTATTACAATCAAAAATACAAAGAAGAAAAGACTACGAAGAAACCGCCGATTCAGGAATTTGGTCTTCGGTCAATTTGGTTGGGTAATGGACCTTTGTTGAACACGGTGTTTAGTTATTTATGCACCAGTACTCTAATGCTTTTGGCGGCAACAAGACTTTTCCCGCTAAATCCAAGTGAAATTACAACAAGCGTAGTCTTGAGACATTACATAGTTTATACGTTTTGCTTATCTTATTATTTGTTCAGTGTCGTTGGTACATGGCGAAGTTCTCAAAAATATTCTGGGATTGAAATTTATGTGTGGTTTGCTAGGGGAGCCATTGCAATATCTATTTCCGCTGTTCTGATTAGCCTATTTTTAAACTTTACAAATAAGTATTTTTAAAAAGCCAAAAAGAAAACCAAGAAATAAAAGAGGCCAGGGGAGCGTGTCCTGAATTTTGTGGTGCGCCGGGAGACCGGTAAGGAGTAAAGGGTGAAAGTCCCAGACATTAAAGATTGAGGTTCCCTCGAAATTTCGTCCACCATCAGGTGGATTTCATGCTGCCAGTTTTTCCTGATCTTGTTTCTTCCTCCAGCATTCGAGAAATTGAATTGGCGATTGATAGCCAAGTGTCGAATGCTGGCGCGTGCGATTATAAAACACTTCAATGTACTCAAAGCTGGCGGCCTTCATTTCATCATGGGTAGCGTAGCGAATTCCATGATAACGCTCGTTCTTGAAGCTGCTAAACCAACTCTCTGTCGGCGCGTTATCCCAACAATTTCCTTTACGACTCATCGAACAAATCATTCCCAATTCACGCACCATACGTGGGCTGCCGTAAGCGCCTTTAAGTTCGGCATGGATGGCACGAATAATCGCCAGCATTTGCGCATCCGTCAGCCCCTTCCGATCTGGCGTACCGCCACGCATCCAGGACCGGTAACCGCTGATGCTGACTTCAAGCACGCCACACATCTCGATCAAAGCATAGCTGGAGCGGTGCTGCTCCATCCAGGCGTACTTCACAGAACATCCTTCGCGAAGTACGCCGCTGCTTTTTTTATGATTTCGTTCTCCCGCTTCAGTCGGGCATTCTCGGCGCGCAGCCTGGACAGCTCCATATCCTCTGCAGTGACGACTCTTTTGCCTACGCCTTTGAGACTACCTTCTGCCGCCGCTTTCATCCAGTTGCGTAATGTCTGGTCGCTAAGACCCAACTCTTTGATTACCGTCGAAACAGATTCACCGTCTTTGACGCGTTTGACCGCAAGTTCTTTGAATTCGGTCGTGTAGGCTTGTCTTGATATCTTCTTCATTTCTTGTCCTTCTAAAGGTGTGTAATTTTACGACACCTATGGAAGACTAAATTTCAGGGGAAGCTCAGCTTCGGCAATGGCTGGTAATGGATAGCCATCAGCCCAACACTCAACATCAAAATAAATGAAAAAATTTAATTTGTATGCCTCATTAATTATGCGGGTATGTTGAATCATTGACCGATGTTGGGCTGATGAAGCGTAGCCCAACCTACGACGCTGGCAAGATTTCACGCTTTACATCAACCTGCGAAGCGTGCGAGTCTACTGAATATCAAGCGGCGTACAGGGGTTCTCCTTCGGTCTCGTTGGAGTCGGACACTACCATATCGAATTCCCGCTTGGCCATGATGTAGCTCTCACCGGCATTTGTCTCTAATCCGATCCGGTCAAGCACAATGACGATGCCGCGAAAATAGCGGATCAGCCCGGCGTCGCGCAATCTGCCTGCTGCGTCGGTAATCGTCTCGCGCCGTACACCTAACATGGTCGCAATTAATTCCTGCGTCACGTTCAATGCGTTGGTGGGAGAACGATCCAACCTGTCCAGCAACCAGCGCGCGAGCTTCTGGTCGACCGAACAATGACTTTCATATGCTGAAACCAACGCCATTTTGGAAAACGACGCCTGCATGTAGCGCATCAACAGATTACGCAATTTGCTGTGCTGCATGCAGAGCTCTTTGAGTGTTGTTGCGTTCAGTCGGTACGCAAAACCGGCGGTCTGTACCCGGGCGGTTCCAAGCGCCCGGTCATTCGTCAATATCGACGCGCCGATCACTCCCTCATGTCCGGCCACGCCGATTTCTGCCGTGTTGCCATCTTCCCGCAAAAACAGCGACGCGATGACTGCCGTGGTTGGAAAATATACATGCGTAATCTTGCCGCCGTGCTGAACCAGTTCCTTGTTTAATGCCAGACTGACGAATTCAAGATGAGGGAACAGGTGCATCAGCTCATCGGCATTCAACGAGGCCAGCAGATCATTTTGCGTTACGCCGATCGGGCTGGGGCTGAATTTTGCCGCGGCACTGGAATACTTCTTGGTTAGCAATGCTGTGGATTGCAAAACCAAACGCGCATTTGTTGAAATTATTTTGGACCAAGACTTATTCATGTTTTCCTCCGTGATATTCACCAGCGAGTTCAACAATATTTTTTTCAATAAACCTGTAGCGAGTTTATAGCGATGAATCAGCTCTGGTTCTTGACACTCAGTTGGTTGTTGACCGCTTTCACCCCGTCGACGGTCTGTGCAATTTCAGCTGCGTGCGCCTGATTAAGCGGTGTGTCGGTTGTACCGGTCAACGTAACCACGCCCCCGCTGGTGCCAACCGTGATATCGAGTGA
>Ga0206873_1209_pt1 | contig 16932 bp, 10 predicted proteins | sample Alteio_BWOrgCont_11_FD_152631 | JGI IMG/M metagenome (GOLD analysis project Ga0206873, IMG submission 152631) | Enriched cells from forest soil in Barre Woods Harvard Forest LTER site, Petersham, Massachusetts, United States -... | ecosystem: Environmental > Terrestrial > Soil > Temperate forest >...
CGTCCGGGCGCACAATCTCGATGCTCATTGTGTAGGTCCGGCTGATTTCCTCCGCAATGCGTGCCTCGTCCCATCCCTGCTCTACCAACTCGAGAATTTTCGAGCCAACGACATTGACAGAAAACATGTGCCCGTGACGGACATCGAGAAGGACTCGCCCGTCCTCGGTGTTTGTGCTTCGAACGGTGTCGGACGTATTCAGCATGGCTTGGTTCGTATGCCTCGGTGTGCGGCCTTGAGTTGAAAGGGCTGCTCTGCTGGGCAATGTCGCACCCGGCGAAAAAGGAAGCCAGACATTTCAACCTCCGTTCGCTAATCCGAAGTACCGCGTGCAAAGAGCTGTGACTGCATGGAGATACGAAACTCCATCACGCATACGGGGTTCAGACGGTGTTCGCCTTTCCGTAGTAGTTGAGCGATTCACAGGGGATGGTGAGGCAGTGCGCTAGGAAAGATGCCTGACAATCGCGGTAACTCGGCCGATCACTTCGGCATCGATTCCGTTTCTGAGCTGGATTGAACTGTGCGGCCTTTCGGAGTGGGGATGAACGATGAGAATGCCGCGCCGTAGCTCGCAGGAACCACAGAGAAAGCTCCCACCACGCAATAGAACGATATAAAGAGGCTGTTCCCACAGCGTCGGCGCTGTCGATTGCACCGGCATTTTGACCCGGCGGTTGACGGTAAGAAGTGACGCGCCGACGAGAGACGGATGGATTGGGTTTTGGTTTGCGCCGACCCAGAAAATGTCGGACAAGGAGATGTCCTTCAGCCCGGAGATCCCGGGTAGGGTATTTTTGATGAATAGAGGCAATTCCTCCCATTCGTCGATGAGAGCTGAAAGAAATCCGACGGCCCTCTCACCAGGCTGACTTGGCCCTTCCGCTTCACTGGAGGGTTGGTCTTGATAAGAGATAGCCCGTGGGATCAATTGGTCGGTCAGAGGATCGTTTCCGAGAAAATCAACCGGGATGCCCGCAGCGCGAAGGAAACTCCAGAAATCGATGCAGTAAAGAATGCACAGAGAAATAATCTTTTGGACGTGACGGAGCGGAGAGGAGACATTCTCATAGTCAGAAAGTGTTCCTGCCGATGCGAAGTACATTTCGTCAGCGAGCGTGCTGGCTATCCACTGGCTCGTGGCAGAGGCTTCTCGGAATGAGATCCCGACTCGCATTCGAGATAATCGAACCAACTGTCGCAGGCCAGCTCGGGGATCGAACGTCATCGCGGCGATGGCCTTTGGCAGTGTTGAAGTGCTCGGACCGATTTCCGGCGCCGGTTTGCTCACAAACGGCCGTATTTCTGCGTCCACCAATCCAAGGATTCTGACGGTGCCGCCAATCGTTAACTCAATTTGTGGGAACGGAAAGTGTGTCGAGCAAAGCATGATTCTGGTTTTGTCGACGCGTCTCAGGTGACCACAGTTGAGGGAGAGGCCGTTCTCAACAAGGAACACGGTCTTGCTGTTGCTCGGTCCAAGCGCAGACAACAGATCAGGGGTAGGCCGGCCATCGATTCGCGCGATGCTTCCCGGAGCGAGACTCGGAAATGCGAACGTATCGTCCCTACCCACCTTGGCATAGAGAAATCGTCTCTTGCTGAGGCCGAGCAACTCTCGTGCGCGCCTTGGTGCGTCCGGCTTCAAGAATTGTCCTAATGGTGCAATGGCGGGGTGGTGGGATTCAGCCAGTCTTTCGGCAAACCAAGGAATCCACTGTTCCTGGTCGTAGACTGACGAGTCGAGAAGGACTGTCCGCTGCCACGGGATGAGCACCTGCAATCGCGGAATGTCGTCCAGTCGGAATCCGAAGACTGCCAGCCAGTCGGCCAGGCGATAGTTGGAGATTCGGCTGAAGGCCGCCAATTGATGGATGTTGGGGCTGAGAGAACCAATGGCAAGTTCGTGGTAGAGACGTTGCGGGATGAAATAAAGCGACGAGTGGCCGAAAATCTCTGCCGAGCGTTGCGACACTTGATAGAGGGTCAAACCTCTTGATGAAAGAATCTGGCGCACCCGGTCTGCGGTTTGCATGAGTGTTCCCCGAAGTCGCGTTCGATATACGGGACTTGTCGAGTCGGAGGGAACAAATCATGCCAGTGGCCGCTGTTGCGACCACTTCAGAGATTTTCTCCACAAGGAATCGGGAATGATTATAGTTAAGAGAGTGACGTAGCTGGACATAGACTGACGCCAAGAGTAGGATGCCCGCCAGTGGACCCACACAGGGCGAATCTCGTTTCCGGTAAGTGGTTAAAGGCGGTCCGCGTGCGTCTGGGGCTCTCGACTCGCGACGTACAAGAAATGAGCAAGAGGATCGCGACATTGAAGCAGAACCAGGAGTTTTATCTGTCGCACAACTGGATCACCGACATTGAGATGGATAAATTCATTCCCGGCATGTTCAAACTTTATTCAGTTTCGGTGATCTATCATCGGAGATTTTCGGAAGTGGCGTCCAAGTTTGGATTGCAGATCGGAGACTTTAGTCGAGACAGCGCATCGATCGGTTTGCCAAAAACACATCTCCTGGGTCACCCGGAAGACCCGGAGAATGAAAACGTCTCGCTCCCTGTCGAATTCAAACCAGGCTTTCGCTTCGAGAAAACGAATTTATTGGCAAGGGTCGTCGAGAAATGGGACGAGGTTCCGGTCGGTCTGTTGCAACATCTCGACCTACGAAAGTCCATGTATGGCTACGTAGGTCTTGAGGATTTCACACTTTTTCCTATAATTCGTCCCGGTTCGCTGGTGCAAATCGATGCGAGCCAAAGAAAGATCAGTTCCGTGAAATGGACAAACGAGTACGAACGGCCAATCTACTTCACGGAGTTGAGAGACGGGTACGTGTGCAGTTGGTGCGAGGTTGATCGAGGGCAATTGCTCGTCGTTCCTCATCCGCATGCGCGGTTACAGGTGAGGAGGTTCGATTACCCGTCCCAGGCTGAAATCGTCGGGAGAGTTACGGGAGTGACCATGCGGATTGTTGGGGAAAGAACAGCGGAGCGGCGAGATTCTCCGCGCGACAAATGAGTATCGAAATCGCCGCCAGTTGGCGGACATGCAAGACTTTTGACTGTGCTGCAACCCCTGACGGGCGAACCCGCGCCTATGAGGTTAGGGTGATCGTGATGTTGATCTCCGTGCTCGTGCGTTGAACATGGTTGAGAGACTCGGCCAGTACAGTAAGGCGCTCGCTTCGTGTCTGGCTCGGTCGATTTACGCAACGAATTCGTCGGTCAACGCAAAAAGAGGCTCCGGCAAAAGCCGGAGCCTCCCTCGGTTGCGAGATTCAGAAGGGCGCCTCCTCCTCGGGCGGCGTTTTCTCCGTCGCGGGCGCTGTCGGGACCGTCTCTTTCCGGTCCAACTTGCGAATCGAAAACGCCTTGATTTGCCACGCCGTGATCGGGACCTTGGATTTATTTTTCCCTTTGCCGACTTCCTTCTCGTAGACATTGCTCACGAGCGTTCCCACGACATACAGATGGTCGCCCTTCTTCAGTTTGTCCGCCGCGTATTCCGCCAGGCCGTTCCAAACGACGATGCGATGCCACTCGGTTTTTTCCTGCGGCTGCTCGTCCTTGTCCTTCCACCAGGTTTTGGTGGCGAGGGAAAGGATGGCGAGCGTTCGTCCCGTCTTCTTTGTGGATTTGCTTTCCGGTGCCTTGCCCAAAAAGCCCATGAGTTCGACGCGATTTTCGTACATTTTTTTTTAGCTCCATTTTCTGCCCTTGTAATTGGGGCACTCGAAAGCGAGAGGGGTCTGCTCCCAAGGCGAGGGTCTGCATTTCGGGAGGGGCACAAAACATCTTCGATGTTGTTCCCGAGGATGTTTTGGGAGGAAACGGAAAAGCAGAAGAGCCGAAGCTGCCGGGCGCAGGAATTCCCCCGAAGCCGTGCCCAATGGAAAGGGCGGAATGGAGGCGAAGAATAAAATGAGTCGAACTCGTTTTTTGGGGAAACGGAAAGCACAATCCACTCGGGACGCTTGCTCTCGCATCGCCTCCTGGTGGACGGGCACGGACGAGGAACGCGCGTGGGGGCATCGCATGGTTGGGATGGCTTCGCGGGCCCGGTAAACCGAAGTGGCGACCTGCGTGTCGAGGATCGTCGGGAGTCGAAGAGAAAAAGGCAAAGGGAAAAACGGGTCTCACGGCGAGGGCTGGGCGATTCGATTTCGCAGGACCGGTCGGATATTGTCCGGTGCCAACAGCGCCCGCGACTGGATAGAGCAGCCTGGAGCATCCCACTCTGAGTAATGCTCGCAACCGAGGGGTGTTGCTATGCCGGGCATTTTCGGAAGTAAGGGACTGTGAGGAGAACGGGGCCGTCCAGCGAAGGACGGCCCCGTTCGGGTTTGGCGTTCCGTTATCTACGAGCCGTTTTCGCTTTGGGCTTGGGCTTCTCCTTCGCAGGCGTCGTTTTCGGGTTTTTCCGTGCTTTCTCTTTTTCGGCGTTGGCAACGACCGTTCGCAATGCCCGCACATCGATCTTGTAAAGGCAGGCAGCGTCCGCAAGAGGGTCGTCGTCTTTGTTTGCAGTCGCGTTTCCGGTTGGGCCGATGAGCATGGCCTCGAAAACAAGCGCGGCGAGTCCAACTGCGTCCGCCTTCTTGTAAAGCGTCCGCGCTTTCTCGGCCACTTGCCAATCGTGAGCGTCTTTCGCGTTTTGCAAGCCGTGGCGCTTGGCAAGGCGGCACGCCAGTTCGTGCGAGAGGGATTGCAAGACAAACTGCGCCACCATGCGTAGTTCCTCGGTTCCGAACTGTGGCTTCACGCGTTTGAGCACGTCGGCTAGGAGGCGGTGCCGAAAGGCGAGCGTTTCTTTCACCTTGCGATTTGCGGCGGTCTTCTCCGCCTTCCATTGGAGCCGCTGTTTTTCTTCCTGTTGCCTGTCCCCAAAGTGAATCTTGCAGTTTGGGTCTGCGCAGATTTTCAAGAGACGGCCCTTACTCATGCCATCCGTATGAATGGCCGGGGTCAAGTGTGCGCAGAGTTTTTCTTCGGGCCGTGCGTCCCTGTCTTTCTTGCCTTTGCGGGTCACGACCTCGACGTAGTTGCGGCGGGGCAGAATGAGCGTTTCGCCCGTCGCGTTGTAGTTCTCCGAAATCTGGACCAAATTCGGTATTTTGGAAACGCGTTGTGCGATGTGCGCGTCGAGCTTGCGATTGAAACACGCGGCATCGGCGCACGAATCAGAATCCTCGCGGACTTCGGAGAAAAGCAACCTGTTAAACCCGGTCCGCTTCGGGCAGTTGGCGCAACTCCCCGCTTCCGGCACGAGCGTTTCATCGTCTTTCGAGAACGGAATGGATTTGAGACTTAGGTAGACGTTCTGCGCTATCCACACCTGCAAGCGACTGACGGGCACGAGGCTCCGGTCAGTATCGTTCGCGGCGTAGTAGCCATCAAAGCAGCGCGTCAACGCCTGCTCCTGCACGTCCGCTGAGAGCTTGGCAATGAGCAAGGCATGACCCAAGCCGATGTGTCCGGCGACGAATGCGTTTGCCACTGGTTCGCTCAAGTCCAACAGCTTTAGCCTTTCGGCCACGTATTCCGGGCGTTTTCCGATTCGGGCACCAATTTTTTCAATGGTGTACCTAGCCCCTTCAAACCCGAGAAGCGCGCGAAAGCCTTGCGCCTCCTCGCAGGGGTGTACGTCTTTGCGTTGCACATTTTCGATTTGCTGTACCTCTTGGGCCTCCAAGTCGGACAGGGCTTGCAGCCGGATAGGAGCAATTTCCAATCCAGCCAGCTTCGCCGCCCGGTATCGTTGCGCTCCTGTCACGATTTCCAGATGGTTGTTCACGGGCCGCACTAGCAGGGGCGACAGAATGCCCTTATTGCGAATGCTTTCTGCCAGTCCCTCAAGGAACGTTTGGTCAAAGACCTTGCGCGGATTGGTCGAGGATTCAACCAACTCCGCTAGGGGAACGTTCGCATACTCCTGCAACGGCTTCACTGCTTCTTTCGTGCTCATCACTTTTTCTCCTTTTTTTGAATCTTCAATCTCAAATTCATCGGGCTAAAAACTTGTTGTGAGTGTTCGGTTTGGCAGGTTCATGCTTGCGGTCGTTCCGCAGGTGCTTAGGATTCGGTCGGGTCGCTCTCGTCGGCTTTGAGTTTCAACTGATTCGCCGAGCATTCGCCTAGCGCTACGTCGTTGCGAATCTTGCCGAAATACTTCGCTTGGATGAGCTTTCCATCGGCTCCGGGGTGGCAGTAGAGGTAGCGAATCTCAACGATCTGCCCCTCGCGTGGAATCGCGTAACGCTCCGGTACTCCCACAGTGCCCATGAAGCGCTGGTGGTTTTCTTCAAACAGATAAAGAGCGATGGAGCGGTGTCCATCGGCGGCCTTTGCTGCTGGCTTGGGGCCGACGATGAAGGAAGAAGTCGTGACGAACTTGTATTTGAAGTGCTGTCCTGCACGTCCTCCGGCGTATGCCGCATTGCGGTTCTTGCAAACGAACCCTTCGGCGCGAGATTCGTGCATGGCTTTCACGAAAGCCCGCTTTGCTTTTGGTGTCATGGCCGTCTCGCAAACGCGCAGGGCATCGTCCACGCCTCGGAACACGAGGCCAAGACGTGCGTAACGGATTTCGTATGGTTGAATCCGCAGGTCAGTTCCGTTAATGCTGAGCAAGTCCCAGAGATGGAACCGTGAATCGGTGATTTCGCCGTCCACTAGGAAGGTTTCCGCTTGCACGGACTCTAGGCATTTCGTTAGCCGAGAGTCGATTGGAATAAGCTGGCCGAGTTTGTTGATTCCCGAGTATTGGCCGTCCTTCTTTTGTACGGCCAGTCGTCGCCCATCGAACTTCTGTTGGAACCACCAAGACGCATCCTGTACCAACTGCAACGCTTCCGGTTCCTCAATGGGGGTCAGCAATTCCGGCGCGTGACCGGAACGCTCTTTGACGGAAGGCAAGCCAACGGAAATAGGCGCATCGCCGTTGGTTTTTGCCTGCGCGATGAGATACCCCTTGCCTGTCTTTTCTCGGATGATTCGGTCATAGACGCGCTTAGCTTCCTCATAAGCGACACTGCTCACCTTCGCATCGCTTTGCAAAGCTGAACCACGCCGCCCCCACTGCGCATGGACCGACCACTGTTGTTCAACGCTTTCCAATTGGAGGTGATACACCTTGTCTGAACTACCTTGCTGGAAATACAGCTCAATTGTTTCTGTCGGCTTCACGTACTCCTGCAACGGCTTCACTGCTTCTTTCACGCGCATCTTTTTTCTCCTTTTTATTTATTTCGCAAAGTCTTTTTGTATTTCTTGGCACTGGAACGGCGAGTCGGGTACAAACATGGAACGGGCAGCCTATTGGCTGCCCGCTGCGGGAGTTCCCGCTTTCAAAATGGAAGTAGCGGCGGTGAAGATGCGGGCCGCATTGTGGTTGGGGATTTCCTTTTCGGTTTTCAGCCAGTGTTGGATATAGCCACGGCAGAACTGCGCCCCTTCGAGACCCAGCGTTTCGCAACAGATCAGGGCGACGGATTCCGCTTCCACCTCGCGGAGATGGACGGGGGTGTGTTCGTGGTCCACGAGTTTTTCGGAAGTGGTGTGCCCCAGAACGATGTGGGCGATTTCGTGAAATGTGGTTTTGTGGGTGAGCGCCGCAAGCGGATTTACGGCAATTTCCCGTTGCCTCGCAAAGCCCTGAATGTTGCCGTTTATTTCGTCAAACGCCGTGCGCGTCACCTGCAAAGTACGGAGCGCTGTTTCCAAGTCAAAGCCCGGAATCGGCGCAACGTAGGTTTCTGCGCCCTCGGTTTGTGCAAGCACAAACCAGTACGCTCGAAACCGAAAAGCAACGCGAGTTTGTGGCTCCGCTGGTTCTTCCTCCGTGCTGTCCGCGTCCGTGGTCCGCTTGAACGGCATGGGCATACAGAGGGTGATTCCTTTCTCCCCCTTATGGACCTGCCGTTTCTTTTCGAGCCAGCCGCGATAGGTGTTGAGCGGTCCGGGCTGCAGATTGCGTCGAACGCACTGTTCAAGCGCAAGCAGGGCATTCCCGAAGCTGTAGTTGTGAAATGCGGTGTAGGCTGCGAGCATCCGCCCCGGCTTTTCGACCGCATCGCGAAGGAGTTCGCCCCAAGTGGCATGTTGTCTTTCTGGCATTTTGCTTTCCCTCGTTTCTTCCGTTTTTCAAGCGTGGTTTTCGCTTGAAAAAAAGAAGCAATGCCCTTCCTAAGTGGTCCCCGGCGCCTAGCCGTCCGCGCTGTCAAGGGCGCGTGGTTTTCGCGTTCATCGGAGCGCAGCGGAGACCCTTGACAGGAGAAGCGGGCGGCTAGGCGCAGTCTTCACGCAGGAAGGGCATGCAGAAGACAGAACAGTCCCGTTGGGAACCTACCGATGGAAGTTGCGGTTTTGTAAATCCGGGGAGACTGGTATAGAGGAAGTGCTACAGGAACAAATTAAATCTTCAAGGGTGGAAGAAGTGCCAGGGCAGCAAAGAGGGGAAACCGTTTCAGATCTTCTTCGGAGAGCCACTCATTCAAAAGATTCTCTTCCGCAGTTTTCGGGAGGCAAAGAATAAATGATTCAAACGCTTTGGGATGCACACCCCAAACGGTTCAACGACTTACGGAGTCGGGGAAAATGTCGACCGTTGTTTCGAGACATGGCCTCAGGTCGAGGTCGTTCGCACCAACGGTTAGCCAGTCATCAGGTCGTTGGTAGATGTCGAACCCCCTTCCTATCTTGACAGTCCAGCCACTATTTAGCCGCACCTGCCTGTCGTGTAAGTTGGGGTTCACGTTTATCTCGAGCTGGACATCTAGTTCCTTCAAGCTGTCGGTGATCGTTCCCAGCTTGGCCATTGCGTCTTCCTTTTCGGGCTGATTATCAAAAGTCGTAATGAGAAGGATCTTTTTAGGTCGCGCAACTCTGACTGCAACTTCACAGAACCTCAAGAAATTCACAATTTGATGATCTGCACGGATATAAGGATCTTCGACCGTGATTTGGTCAGCACCCTTAAGGTACGGGCCAAAAATCGTCTCATATGAAAACCCGATCGCACCGTAGTGGATGCGGTAATGACGCTCCTTCGCATTGTTGTCCGACTTTGGAACGGAGACCGGAGGGGCACCTTCTGGCACAATCATACTCTTACCTTCACTCGAATCCTCCATCGTGGAGGGCTCCAGAGTTGCGTGTGCATTTTTCGACTCGGGACACCAGACGACAATCGTCTTGCCAACCGAATTGACGAACGAAAGGTTGATATGTGCAAATTCATCGTCGGGTTTTCTCTTATTCAACTGTTCCTTAACTCGCCTCCGGCCTTCGACTGCGTATTCGAGGTATTCGTCGATTTCTTCTCGGCTCGGATCTTGACCTGGGTGGAGCATTTTGACGAAGGCACACACCGTCTTCAGCACAGCAGTCTGGTCACGTTGATCATAGCCGGCTCCGAGCTGGCAAACGGATTTGACTTGAGCAAAACGGTTTGTTTTTCTAGCTAAGTGGTGAAAAGCCTCGGCAAGGTACTCGATGATGAATCCATAGCTCCTGGTGAGGCTTTCATCGCGATTCTTCGGTATCTCCCATCCCGGTACAAACGTGTGAAATCGATCTAGGATCGCGAGGTCGAAGACTGGATGGAGGGGCTTAAACAGGTCGTACTCCAAAGAATTTACGAGAGACTCTATGGAGTCATCGATATTCCCAACGAACGCGAGGCTTGCACCGGCGTTGACGGTAGACCCGCCACGATTGAAGTTTCCATTAGCCATGTATTGTTTCATGACTTGAAATGTCTCTTTGTCTCGAACAACGATGCCTTCACCGACTTCGTCGAAAGCAACTACGTCCCAATAGCCGATCACGCCGACCTGTCGTCGCTGTGCATTCCAAAAGAGCGTAGCTGCCGAAGTCGGTGCACCTAGGAGGGTTGCATATGGCGAGAATTCGCTGAATGTATACGACTTCCCGTTTCCGCGGGGACCCAGCTCAACAAAATTGTAGTTCGACTCGACGAGTGGACAGAGACGAGCGAGGTAATGGAACTTTAGGCGTTTTGACATCCAGCCGGGCTCTAAACCAAATGAGCGAATGATTACGTCTAGCCATTCGTCGCGTGAAAATTGTTTTCGGCCCTCATTGAAGGCGTCGAAATCGAATTTCGAAAGCTGGATTGGCTTTAGCTCTTCGATATAGAAGGCATAGTTGTCATCTTCGGCTTCGTTGTGACCGACCGTGCATTCTGCCCAGATACCGCCTTCGAAGATTCGATCGTTTTCACTGCGATAAAATCGCTCGTTGATCGCAATCCTCGATGAATTAAAGTTCTCCATTCTCGCCCAAGGACGCTTTTCCTTTTCATAGTAGCGAACATGGATCTTGTCTATGAACGTGTGCTTGCCCTTCTGCTGGACCAACATCTGTGCGCGATTACTCTCATCCGGTCGCACGTAGTTCTTTTGAATCGTTTCGAGGACTGCGGACAGGCCTTCCTGAATTTCTCGGGGATCGTCGCTGGCGCAATATCTCGCTAACAGGAATTCAAGCACGAACGAAGGTACATTTGTCCCCTTTTTTACTTGGAGCAAAAGGTCTTTGCGGACCACCTTTCCCGCAAAGACTTCGTTTAGCTTCTTATCGAGCGCGTCAGTTGTCATTCGATATAGGCCGTTTTTAGGATCAAATCAGAAATTGTAGCCTGAGTTGCCGGGTCAAGAGCCCGAACTGTGAATGTACCAGAGAAATCATCGTCCATCCGGAGACCAACAGAAATTGCCAGTCCCGGACGTATGCGCACTCCTTGGGTCGCAAGATTCACTGTCGGCCCGGACCCAACTGAACCCACGACCTTCCCCTTTGAATCAATCGCTTCCAGTGATATTTCGATTTCATAGTCCTGGTCGAACATATCCAACGCTGGCCAAGCAATATCGATCACGGGTCGGCGTGACGTAATTTTGTCGGTCTTGCCCTGCCGATAGCTGATCTGGATGGAGGGCAAAGGCTGTCTCTTGGTCGCTGGTTTCAACTCAACGAACAGGCAAGGTAGAACGCATTCCTGTAAAGACAGCCCCTCGTGGAAGTACAAATTTCCCCGCTCGTAAGGCACCAGGGCTTTGGGGACCGCGTAGTCACTGAATTCGCCGCGTATTCCGACGTGCTCACGCTTGAGCACAAGATTCGCGCTGTCCGGATATCCCTCGCCCAGGAGGCATCTTGCCTTTTCAACCAGCCAATCTCCCGCCGGCGGATGAGCAAGGTTTCCAGCCTCTTCCTCACGGATAAGGATGAAACCGTGATCAGTAGCGATGACAGCCTTCTGAAACCCTGCAGCCTCCACTTTGCTAATTCCCCGAATGATTTGTCGAATCAGGGTCGGAATAATCTCGAGTATCTGGTGAGGACTGCCGTGGGCGATCGTATCGATGTCTCGAGTCCGGACGACCAATAACCGAACCTTTTCTATTTTGAGTTTCTTCTGCCGGATTAATTCGTCCAGTTCGATATCCTGGCAGAGGTCGCCTTTCTTGCTTTTCAGATAAGCAAAACGAGTGGAGGGCGTAGTGGCTATCGAACCGTTTAACATCGTCACTAGGGTCTTGTCCTTAAGTGCCAGTGAAAGAGCCATGTCTGCCCCTGGCATCAGACTCGCCATACCTACTTCCGTATAGGTTGGGAGCTGGGCGCAGACGGGAAAGAGCTTAACAGCATGATTGTCGGAGAGCTGCTTCTCGAGCTCTACCGCGAGTTCGTACCGCAGCGAATCCACTAAGAAATACGCAACACGTTGCCCCGCGTCCAATGAAGGGCCAACCTCACGATCGAAAACCTGGGAGTTCCGCAGAAGATGGGCACCCGTTGCAGGCCACCCCTCGTCCTCCACAAGTCGAACAAACTCGGCTTGTAGCCGTTCTGCTAGCTTTAGATAAGCTGACCTCGCTGTCGTGACCAGGCGCTCCAATCCTTCGTGTTCTTCTTGCCATTCAGCAACCGACTGTTCCATTTCGCGATAACGGCGATCCATTTCCCGCCAGGAGGAGGCATAGGCATGGACGATTCCTTCGAGATTCGCGAATTTCGCCAGAGGCCTATTCGCGACCACTTCCAACAGGTCCAGAACCCGTTCGGCGACTGTCCATTCAGCCAAACGGCTTTCATCTGAGAGCCAAATCGAATGTTGGCGACTCCGCAGAATCTCACGAGCCTGATCGACCTTACTCGCAAGGAGCGCTTCGACAAACTCGCCTAAATAATGTCTCTCCTCGAAAGGGAAAGTGTCTCGGTTTCCGAGCTTACGCATCTCACTCGTTCGCTCTGGAAGAGCCAACGCCTTTTCTACGGTAGAAGCATGTGTGAGGTAGTTATCTCTGTGGTCCTGATGTTTCCGGAGTTCATTGCATACGTCAAAAATCAGGCCCTGCGCTTGCGGCTCTACTCGCGGAACTGCAGACAGAGATGGGGGAAGGCTACCATTTGAGTCGAGCGCAAACTCGCTGAACAGAACGAGCTGCCAGAGTTCATCCGCGATTGTCTGTCGTGTTTGCCCTTTTGTTTTCAGTTTGTGACCAAGGCTGCGGAAGATGAATTCACGGGCTTCGCTGGCCCAGGTACTGTCTTTCTTAAGAGACTCTTCTTGGGATGCGGCCGGGGACAAGAGCCCGACGAGGATCTCTCTTGGGGAATTAACTCCGAGCACCGTCTTAAGTCTTGGCCACGCCCCGCCTTTATCGAGGGCATCAATCGTATCGAGCGATGGTTCTCCTTCGCTGAAGAGCCGGTTGATTTCGACCACAAAGTCAGGCTTAGCTTTCCGGCACACTGAGGCGTAATCATCGCCATCACCCAGCGGAAACTGGGCGCCAATCTTTGCGAATACACTGAAGGGGTCTTTCTGGCGATCTTCGTCAGATTCGGGTGGGAGTGCGGGCACCCAAACAATGAGCTGATGGATCTTGCCTTCCCCCAGGTCGATTAGGGCAGCCATGGCAGTTTCACGCTGCTCGATGACTGAGACGCCTGTATCGATGATTTGACAGGAAGGGGAGGCCATGGCGGACACAAGGTCGTGGTAGCGGCGAGTTGGATCATAGATCACCAGGCAGCTTGCTTGCTCAGCACGCCTTGCGAACACCTCGGTTCGAATGTAATCGCGGATCGTCACCTATAACGTGTCCTCTTCGATCAAAGTGTCTTCTTTATGGCGACTTCTCTTGGTTTTAGGTCTTGGCGCTTCGATTGAACAAAGATGTTCTAAACCATGGGCGATAGCGATGGACCTATCGGTCTTGCATTTTTCCTTAACTCGATCTGGCCAGATGGAGTAGGCCAAATGCGCCCAGTCGTAATCGCCGCCTTCCAATTCCTGCCAGCAAGCTTTCAAGTCTCTTTGCCACTTGGGCGACCGGAACAGTTTCCAGAGAGGACTGGCGATAATCAACACGCCATCATTCAGATTTGGTTCGTAAGGCAATTTGATCAAATGTTCGATCTCGGTTCGCATCTCCTTGAGCTCATCCTCAAATTCTAATAATTCGCCGAGCTTTGTTTCTGAACCATTCGTCTGCCTAAGGTCTCGGACCTGATCGGACACATTCTTGAGCTTAGGACCGAGGAAATCAGCGAGACATGCGTGCAGCGTCTGAGGAGTCAACCGCGGATAATACACCCAAAGGGCGTAGCTACAAGAACGAGTGCACAATTGCCAATAAATAGGGGCTTGGCGACGGCTCTTGGAGTAACGCCTCAGATGGTCTTCGAAGAAACCGGTAGGCTTGCGAAAGTAATCGCGTAAGGATTTGAAGCCAAGTATATCGCAGGCCTCTTGCTCAATCGCTTCGGCACCATCTTTCCAGATGACGTCAAACGCCTTGCGAAGGCGGGCCTCAATATCAAATTGGTGGCCTTGGTCATCCACCAGAACCCCATTTAAAGGTAGCTCAATAGGGTAATTCCAATCGCCAACAGCCTGAAGGCGACGCAGATCGTCCTGGATCAGCGGTAGTCCCCGGTCGTTCTGAAGCATCCCCGCAGAACAACAAGGAAGTCTATCGTAAGGAGAGGGCGCAAGGGCTTCGAGGTCACGGAGAGCAATTCTAAGATCGAAGCGGCCGAATGCGGCTCCTACTGTATAACTGACCAGTTGTTTCGCAGTCTGTTCAACGTCTTCGCGTCTCAAGAGTCCGAGTTTCCGCCGAAGAGAGACGAATTGGTCGGAAGGAATATCAAACAAGCGGCAAATGGTCTCTTCGTCTCGAAGGGTCGCGGTCTGTTTCTTTCTCCTCGTCAGAACTCTGACATCTAGTTCGGCGTCGACGCCTCCCGGCAGCGTATCGCTTCTAACCTCAGATTTCGTAAGGTATGCCTGAGTAAATAGCTTTTCATCGATGATTGACTTCCTTGCAATGCAGTCCAACGGAACCTCAAGCTCCTCATACATTACCTGCCTGTCTTCTGACGACAACTTAAGACCTTCTGTAACAAGACTATCGATCCGACCAGTCAAGACTGAAAGTTCGCTGAATCGATCCTCCCGGTCCGAAACAGCAAGCATGGCCAATGCGTATAAGGATGCAAGCCCACGATCGCCGCGGAAGAAGGAAGGGGCAAGAAATTGTGCTGATGTCTCGTCATCCAAAATGTAATCGCTCATGGCCACTATTGAGCAACGTGTACTAAGGGAAGTAAGTTCTTCCTGCTGTTCTTTATCGAAGTTCGGGAAAGGCAGATCGCCTACCAGCCCGACCTCATAGGATTTGGAAGCGGAGCCAGGCGCGTCATCTCCCGCGCCAAGTCGAACCGAGAGGAGAAGACGAGCTGGTCGACTCGCGAGAACTCCGAGGAGCGTCGCGGGAGCAATAGTGTCTATTGGAAAAGCAGCGGGTCCCTTATGGCCAAATGCACAACCAGCGGGCAAAGGACGAGGACTGAAGGCACTCGTAGTACGACTCGGCCACGTGACCCCAACAAGCCCGAAGAACTGTGAGTTTTGTGGACGTCCCTTGCCCCATGCAATAACCTCTTGCCCTCCATCGCCCCAGTTGAGAACAAGGTGTATATCGTCATAAAAAGGTGAAAATTCACCTCCTTTGGCAAATCTAGTCCATTTCTGAGACATTCCAATCGTTTGCGGCGATACTTCCCATGCCAGGCGCACAAATCGGAAGTCATCACTAGTCTGTGTGCCGACTTTCACTGTAGCGGCCTTCGCTTCGATAGAATTCTCGGGCCGATAGACTGAGATCAAGCGATCAGACATCCAATAGCCAAACACGCAAGACGGCATCAATGAGAAACGACGCTGGGAAGACACATAAACATTCCGGTGCCTGGAACCAGCAGCGGACTCCGCCAAGGCTTGACGAAGGATCGACTCTTTCTCTTTGGTCTTGAGCAGTCGTACCCAGAGCGCCAGGGCATTGGGATTCGTGCACTTTCCAATGATCACTGCCGCAGTTTCTACTTGGGCCTCGAGTACAAATGATCCAAGGTCCGCGGCACATTCAACCGCTCCCGACGCACCAAAGATATCGGCGCGTAGTCCTTCAAATGATGGTAGTCCCAGCCAAGTGCGATTCGAAATCGCACCCACCTTTCCGCCATTCTCAACTAATTCGATGGCACGCTCGAAAAACATTGAGTACATGTCAGCAGCAGTTATTGGAAAGGCATCCAAGAGCAACTGATCGGCACGAACAGGCCGATCCCCAAATGGAGGATTCATGACGACTGTGTCGAATCGTTTCCGACACAGATCAATGAATGCGAATCCGTGAGCCGCATCGTCAGCGAACAATCGTTGCGAATATCGCCCCTCAGCTCGTTCGGCATACTTGCGAAGGGCTTCGTAGATATTTCTCTCAGCAGTTTGCCAAAACTGATCATCCGTTATGCCCGTTTGGTCAAAACGAAAACTCTCTTGGACAAGTTTCGCTGAGTCCTCAAAAAGAAGCACTTGCTCGGCTACGGGTCCCCTTTGCCACTGCACTTTGGCGTCGTGAACGCGTTCCGCAATCTTTTCTTCAATCTTCAGGAGCGACCCTGCTTCGCCTGCCAATTGCATCTTTTCAACGATCTGCGTCAAGAATTGTCCAAGGATGGGCGGGTTAAGACTCTGAGAGAACTCTCTAAGAAGTTCCGGATTGCCCGGCATTGCTTCCGCGCAGACGATTTGGGTCCGCATGATTTGTGGGCGGTCTTGCAAAGACAGGTTCTGTTCTTTCCAGCTTTTCTGTGCCCGCAGCCAAATAGAAAGCCCCGCAATTTGGACGGCGCGTGGATCGATATCGACTCCGTGAATGTTGTTTTCGATGATCAACTTTGGAATGTCTCGGAGAAAAGCTTCCTTTGAGGCGTATGTCACGTGGCAGCTGAGGTGGCCCAAACTTTCTTTCCTGTGACAGCTGCCAAGCCTCTTGGTAAATGACCTCGAGCAGATCGAAGGCGTAGATTCCGAAGTGCATTGACCCGCAGGCAGGATCGAGCAATCGAATATCGCGAGGGTCCTTGATTGGCCGGTGCGGGATATAAACTGGCAATTTCAAAAGTTCTTCTTGGCTAAGACCTTCGATTTTCTGCTCTGGCGGTAGCTCCTCGCCTGGAGCGAGGAAATGTTCACTCGGCCGACGAACGAGATAATGGCAGCGATCCTTCAGCGCGGTCTCGCCATGTGTCATTTCGTACCAGATTCGTCCAAGGGTGTTGTCCACCAGGAATTCAACTACATAGCGTGGTGTGAAAAACTGATTGCGAACGGCCAGTTCTCGACTATCCCGAGGGGCGGCCGACTTCTCGCGCATCCGTCTTCGCTCAACCTCATCGTTGTAATACTGGTAGATCCAACCGATCGTTTCATCCTCGGCCCAGAGCGCATCAATGTCAGGTGCATTGATAAGGTCAAATAGTTTGACCAGAGCGGATTCTCGCGGAAACAAGAGGCTCGTCGGAGACCGCCTGTCG
>Ga0206873_1210_pt1 | contig 16919 bp, 10 predicted proteins | sample Alteio_BWOrgCont_11_FD_152631 | JGI IMG/M metagenome (GOLD analysis project Ga0206873, IMG submission 152631) | Enriched cells from forest soil in Barre Woods Harvard Forest LTER site, Petersham, Massachusetts, United States -... | ecosystem: Environmental > Terrestrial > Soil > Temperate forest >...
CTTCTTCCCAAGAGAGTAAAATGGTATTGGCTGTGAAGCCGGGGCCAAATCCCAGCATAAGTCCCTTATCCCCCGGGGCAGGCTGACTTTCCATGATTTTTTGCAGAATAAACAGCACCGTAGCACTGGACATATTGCCGTGATCGCGCAAGATGGCCTTGGAGGCATCCACATTTTTTCCAAACTGCCGCACGCGCATGGACACATCATGCAAAATGGATTTTCCACCGGGATGAATAATAAAATGGTCCACATCCTGAAGTGTCGTCTGATGAGCGGTCAGTAAAGGCTCGGTACATGCCTCAAAATGCGCTTCAATGGCCTTGGGAATCTGCTCATCCAATATCATCCGAAACCCCGTGTCAGAGAGATAAAACCCCAATAAATCAATGGAATCATGAAAGTGATACATCATGGATCCCTGAATTTGAGGTCCTGGAGAAGTGGAAGGTCCCAAAATGGCACAAGCCACCCCATCGCCAAAAATAGCGGCACTGACAATATTAGCCCACGAAAAATCGTCCCGTTGAAAGGTAATACTGGTTAATTCTGCTGAAATCAAAGCCACATATCGATCAGGGTAGGCCCTTAAATAATTTTCCGCGTAGATAAGTCCTGCCACACCGCCGACACACCCCATTTCCATCACCGGCATGCGCTGTACCGTGGGTTTCATATCCAGACGATTGATTAAATAAGCCTCGATTGAAGGAGACATATGCCCCGTACAACTGGTGGTAATGATGCAATCAATATCTGTGGCAACCAGTCCTGCTTTTTCCAGGGCCTGTTTTAAAACGGTTTCAGCCAGGGGAACGATGGCATTATGGTATATATCATTTTTTTCTTGAAACGTCATGGGTGAAAAGACTTGTTGCAGGGGCAATACCGTAAAACGGTTATCGACCTGGGCATGACGAAATATTTTTTCAACCTTGTTTTGAAAATCTTGATCCTTGTCTTTAACCCACGCCAAGGCATAGGGAATAATATTCTCAAGCGAGCAGGAATAAGAGGGTGTGGTGGTTGCCACAGACAAAATTTTAGGAGCGGTCAATTAAAGTTACTTTCAAGCAATTAGGAATGTAATGGATGAGAACCCATGCCGTCCTATTGTAACAGGAGCACAAAGAGGCTGGTACTTTTCCTAATAAAAAGCTTAATAGGCTGATTTATGACGCAGCTGCGCCGGATTGCCCCCACCAATGCAATTGCCAGCCCAACAACTACCGGCTTGCCAGCCTTAGAGGAGGGCTCTATCCCAGTGGGTATGTTTACACTTCACCTTAGTTAGAAAAATAATTTCTAACCCAGTTTTCCATCATCTTGAAGACATCCTGATTGGAATCAAGAATCTCTTTCACAAATTCTCTTTGTTGAGGCGTCAAGGGCCCCAATTTCTCCATTAGGAGAACTTGTAATGCAATCCCTTCGCCCGCCATATGGGTTGTAATGTCATGGATTAATTGACCAATCTCTTTTCTCTGAGGGTCACTCGTCTCATGTATTTCGCTTTTTATGGGAGTAGATATTTTACATTGGAAGATGTAACTTTCCACCGTATCGGCAAAAGAATCAATATCGATAGGTTTACAGATAACACCGTCACATCCATAAGCCATCGCCTTCTCCTTGTCCTCTCTCATGGCCAGGGCCGTATAGGCGATAATGGGAATATCCTGCATTTGTGTATCGGATTTCAATATCCGGGTAGCCTCAAATCCATCTTTCCCGGGCAAGTGCAGGTCCATCAGGATAAGATTGGGATGAGATTCCTGGGCCAACTGGATCCCAAGCTCTGCATCCGGAGCGACAATAATGCTGAAGCCGGCCTCCTGTAAGAGGTCCATTGTGATTTCCCGATTTATTTTGTTATCTTCAATAATTAAAACCGTTCCCTTACTCACAAGGAACCCCTCATAAAAATGCTTACCCTGTGCAAAAGTATAGTGTTTTCACACTGTATTGACAAGTATAACTATATGTCCATTTTTGGAGATGTAAATTGAACAGGCATTTTAAATGTAAATGTGGATCCGACTCCTTCTTCACTCTCCACTGAAATATCTCCACCATGGAGTTTTACCAGGTGTTTGGTCAAGGCAAGCCCCAGTCCAGCACCTTCCGCCTCTCTCGCGTAACTGGCATCCACCTGATAAAACTCCGAGAATAATTCGGGGATTTTATCTTGGGGGATGCCAATCCCCGTATCCTGGATCCGGCAAACGATGCAGGCCTCATCCCCGTTTATTTTAAAAATCTGCACATTCACTTCGCCTGCTTCACGATTAAACTTAATCGCATTACTGACAAGATTAAAAAATATCTGTCTTAAACGCACAGGATCAGCTTCCAAGCGATCAGCTCCCTTCTGAAGAACAAGATTGAGATGAATATTTTTCTTGCTGGCAGATTCCATTAAAATAGGCATTAGGTTAGCTAAAAAGGGTTCAAGTTCTATCCATTCAGGAAAAACTGTTAACTTGCCTGTTTCAATTTTAGACAAGTCAAGAATTTCGTTGATCAGATTTAACAGATGATGACCGCTTGTCGCAATATAGTGAACATAATTTCGTTGTTTCTCCGTTAAAGAATCCGAAAAAATCTTCTGCAGCATTTCCGAGCATCCAATAATAGCATTTAGAGGCGTTCTAAGTTCATGAGACATATTGGCTAAGAATTGGCTTTTCTTTGCGTTTGCATTTTCAGCAATTTCCTTTGCTTGTTCAAGCTGGGTTTTAATCTCCGTTATTTCTTTAAAAGATTTCTTAAGTGCCTCGTCTGCCTGTTTTCGCTCGGTAATATCCTCGATAAGACCAATAAAATAAAGCGGGTTATCCATTTCATCCCGGATTAACGTGGCGGTCAGATGGACCCAGACAATAGATCCATCTTTGCAAATATAGCGTTTATCCAAAAGATTGATCGCCAGCTTTTTTTCCAAAACGTCTTTCATGTTGATCAAGTCTGCTTCAAGATCATCAGGATGGGTGATCTCCTGAAACGTCATACTCAGCAGTTCTTCTTGCGTGTAGCCGGTCAATTCACATAGTTTTGGATTAACGCGTAGCCATTCACCGTTTAATCCCACCTTTGTAAACCCGACATCGGCAGAACGAAACGCAGCAAAAAAACGATTTTCCAAATCTATAGGAGATTTCCAAATATCTGCTTCCATTTTTCGCTTTCTAGTATGGGTAATAGATAAAGAACAAGAGTGAAATCGCTGCCAATACCCATGTCCCCGTAGAAACCTCCTTATATTGCCCTGACAGGACTTTAATCAAGGGATAAATAATAAACCCTGCTGTCATTCCAATGCCCAAGTTATACGTAAACGTTATCATTGTGAGCGTGACAAATGTGGGAATCCATTCCGTCAAATCCTCTACATTTAATTGTTTTATCGTAGACATCATCAACATCCCGACAATCATCAAAGCAGGCCCATAGGCATAAGCGGGTATAATGGCAAATAAAGGTGCAAAAAACAGCGCCGCCAGAATTAAAAGAGCTGTCACAACCGCAGTAAAACCGGATCTGCCACCCGCCTCTATACCCGCCAAAGACTCCAGATAAACGCCGGAAGTGGTGGTCCCTAAAAAAGCGCCGATCATTGTGGTCAAAGAATCACACATCATGGGTTTTTTCATTTCAGGAAGATTGCCTTTTTCATCTAAAAAACCGGCCTTCAATGACATACCCAGCAAAGTTCCCGTCGTATCGACAAAAATCAGAATAAACATCAGAAGAACAATCGGTAAAAATTTGACCTGCAACGCTCCCATAATGTCCAAATGTCCCAGAATGGGCCTTATGTCAGGCGGAAGACTTACCAACACATGGGGCAGTCGGAGCATGCCACATACAATGGCTAATATTGTAATTCCCATAAGGCCCATAAAAATGGCACCTTTAATTTTGCGAATCAGAAGGCTACTCATTAACAGAAAACACAGGATAGCCAGGAAAACATCCGGATGGGTCAGGTAACCGACACGAACAGGGGCCTCATGCACCCCCATCTGAACAATTCCACTGACATTTAACCCGATAAAACTAAGAAATAACCCCAGCCCGGCGCTAAAAGCAATTTTTAATTCGTCGGGAATAGCGTGTACAAGCCAACTTCGGATATGAGTTAAAGTAAGCAGGGTAAACACCAGACCACTGATAAAAACCCCTCCCAAGGCAACTTGCCAGGAATAACCCATCACCTTAACCAGGGTATAAGCTATAAAAGCATTTTGTCCCATATAGGGAGCAACGGCGAAGGGACGCCTGGCATATACCCCCATGAGCAAAGTACCAAAACCTGTAGTTAAGATTGTAGCAACGACAGAAGGTCCAAAAGGAATCCCCGCAGCTTCAAGGATTTTGGGATTTACCACAATAATGTAAACAATCGTTAAAAACGTGGTGAGCCCCGCGATAGTTTCTTGTCGGAAGTTTGTATTAAGCTCTTTAAATTTGAAATACTGGGCTAACATTGCGATTACTACTGCTTCTGATTGTATCGGGTTGATTTAGTTTGGTTTATAATCTAACCGTTTTGTCACCTCATTTGTTGCAGCATACACCAAGCAGAAAGTTAGGAAAACGAGTGGGATTGAATGAGCCAGCAACATTCGCATTGTCTTCAGAGGATTTTCGTCTTCTGTTTGAGTCGGCTCCCAACCCCTACCTAATTATTCGACCCAATACACCGGTTTTTACGATTGTCGCTGTGAGTGATAGTTATCTTAAGGCAACAAGTACCCTACGCGCCGACATTATAGGGCGAGGATTATTCGAGGTGTTCCCTGCTAATCCTGATGATCCGGCTACTACAAGTTTGAATGATCTTCGTATCTCTCTGGAGCGCGTCATTCAAGAGTGTATACCCGACATGATGGGTATCCAGAAGTATGATATTCCTCAGCAGGGTGAAGAAGGGGATGGCTTCAAAGTCAAATATTGGAGTCCTGCAAACATACCCGTGTTTTCAACCGAGGGTGATATCGCGTTTATTCTGCATCGGGTAGAAGATGTCACCGACTTCGTGCTCTTACGTCAATCATTGCCACAGGTGCAAGAGCGTACCGGTCAAATCGAGGCTGAAATTCTTCGCAATGCTCAAGAGGTGAAGGAAGCAAACCGGCAACTGAAAACAGCAAAAGAAGAGCTTGAGTATCGGGAAAATGAGCTAAAAAGATTAAACGAGCGGCTGAAAGAACTAGACAATAGTAAAACAATTTTTTTCAGTAATGTGAGCCATGAGTTTCGTACCCCGCTAACACTGATACTGGGACCGATTCAAGATATTTTGAGTACAGGGGATGCATTATCGGATACACATCGATATCATCTGGAAACAGCTTATCACAATGCACTTCGACTGCAAAAACTTGTAAACACATTACTTGATTTTTCCCGAATCGAAGCCGGCAGAGTACAGGCCTCTTATCAACCCACAGATTTGGTAAATTTCACACGGGAGCTGGTCAGCATGTTTGATTCTGCTGTTGAACATGCGGGTTTAAAACTGGTAATCGAATGTTCCCCCTTTCCTGAAATGGTGTATGTGGACCATGATATGTGGGAAAAAATTGTGCTGAACTTACTTTCCAACGCCTTCAAACATACGTTTGAAGGCGAAATCACGGTGCAGTTAAAGCATCTGAAAGATCACATCGAGTTTGTGGTTCGCGACACCGGCGTCGGTATACCGTCGGATCAATTGCCGCATTTGTTTGAACGGTTTTACCGTGTTGCTAATACATGTTCGCGCACTCATGAAGGAAGTGGCATCGGTTTGGCACTTGTACAAGAATTGGTGAAACTGCATGGCGGATCCATTAAGGTAGACAGTGTCATCGATCAAGGAACCATTTTTACGGTGACTATTCCAACCGGCAAAGCACACCTTGATGCCAGTCAAATTGTGGCCCCATCAGATTTGCCTTCAACAGCGCAACCTTTTGTAGAGGAGGCCCTGCGATGGTTGCCAGGAGAAGAACACATCCCTATTTCGCCTAATAACCACACGGCATGGCCCGGTGTTGTGTCTGCAGGAAAAGCCCGTATTTTGTTGGCAGATGACAATCGGGATATGCGAAACTATGTACAACGCCTTTTGGAACCCTATTGCACTGTGGAAGCAGTTTCTGACGGCTTGGCAGCTTTGGAAGCCGCCCGTCGTGTTTTACCGGATCTGGTTCTGTCGGATGTGATGATGCCAAAAATGAATGGTTTTGAACTAATAGATGCATTACGCAGTGATCCGTCTCTACAGAAGATTCCGGTCATTATACTCTCGGCGCGTGCCGGTGAAGAGGCCAAAGTAGAAGGTCTTAAAGCCGGTGCAGATGATTACCTGGTTAAACCCTTCAATGCCCGGGAATTACTGGCACGTGTCAAAACCAATTTGGATTTGCATCGAACCCGTCATCAGGAAACGATAAAAGAACTTGAAAAAATGGTTGCCGAAAGAACGGCAGAGCTGCAAGCTGTTAATCAGGAATTGGAAGCATTTTCATACTCGGTCTCTCATGACCTGCGTGCTCCTTTAAGAGCGATTGATGGCTTTAGTTTGGCTGTTATAGAAGACTACGGCAATCTACTGGATGAGCAAGGAAAAAATTATCTGCAACGCATCCGCCAGGGGAGTCAACAAATGGCACAGCTCATTGAGGATATGTTGAACTTATCAAAATTGACGCGGGAGGAACTTAATCTTATACAAAGCGTTAATCTTTCTAGCCTTGCGCAAGATATTGCAGCAGAATTCAAGCGTCAGGAACCCGAGCGTCGGGTCGAGTTTAATATTCAGGAGAATTTGATTGCAAAAGGAGATAAATACCTCTTACAAGTGGTCCTTCAAAACCTACTGGGAAATGCTTGGAAATTTACTTCTAAACATCCACAAGCCTGTATTAAATTTGGAACCCTTAACCAAGACGGTAAACCCGTATATTATGTGAAGGACGATGGCGTAGGATTTGATTCGGCCTATGCAAACAAATTATTCAATGTATTCCAAAGACTTCACACATTAAAAGAATTTCCGGGAACAGGCGTAGGGCTAGTATCTACCCAACGGATTATTCATCGTCATGGCGGAAAAATTTGGGCCGAAGGAGAAGTGGAAAAAGGGGCCACATTCTACTTCACACTCGGCTCTTCAGAACTTCTGGAGTAGAACATTCGGCCCAGTTATTTTCCGTTTCTACCAACCGAACCCGATCCAGAAAAGCCGGAGATGAAACTTCTGACACCAGTTGATCAAAAATAATCTGAACCAGGTTTTCTACGGTTGATGTTTTGCCTGCCAACCACGGAAGATCTTCGTCCAGATACTGATGATCAACGAACAACAAAATCCGTTCTTGAATAATCTTATCCAATAAGACAATATCGGTAATCATCCCAGTTTGTGGGTCGAGCGAACCGGAAACCGTGACATCTAAAATGTAATTGTGCCCATGCAGGTGTGTACACTTACCGAAACAGGCTTTATTTTGCTCGTCTGTCATAGCAAGATTCCACAGCTTATGAGCTGCCGAAAAGGTATAGCGTCGCGTAAGCGTGGGCATGTCTTGTTCGTTTCCATCATATTCGGCGTAAATATCTTCGTTTTCCATCACTTTTAAATGAGAGAGCTTGATATTCTCCCCATACCCCTGTGAAAAGAGAGCTTTCCAAATATAGAGTGTGATGTTTTCCAGGGTAGGGTTTTTGTCCTGAAAATAAGGCACTTCAAGATTCAGGTTACGATGATCCAGAGGTTCCACAATACCCCGGTTTAAAAGAGGGGTCAGGTCAGAGAAGTTTATGATCATCCCGGTTGCGGAAGAAATTTCCCCTTCAAGAGTCACTTCCACCTGATAATTATGCCCATGGCCGTTACGGTTGGAACATTCCCTGAACCGTGCCTTGTTTTCCTCCCCGTTCCATCCCGCATACCAATAATAATGAGATGCCGTAAAAGCTACTTTTTTGGTTATCAAAGGCATTAAATCCTTCCTCCGCCCGCCATTTTAACACCATCGCTTGGCATTATTGTAATATTAAGATTTTTTAAAAATACGGCATTCTATGACAACATCCGGGATTTATCGTTTTTACTATACTAAGCGAATTTCGTCTTCCACAGAAAGGAACCGTTATCTTGAACCCTATCGGCTTTGATATCCAGAAAGGCGTATTGCCCGGACAACATTTACAATGTCAGCAAAGACATTTAGCTGCTTTAAACAGAGAGTCATGTAGACTCAAAGAGCAACTAAGACAAGCTCGGCTCAATGGAGAACATACTCAGCCGTTGATTGATCAACTTAAAAAAGTTAATGAGGAAAGAAATCTCGAAAAAAAAAGACAGCGCAACGTAGCCTATATGCAGCGCTTTATTTGGTTGAAGCTATAAATCACCGGTTATTGGATTGAAACTTTTTACAGTTTACGTACCTATTAAGTATTAGATAGGTTAATCATAGAGCTTTACAGAATACGATGGGCCGACAAAGATTTAACTTGCGTAAACTGATTTCCGCTATTATCTTTGGCTCAATTGCCACTTTATCCCTCCTTTTTTACTTGAATAGCTCTACTTCTCCCATGAAACTTTTGAGTTCCCACCGCAGTATAAACAATGTGAACTGATGACTGACTAAGGAATGGAGGATCATGATGATGAATACTACAGCTAAAACTCTCTTGTCCGGTATCCTAATGGTACTGGCTCTGGCGGGAACCTCATCTCTCCCAGCACAAGCCTATTATCATTACTATTATTACGGTGGCAATTTCTTTTATAACCACCCCGTATTATCAGATGGCCTTATAGGTACCGGCTTGGGCGCCGTTGCAGGCGGCGTGCTAGCTCCAGATGGTAATCGAGCCGGAGGAGCCGTGGAAGGTGCTGCCTTAGGCGGCGTTGCCGGTGCTGGCCTCGGCCTTTTAACCCAACCTCGCTATCGCTGGTAGTTGAAATTTAATATGGACAATGCCTTTCTTAAATGAAAAGTAGGTGTATACTATGGCATCGCTTAAAGTTATAGAGAAACCTATGAAAAAACGACGTGTACAGGCTGGACTACTGGTCATTTTAATGTTCACCCCTTTAACGGGGGTTTCCTTCGGTGCGACGCAACCCTCCTACCAGGGACATGTAACGAAACAACCAGCTAACCATGTGACCCTCCATTCCGTCAAAACCTATCTTGATAAACACCCTTACCAGAAAAAGGCTGCTATTGGGGCTGGTATTGGGGCTGCTGCCGGCATTTTGCTTTCACCCAGAGGTGCTGCCGGCAGTGGACTGGTAAGAGGGGCGATATTGGGAGCCGGTGCAGGCGCAGGTTACGAATATCTAAAACAAAAAGGAATTATCGATAAGCTGGTGAAAGAAGTTGGAGGTGAAAAGGGTGGAATGAATACCCCCAAACTGCCAGCACCTAGCGCAGCACTCCCACCCTCCGAGCCTCCAGGAACCAGCAGCAATTCAAATTAAGACAAGTTTTAATGAGGCTTTCTCAATGCAATATCTTTATCCCATGCAGCATCAGAAAAGTTTAGGGGTATATTGGGTAATACAATAAGCTCCCCCGGTGCAGTTAACGTATTTGCCACCGGCTCTAAAGGCAGAATCTGGGATTCGTCAATCACCCAGGGCTGACTAGATATCGGCGAAACAAAATACAAGGCTGTGTTCTGGAAACTGTTGAATGCTTGCTGTTGTTGAACATATTGATACGGAATAACTGTGGGAGGCGTTTGTATAGGACTAAGTAAATATGGAATATTAGTGGTGGTAGTCATAGGGGTAGAGGTAGGTGGAGTAAAAGCAGAGGTGACAGACAGTGTGCCGTTAACAAAATGCAGCGTATAATCGGAACTCGTTAACCCGGAAGGTATAATGGCATAGTTCCCGATTGGGCTTGGGGTGGTGGCCGGACTGGAAAGATTCAGTGTACCCCCCAAAACAGAGGAATTTTGTCCTAGAACAAACCCATTGTAACTGGCGGTAAACGTCGGGTTCACCTGTCCCTGCACTTTATTCTTGTTAGCCGCCGTAATAGTCAAAGAAACTGGGCTTACGCTCAGTATGCCGCTGGCACCTGTAAACTGATAACCCAAACTGGACGCTATGCCGCTGACATTTGTATTAATCGCATAGTTCCCCACGTGACTGGCAGATGTTGCAGAAGTGCTGTAAATCGCCGACCCGCTCAGCCCAGAATTACTCACCGTATCGCCATCAATAAACCCGGAATAAGTTCCGGTAAATAAGGGTAATGCCCCACCATAACTCTTGCTGGTATCATTGGCCGTCAAGGTTAAAACAGGGGCAATACTGTAGAAGAAATAGTTACCGCTGTTATATGCACTAATATTATTCCCGTATGTAATATCGTAATGTTTGTTGAACCCCGATAGACCACCCAGAGCATCGTTAGCAGGATTTCCGGAATAAACCAGATATCGGCCACTGCCGGTCAAGTCAAAAACGCTTGAGCCATCAGTATTATCAAAAGTACCACCGCTGTTTGCAATCGTGATGGCATTGCCCGAACCACTGGCAGTCAATCTATCATTCAGGGTAATACTATCACCACTGCCTGTTGAAATTAAACTGATTGTGCCCGCCGAAATGTTTCCACCCACCGTAATGGCATTGTCATTGACGAAATTAAAAGAACCCGTCCCGCTACCGGAAGCATTCACTGTGACAGCTCCGGTGTTGGTGACATAAATATTGCCAGAGCCACTCGTATTAGCCGATTCGTCGCTAGCCGCAGTCATAATAGGATGAGATGAGGTTCCGATATTGCCTCCTCCAGTGGAGATTAACGTCACGATGTTGGCGGTCACTACATTTCCATTCACATCTGTAATATCCCCCGCCGAAGACAGATCTATTTCAGTCGGATCGATATTAGCTTCAATATTAATATTACCGCTCGTGGTTTTCACCGAATAAATGCCCCCGGCTGTGTTTGCATTGACGATATTCAAGCTCTGGTTATTCGACAGATAAATATTGCCACTGCCACTCGTATTACCCGTAAAGTTAGTGGCGCTGGCAAGAATATTATTAGACGAGGTTCCAATACTCCCGGTTCCGGAAGTCAAGTTCAGGTTGGTTGCCGCCAAAAGATGTGTGGGATCTGTGATACTTCCAGAGCCTCCAGCTGTGATATTGATGGTTCCGATTGTTCCGCTCCCGGCAACGACATTGCCGCCCAGGGCAATGTTTCCATTAGAGGTTGTGGTGAGATCAAACGTATTGCCGCTACCTGCCGAAGAGGCATCCAATGTGACATCACCCGTGTTGGTGACATAGGCATTGCCTGAGGTGTTGGCCGTTACGGTAGAGGCAGCGGTGAGAATATTACTGCCACTACTGCCGATATCAGCCAAGGCGGAAGAGAGATTGACGGCATGGGCGGTTAAGGTGCCGCTGCTTTCATTAATGGCACCTGTGCCAGTAGTGGTGAGGTCAATCGTGCCGACGGTTCCCGAGGTTGCTGTGATGTTGGTTGCGGCTAGGGTAATGGAGCCATTGCTACTTGTTGCTAACGAAAAGGTATCGTTATTTCCAACGGAGGAAGTCCCTACCGTCACGTTACCCGTGTTGCTAACGTAGACATTGCCAGCGGTGTTGGCGGTGAGGTTTCCGGTGACCGTACTAAAATTACTACTATTGGAACCAATATCTCCCGTTCCCGATGTTAAATTCACCGTCAAAGCCGTTACTGCCCCATTAGATTCAATAAACGTTCCAGAACCGTTGGCCGTTAAATTAATCGTTCCGATAGTGCCTGAGGTCGCAGCCAGAGTTCCACCCAGCGTCATATTGCCGTTAGACGTGGTGGCTAACGTGAAGGTATCCCCACTACCTGCAGAAGAATTCCCAAGGGTGACGCTGCCCGTGTTGGTGATGTAATCATTGCCTGTGGTATTGGCCGTTAATGTCCCGGCATCAGTCAAGAGATGATTACCGGAAGTGCCAACTGTTCCACTGGTGGAAGAGAGATTGACAGTGGTGCCGGTTAAGGTGCCGGTAGATTCGGTAATGGTATTACTGCCTGTGGCGGTCAAATTCAAGGTTGTGGCGCTGGTATTTCCGTCGACAACAATGCCGTCACTGGTAAGATTGAGGGCATCCCCGGAGGAAGCCCCGAAATTGACTGACCCCGTGTTGGTGATATACACATTACCGGTGGTGTTGGCCGTTAGATTAGAGGTTACAGTCATGATGTTAGTGACGCCTGTGCCAATGTTTCCACTCGTAGACGCCAGCGCTATGCTGGATCCGGTGAGGGTTCCAGTTCCATCCGTGATATTACCGGTACTGGTGTTTAAAGCAATCGTGTGGGTGCCGGCATTGATGTTGTAATTCCCCAAAACCATATTGCCGCCGGTAGCCAGAGCGATGTTATACATGCCACTGGTTGAGAGGTTCCCATTCAGGGTCAAGGTATTGCCCGTGTTGGCGGTAGTGCCTATTTGTACCGTGCCTGCGTTAATCTGGCTCAATAATGTGGGACCAACGTTGAATGGTCCAGCGCCGGAATCGGAACCGACCGTGATGGCTTCAGGCGCTGCGCTGGAAGGTGCAAGGGTTAATGTCCCTGTTCCAACATTAATACTGGAATCGCTTAATATGATGGAATCGGCGTATAACCCCACGTTGTAGTTGGAGGCAATTATATTACTATCCAGTACACCCAGCGTTCCGCTTGTCCCACTGGCATCCGTCACAATGTTGTAATTCCCCCCCGACCAGGATATTGGAAACACCGCTAACACCTCCCGAAGCAAAAAGAGTAAGACCCTTATTCGCTTGAAGATTGCTGTTGAGATTAATAATGGCATTTTCGGGTAAACTTGTGGCAGTAAAATTTATATTCCCATTGACGCCACTGAGATTCATTCCGTTATACGTAAGAGTGGCATTACCCGCGATAGACTCGGGTTGAACGTATAAACTATTCGCCGTAATACTGCCCGTATTATTCAGTGTAAGGGTCGTGTCAGAGAAAGAAACGGTATAAAGAAAAACTTCACTACTGGTTTGTAAATTGCCACTGACCGTTATGTTGCCAGCGGAATCGAAAACAATGCCTCCTGATCCGGTTTTGACTGTGGCGCCGGACTGCACTGTAACATCGCCTGGATTCTCAATGCCGAGATTGGTATTATTGGCTGAGAGATCCACATTCCCTACGGTGAAGAGGCCTCCGTCAGTTGTTGAGCCAACGTCAATGGTGCTTGCAGTAATATGATTCAATTCGGTTTGTGTGACGCTAAAGTTACCGGTAACGTCCCCCAAGCCCACTGTTTCACTGATCGTGTTGGGCCAAAGATAGACTGTCCCGCTATTTACATTTCCGGAAAACGCGACATTGTAGGCTTCAATAGTGACAGAAGCAGGGGCGGAAATCGTTTCTCCACTGTTAATCGTGACAATCCCCGTGCCATTGGTGAGCAGTGTTGCATTAGTGGCAGAACCGGTAACCATAAGGTTGGAGCCAATTGTAATGTTGCCGTTATTCGCGGTCGTGGTGAGGCCAAGGTCTCCTCCTGTCGCGATGGCTCCCGAAGTGGTGATGTTATTATTATCATAGATAGTCAGCACCCCGCCCACTGTGGAAGCGCCAAGAACGACGTTGCCCGTATTGGTGATGCAGGCATTCCCCGAAGTGTTAGCCGTGAGATTGCCAGCAGCGGTGAGAATATTACTGCCACTACTGCCGATATCAGCCAAGGCGGAAGAGAGATTGACGGTATTGGCGGTTAAGGTTCCGCTGGTTTCATTAATGCTGCCTGTGCCGGTGGTAGTGAGATCAAGGGTGCCGATGGTTCCCGAGGTTGCGGTGATATTGGCTGCCGCCAGAGTGATGGAACCATTACTACTCGTCGCTAACGATAAGGTGTTATTGTTCCCTACAGAAGATGCACCCAACGTGACATTTCCAGCATTGCTGAGATACGCATTCCCAGCGGTATTCGCTGTCAGATTGGAGGTTGCTGTCAGAATGTTATTAGCAACCGTGCCGATATCACCACTCGTGGATGTCAGCGCTATGCTGGACCCAGTGAGGGTTCCAGTTACATCCGTGATATTTCCGGTGTTGGTGTTTAGAGCAATGGTATTGTTTCCGGCATTAATGTTGTATGCACCGAGTACAATATTGCCGCTATTATTCAACACAACATTGTAGGCCCCGGCAGTGGTGCCACCCGTACCATTGGTGGTTAGGTTACCAACGACGGTTAGCCCGCCAGATATACTGGTGTTGCCAATAACCAATGTCCCAGCAGTGATCTCGCTCAGGTCGGTTGCACCGATGTTAAACGTTCCACTGCCGGAATCATTCCCTACCGTGATGGATTCGGCACTGACAGGCGCCAGAGTGACTGTAGCGTTACCCGCATTGATACTGGTCAGCGTGATGGAATTTCCGCTGAGGCTTACGTTACCGCTGGCGGTTAAAGCTCCTATTGCTAGGGCAGAGGCTGTATCGGTAATTTTCGTTAGCGTTCCGGCCGTTCCACTGAATACGGCGCCATTAAATTGACCGCTTATATTAATATTGCCGGTGACGGAATTAAAAACAATACCTGTCGCATTATTGGTAGTTATGCCAGTCCCGCTAATGCCAGTGGCATTGTTAAATGCAAGGGTTCCACTTCCCCCTGAAGAATCGATCACTACATTGCCATTATTACTGGTACCTGACGTGTCATTATTAAAGGTAACGGTGGTGGTCGCCTTCCATAGATTGGTACTGTTCGTGCCATTACTTCCTCGCACATCGCCATAAGTTGTAATAGCGTGATTGCCACCACCACCGCTGCTAATTGTAAAGGTATCATTGGTTAAATTCCAATTCTGGGCCGAGTTAAAAACAAACCCCCCTGACGAATAGGATGCATTGGTTGAAATGGGATTGTTACCGTCAAAAGTCATGTTATTGTTGCCACCGGTAGCCTGGACAATCGTACTGCCGTTCTGAATCCAAATCGCTTTAAGAGCGCTTCCTCCGGTCAGGGTAATATTGCTGCCGGTAATGGTGGAAGCCGAACCAACGGAATCCAGTTGAATCTGACCGCTGGCTGCAGACAAGCTGAGATTTCCACCTGCCGTCAACGTCGTACCGATTTCAATAATATTGCCGGATGACGTTAAATTAAAATTACCCCCCGAGCTGGAATTCTCCAGATTAATATTACCTGTGGCATTTAAATACGCATCGGTTCCGGCGCTGACTAATAAATTGTCGGCGCTTAGGTTTATATTGCTTCCCGAGGTACCCATGCTTCCCAACGTCGTAGTTAGGCTGATGGTGCCATTATTGGCGGTCAAAGTTCCAATGGTAAGATTACCGGAAGCCTCACTAAGCGTAATATTACCGCCCGCGGTCATATTGATGGCATTGTTGCCTTGGGTAAAGCTGTAGTTAGTTGAAGTAATATTGCCAGCGTTAACCAGATTCAGCGTATATGCCCCAGCATTTGTCCCTGGCGTACCACTGACATTTAGATTCCCAATGACAGTCAAATCCCCACTCAAATTGGTATTGCCAATCGTGACATTCCCGGCCTTAATTTGCGCCAGTTCTTGCGCATTAATATCCAGAATGCTGGAGGAACCCGATGTATTATTTCCCCCCACATTAATGGTTTTTGCTGTCATCGGCGCGATGATGACACTGCCAGTTCCGGCATTCACCGGATCGCTCAAGACCAACTCACCTGCATCCAGCGTGATCGTTCCTCCACTCGAAGCAATTGAGGAATTGTTGTTAATCGTAATCGTTCCGTTTCCAGTTAACCCGGCATCGGCTATAAGGCTAATCGGCGCATTGGAGGTGATGACCTGCATATTGCTCAGCGTAATATTATTGCCGGCCTGCAATTGCATATTACCCGCCGTCGTTTCCATCACCGTCGGGCTGGTGTAACTGGAGGTAATGGAAATATTACCCGAAGCCGTTACATTGCCTCCCAAAGTCAGCGGACTGTTGGCGCCATTCATCACAATAGCAATGCTGCCATTAGAGGCCGTCAGCGAACCGCCCAACGTCAGCGGCGCGTTAATGCTGTCTAGAGTGATACTGCCAAAATCAAGAGATTGGTTAAAGAAGGATTTGCTGAACAAGTTATTGGTGTTACTGGAATCGCCCGCATCAATAGATAACACTTTTGTGGGGTCCTGGGTAATATTTAAATTCCCCGTTAACGCAACCTGGTTTCCGGAATATATTACCACCTCGGTCCCTGTTGTACCGGTACTGTTAATATTGCCCCCCACGGAGATATTGCCGTAAAAACTATATACTCCTAAATTTCCCGCAGCCGTTACGTTCCCCCCTATGGTAATAGCAGTCAGAGGATCAGCAAAGTCTTCGGCTTCTACCACTGCAGCTCCACTTGATATCAGGTTGCCACTGATACTGAGGGTAGAGTAATTTACAATCTCTACCAAAGAACTTGCAATGACATTGCCTGTGATAGTGATGGGACTGTTGAATGAAAAGTCCTCCAGAAAGATGGTTCCACCGGTCACATTCCCCATACTGATGGGAGCGTTGGATGAATCGATAGACAAAATGAATTCTCCTGCTACATTCACATTCCCCGTACTGAGGGGACTGTTGTTTGCGAATTCATTGTACAGGTACAGTGTTCCTCCTGAATTCAGATTCCCCGTGCTGAGAGGACTATTGTTTGGGCCCGAAACCGACAGAGTGATATTTCCGCCGGTAATATCCCCTGTGCTGATGAGGCTGTTATTGCCGGAGACATCCATTACCCCGGTTTCTATGGTGACATTATTGGTTGCAATGACCGTCCCTAGATTGATAGGACTATTGTCCGCCGTTGTGGTGATGCTGACATTGTTACCGCTATTGATATTAATGGCATTGTTG
>Ga0206873_1211_pt1 | contig 16900 bp, 14 predicted proteins | sample Alteio_BWOrgCont_11_FD_152631 | JGI IMG/M metagenome (GOLD analysis project Ga0206873, IMG submission 152631) | Enriched cells from forest soil in Barre Woods Harvard Forest LTER site, Petersham, Massachusetts, United States -... | ecosystem: Environmental > Terrestrial > Soil > Temperate forest >...
GCTTGTCGATCTCGGCATTCGCCAGGTCGGTTGCGTCCTGGACGCTTTTCTGCAGGGCGAGGCGCGCATCGGCGGCCGCCTTTTCACGGGCGGCATCCTCGGCAGCCGTCTCTTTCGCGCGGCGCTCGGCATCCCTGCGGGCGGTTTCCTCGGCCAGCTGTTTCGCCGCGGCGTCGGCGTCCTTCTGCCTCTGGATCTCCTGGGCGCGGTGCTGCTCAATCAGATTGAGCTCACCCATCCTTTGCTCGTAGAAGAAGAGAAAGACGGCGAACAAAATTGCCGGGACGATTACAAACAACCATTTTTTCATGAGAGGGGGGCGATAAGTAAGGCTGCGGGTTGGGCGGTCTTATTTCTTGGCGGCGGCGGCGGCGCGGGCGGCGGCGGCGGCGGCCGCGGCGGCCGCGGCATCGGCGGCGGCGATCTTGTCGAGGACGGCCGTCAGCTTCTTGGTGTTATCCTGCGCCAGTTTGACGTAGCTGTGAAGAAAGGCCACTTCGCTTTCGAGCGATTTCTTGTCCGCCTCGATCTTGGCGGTCTGTTCCTTGACGAGACCGATATCGGTGGTGAGGGTGTTCACGCGGTCGCGCAGCTTCGGCACCTCGGCCTCCGCCTTGTTGCGAACCTGGCGGGCGGCCTCGAGCTCCTCGTTTTGCTGCTTCGTCTTGGCGTCCCTTTCCTCCTTTTCCCGCTTGCGCCTCTCCTGATCCTCGATGGCCGTCTGCACGACCTTCAGGCGCATGCGGTTTTCCTCCATCACCCGGTCCTCGCGGGCCTTTTTGACGGCCGCGGCGACGGCCTCCTGCTTTTTTTCATAGCCAGCTTCGAAATTCCAGTAAATGGCGATGAAACCGGCCAGCGCCAAAAGAGGGACCAGAATGTAAACGTAGGTTTTTTTCTTCATGGGATAGGATAAGCGTGGGAAGAGCGAAGGCGGACGCTGGCGCCTCAGTTGGTGGCGGCGGCGGCCTTTTCGGCGGCCTGCTGCTTCATGGTTTCCTCGATGCCGGAGCGCAGGCGCTGCAGGGTCTTGTCGTTCTTGCCTTCCGGCAACGCGGCGGCCGCGTCGCAGGCCTTCAGGGCTTCGTCGAATTTTTGCAGTTCAAAGGCGGCATAGGCCAGGAACATGTCCACCTGGAAGGGAGAACTCACGTTGCCCTTGGCAACCGCGACCTTGTAGTACTCGTAGGCTTGGGGAATGTTGTCGAGGTTGGAGTAAATCTGGGCGATATAATAGTCGAGCTGGCCGGAGGTGGGAAACAGCGGCTCGGCCTGCTTGTAAACGGCGATCGCCTCATCGTTGTTGTTGAGCTGCTGGTAGCAGTAGGCGAGCACCTGCCAGTTCTTGAGCGTGGACTCGATGGCCCCGCTTTTCAGGCCGGTGCGCAGGAGTTCGGCCGCCTTGCCGAACTGGTTGACGGTGTAATAGATGGTGACGAGGTTGAGGTTGTACCTCGGCTCCTTCATGAAACCGTGAGCCTGGGCGCGTTCGATCGCACTGATGGCGCGGATGTTGTATTGGCGCGACTTCGCCGGATCGCCCTCATAATTTCCCGCGAGATTGAGGTAGGCGGCCATGAGCTGCGGCCAGTAGATCTTGCTGTCGGGCTTCTGTGCGACGAGCAGTTCGAGGTAATCGGCGGACTGCACCATGTCCCCGCGCTGCTGCAGGGAGGCGATCAGGAGCTGATAAAGCTGGTCCTTGGGGTGAATCGCGAGGCGAATCCCCTTCTCGGCCGCCTCTCCCGCCTGGGTCACCAAGGCCTGGTTGATCCGGGCGGGATCGCCCACGCCCATGTTGAACAGCAGCGTGCCGTAGAAAAGCTCGTCGTCCTGGGAGGGGTTGGGCGTCTCGTCCAGCCACTGTTTCATGTAGGAGAGCGACTTGTCGTAGTCCTCCTTCTGCAGGGCCTCCTGCTGAGCCTGGTCCGGACCGGACCCCACCTTGATGGCGGAACCCACCTGGGAATAAATCTCCGCGAGGTAATGGACGATGTCGCGAATCTCCTTGGGTTCGAGATAGCCATAGCCGGAGTTCAGCTTGAGCACCGTCTCCCACGGCCCGATGGCATTGGCCATCTGGTCTTCCTGCATGAAAATCTTGGCCTTGGTGTTCAGCACGATCGCCATGTCGTAGCTGGTCGGAGCCACCGTGGCCTGGATGCTGTTCAGCAGGTTCATCGCCGCGGTCCAATTATGGGCGTCGATCAACGGCTTGAGGTTGCCGAACGCCTCGCTGGTCTTCTCGTCGAGGCTGGGCGGCGCCTTGGGCGCGTTCGCATCCTGAGCCGGCAGCGCGGCGGGGAGGGCGAGGGCGAGGACTCCGGCCAGGATACCGGCGCGCGAGCGGCAAAAGGGTGTTTTTAGGAATTCGGGGAGCACGGGTGAATCAATCCTCGTTATCCAACGTGAATACGATGGGCACTTGCATGTGGGTGTTTACCACCCGGCCGCCCTTCTTGCCGGGCTTGAAGCGCCACTTGCTGACCGCCTGGACGGCCGCGGCCTCGAACTCGCGCTGGCTCGAACTGGCCGCGAAGGCGTTGCGGACGTTGCCGGAGGTGTCGACGATGAAGTCCACCACCGCCTGGCCCGAGATGCCGGCGCGGCGCATTTCAAAGGGATACTGCGGGCGCACCTGCACGATCGGAACCGGGATCTGGTCGAGCTTCGAGATGTCGAAGACCTCCATCCCCTTCGTGTTTACCCCGCCCTCCGGAATGATGATCGTCGCCTTGGTGATCTGGTTGGTCTCGGGCGGGGGCTCCAGCCGCTGCACGAAGGAGGTGTCCGTCACCAGCTGGGGAACGTCCGCCTGCATCGGCGGGGCGAAATCCTTCGGCGCGGGGGCCTGCTCCTCGTCCTTCATGTCCTGCTCGTCCGGCTCGATCTTGGGCATCTCGATCAGCTGCACCGTCTCGGTGTCGTCCTTCGCCTTGTACTGCTGGGGCCCACCCTTGGTGAGCTCGCCGATCTCATAGGCTCCGTAATGGACGAGGAGCGAAACACAAATTCCGATGATTAAATCGCGGCGCATGGGGGAAAATTCCTTTGGGTTGACCCGTTACCGGCCGGTGGGGCGCACGATGGTTTCAACGGAGACCTGCAGGATTCCAGCCCTGCGGATGGCGTCCAGGGCAAGGACGGTGCTGCCGAACCTGGCCTTGTTGTCTCCGGCGACCAGCACGCGCGGATTGGTCACGGTCTTCTTGTAATTTTCCAGCCGCGCCGGGATTTCGTTTACGCCGATAAGTTCCTTGTTCCAGTAGGCCGTCCCGCCATCCGACATCTGAAGGATGACCATGTCGTTGTCCGGGTTCGGGTTGCTGGCGGCGCTGGCCACGGGGAGCTGCACCGGGATGGATACAAGCTTGTTGAGCGAAAGCGTGAACAGGACGAACGTGGCGAGCAGAAAGAAGATGACATCGATCAGCGGGATGATCTCGATGCGGGCTTTCTTTTTGCCTTCTTCGACTTTAGGGGCTGGGCTGCCTGCCATGGGTGGGAAAGGGGGTGGAGATTGGAGGTGAAAAGGCGCCAGGAGCGCCTCAGGTGGAGCCCGGCGGCTTGGCGTGGGTGTCGATTAGGACCTTTTGGATCTCCGCCTTGCGCGCCTCGTCGAAGACATAGACGACCGTGCTGAACATGGCGTTGGAGTCCCCGTTGATCAGGATGTGCGCGTCAGGTTCGGGGTGATTCAGATGAAAGATCTTCAGGCGGTTCAAGAACTCGTCCAGCGTGATCGGATCCTTGTCCCAGGCGATCGCCCCGTCGGCCATGACCGTGACCGTGGCGGTGCCCGCCGGGTCGCGCGCCTCGCCCGTCGTCGACTGCGGCAGATCGACGCGCGGGCCGGCCGACTTGTTGAGGGAGAGCGTAAAGAGCACGAACGTCGCCAGCAGGAAAAAGATGACGTCGATCAGGGGGATGATCTCGATACGAGCCCTCTTTTTGCCACTGGGGTCTTTGGTAGCGCCTCCTCCGGCCATAGGTTGGGGTGGGTTAGAAGTTTGGTTGCGTTGCGCGGCGGGCGATTACGGGAAGGCCCGTAATCAGCGGCTGTGGGTCTCGGACTTCGCGATGAGGATCTCGAGCGCGTGGGAGGCGTCGGCAATCTCCTGCTTGGCCTGCTCGGCGCGGGCATTCAGGTAATTGAAGGGCAGGAGACAGGTGACGGCGATGAAGAGACCGCAGCAGGTGGCGATGAGCGCCTCGGCCACGCCGCCGGTGATCGTGCCGGCGCTGGCGCCGATGTCGCCCGAACCCAGGGCGCCGAACGTCCGCATCATTCCGGTCACCGTTCCGAGGAGACCGAGGAGGGGGGCGGCGGTGATGGCGGTGTCGAGCATGGACATGCCCTGCTGATAGCGCCCCATTTCCTGGCCGGAGGCGCGGATGAACGCATTGGAGAGGGAGTAATCGCGGTTGTTGAGCGTGTAGACGAGAATGCGGGCGACCGCATCCTTGCTCTTGCGCCCGATGGCGAGCGCGCCCTCGATGTCGCGCTTTTCCACGCACTCGAGCATCTTCTCGACGACCTCGGGCTCGCGATGGCTGTTTTCGCGGATGACGAAGAGCAGGCGCTCGACCACCACGGTCAGGGCGACGAAGGAGAGCAGCAGGATCGGCCACATGACCGGACCGCCGTTCTTGAAGAGTTCCATGGGCGTCTGGTCGCCGAGAAGGAACGCGAGGGGGAGTTGCATCGTAATCATAGGAGGACGTTTAGGAGGTTGGAGTTTTTCTTCGAAGGATTAGAGTTTAAAATGAATGCGAAAGCGGAGGGTAGACGCAAAAATGCGATGCGCGCTCAATTAAAATTCTCCGGCGGAGCGAATCGCGATCTGGAGAGGGAAAAAGGGGCAGGTGACTGAGGGCAGCAGAGGCAGCAAGGGGATGTGTGAAGGGATGAACTTGGGATCAACTCAACGACTGTCAACCTACATTTTCGGCAAATTTGCAAAGACGTTTTTGCGAGGGAGATGAATCGCATTTGGAATTTTTTTAAAGGCTGTTGGCACGCCGAACGGAAGCATCTGTCATGCCAAAGAGAGCCCCCCATGCGGCGTATTTCGGGGAATATTGGCGCCGTTGATCGAGAGGCAACGGGGGTTGACGGTTTCGTCTGGAGCAACGGATCGGGGTAGCGGTACCGAGCGCAAAGCGCGACAGCCCGCCACGCGCAAGCGTTTCGTCAGGGGGTTGGGCCCTCCTTCGCCCGCTGAACGCGGGCTTCGGCGGGCCAAATTTTCATCGGCGCCTGGCGCGATGAAAATTTGGCTGCCCGACTAGGAGTCGAACCTAGACAGAACGAGTCAGAGTCGTTCGTGCTACCATTACACCATCGGGCAGTGGGAAAATTCCAAATTAGCCGGTGACGGGAGTCGAACCTGCAACCACCTGTTTACAAAACAGGTGCTCTGCCATTGAGCTACACCGGCGTGGAATTGGAAAGAACGCTTAAAATTTTGGCTCCCCGGGGACTCGAACCCCGAACCTACTGATTAAGAGTCAGCTGCTCTACCATTGAGCTAGGAAGCCTTGTAAAGGTCTAAAATTCGCCATCGCGTTACCCGATGTCAAGAGGCTAACCATGAGATGACCACCGACAATCCCATCCCAAATGAAGTCTTCCGCCTCCTCTCACTTGTTTTTTATCGGGACCTACACAAAAACCTCCAGTCGCGGGATCTACGCGGCTCGCCTCGATGACGCCACCGGCGCCCTTTCCACGCCGGAGCTGGCAGCCACGACCGACAGCCCCACGTTTCTGGCCTTCTCCCCCGGAAGAAAAGTCCTCTATGCCGTCCGCAATTCGCCGGAAACGGTCGCGGCCTTCGCGGTGGAGGCGGACACCGGACGGCTGGCGCCGCCCTCCCCCGCCCCGGCGCCGCAGGCCGTCTCCCCTTGCCACATCGCGGTCGATCGCACCGGCCGCGCCCTGATCACGACCAATTACCATACCGGCATGGTCGCCACCCTCCCCCTGGATGCCGCCGGCACACCCGGGGCGCCCCGCGTCTTTTTCCATCGCGGACACGGGGCGGATGCCAAGTCCCAAGCCACGCCGCACCCGCATTCCGCGACGATCTCGCCCGACAACCGCTTTGTCATCGTCTGCGACCTCGGCTTGGACAGGATCTTCACCTACAATCTTGATCTCCCGCACGCCGCGCTCGCGCCCGCGGAAGGAGCGCCGTTCGCCGCCGCCGCGCCCGGCAGCGGACCCCGGCATTTCACCTTCGGCGCCAACGGACGCCAAGCCTACTCGATCCAGGAACTCGGCAACACGATCGTCGTCTACGACTACGATGCAGCCCGCGGCGCGCTGGAGCCGCGGCAGACCCTCTCGACCCTGCCCCCCGGTTTTTCGGGCAAGTCGGCCGCAGCGGAGGTCAGCCTGCATCCCAACGGAAAATTCCTCTATGGCTCAAACCGCGGCCACGACAGCCTCGCCAGCTTCGCGATCGACCCCGCCACCGGACTCCTCGCGCCCCTCGCGATCGTGCCCTGCGGCGGCCGGAACCCGCGCCACTTCGCCTTCTCCCCCGGCGGAAAATGGCTCGTCTGCGCCCACCAGGACACCGACACCCTCTGCACCTTCGCCGTCGACCCCGCCACCGGCCGGCTCACCCGAGCCGGAAACACGGTCTCGGTAGGAATGCCAGTCTGCGTGCTCTTCTATTAGAGGGTAGGGCTGGGCGGTCTCCCCGGCCGTTCTCTCGGCAGAGCGTGAGGCGGGCGAAGGCGGGGGAAAATCCGGATCGGCCTTCGCCCGAACAGAGTCCAAGGTTCGCCGTGGTTCCGCAACTGCTTGAAAGTCGGCGCCAAATTGCTGAAGGTGCTATGAGGATGAGACTTCAGAGCCTTTGGCGATGGGACGGCGAGATCGCCCGCACGCCCTTCCTGGTTTGGGCCGCGCTTTTGTTTGCGGTCAAATACAACCTCGACCGGCTTTTATTATACGTCTTATTCGGCCGCCATTGGTCGGTGCTTTCGTATTTTGAGCAACCGCTGCCGGGAATTGCGGAGCTTTCCCCGGCGCATGGCGCGAAAGAGTTCGCGACGCTTCTGGCGGCTTCGATCCCTTTCCTGTGGGTCGGCGTCCTGCTCTGCATCAAACGACTTCGCTCCGCACAGCTTCCGCCCTGGCTGGCTGTTCTCTTTGCCGTTCCGATTCTGAAGTGGTTTATGTTCGCGGCTTTGGCGGCTGTGCCGGAACGCGGAAAACCGGCTGCCGCCCCCGCCGATCCCTCAAGCTGGCTGCCGAAATCGAGATTGGGCAGCGCGGCAATGGCCATCGGCGTCACGGTATCGCTGGGGCTCGGAGCGTGCCTGCTCAGCACCGAGATTCTCCATCGTTACGGCTGGACCCTTTTTGTCGGCATGCCTTTTTGCATCGGCTTTTCCTCGGCCCTGATTTACGGCGCCAGGGTTCCACGACGTTTGCGGGAAAGTCTGGCGGTTTCGTTTCTGGCGGTGGGATTGACTGCGGCAATGCTTCTGGTCCTGGCATTCGAAGGTGTCATTTGTCTCATTATGGCTGCCCCCATTGGACTTGCCCTCGGGGCGGTCGGGGCAATCGCAGGCCACGCCGTTCAAGCCGTCCGTCAGCGCAACACGCCGGCCCAGGTCTTTTGCCTGCCGATCCTGGCCATGCCATTGATGTTCGGAGCGGAAGCCATGCGCCAGGAGCCGCCTCCGGTGTTCGAGGTCAAAACCGCCGTCGAAGTAAATGCTCCCGTCGACGTGGTTTGGCGGCATGTAGTCGAATTCTCCGATTTGCCCCCGCCCCATGAGCTCATTTTTAGACTGGGGATCGCCTATCCCACTCGCGCCGAGATTCAGGGGCGGGGGGTCGGCGCCGTCAGGCACTGCATGTTTTCCACCGGGCCTTTTGTCGAACCGATTGAAGTCTGGGACGAACCGCGGCTTTTGAAGTTCTCGGTCACCAGCAATCCGGCGCCCATGCAAGAATGGACGCCGTACCACGACGTCCATCCACCGCATTTGCATGGTTTTTTGGTCTCCGAAGGGGGGCAGTTTCTTTTGACGCCGTTACCGGGCGGCCGAACCCGGCTGGAAGGAACAACCTGGTACCGGCACACTATGTGGCCAGCCGGCTACTGGCGGTTATGGTCGGATCAGATTATCCACGCCATCCATGAGCGGGTGCTAAATCACGTGCGCGATCTTTCCGAAGCGGACCAAATTCACACATGAAGGCGCCTCCGTGGACCTTGCACTCGATTCAAACTTTGACCACGAAGGGCGAGAAGATACTTGCCTGCGATTCGGGAAATGTCGCCTGGATCAGCACACCGTCGTCGCGGTGCTCCTGCGTGCGGATGTGGCCTTGGGCGTGGAGGCGGGCGATGATGTCGTAGCGGTCGTGCGGGACCAGCAGCTCGATCGCGTTGCGGTCGCCGGTGACCAATTCCCGGCAGCGCTCCAGCAGCGAATCGAAGCCGGCGCGGGTCAAGGCGCTCACGAAGAGCGCGTCCGGGACCAAGTGGCGCGCGGCGCGGATCTGGCCGGGGGTCGCCGCGTCGATCTTATTGAAGACGGTGATCGCCGGCTGGTCCGCGGCGCCGAGCTCGGCCAGGACGCCGAGCGTCGTCGCCCGGTGCTTCTCCACGTCCGGATTCGTCACGTCGAGCACATGGATCAGGAAATCGGCCATCACCACCTCCTCGAGCGTGGCCTTGAACGCCTCCACCAGGCCGTGCGGCAGACGGCGGATGAAACCCACGGTGTCGGTCACCAAAAGCTTCTGGTTGCCGGGCAGCGTCATCTGACGGGTGGTGGGGTCGAGGGTGGCGAATAGCTTGTCCTCGACCAGGAGATGGGCGCCGGTCAGGGCGTTGAGCAGCGACGACTTGCCCGCGTTGGTGTAGCCCACGATGGCGGCCGTGGCCACCGGCACCCGCAGGCGGCGACGGCGCTGCACGTCGCGCTGCCGCACGACCGCGGCCAGCTCCTCCTTGAGATGGGCGATCCGCGCGCGCACCAGGCGACGATCCTGCTCCAGCTGCGTCTCGCCCTCGCCGCCGAGCGAACCCTTGCCGCGCTGCCGGGAAAGGTGCGACCAGGCGCGGGTCAGGCGCGGCAGCGAATATTCCAGCCGGGCCAGGGCCACCTGCAGGCGCGCCTCGCTGGTGTTTGCCCGGTCGGCGAAAACCTCGAGAATGACCTCCTCCCGGTCGATCACAGCGAGGCCGGAGATCTCCTCCCAGTTGCGCTGCTGCGCGGGCGACAGGGCCGCGTCGAGCACGATCACGTCGGCCCCGTCGGCCTTGGCGAGCGCCGCCAGCTCCGCGGCCTTGCCGCTGCCGAGCAGCAACCGGGATGATGGACGGCGCATCTTGACCAGCGTGGCGCGGGTCACGGTGAGGCGCAGGTTCTCGACCAGCTCGGTCAGTTCGGCCAGCAGTTCGTCCCCCTCCCCTTCCGCCATCTCCAGCGCCTGGACGCCAATGAGAAAGGCCCGCTGCGGCCCGGATTCCGGTTTTACGCCTTCGCTTTTGCTTTTTTCAGTCTCCATCAGCAGGTTAACATGCCGCTTTACCCCGATGCCGCAATGGTGCAGATCAAAACCCGCATGGAACCGACGATAAAAGCGCGGCGGTTGAGACTTTTCGGGAGCATTTGCGTGCTGGTCGCGGCCGCCGGCCTGCTGTTTTATGGGCTGGGCCGGTACGCCCTGTGGGACGATGAAGCCTCGCAGGCGCTTTTGGCCGAACAGGTGTGGCGGACAGGGGATACCTCGGCCGTGATCGGCCTCAACATCATAGCCTACGACCATGGGGCCGAGCTCGAGAATCTGCACGATCGGGCGAACCCTCCCCTTCTCTCCTACCTTATGGCTCCCTTTGTCGGGGCGGACACCGCCAGCTCTCTCCGGCCCCGCCTGCCCATGGCGATCTGCGGCCTCATTTTCTTTGCGCTGATGCTGCGCTGGCTTTGGCGGGCCCGGCTCGACGGGCCGACCTGGATCCTATTCTGCATCGCCCTGCTCTGCAATGTGTCGCTCTTCCTGTTTTTCCGCCAGGCGCGATACTATGGCATCAGCCTGGTGTGCTCCCTGGCGGTCGCCTACCTCTACTTTAACTGGAGGGGCTCGCGGGGGACCCTGCTGGGCATGTCGCTGCTCATGACCTGCCTGCTGGCGTCCCATTACATGACCTACGCCGCCGTGTGCATCGTGCTGACGGTGGACTATTCCTTCTGGAAAAGAAAGGAGCGGCCCCTGACCATGCCCGACTGGAGCATCCTGCTCGCTCCCCAGATCGCGATCGGCTGCTTCGTGGTCGCGATCTGGAATCCGTTCGCGACCGGGGTGGGCCGGGATTTGTTCTCCGACAGCGTCCGACAGCGCCTCGCGCTGTTCTGGTGGAATCTGCGCGACATGAACCGCTGCGAGTTCGGGGTGGGACTCCTGCTCCTGGCCGCCCCCCTGCTTTGGCGCAGGATCAAAAACCCGTTTCTCCTCCGCGGCCCGGTCGCGATTCTCGTCTACTGCGCGACCATGACGCTGGTTTCGCCCAAGGTCATCGGGATTTCGCTGCACGTCGCCGACGTCCGTTACCTCGTGCCCCTGATCCCCCTGTGCATCGCCGTCAGCGTCCTGACGCTGCGCACGCTGATCGGCGGAAGAACCTGGCTGGCGGTGCCCCTGGGGCTGATCGCCTTCGGCACGAATCTCCTCAACTTCGGACCGGCGCTGCCCGAGGGCTTCCGGTCGACCATCCTTTCCTATCTCGGCGAACTCAGGACCCCCGTGCCCGGGCCCTATCTGATCACCGCCCGCTGGATCAACCAGAACGTCCAGCCGGGCGCCTCCATCTGGGTCAATCCGCAATATGCCGCCTACCCCCTGATTTACTACGCGCCGAAGGCGATTTATGCCTGGCAGCTCGAGTTCCCCCCCAAGCCGCAGTTTCGGGGCCTGGAGAACATCCATTTCTTCGGCATCGAACCGCCGGACTATCTGATCGCCTTCGGGCCGGACATCGCGGGGACCCTCAACGTCATCCGCAGCGGACGGAAACTGGGTTTCCTCTATCAGCCCGAGGCCACCCTCGACCGGTATTGGAACACCATGCACCGGCCCGAGCTGATGAGCCACAATTTCACCCCGGTCGAACATTTCGACCACAGCACCGAGGCGATCTACATCTTCAAGCGGGTGCAGCCGAAGGTGGAATGATTCTGCGGCGGCATCGCAGGCGGCAGGGGCCGGCAACGCGAAGACTTGACCGCCTTTCAAACCGGCCCACCCTGTTTTTTCATTGCCTGATGGTGTAATGGTAGCACAGGTGACTTTGACTCACCTAGTCCTGGTTCGAACCCAGGTCGGGCAGCCAAATTTCTCGCCGTGCAATGCGTCAGCGAGAAATTTGCCACGTCGTAGCCCCGCGTTCAGCGGGACGAAGACGGGCCCAACCTCCGTCCAGCCCAAGATCAAATACCCGTGTGGTTTCTCAACGGCAACAGCCGTTTCCTTCTCCTCAATGCTGCCAATAGGCCGATGGGAGGAGGGGCAGGCACCCGCAGCGGCCGTTGGAGCCTCATGCCCGCCGGTCCGCCGAGCACTGACTTGTTCAGAGCGCAGGCGGACGGTTTGGCGGGCAGATTGGGGATTGGCTCCTCCGGCCGCAGCGGGTGCCTGCCCCTCCTCCCATCGGCCTATTGGCTCTCTTTTAATTGACGTCGAATTTGCCTCGGCGTTTCCTATCCGCCATGCATGCACCCTTGGCCGTCGATCCCCAGGTTAAATACCGGCGCATTATCCTCAAGCTCTCGGGCGAAGTGCTTCGCGGCGGAAAGTCGGGCGATCCCATCGACGCGCCCACCCTGGAGCGCACCTGCGCCCAGATCAAGGAGATCCACAGCCTCGGCGTCCAGATCTGCGTCGTCATCGGCGGCGGCAACATCTTCCGCGGCCTCAACGGCGAAAAACGCGGGGTGGACCGCACCACGGGCGATTACATGGGAATGCTCGCGACGGTCATCAACGGACTCGCCCTGATGGACTGCCTGGAAAAGATGGACGTGACGACCCGGGTGCAGAGCGCCATCCCGATGAACCAGATCGCCGAGCCGTTCATCCTGCGCCGGGCCATCCGCCACATCGAGAAGGGCCGCGTCGTCATCTTCGTGGCCGGCACCGGAAATCCCTATTTTTCGACCGACACCACCGCGGCGCTCCGCGCCTCCGAGATGCACGCCGACATCATCCTCAAGGCCACCAAGGTCGACGGCATCTACGACAAGGATCCGAAGAAAAATCCCGACGCCGTCAAATACGACGAACTCAGCTTCGTCGACGCCCTCAAGCAGCGGCTCAACGTGATGGACTCCACCGCGTTTTCGCTCTGCCTCGACAACAATGTGCCGATCCTCGTGTTCGATCTCGACGAGGCGCATGCGATCCGCAACGCCGTCACCGGCAAGAAGATCGGAACCCTCGTCCACTAAACCCGCCCTTCCCATGTCCTCCCCCCTTCTGACCGACGCCCAGGCAAAGATGAAGAAGGCCGTCGATTACACGCTCCATGAATTCAGCGCCATCCACACCGGCAAGGCCACGCCGTCCATGATCGAAGGCGTCATGGTCGATGCCTACGGGACGCAGATGCGCCTGCGGGACTGTGCCGCCATCACCACCCCGGACGCGCGCATGATCCAGGTCCAGCCCTGGGACGCCAGCCTCACCAAGGCCATCGAGAAGGCGATCCAGACGGCCAACCTGGGCTTCAATCCCATGGTGGACGGCAAGATCGTGCGCATCCCCCTGCCGGACATGAGCCGCGAACGCCGGCTGGAATTCGTGAAAACGGCCCACCGCCTCGCCGAGGAGGGGCGCGTGCATATCCGCAACGTCCGGCGCGACGCCCTCGAGGGGGCCAAGAAGGCCAAGCTGCCGGAGGACGAGGCCAAGCGGGTCGAGAAGGACATCCAGGCCGCCACCGACAAGTCCATCAAGGAAATCAACGATCACCTCGCGAGCAAGGAGAAGGACCTGCTCGCGGTGTGAGTCCCAAGCGCATAGTCGTCAAGCTGGGCACCGGCACGCTCGGCGGCATCGCCGCGATTTGCGCCCAGATCGCCGTCCTCCGCACCGCGGGGGTCGAAGTCTTCGTCGTGTCGTCCGGCGCGGTCGGCCTCGGGATGGAAGCCCTGGGCCTGGCGAAGCGCCCGAAGGATCTCCCGCTCCAGCAGGCCTGCGCCGCCGTGGGGCAGAGCCGGCTGATGCAGGCCTGGCAGGCCGGATTCGCGCCCCAGCGCCTTGTCCCCGCCCAAGTGCTGCTCACGCACGAGGACCTGCGCACCCGCGACCGCTACCTCGGGGTGCAGAACACCCTGCGGGAGATCGTGGCCTACGGCGCCGTGCCGGTCATCAATGAAAACGACACCGTCAGCGCCGCGGAGATCAAATTCGGCGACAATGACACGCTTTCCGCCATGGTCGCCGGCCTCGTCGGGGCCGAGTGCCTCGTCATCCTTTCCACCGCGCCCGGTCTCATCGACCGGGAGGGAACCGGCCGGATCGTGCGCCTCGTCGAAAAAATCACCCCGGAAATCGAGGCCATGGCCGGCGCCACGACCAGCGAGACCGCGGTCGGGGGCATGATCAGCAAGATTTCGGCGGCCCGGCTCGCCACCCGGAACGGCTGCGGGGTCTTCATCGCCGCCGGTGCCGAGCCCGACATCCTGCCCCGCCTGCTGGCGGGGGACGGCCCCGGCACCTTCTTCGTGCCGAACGGCCCCGCGCCGGGGAAAGCATGAATTTCGTCCTTGAAGGCGGCCGCGCGCCCGACGGCGTGCCGGCCATCGATTTCCGCGCCCAGCTCAACGACGAGCAGTACGCCGCGGTCACCGCCCCGCCGGGTCCGCTGCTGGTGCTCGCCGGGGCCGGCTCGGGCAAGACGCGCACGCTCACCTACCGCGTGGCGTGGCTGCTCTCGCAGGGCGTGCGACCGGGCGAGATCCTCCTGCTGACGTTCACCAACAAGGCGGCGAAGGAGATGCTGCACCGGGTCCAGGATCTCACCGGCATCGAGCCGGGGCGATTCTGGGGCGGCACGTTTCACAGCATGGGGCACCGCGCGCTGCGCACCCACGGCGAGGCGCTGGGGCTGCCGCGCAGCTTCACCATCCTCGACGCCGAGGAGGCCGACGCGCTGCTGCGCGACGCCGTCGAGGAGGGCGACAAGGGCTTTTTCAAGGACAAGAGCCATCCCCGGCCCGGCGTCCTGCACGAGATGATCTCCCTTTCGCGCAACACCCGGGCCACGCTGGCCGAGACCATCGCCCGCAGCTTCCCCCAGCACGAGGAGCTGACCGAGCGGCTGGCGCCCTTCGCGCGAAAATACGCCGAAAAAAAGCGCGCCTCCTGCGTGCTCGACTACGACGACCTGCTCGAATTCTGGCTCGATCTCCTGCGCCAGTCGCCCGACGCCGCCGCCTACTTCTCGCACCGCTTCCGGCACGTGCTGGTGGACGAGTACCAGGACACCAACCGGCTGCAGGCGGAGATCGTGGACCTGATCGGGGCGCACCACCGCGTGATGGCGGTGGGCGACGACGCCCAGTGCATCTATTCCTGGCGGGGGGCCAGCGTCGAAAACATCCTCACCTTTCCCGACCGTCATCCCGGCACGCAGATCCACCGCATCGAGACCAACTACCGCTCAACGCCGCAGATCCTCGCCCTCGCCAACGCCTCGCTGCAGGCCCAGCCCAAGGGGCGGCATTTCGACAAGGAGCTGAGGCCCGCGCGCCCGGACGGCGAACGGCCCTTCTTCGTCCAGGCGATGGACGGCCGCGAACAGGCCCAGTTCATCGTCCAGCGCCTGCGCGGGCTGCTCGACGAGGGCCGGTCCCTCAGCGACATCGCGGTCCTCTATCGCGCGCACTACCAGGCGCTGGACATCCAGCTCGAATTGTCCCGGCTCCAGATCCCCTACCACATCACGAGCGGCGTGCGCTTTTTCGAACAGGCCCACGTCCGCGACCTGGTGGCGCTGCTGCGTTTCGCCTACAATCCCGGCGACACCATGGCCTGGCAGCGCATCGCCGTGCTCCTCCCCAAGGTCGGCGACAAGGGCGCGCAGAAGATCCACGCCGCCGCCCAGGGCCATGCCCGGATCGCGCAGAAAAATTTCCTCGACGTGCTCGAGACGGACGACGTGCTCTCCAAGGTCGCGAAGGACGCCCGGGAGGAATGGCCCCGGTTCGCCGGCACGCTCCGGGAGGTGTCCGAGGCGATGCGCACGATGAAGCCGTCCTCGGCCGTGGATCTCGCGATCGAGGGCTGGTACGGCGACTACCTCAAGGGCGCCTACGCCAACTACAGTTCGCGCCTCGACGATCTCAAGTCGCTGGTCGGTTTCGCGGGCCGCTTCGAGGACATGCAGGACATGCTCGCGCAGATCATGCTGCTCAACAGCGAAACCAGCGACCGCTCGGTCGATCCCGACGCCGACGCCCTGCGGCTGACGACTGTGCACCAGGCCAAGGGCCTGGAATACGGCGTGGTGTTCATCATCGGCCTCGGCGAGGGACTGTTTCCCCTCCGGCGCGCGATCGAGGCCGGCGACGTCGAGGAGGAGCGCCGCCTGTTTTACGTGGCCGTGACCCGGGCGCGCGACGAACTCTACCTCTGCTTTCCCAAGGTGAACACCAAGGGCGGCCCCGCCATGCTGCTGGAGCCCAGCCGGTTTCTGCAGGAGCTGCCGCCCGAGCTGTATCAGCAGCTCAGGCTGAAGCGGAATTACAATTGGTGATGATAATAATGGAGGGGCGACCTCCGTGTCGCCTTGCCTTGGTTCGATCCAGGCGACACGGAGGTCGCCCCTCCATTTTCGGATTCAATTCGCCGGAGCCGGAGCAGGCGCCGCCGGGGCCGCCGCCGAAGCCGGGGGCGTCGCCGCACCCGAGCCGGCACCGGCACCCGCACCGCCACGACCACCGCGGCCGCCGCGCCCTCGACCACCGCCGCCGCCGCCTCTCGGGGTTTCCGCGGGCTTGGGGAAGTTCTTGTTCGCGTAATCCTGGCACTCCTTCATGACCCGCAGGGTGTTCAGACCCCATATCTTCGCGATCTCCCCCTCGGTATAGCCGTGGCGGAGAAGTTCGACGGTGATGTTCGGGAAATCGGACACCTCGTTGGAACCCTCGATGCCGCCGCCGCCGTCAAAGTCGGAAGCGATCCCGACATGGTCGATGCCCGCCACATCCACGCAGTGGAAGATCTGGGCCATGTAGACCGAAAGGGGCGCCTTGGGCTGGGGAAAGTCCCGGTTGACCGTGCGCTGAATCTGCGCGACCGCGGCGACCTGCGCCGCATCCGAGCTGTCGGGGTTGACGTGCGCCTGGGCGAAGGCCTTGGCCAGCGCGGCGTTGCGCTCCGGATTGGGCGCAGACGCCATGATGTAGCTCGAGACCATGTTCACTTGGATCGTGCCGCCCTTGGCCGCAAGTTGCTTGAGCAGGTCGTCGGACAAGTTGCGCGGATGGTTGTACATCGCGCGGGAATCCGAGTGGGACAGGATGAAAGGCGTCTTCGAGTACTTGATCAGGTCGCGCACCACGTCGTCCGAGGAGTGCGAGCCGTCTAGGACGATGCCGAGCTCGTTGCATTTCTCGATGTACTGAATGCCCAGCGGGCTGACGCCGTGCCACTCGGGGCCGTTAACATCGCTGGCCGAATCGCCCAGGTCGTTGTTGGCGAAATGGGCGATGCCCGCGAGGCGGGCGCCCATGTCATAGTAGGTCTTGAGCAGCGTGAGGTCCTTGCCGACCGAATAGCCGTTCTCGATGCTGATGTAGATGGCGCGCTTGCCGGTGGCCATGATGCGCGGGCCGTCCTCGGCCGTGAGCGCCAGCTCGCACT
>Ga0206873_1093_pt1 | contig 16825 bp, 8 predicted proteins | sample Alteio_BWOrgCont_11_FD_152631 | JGI IMG/M metagenome (GOLD analysis project Ga0206873, IMG submission 152631) | Enriched cells from forest soil in Barre Woods Harvard Forest LTER site, Petersham, Massachusetts, United States -... | ecosystem: Environmental > Terrestrial > Soil > Temperate forest > O...
CGTGTGCCTCTCTTCACCAGCTTGTTGTTGGTCAGTTGCATATCCACCATGCGGTTGCCTTTCACCCTGCCCAGTTGTATCATCACAGCGGTAGAGATCATATTCAGAACCAGCTTCTGCGCTGTCCCCGCTTTCATGCGCGTACTCCCGGTAACAAATTCAGGACCGGTTATTATTTCAACAGGACAATCAGACAGGGTAGATAAAAGCGCATTTTTTGTGCAGCAAACAGAGCCCGTCAGTACGCCGTGTTTGCGGCACTGTTCAAGCGCTCCCGCTACGTAAGGTGTAGCGCCCGATGCAGCTATTCCCACCACAACATCCTTCGCGCTTATCTTATATTTTTTCAAATCTTTCCATCCCTGTTGTGTATCATCCTCTGCAAACTCCACCGCTTTGCGGATAGCCGAATCGCCTCCTGCAATAAGCCCTATCACCAAGCCCTGCGGCACTCCGAAGGTAGGCGGACATTCCGAGGCATCTACAATACCCAGCCGTCCGCTGGTGCCTGCGCCCATATAAAACAGGCGTCCTCCATTTTTAATTTTAGAAACAATTTTTACTACCAATCGTTCGATGCTTGGAATCGCCTTCTCCACCGCAAGAGGAACTGTTTTGTCTTCTTTATTAATATTGACAAGCAATTCACGCACCTTCATTTTTTCAAGGTTATCGTAATGCGAAGAAGCTTCGGTAAGCGGTAAAGGCACTTTTTTCATCAATTGTAAATTGTTAATTAACGCAATTTGGGACCTATCCCCACGCGAATACTATTTGGCATTTTTGCATTTTTTAACCTTAGTAGAAAAATGACATATTCCACCTAATAGATGCCTTATTACCTTATTTTGTCACTTCTTTGATAATAAGGTTATCCCGATAGCTATCGGGATTGCTGTTATTTCCTTTCTACTAAGGTTTAGAAAAATACAAAGATAACAACTTACACTAATTGCCTGCATTCACAATTTACCATTTACAATTATAAAGGTGGAGGCATAATTTTTTCAGCCACAATAAAGGCTGCGGGATAATCTTTTTTAACCGTATTGAGGAAGCGCACCGCATCCAGCTTCGTGCGGAAATCGCCCACGCTCATTTTAAAATAAGGCTGCTGATAGCTGATGTAGCAAGGCATTGCGGGATATTGCGTGGCAAAATCGGATTTTACTTTGTTGATGGCATTTCTATCCTGTCCGAAATCTACCTGCACGCGGAAGCCGGGCGACATGCCATGTGAGTAGCGCTGGTAATCGTACACTCTTTGCACCGCACATTTCACCGGCGCAGATTCATACACCCGTATGCCTGTATCCGGTGCGGGCGGAGCTAACGCATACTCCACAACAGGAGCGGGTTTTGCAGTATCTTTAACTATGGGCGTTTGTATCTGTATTTGGGCTATTCCGCCCAAGGGAATTATCCCGAAAACCGCTATCAGCTTGTATTTCCCCGTTTTCATGAAGATGATTTGGAATTCATGCTCGCGCCTATTATCCACATCATTATCCATATCAAAAGAAACGGAGCCGACATATCAATAAACACTACTTTGAATATGGCAAGCAGCGCGCAAAGCACCGCAGTGGCTGCAAAGCCTTTCACGGCTATGCTTTGTGTCCTGTTTCTTATCAGTCGGAATGGCATGAGAGTAGATTTATGTTACAAAGATAACATATAATAAGAAAATGTTAATTGCTATTCGCCTATCTGTAAAGAGTCTTGAATACAATTGTCTTCTCAGCCTGCCCGGCTATATCATTTAGCCCCAAACCCCTGAAGGGGCTTTGAGTAGCGGTACTTGGGATTTGGGGCTGAACATAAAATCAGGGGAACGGAAAGCAGCAAGTACCTTTATAAACAAAAGCGGCCTGATAATTTATTGAAAACCTCCTTTGACAATGCCACATATATAGGTTAGCTTTGCATGAATATAAAAAACCTCTCATGAAAAAAATTACGCTATTTATCATAGCCATTAGCTATCAGCTATTAGCTTTCAGCTATCAGGCAAAGGCGCAACTAACCGACCTTTTGGACTTTGGCGATACAACAGGTGTACTTCCGGCCGGCACTCCCGTAATTTCGGGTAATGTATTATATGCAACAACACAATCGGGAGGCGAAAATGGTTTTGGTACTATTTTCTCTGTCCATATAAATGGAAGCGGGTATAAAGTCATCTGGAATTTTGATGGTGTGAACGGTAAATATCCTCCCAGCTCCTTGCTCCTGTCGGGAAATAAACTGTATGGGGTAGGGCATAAAGGAGGTGTACAGGACAATGATGGTAATGTTTTCTCCATAGATACCGATGGCAGCGGAATAAAAGATCTCTGGGATTTTGATGATACCGGTTCCACGGGCAATGCGAATGGCGTAAATCCACAATGCACCCTGCTCCGTATAGGTAATAGATTATATGGGATGACGCAGGAGGGTGGAGCAAACGGTGTGGGTGTTATTTTCTCCATCAATGCTAATGGAGGCGGATATAAAGACCTCTGGGATTTTGATGACACGGGCTCTAACGGCACTTATCCCTATGCTTCCTTAACGCTTGCCGGGAAAAAATTTTATGGGACTACTTATGGTGGAGGAGTATACGGCGACGGTAACGTTTTTTCCATAGATACCGGTGGCGGTGGTTACAAAGATTTGTTTGATTTTAATAGTGTAAATGGCGAAAATCCGGAAGGGAATGTAACCGTTTCGGGCAATAAGCTCTATGGCATGACAACCGGGGGAGGCGAAGGCTATTCTATGGGTGTCATATTTTCAATGGATACGGACGGAAGCGATTTCAAAGAGATGCATCAATTTAATGATACATATGGCGGAAATCCGGAAGGCTCCTTAACCCTTTCAGGAAACCTGCTTTACGGAACAACCAATATCGGTGGGTTGTATGGCTATCAATATGGAGGCAGCGGTAATGGCATTATATTCTCTATAGATACCAACGGAACCGGCTATACCGACATTTTTGATTTTAATACCACTTACGGTGCAAATCCACAAAGTAATTTAACGCTGGCAGGCGGTACATTATATGGAATGGCCCCAAATGGAGGCGCTAACAACGCAGGACTTGTTTTCAGCGATGACATTTGTAATTTATTTACTACTGTCTCCTCTTCTTCTGAAGATACGGGAGCTTGCAGCGGCACTGCCACAGCAACACCCGCCGGAGGACCAACCCCTTATGGCTATAGGTGGCAAGACGGACAAACTACAAACACAGCCACAGGCTTATGTGCAGGAACCTATACCTGCACCATCACCAATAACAATGGTTGCACAACAACTGCCTCGGCTTCCATATCCGGTTCTGCCGGAATAAATGAGGTGAAAGGTGAAAGCGAAGAGGTGAATGTTTATCCTAATCCAAGTAATGGTGTATTCACCATTTTAATTAGGAATTCCGAATTAGGAATTAGGAATATGGAAGTTTATAATGTACTGGGGGAGCAAGTTTATACCTCTACCCTACCTCCTCCAAATGGAGGAGGCGCATCTTCTATCTTTCAAATGAACCTTTCCTCTCAACCCGATGGAATTTATTTGTACAGAGTAATTACGAATAGCGGAGAGCTAATCGGAGAAGGAAAGATAATGGTTCAACGATAGGAAAAGTAACGCTTCCCCCTCATGGGGGAAGAAGGTTAGGGGTAGACAAGTTTATACCTCTACTCTACCTCTCCAAATGGAGGAGGCGCATCCGCTATCTTTCAAATGAACCTTTCCTCTCAACCCGATGGAGTTTATTTGTACAGAGTAATTACAAATAACGGAGGACTAATCGGGGAAGGCAAGATAATGGTTCAGAGATAGGAAAAGTAACGCTTCCCCCTCATGGGGGAAGAAGGTTAGGGGTAGACAAGTTTATACCTCTACCCTGCCTCCTCCAAATGGAGGAGGCGCATCCTCTGTCTTTCAAATAAACCTTTCCTCTCAACCCGACGGAATTTATCTTTACAGGGTAATTACAAATAACGGAGGGCTAATCGGAGAGGGAAAGATAATGGTTCAACGATAGGAAAAGTAACGCTTCTCCCATTTGGGGGAAGAAGGTTAGGGGTAGTTTTATAAACACACGGGGCTTAATAAATTACCAAAACATCCCTTTTAGAACTCCTTTTATTGAGATACATTTGCATAAATCCATAACAAGCCATCATGAAAAAACTTACTTTATTTATTGCAGCCATCAGCTACCAGCTATTGGCTATTAGCTTTAACGCCCAAGCCCAATATAGAAACCTCATTAATTTCGATAGCACAAACGGCGCAAACTCATGGGGCACTTTAATAATTTCGGGCCATGTATTATACGGCACCACAGGAACCGGAGGCGCAAATAATTTTGGCGAGATATTCTCCGTACACTCCGACGGCACCGGGTTTAAAGATCTCTGGGATTTTGATGACACGGGCTCCGTGGGCAATGCCAATGGCATATATCCGGGTGTTTCACTAACGCTTTCAGGCAATATATTATATGGTACTACACTCCAAGGAGGCGGAAACTATTTTGGCAATATTTTTTCTATCGATACCGATGGCACCGGGTATAAAGACCTGTGGGATTTTGATGATACCGGCTCCAACGGCAATACGGTACAATGCACCTTAGTTATTTCGGGCAAAAAATTATATGGAATGACGGAGGACGGAGGACCCAATACCTGGGGCGATATTTTCTCCATTAATACCAATGGTAGCGGGTTCAAAGACCTCTGGGATTTTTATCAGGGCGGAGATACAAACGGCGCCGAGCCTTATGGCTCCTTAATTTTATCGGGTAAAAAACTATACGGGATGACGGAGGATGGAGGAACAAACGACCTTGGCAATGTTTTCTCTATAGATACCGATGGTTCTCATTATAAAGATTTGTTTGATTTTACTTCCCACACCGGCTATAATCCCAATAGTTCGCTGATTTTATCGGGAAAAGTATTGTATGGAATGACGCCCGCCGGTGGTAGAAATTCCGATGGTGTTGTATTCTCCGTAGATACCGATGGAAACCATTATAAGAACCTGCTCACCTTCGACAGCGCAAACGGTGCAAACCCTGATGGCTCCCTGATAATTTCCGGAAACTTGCTCTGCGGAATGACAAATGCGGGGGGAAGTACGAACAATGGTGTCATATTCGCCATGGACACGAATGGACAAGGCCCTACTGTTATTTTTAACTTCGATACAGCTTATGGTATAAACCCAGAACAGGCGCTACTACTTTCAGGTGGTACATTATATGGAATGGCGCCCGAAGGAGGGACATACGGCGATGGAGTTCTTTTCAGCGATGACATTTGTAATTTGCTTACAAGTACGCAGCATGTAGCAGCCACCGACAGCGGAAACTGCTGGGGTAGCGCAACAGTAAGCCCGTCAGGCGGACCAAGCCCATTTACCTATTCCTGGTCAAACGGGCAAACCAAGGCCACCGCCACAGGCCTATGTGCCGGAACATATACCTGCACCATTACCGATTACAATGGCTGTTCAGCAACAACACCGGTTACCGTCAATTACGTTATTAACGGGATAAGCCAGTTGCAAAGTGAAAGCGAAGAGGTGAAAGTTTATCCAAATCCAAGTAATGGACAGTTTACAATTCAGTTGGCAGTTGGCAGTGGACAGTCGTCAGTAATGGAAGTTTATAATGTATTGGGTGAGCAAGTATTGACCGAGACCCTTCAGCCCCAAACCTCCCGAAACGAGTTCGGGACAGGCTCTAAAGGCGCTTTAAGTGAAATAAACCTTTCCTCTCAACCCAACGGAATTTATTTGTACAGGGTAATTACAAACAACGGAGAGCTAATTGGGGAAGGAAAGATAATAGTTCAGAAATAGGAATGCATTTAAACTTTGCGTCTTAGCGCCTTTGCGTGTGATAAGTCCAAGTTCTCGCCAAGCCGCAAAGCCGCCAAGAAGTGAGTGCGATTGTCATTCTGATTTTGCCTAAGGCGAGAGAAGCCCGTCCGAACGGTTCATCCGGGCGGGCAATCTTACCCCTATAATACCCGAATTTTATGAGATTGTTTCGCAGAGCCTCGCAATGACGATTGGCATCTTTCTTTAGGGTTTGGGGCATGAGTAAATTCAGGAATAGTGGAACGTCACTGCACGGCAGTCTCAGTTATTGATACTTCAAAAACAAAATTTATTGATATTATATTTCACTTTATTAGGTATAAAATTGATTTTGGAAAACAACAACGAAATACTATGGAAAAAACAATGGAAATTCAGTAAAGTAACAACAAAACGACCGGAAACCATATTTGCTAATACTTTGAATTCCATTGGCTTGCAACCCTACCCTATTGTTAATAACAACAGAAAACAATAATTTATACCAAAAATTATTATTTATTTTTTGCTGCGCAGCAAAAATAATTTTGTTGCTAAAGGTGTATCTGTTAGCGTAAATTTGTGTTGTCACGATAGCCTGGTGGTATTTATTTATACAAATATAATTCACAAAACAGTGTGATTCTAAAAAGTCAATGACCTGCAAGAAACGGATATTTCAGAAGTAAGAGAGCAATCTCATAAAATTCGGGTATCCCATTGGGTAAGATTGCTTCGCAGAGCCTCGCAATGACGAGATGCCGTCACTGCGATCCTGCCTTAGGCGGGAGCGGCAGTCTTGCCTATTAGTAAGATTGCTTCTCTCGCCTAAGGCGAGATCGCAATGACGAAATGCTGTCACTGCGAATCCCGATGTTAATTGAGATGCTTCGCTCCGCTCAGCATGACAAAGACAGTGCGATATATTTATTCCCAACTAATAAGATAAATAGGTACTTTATTCCCCGGTTTATTAACACGGTTAGTTTAATAATTTGTTGCTATTTTATTTAAGGAGCATACTATACACAATAAATTTGTGCAAAATTAAACTCCATGAAAAACTTAACTACCTTTGTGGTAACAGGATTAATTACATTCAACATAACCCTGTTTGCGCAAAACAACCGAAATACGCACCAGGCCGTAAGCGTGGCACATAAACCTCACAGTAACGGTTTAGGCACTTCTTTATTCGACAGCGTTTACAATTGGCATTTGGATACCGCTACGGTCAGCTGGTTCAGCCAGCCTTACCAACGGGTTATTGATGTTACCCGCAATGCTTCTGGAAAACTAACCGGTGATACATACCAGGAGTGGGTCGATTCAACTTCCAGCTGGAAGAATGAGAGCCTGAATACTATTGTGTACGATGTTAATAATAATCAGACCTTATACCTGTCTAAATATTGGAACGACACTGTTTGGGTGAAGTTAGACTCCATTACATATACCTACGATGCCAATAATAACAATACAAGCAACGGATATTACGAAGGGAGCGGCGATAGTTGGACCCCTGTCTCTAATTACTTTTATACCTATGATACCCATAACAATAATACGGGTTATCTATATCAAACCGGAAGCGGTTTAGCATGGGTAAATCTTGATTCAATCTCTTATACTTATGACGGTAATAATAACCAGACAAGCGAGATTGATTACAATTGGAACACCTCTGCCTGGGATACTACCCAGGAATTTGTATACACTTATGATGTAAGCAACAACAAATTATCTTACGTGCAAAAGCTATGGAGCAGCTCGGCCTGGCAGAACGCAGATTCAGACGCTTATGTGTACGATGTAAATAACAATAATACCACTGAGGTAGACTATATATGGGCCAGCACGGTTTGGGCAAATTCCGATTCGGATGCTTATGCCTACAATGGCGCGAATAAACAAACCCGTGCGCTATCTTTTTCCTGGAATACTTCAACGTGGGATACTACGGGCGAAGTGCTTACTAACTACGATGCTCATAATAACGAAATAAACCAGGTATCTAAAAACTGGAATAACCCGGGCTGGATAGATGCAGATTCTGCTTACTATACTTACAATACATACAACACCAATACCGGGGGAGAATTTTATAGCTGGAGCAGCAATGCCTGGAGAGGATACGACAAGTGGAGCTATACCTATAACAGTAATAATATAATATTGTCCTATATGTATGAAGAATTAAATTCTGCGGGAACCAGGATAACCTTTGGCGATAGCGAGTATTATTATTATCCACATGTATCGGGCATAAACGAGGTAAAAGGTGAAAGTGAAAAGGTAAAAGTTTATCCTAATCCTTCTACTGGGCAATTCAACGTAGTTTGTCATTCTGAGGGAAGCGAAGAATCTCTGCCTGTAATACAAATTTATAATACACTTGGTGAACAAATTTATACCTCTACCCTACCTCCTCCAAATGGAGGAGGCGCATCTTCTACCTTTCAAATGAACCTTGCCTCTCAACCCGATGGAATTTATTTGTACAGAGTAATTACAAATAGCGGAGAGCTAATTGGGGAAGGAAAGATAATGGTTCAACGATAGGAAAAGTAACGCTTCTCCCATTTGGGGGAAGAAGGTTAGGGGTAGACAAATTTATACCTCTACCCTACCTCCTCCAAATGGAGGAGGCGCATCCTCTGCCTTTCAAATGAACCTTGCCTCTCAGCCCAACGGAGTTTATTTGTACAGGGTAATTACAAATAGCGGAGAGCTAATTGGGGAAGGAAAGATAATGGTTCAACGATAGGCAAGGTAGCCCCTTTACGCCCGCCCGGCTGAGCCATTCGGACGGGGGTTTGGGGCGAACAATAAAGGAGACTTTGAGTAGAACTATCGTCATTACGATCTCGCCTAAGGCGAGAGAAGCAATCTCATAAAATTTGGATGTTATATTGGGTAAGATTGCTTCGCAGAGCCTCGCAATGACGGCATCTTTAAAGCCCCTTTAGAGGTTTGGGGCTTATACCCTTATATATGATAAGGCTGTCCGAAAAATTGTTTTCTAAACCACAATTCAAAAGCGGGATCAACAAACTCATACCCTTCCTCCGTTTCTTGTATTACATCATTATTAATAAGCGTGGCTTTATTTTTAGCCACATTGCGGGGTGTTCCGAGCCGGTACTGCTGCATAACAGAAGTGCTCATCAACTGGTTTTCATTGCCTGCAACTGCCTTAAGTAAATTAAGCTGGGTTGTGCTCATATTCTCCACCTCCCGCTGATATAATGGAGCATTAGCCTGTATCAATTCATCCAGCGCCTTTGCTATTTCAGCTTTGCCGGCTTTCTTTCCGGTAAGCCCCCAGGTGTAATGAGATAGTTGCTGCACATACCATGAATTATTTTTCATTAACCCAGGAATGCGCATGGCATCCTCCTGGCTTATCTGCTTGCCGCTGCCTGCAAACCCTTTGCAGATAAATGCTACCCATTTGGCTGTTTCTATCCTGGATAGCAACATAATATCGCCAAATCTGTAAAAAGGCTTGGAAGGATTGTTAAATATCTCGGTCATCATATGCCGCTTGCTGCCATACAGGCAATAGGTTACTTTCTTTTGTCTCTGCCATACGGCCCGCATCCTTTTTTCCACATTCAGGTAATCGTCGAACGATGACAGATTCTGGAATTCATCGAGGCAAATAATATACATGGTGCCTTTTTTTTGGGCAATCTTTTCAGGAAGATTCAATACCTCATCCCTATATTTCTTCAGTTCTCTCCAGTCGAAGCTCAGCCTGAAATCGGTGTTCGGATCAATGCCCACGCTAAGCTGCGGCACAAGGCTTTTGAAGAATTCCTTGCCGCTATTCATCCACTCCTGCCATTTGGCAGATGACGCCTTTATTACTTCCCGGGCAAAAACCTCCAGGAATTCCCCTTCATTGCTCACGGAAAACATATCCAGGATAACTACTTTAACATCTTTTTCATTTTTGGCAATGTCGTGCATCACTTTTTCCACAAGCGATGATTTCCCCCAACGCCTGGGCGATATGATGGTAGTGTTAACGCCATGCAGTAAGTTAGATTTCAGTTTCCCCGATTCTTTTTCCCGGTTGGTAAATGAATGGGAGCTTACTGTTGTTCCATATATAAATGGAGATTGGTTCATATTCTTTTATTTTTAAATTATACCTTTTGGTATTATACCCTTTGGTATAATACTGTTCGGTATTATACTATTTGGTATTATACCTTTTGGTATAATATGCAAAGGTATAAAAAAATATATTAAGGTTCTGCATAAAACCTGTTTTTACCCATAAACATACCGCACCACACTTGGGGAGCAAATATTGACCGGGACCCTTCAGCCCCAACCCCCCGTCCGAATGGCTCAGCCGGGCGGGCCTAAAGGGGCTTTGAATGAAATGAACCCTGCCTCTCAACCCGATGGAATTTATTTGTATAGAGTAATTACGAATAGCGGAGAGCTAATTGGAGAAGGAAAGATAATGGTTCAGAAATAAGGATGCATTTAAACTTTGCGTCTTAGCGCCTTTGCGTGAGATAGGTTCAAGTTCTCGCCAAGTCGCAAAGCCGCCAAGAAAAACTACTATTGTGTTTCAGAGATTGCTTCACTACGTTCGCAATGATGTTGACATATAGAAAACTGAGATGTTTCTCCCGCCTTAGGCTGGATCAACATGACAAAGTCATTTTCTCTCTCCAATTCATTTTAAAACAAAAAAATGCTATTTACTAAATATCATTATTTTTGTCCTTGAATTAAACGAAACCCTATGAAAAAACTTACTTTATTTATCATAGCCATCAGCTGTCAGCTGTTAGCTCTCAGTTTCACTGCCCATGCCCAGCACTTACGGTACACTACACTTTACAATTTTACTAATACTACCCTTGATCGGGATAATGGTGGCCCACAGCCTAACAACTTGATAGCTTCTGTTACAGGAGATACCCTTTTCGGAACGAGCTATCAAGGAGGAAAATATAAACATGGAAGTATATTTTACATTACTGCCAACGGCAGCGTGTATGATACCCTGATGAGCTTCAGCGGCACAGACAGACAAGGAGAAAATTTAACTAGCGGCCTGGTTCTTTCAGGTAAGGTATTATATGGTATGACCGATTACGGAGGTAAATACGGAACTGGACTTATATTCTCCATACATACCGATGGAACCCACTACGACACCCTGCACAATTTTGGTTGGGGCACCATGGATGGCATCTCCCCTAATGGCGGCCTGGTACTTTCCGCTGCGGGTATACTGTATGGAACGACAAACTACGGAGGAGCATTAGGACAAGGAACTATATTTCGCATAAATACCGATGGAAGTTATTACGATACCCTGCATAGTTTTGGTGGGTTTGCGGACGGTGCAGGTCCTAACGCCAGTTTAACGCTTTCAGGGAATGTATTGTATGGAACAACTATAGGGTCGGGACAATTTGGTGACGGAATTATATTCTCCATAGATACCGATGGAACCCACTACGATACCTTGCATAATTTTGGTGCAGGCTTCGATGGTCAACAACCCCAGGGCAGTTTATTGATTAATGGAAGCACATTATATGGTATGACTACTTTTGGGGGAACATATAGTGATGGTATGGCATTCTCCATTCATACCGACGGAACCCATTACGATACCCTGCATAATTTTGGTTGGGGCGCAAATGATGGTTCAAATCCCGATGGTTCGTTCATCCTGGTGAATAATGTATTATATAGTGTAACAAATAATGGAGGACAAAGCAACGCCGGGCTTCTATTCTCTATAAATACCAATGGAAGCGGATACGATACCCTGCACAATTTCGGGAATGGCACCGACGGTCAAAATCCGGACGGCACTTTGCTTTGTGTCAATAACACTTTATTTGGTGGTACCATTGAAGGGGGAACAATCAATCATGGAAACATTTTCAGCTATACTCTTTTTGGTCCGGTAACAAGTGTTATCAGCAATGTTAGCTGTCACGGAGGAGAGAATGGCAATGCCGGAGTTGCCACTGTGTTTGGGGGCACTTCGCCTTATACCTATTCCTGGTCTGATGGAAGTACAAGCGCTTCTGCAGGAACAGCGCTTAGCGCAGCAACCTATACAGTGACGGTAACAGACAATACAAGTAATACGTCAACGGCTACAGTAACCATTACTCAACCAACTGCCATCGCTATTAGCCCTTCATTAACTGCTGCTACCGGAAGCGCTGACGGTACTGCCTCGGCAACTGTAAGCGGAGGCACATCACCTTACACTTATTCGTGGGCGCCCATAAGTGCAACCACATCCTCGGTTTCATCGCTATCGGCCGGAACCTATACCTGCACCGTTACAGATGCTAATGGTTGCGAAAACTATACCACATTCGACATTACCGGTACCGATGCCGGAATAAATGAGGTAAAAGGTGAAAGCGGAGAGGTAAGTATTTATCCTAATCCAAGTAATGGACAGTTTACAATTCAGTTGGCAGTTGGCAGTGGGCAGTTGGCAGTGGTAGAAGTTTATAATGTATTGGGTGAAGAAGTATTGACCGAGACCCTTCGTTCCTCTCAGGGTGACAATACTCTTAACATGAGTAATCAACCACAAGGAATTTATCTCTATAGAGTAATTACAAATAACGGAGAGCTAATTGGAGAAGGAAAGATAATAGTTCAGAGATAGGATGCATTTAAACTTGGCGTCTTAGCGCCTTTGCGTGAAATAAGTTCAAGTTCTCGCCAAGTCGCCAAGCCGTCAAGAAAAACTACTATTGTGTTTCAGAAATTGCTTCTCTCGCCTAAGGCGAGATCGCAATGACGATAGCTTTATTTAAGGAAGGGCTAAACACCCTCCTTTTTATTTACGTTTAGCCAATATAGGTATGTATTATATGATAAAAAAATCTATTTTTCCGAATTTATTTAAAAATAAAAAAAGTGTAAGCCAAATATGATTACTTTTAACAAAAATTAAATTAGCATATGAAAAAAATTACGTTATTTATTGCAGCTATTTGCGTAGCCATCAGCTTTCAAGCAAACGCGCAATACACCGTGCTTACTGATTTTAGCAATACAAACCTTGACCCGGGTGGTGCCAATCCCGATGGCATATTAACGCTTTCAATTGCGGGAGATACCCTGTTTGGGATGACACAAAACGGAGGTAAGTATTCTACCGGCAGTGTGTTTTATATTACTTATGGTAATGGGGGCTACGATACCCTGCATAGTTTTACCAATGGCAATGATGGTGGTGCCCCCCAAGGCTCATTAACGCTTATAGGAAAGAGACTATATGGAATGGCATTCGGTGGAGGAATAAATAACAAGGGCGTTATTTTTTCTATTAAAACAAACGGAACCGGGTACGATACCCTGCATAGTTTTGGATGGGCTATAGATGGTTACAAAGGCTCTCCTATTGGTTCACTAACGCTTTCCGCTTCGGGAACTACCCTATATGGAATGACAATACACGGAGGCATTTACGGATATGGTAATATTTTCTCCATTAATGTAAATACCGGGTATGATACCTTGTATAGTTTTTCGAATAGTGATGATGGTGGCCGGCCTTATGGGAATCTAACGCTTTCTGCTACCGGAGATACTTTGTTTGGAATGACATCAAGCGGAGGGCTAAATAACGACGGCGTTATTTTTTCTATTAAAGCAAACGGAACCGGGTACGATACCCTGCATAGCTTTGGATATACAACGGATGGTGGAAGTCCACATGGCAGTTTGACCCGGGTGGGCAATGTATTATATGGAATAACTAGTGAGGGAGGCCAATACAACGACGGAATCATCTTTCATATTAATAGCGATGGAACCGGATACGATACCCTACACAACTTTGGAAGCTCTATAGATTATGGCGGTGGAAATGCACAAGGTTCATTGACACTTTCTCCATCGGGTAAATTTTATGGAGTGACCTATAATGGAGGATACCAAAATTATGGAAGTATATTCTCCCTGGATATAAAATCAGGTGCATATGATACCTTATATAGTTTTGAGGAGCCCACAGATGGCGGAGACCCTTTAGGTGAAAATGGAATAACCCTTAAAGGCGATACCTTGTTTGGCACCCTTGCAAATATAGGGACACTAGGTTATGGAACTATTTTTAAATTTACATCCCCCTCTATATGCAACCTCGGCGCCGCTGCCTATTCAGTTGCTGATACAGGTGCCCAACATGATGGCACTGCTTCAGTAATACCTGCCGGGGGATCGGGTCCATACACTTATGCGTGGGCAGCAAACGCAAACACACAAACTACAGCAACTGCTACCGGCTTATCTGCAGGAACCTACACCTGCACCGTTACCGATCATCATGGATGTTCCGCAACAACATCGGCTACCGTCACCTCCGTTGCTCCTGCGGGAATAAATAATATTTCATCGGGCTCAGGAGGAATAAGTATTTATCCTAACCCTTCCAACGGGCAATTCACTATAGTTTGTCATTCTGAGTCCCGCCTAAGGCTGGACGAAGAATCTCTGCCAATTATTCAAGTTTATAATGTACTTGGTGAACAAGTTTATACCTCTACCCTACCTCCTCCAAATGGAGGAGGCGCATCCTCTGTCTTTCAAATGAACCTTTCCTCTCAACCCGGTGGAATTTATTTATACAGAGTGATTACGAATAGCGGAGAACTAATCGGAGAAGGAAAGATAATAGTTCAGAGATAGGATGCATTTAAACTTTGCGTCTTAGCGCCTTTGCGTGAAATAAGTTCAAGTTCTCGCCAAGTCGCAAAGCCGCCAAGAAAAACTACTATTGTGTTTCAGAGATTGCTTCTCTCCCCTTAGGCGAGATCGCAATGACGATAGCTTTATTTAAGGGAGGGCTGAACACCCAATCAGATAAATTAAGAAGGGGGGCACAATCGTCCTCCTTTTTCTGTTATATACATATTCCATTTAGTTATATATCATTTCAGTAAAAATAGATTTCTCTCAAATTCATTTAAAAATAAAAAAATGCTATCTGCTAAATATCATTATTTTTGTGTTTAAACTAAACCAAACCCCTATGAAAAAACTACTTGTATTTTTATTCATCACTCTTAGTTCTTCACTCGTCACTTTTTGTAACGCGCAATACAGTACACTTTACGACTTCAGCAACACCGGCCTTGATCCGAATAGCCCGATCCCTAAAGGTTTAACAGCCTCCGTTACCGGAGATACCCTTTTTGGCACCACCTATGCAGGAGGAAAATATAACAATGGAAGTGTATTTTATATTACTGCCAATGGCAATGTATACGATACCCTGCTTAGTTTAGATGGCACAGATGAGGGAGAAAATGTCGATGGCGGCCTGGTTCTTTCAGGAAACATATTATATGGCACAGCCTACCAGGGAGGCAAATATGGACAGGGACTTATATTCTCCATTCATACCGATGGAACCCATTTCGATACCCTGCATAACTTCGGTTGGGGTACTGAAGATGGAGGATATCCTGTAGGTACTTTAACACTTTCTTCTGCCGGTGTATTGTATGGAACGACCCAACATGGAGGGCAGAGATCAGATGGAATTATATTCCGCATAAATACCGATGGAAGCAATTATGATACCCTGCATAATTTTGGAATAAACCATGATGGTACATATCCTGACGCCAGCTTATTGCTTTCGGGAAATGTGCTGTATGGAACAACTCCGTCTGGTGGCAAAAAGTTTGGCGATGGTCTTATATTCTCCATCCATACCGATGGAACTGCATACGATACCCTCCATTTTTTTGGATGGTTTGACAATAGGATGGATGGCGAGGAGCCCAATGGCAGCTTACTGCTTGTAGGAAATACGCTATATGGACTGGCCAGTGCCGGCGGAAAATACAATAATGGTTCGGCCTTCTCCATTCATACCGACGGAACCGGGTATGATACCCTGCATAGTTTCGGTTGGGGCAGCGACGATGGCTTATTTCCCGGAGGTTCATTCACCATGGTGGATAGTGTATTGTACAGTACAACAAATGAAGGAGGCCAATTCTCCAGCTGGGGGCTTATGTTCTCCATCCACCCCGACGGAAGCCACTATGATACCCTGCATAATTTTGGCAATGGCACAGATGGCTATTCTCCTGTTGGTGATTTAATTTTTGCCAATGGGGTTTTGTTTGGCATTAATAATTCAGGAGGAGCAGCCAGTAAGGGAACTATTTTTAGCTATCATCCCCTGATTTCAACCGCAAGCGTTACTAAAAATACTTGCCATGGAGAAAGCAATGGCAATGCCACTGCCGATGTAACCGGCGGCACTTCGCCTTATACCTACTCCTGGTCTAATGGAAGTACAGCAGCAGCAGCTACAACAAACCCCACAGGAACAGTACTTAGCGCGGGTACTTATACTGTAACGGTAACAGATAATGCAGATAATTCCGTAACGGCTTCAGTAACGATTACTCAATTACCCGCTATCATTATCAGCCCTTCATTAACTGCAGCTACCGGAACCAATAACGGTACTGCTTCGGCAACTGTAAGCGGAGGCGCATCACCCTACACCTATTCCTGGGCGCCCGTAAGCGCAAGTACATCTTCGGTTTCATCACTATCGGCGGGAAGCTATACCTGCACCGTTACAGATGCTAATGGTTGCGAAAATTCCTCCATATTCGACATTACCGGTACCGATGCCGGAATAAACGAGGTAAACGGTAAAGGTGAAGAGGTGAAAGTTTATCCTAACCCGAGTAATGGACAGTTTACAATTCAGTTGGCAGTTGGCAGTGGGCAGTTGGCAGTGGTAGAAGTTTATAATGTATTGGGTGAAGAAGTATTGACCGAGACCCTTCGTTCCTCTCAGGGTGACAATACTCTTAACATGAGTAATCAACCACAAGGAATTTATCTCTATAGAGTAATTACAAATAACGGAGAGCTAATTGGAGAAGGAAAGATAATAGTTCAGAGATAG
>Ga0206873_1213_pt1 | contig 16625 bp, 15 predicted proteins | sample Alteio_BWOrgCont_11_FD_152631 | JGI IMG/M metagenome (GOLD analysis project Ga0206873, IMG submission 152631) | Enriched cells from forest soil in Barre Woods Harvard Forest LTER site, Petersham, Massachusetts, United States -... | ecosystem: Environmental > Terrestrial > Soil > Temperate forest >...
CTGGGTCTTGTTTTATTTTCTATTCTTTATGTCGAACTTATTGACCTTTGATGTAAGAATATCGAATAATGAATATCGATTTAAGAAGTGAATGAATTTCACTTCGATATTCAATATTCTACATTCGTTATTCAACATTCAAAGTTTGAACCATCTTAGGGTGACTATAGAAGCGGGGTTCACCTCTTCCCATTCCGAACAGAGAAGTTAAGACCGCCTTCGCAGATGGTACTGCCCAAAAAGCGGTAGAGTATGTTGTTGCCCACTTTTAAAACCCCGGTAGAAATGCCGGGGTTTTTTTATGTTATCGAATTCCTGTTTTTTCTATAATATTGTATTCCAGTTTGTAAAACCTATTGATAAAATGACAGAATTAGAAGAAACTTTAAATAAAAATATTGAACTCATAAATAAGCATCGGTCTTATTATAGTGGAAGTGAACAAGCTGTGCGGACTGGATTAATTGAGCCAGTTCTAAACTGTTTGGGTTGGAAAATGAGTGATCCTGATTATGTCAGGATGAATGAAAGAAATAAAGACGGTAACATACCCGATTACACATTATTTAAAAGCAACAAGAAAAAATTAGTTGTTGAAGCAAAAAATCTCTCTATTGAATTAATGGACCCATCAGTATTTGAACAAGTTGTCAAATACACTTATAACGAAGGCATTAGATTTGGAGTTTTAACAAATGGTATTCGATGGTTACTTTTCAGCACCTTTCAACCAAATCCAGAAGATAGGATTGTTTGGCACATAGATTTCGAAAATGAAAACCTTGAGTCAAGTAGTAGAATATTATCCTCCATTTCTTTTGATAATACTGATAGGCTTGAGACATTAATACAAAAAAGTGAGGTTTTAGAAAAATCTTGGAATAATATGATTAGTTCAGGTAATAGTATTCCTGAAATCATTGCTCAAAAACTATTTGCTTCAATTAAAGCACAACATCCTAATCTACTTCTTACAAATGAGGAACTAGTGTCTTTCGTTAAAGGTAAATTGGAAAACTATTCTGTAGATTTTATAGAGGAAGAGGAGGAAAAAGAAGTTCCTAAGCAAAAAATCCAAAACAAAGAGGAAGGACTTACTGTTATACAGAATTACATTGATAGTGGAAATAAACCCAGAGAAAAAATATCAGTAGCATTTCCAGGCGGGAAAAGAATATTTTTTTGGACTGTGAAAGAAACTTTTGTTAAAACACTCGAGCATATAGGATTTGAGGACGTACAAAAGTTAGGTATTTATTTCGCAGGGATAAATTTGGTTTCAGATAAATTTGCAAACCTTGGTACTCGGCAATCATTAGAAGGAAATAAATATATATATGTTGGTATTTCGACTCGGGATAAGTATAATACATTAAATGAAATTAATCAAAGGCTTCGATTGAATTTAGATATTCAAATAGGCATTAATGTTCGTTAATAACCTAACTTTGTATAAAATTCACCTATGAATATCCAGGCTGAGAAATTGGAATTAATGGAGCTCCTGCTGAGAACAAAGAACGAAAAGGTATTGAAAAAAATCAGGGCTGCTTTTAGTTCTGAAAAGAAGGAAGAGCGCATAAGTATTAAACAATATAATAAGGAAATTGATGCTGCTGTTGAGCGCATCAAAAAAGGCAAATTTGTTAAACATGAAGATTTAGAGCGGGAATCTGCCTCATGGTAAAAAGTAAATATGAAATAATTTGGGATGAAGATGCGAGAAAATATTTCCGGATGGCTATTAAGTATATTAAGGAAGAGTCTCTCCAAGGCGCCAAAACTGTAAGAATTGAAATTCTAAAAACAGTTAAATCAATCGCTAATAATCCTTTTATTTTTGAATCTGACAGATTCAGAAAAGATAATGTTGGTGACTTCAGAGCTTTTACAGTTTTTCATTTCCGTATAACATATAGAATAGCTGGCGACCATATTCAAATTATTCGAATGAGGCACACCTCACAAGAGCCATTGGAATATTAAAATGAAAAGAAAGCTCCTACACATCCTCCTTCTCAGCCTGATTTCAATTGCAGGTGTTGCTCGTCAGCCGCTGCATTACGCTACACTCCAAATAAATACTATTGACAGAGAATTTTATTATTACATTCCTTCGGGAGTTTCAGCTAACCCCGCATTAATTTTTGTTTTGCATGGGGCTACAATGCATGCCAAAGGAATGGAGTTAGCAACGGGTCACCAGTTTGACTATTTAGCAGATGAACATAAAAATGCAATCATTGTCTATCCGCAGGGATATAAAAGAAGATGGAATACCTGCCGGATTTCCGGCTCGGGAGAAGCTAAACAATTGGATATAGATGATATAAGCTTTATAGAAAAGATGATTGACTTCTTCGCCTCACAATATAATATCAATAGAGAAAGCGTTTTTGTTATGGGCTTTTCTAACGGGGCGCAGATGTGTTATAAACTGGCAAGGGAAAAACCCGAACTCTTTAAAGGGTTTGCAGCAGTAAGCGCTAACCTGCCCATTAAAGACAATGATGGTTGCTATGAGAGTAACCAGCCTGTTTCCATCCTGATAATGAATGGAACCTCGGACCCAATTGACCCCTACAATGGAGGAGAAATGAATTTGCCGGGAGCAGCCCCCGGCTCAGTTGTCAGTACCGAACAAAATATTAATTACTGGAAAAGTCTCGCAAAATGCGATTCAGTTACCGGAACGGAATATGATTTTCCCGATATTGATAAAAGCGATAATTCAACGGCGGTAGAGTACGATTATAAAAGTACAGCAACAAATAAAGAGGTTGTGCTTGTAAAAATCATTAATGGCGGGCACAATGTTCCTAACCCTACCTTTTCTTTTTGGCCCAGATACCTGGGGAATGTGAATAAGGACATTAATGCACCTGAAATAATTTTCGATTATTTCATGGGGTTGAAATAGGGACTCAGAGGTTAATGAATAATTATGTAATATTGCCTTATGTCAGTATCAGTAGAACATATCACCAAAATATATGGCGTTCAAAAAGCGCTGGATGATGTATCATTCAATATTCAGAGCGGGGAGGTAGTGGGGTTTCTTGGTCCCAATGGAGCGGGAAAATCAACCATGATGAAAATAATAACCTGCTTTCTGCCGCAAACATCGGGCAAGGTTACTGTTTGCGGGTACAATGTAGAGGAACAGTCTCTGGAAGTGCGTGAAAATGTAGGGTACTTAGCAGAGAATAATCCGCTTTATCTGGATATGTATGTAAAGGAATATCTTGCTTTTATTGCAGGATTACATCACCTTAAAACCCCTGGGAAGCGGATACAGGAAATGATTGATATTACCGGCTTGCAGGTGGAACAGAAGAAAAAAATTGGCGCGTTATCAAAAGGTTACCGGCAGCGGGTAGGCCTTGCACAGGCTTTGATGCACGACCCCAAAGTGTTAATTTTGGATGAGCCTACCAGCGGACTTGACCCTAACCAATTGCAGGAAATACGCAACCTGATTGTAAATATAGGCAAGCAAAAAACAGTTATACTTTCTACACATATAATGCAGGAGGTGGAAGCTGTTTGCGATAGAGTGATGATTATTAATAAAGGAAAAATAGTGGCAGACAAATCTACTGGGGATTTGAAGTCGATGGAAAACAATATCACCGTTATTACCGTTGAGTTTGATAAAGAGCCCAATAAAGAGGAATTAAAGAAAATAACCGGAGTAGATAGCGTGGAAGTTATTAATACAAAAACTTTCAAGCTCCATGTAACAAGCAATATAGATATCCGTCCCGATGTTTTTCGCTATGCAGTGGAGCATAATTTGGCGGTGCTCACTATTCAAAAAGAAGAAAAGAAATTAGAAGAGGTATTTAAAAACTTGACGCAGGAAACAGCAAAGGCTTAGTTAAAAGAGTATAACTTCGTTCTAAAATTGAGTCCCGTGAAAAAACTATTCTTTTCATTCTTCGCTCTTATTTCTTTACCTTTTATTGTATCTGCGCAAACCAATGTGATTTGCACAAACTCCAATGCAGAGAAAGTTATGCTTGGGCAGTATAATCCATCTGCATATTTTGCATCAACCATATTGAATAGGCCCGATACTATTTTTAAGGGGATTGATGCGCGCGTAAGTCCGGATAGTTTAGAGAGTTACATTTTTACCCTCGCCTCCTTTTATAACCGGAATACTGCATCCGATACTATTTCATCCACTCAAGGAATTGGTGCGGCAAGGCGGTGGATATATTCCAAATTCCAGCAATTCAGCAACGCCAGTCAAAACCGTCTTCTTACAGCGTACCTTCAATTTGACACCACCACTTGTTCTGTGCGTCAGCATAGGAATGTACTGGCTGTTTTGCCGGGTATGGATACAACCGATAAATCCATTATTATTATTGAAGGGCATTTTGACAGCCGATGCGCAAACGTATGCGACACTACCAGCAAAGCCGAAGGCGTAGAAGATAATGGCAGTGGAGCTGCTTTAGTAATGGAACTTGCAAGGGTAATGAGCAAATACAGTTATAATAACACCATTGTATTTATGGCCACTACTGGTGAAGAGCAGGGTTTATTTGGTGGACAGGCTTTTGTTAATTATGCAAAGCAGAAAGGAATTACGATAAAAGCCGTATTGAACAACGATGTTATTGGAGGTATTATTTGCGGATATACTTCATCTGCCCCAAGCTGCCCCGGTTACGGAGATTTGGACAGTACACATGTCAGGCTTTTTTCATACGGCTCATTCAATGCGCCATGCAAAGGATTATCACGATTTATTAAATTAGAATATCAGGAGAATTTATTGCCAAGTGTTACTGTGCCTATGGGCATAAATATAATGAGTCCTGAAGACCGCACCGGAAGGGGTGGCGATCATATTCCTTTCAGGGAGGGCGGATATGCCGCCATGCGTTTTACTGCGGAAAATGAAGATGGAGATGCAGATGTTACTAATCCTGCCTATAAAGACAGGCAGCATACCAGTGGCGATTCGCTGGGAGCTTTTAAGAATGGCACCTCCAGGCTGGATAGTTTTTTTGTCAATTTCCCTTATCTGGCACGTAATGCAGTGATAAATGGCAATGCAGCAGGTATGCTTGCAATTGGTCCGAAACAGCCTAATTTTAGCCTTACTGCAGTCGGATATAATAACCTTAGAATTCAAATAACTAATCAACCCCAATATCATCAATATAGAATTGGAGTTAGAACAACAACCAATGATTGGGATTCGGTTTATACCATGACAGGCACCCTGGTAGATACCATAAAGGGATTAACGTCGCAAGTATACGATGTGAGTGTTATGTCGGATGACACGAATGGGATAGAAAGCCTGCCATCAACTGAGTATTCTATCACTTTAACAGGTATTGATGGAATACAAGGGAACCCAGAAGGTATTGAATTATTACAAAATAAACCCAACCCATTTGACTTTGCTACTTACATTGGAGTGAAAGTGGATAAACCGGTGAATTATCAAAATGCATACATTTCGGTAAGGGATGAAAAAGGCCAGGAAGTAAAAAGATTGCCGATTAAACTGAATAAAGGTACTAATGAAGTATTGTTTGAACATGGCTATACGGCGCGAGGAGTATATACCTATACTTTAATAATAGATGGCAAACCGATAGATAGCAAGAATATGATATTTGCCAATTAGTTTCTAAATTTTTGCCAATCACATATAATTTCATTTAGGGCATGAGTCCATTACCATAACCATTTTTTCCAATTTTCCAAAGTTTTAGGCAACTTTATTTACCCCATAAGAGTAGAAAAACTGGGAAATGTTTGCCATTAATCCGGATTTTTATTAATATCTTTGCAATAGTTTTGATAAAATCGGCAGAAGCAGTTTTGCCAACCCTACAAATGATAACTCTATCTATTGATATCCAGTCATTTAATCCTTAATATTTACTAACCCCAACCATTCTATGAAAAAAGCCAGAGTGCTATTCGTTTCCCAGGAAATATATCCTTACATGGATGAGAAGCCTATTTCTATGATTGCCCGCAATCTCCCGCAGGGGATACAGGAAAGAGGCAAGGAAATAAGGACTTTTATGCCTCGTTACGGCTGTATTAACGAGATACGTCATGGCTTACATGAAGTTATCAGGTTATCAGGTATAAACCAAATTATCGATGACAATGATCACCCACTTATTATTAAAGTTGCCTCTATCCAACGTGCCCGCATGCAAGTATATTTTATTGATAATGAGGATTATTTTCAACGCAAAGCTACTTTTGCCGATGAACAGGGAAGGCCTTTTGCCGATAATGACGAAAGATGCATATTCTTTTGCCGTGGCGTAATTGAAACCGTCCGTAAGCTAAGTTGGAGTCCTGATATTATCCACTGTCATGGATGGTTCACAAGTTTACTTCCTTTATATATTAAAAAAGCCTGCATGGAAGATCCGCTGTTTGAAAATTCGAAAGTGGTGTATTCCCTTTATAATGATAAATTTGAGGGTCCGTTAGACAAAAATATGGCGCGCAAAGCAGAATGGGAAAATGCAGATGCACAGGACTTAGCAACTATCAAGGCTCCAAGCTATAACAGCCTTAGCAAGCTTGCCATTAACTGGGCTGATGCGGTTGTGAAAGCTGAACCCGGGTTAGATTCAGATATAGTGAAATACGCTGTTAAATCCGGTAAGCCTTTACTGGAACATGCCGGAGAAAACTATGCCGATGCTTATTCCGATTTTTATAACGAAATAATGGAACTGGAAGGAGCCTTGGTGGATGAATAATAACTGGATTCGTAGTATATTTCGGGGTACAAAGTATTTTGTAGCTGCGTTTGTCTTTTTTTCAATAGCTCTATTTAATTCCTGCAAGGAAGACACAGGGAGTATTGGCTCAAATGTATTGCCTAAAGGCGATTTGATTGGCGCATATCATTCCGACACCTCTACGGTACTAACATCTGTTTTTCTTAAGGATTCTGTATTGTCAAGCGGCTTAACAAACAATTCGCTCGGAAGCTATAACGACCCTGTTTTCGGTCAGGTAAAAGGATCTATATACACCCAGGTGCTTTCATCAACTGTCACAACCCCGCCATGGGTAATAAGTGCAGGTGTAAACGCAGTTACGCTGGATTCAGCGGTATTGCTTTTACCCTTCAATGATGCATATTACGGCAACCTCGACCCACAAACTTTTGCAGTTTATACACTCCAAAATAATTTAATAGCAGGGCATGCATATTATTCCGATACCAATATTAAATACAACCCAACCCCCATTGGCGTGGCACAAGTAACACCTAACCTGGCAAGTGATACAATTAGAATAAAGCTTACCAGTACATGGATGAACTATATTAAAAATGCGGTTGAGCAAAATAGTTCCGGGGGACAATTTTATTACTGGACTAATTTCGACAGCCTCGTAAAAGGATTATATATAACTGCCTCCACTCCTCTTCAGCTCCCGGGACAGGGGAGTATACTTTCTATTAATTTGTATAATTCTTTTGCCGGTATTTATTTTTATTATCATTACAACTCCAGCCCCGATAGCGCATATTATGTTACTTGTCCGGTCGGAGGCACCTCGGTAGCCTATTTCAATCACTTTGACCATAATTATGCAACGGCGCCGTTTTACAGCCCCGGAAAAGATTCTATAAATGCAAATGCATTGGTTTATGAGCAGGCGACCGGTGGAGTGCAAGGGAAAATACACTTTCCCTATCTGCGTAACTGGGCAAAGCTAAACCCGGTGGTAATTAACGAAGCGCAAGTAGTTCTGTCTGTTGCACAAGATGGACCGGCTCCTTTCGTCCCTCCTTCCTCTCTTTACCTGGTTGGAGTAAATGCCGATGGGCAAGAATATGCTCTCCCTGATGAGGCGCAGTCGTACTATGGCGGCACGTATAATGCATTTAATAACACGTATACTTTTGTAATAACCCAATACATTCAATCGGTAATTAATGGGAAAGATACTGATAGGGGCTTATTTATTGTACCCGGCAATAGCGCTATATCAGCTAATAGGGTGGTTTTATATGGCGCTCAGCATAACACTATGCAAACGAACCAAAGATTAAAGCTAGTGCTTTATTATACTCCTTTAAAACAGTGACCTCAAAAAATTAATAGGCTATTATGTGCGGAATTGTAGGATATATTGGGGAAAAAGATGCATATCCTATTCTTATAAAAGGATTGCATCGTCTTGAATACCGGGGTTATGACAGCGCCGGAGTTGCATTGCTTACAGACCATCATCTCAACGTATATAAATGCAAGGGAAAGGTATCGAAATTGGAGGAGTTTGTTCAGGCAAAAGATATTTCAGGCACGGTTGGAATTGCCCATACCCGCTGGGCTACTCATGGTGAACCAAACGATATTAATGCGCACCCACATTTTTCCCAGTCGGGGAATATTGCCATTATTCATAATGGAATAATAGAGAATTACCTGTCTATTAAAAAGGAACTTCAAAACCGGAATTATGTATTTAAGAGCGATACGGATACAGAGGTATTAGCTCATCTTATTGAAGATATTAAAAATAATGAAAGTGTTTCTCTCGCTGAGGCCGTGCGAATTGCTTTAAATCAGGTGATAGGGGCTTATGCCATTATAGTTATTTCAAAAGATGACCCCGATGAAATTATTGTTGCCAAAAAAGGGAGCCCGTTAGTTATCGGAATTGGAGAAAAAGAATTTTATGTTGCTTCCGATGCCACGCCTATTGTTGGGTATACAAAAAATGTGGTGTACCTGGGAGATGAAGAGTTTGCAGTGCTTAGAAAAAATGGTACATTCACTATTAAGACTATTAAAAACCAAGCCACTACGCCGTATATAGAAAAACTTGAAATGAACCTGGAAGCTCTTGAAAAAGGCGGATTCCCTCATTTCATGTTAAAAGAAATATACGAGCAACCCCGTTCTATTCGCGACAGCTTGCGGGGCAGACTGAATGTGAATCAGCTTTTAGTAAGGCTTGGAGGGATTGCAGAGTATGAAAAGACTTTTGTCAATGCGGAACGGATTATAATTGTTGCGTGCGGTACGTCATGGCATGCGGGCTTAGTGGGAGAATATTTATTTGAAGATTTGGCGCGAATTCCGGTGGAGGTGGAGTATGCTTCCGAGTTTCGATACCGCAACCCGGTGATACATGAAAATGATGTGGTAATAGCTATATCACAATCGGGTGAAACAGCCGATACGCTTGCCGCCATTGCACTGGCTAAATCAAAAGGCGCTACCATTATTGGAATTTGCAATGTAGTAGGCTCTTCCATTGCAAGAGCTACACAGGCAGGTACATACACACACGCCGGTCCTGAAATAGGGGTAGCTTCCACCAAGGCTTTCACAGCGCAGATAACCATACTTACCCTTATGGCTTTGCAAATTGCACAAGCTAAAGGAACAATAACCAAATCGAAATTCCACGAACTTTTACAGGAATTAGATACAATACCTAACAAGGTAGAGAGAGTATTGCAAAAAAATAGAGAGATAGAAGCTCTTGCTAAAATATTTAAAGATGCCCGCAACTTCCTCTATCTCGGGCGTGGATATACCTTCCCGGTCGCATTAGAAGGGGCATTGAAACTGAAAGAAATTTCATACATACATGCCGAAGGTTACCCTGCTGCTGAAATGAAACATGGCCCTATAGCCCTTATTGATGAGGATATGCCGGTAGTGGTGATAGCTACTCAAGGTCCATCATACGAGAAAGTGGTGAGTAACATACAGGAAGTAAGGGCGCGAAAAGGAAATATTATTGCCGTAGTTACTGAAGGTGACACTACGGTAAAATCTCTTGCCAATTATGTAATTGAAGTTCCGGAAACAGATGAACATTTGGCTCCTATTGTTTCGGTAGTTCCATTGCAATTACTTTCGTACCACATAGCTGTAATGCGTGGCTGTAATGTTGATCAGCCAAGGAATCTGGCAAAATCGGTTACTGTAGAATAAAGTCTTTTGTTATTCTGAGCGGAGCAAAGAATCTCTAGCCCAAATCAGTTCATCAATACTGTCACCTCCTGCACCAATTGCAATAGCACAAGTACAAATGGAGTAGAGAGAAGAACTCCGTCAAAGCGGTCTAATATGCCACCATGACCGGGCAATATGCCGCCCGATTCCTTAATATCAATGCTTCTTTTAAAAGCTGATTCAACGAGGTCGCCCATAGTACCAAATATACTGACAAGCGCCGCCATTACTATCCATAAAATATAATTCAATTCGGGATAGTAAAGAGAGATTACATATCCTGTAACAATACTCAGAATTAAGCCCCCGAAAAATCCTTCCCAGGTTTTTTTAGGTGAAATGCGTTCCCATAATTTATGTTTCCCGATAGATATACCTACCAGGTATGCTCCTGTGTCGTTTGTCCATAGGAGAAAGAAATAACCCAACAATAAATGCGGGTTGTATACACCCATGTCCGAAGAATATCCTTTTATGAACTTTACCCACAAGGCAAATGGCATTACTATATAGATAATACCCAGAAGAGTAGATGCAATATTTTGAAAAGGGGTTTGCTTATTCCTGTATAGTTCGGCTAAGAAAATGCTTGCTGTAAGAACGAATGCCAGGTATAGCACAGCTTGCCCCCCGATAAGGGTAGAAATAGTTATAAGGAAAAATAGTGTTCCGCCACAAAGCAACCCTAACTTGCGCTGAGGTTCATGTCCTGATTTAATAAGCAGTTTGTAAAACTCATCCAGCCCGAGCATGGAAATAGCAAAAAACAAAACGGTGAGCGAGTAACGGTTCCATGCAATTCCCCCAATCATAATAACCAGGAAAATGGCTCCTGTAAAAGTTCTTTTCAGGAAGTTACTCACGCAATGACCTTAAATAGTGTCGTCAATTAAGAACAAAAATATTTCTTTCGGACCATGTGCTCCCTGTACCAGTGTTTTTTCAATATCGGCTGTCTGGCTGGGACCGGTAATGGTAGTTACCTGCGAAGGGAAGTTGGACTCGTATTTCTTTTTAAGCGCTTTGAAAGCGTCTTTAATATTATATACCAATTGCGAAGTGTAGGCTACCGTAATATGTATGTTGGAATAAACAGGAAGCCGCCGGCCTGCCTTTTGGCGGGAGCTTACAAGTATACTTCCCGTTCTTGCCACGAAAAATTCGCACAGGGTAATACCTACATTGCAGGCGAGAAAATCTTTTTCATTGGAAAGGAATGGGATTCCGGCGTGTTCAAGCATGTCAGCAATTTCAGTTTCAGCGCAAAAAACATTCTCCCAGTTATTTTCCCGCATGAGTTCCGGAAGAAGTTTAGCAAAATCTTCTTTTTTTTCACAAAAGATAAATTTACCTTTTAAGGCACTGAAGTTCTTTGCAAATAATAACTCAAGCGAATCCTCTTCAGGCGCGGTATATATTTCAGTTTCCGATTCAGCGGAAGAATAGTCAACGTCCGACTTATGGATTAGCGCCTTACGCACTGCTTTAAGTACCTGTTCGCGGGATGTGCTGTCTTTCATCAGAATAGGGTAGGGCTGGTAGGTTGGTTGGGTTTTTCCGGTGTGCTTTTCTCCTTTGGGGATTCTTTCTTAGCTTCTTCCTCTTTTTTAGCTTCCTCCTCTTTCTTGGTTTTCTCTTTATTTCTTTCCGCTTCTTCCTGCTTAAGCTTTTCTTCAGAAATTTCTTTTTCTTCTACAACTATTACAGAAGGCTGATTCGTTACTTCTGCTCCATTAGTTCCTTGAGTTCCATTTGGAGCTTCGGGAATAGTTTTAGGAGCGCCATTGGCAAAAATCTTCTTGTGTTGTGACATAGGTTGCGACTCTTCCTTTTCAAAAGGACGTTTGCCGATAATTCTTTCCAAATCTTCTTTAAAAATTACTTCCTTGTCAAGCAATTGTTGCGCCACCTCTATAAGCTGTTCTTTGTGCGTTTTTATTATTTCTTTGGTCTTGATGTAAGCCGATTCAATCATTTGGGTGACTTCTTCATCAATAAACTGTGCCGTTTTTTCAGAGTAAGGTTTTGTAAAGGTGTATTCGCTGTTTCCGCTGGAATCATAGAAGCTGACATTACCGATTTTTTTGTTCAACCCATAATACATGATCATGGCATAAGCCTGCTTGGTAATTTTTTCCAAATCGCTCAAAGCACCGGTTGATATTTTCCCAAACATAACCTCTTCAGCTGCCCTGCCACCTAAAGCTGCACACATTTCATCCATCATCTGTTCGGTAGTGGTAATTTGCCGTTCTTCAGGCAGGTACCAAGCTGCGCCCAGTGATTTTCCACGGGGAATAATGGTTACCTTCACCAACGGGTGTGCATATTCCAATAGCCAGCTTACCAAGGCATGACCGGCTTCGTGAAAGGCAATTACTTTCTTTTCCGACGGCGAAATAAGCCTGTTTTTCTTTTCCAGTCCGCCTACCACTCTGTCCACGGCATCAAGGAAATCTTGCTTGTCAATCACTTTTTTATCCCGGCGGGCAGCTATCAGGGCTGCTTCATTACATACGTTGGCAATATCGGCTCCGGAAAATCCGGGAGTTTGTTTGGCAAGAAAATCAATATCCAGTGTGCCGTCTGTTTTCAATGGTTTCAAGTGAACCTTAAATATATCTTTTCTCTCAATAAGGTCGGGCATATCTACATATATCTGCCTGTCAAATCTTCCGGGCCTTAATAGCGCACGGTCCAATATATCGGCTCGGTTGGTAGCTGCAAGAATAATAATACCGCTGGTATTAGTAAATCCATCCATTTCGGTGAGCAACTGATTGAGCGTGTTTTCTCTTTCATCATTCGAGCCCTGAGCTATGTTTCTGCCTCTTGCTCTTCCTATGGCATCAATTTCATCTATAAAAATAATGCAAGGGGCTTTTTCTTTCGCCTGCCTGAATAAATCTCTTACACGGGAAGCGCCCACACCCACAAACATTTCTACAAAGTCGGAACCTGAAAGAGAGAAGAAAGGAACTTTTGCTTCACCTGCAACAGCCTTGGCAAGAAGGGTTTTACCCGTTCCCGGAGGGCCAACTAACAAAGCTCCTTTAGGTATTTTAGCTCCCAGTGAAACGTATTTCTGCGGGGTTTTTAAAAAGTCGACTATTTCTTTTATTTCAACCTTGGCTTCTTCCAAACCGGCTACATCATTGAAGGTAATATTTACGTTGGTATCCTTATCAAATAGGGTTGCTTTTGATTTGCCTATGCTAAAAATCTGGTTTCCGCCACCGCCTCCTACCCTTCTCATCAAGAACATGAAAAGCAGCGCCATCAAACCTATTGGCAATAACCATTGAACATAATTACCCCAATTGGTGCTGGTATCTTTTTCAGGATATATTTTCTCATTTTCGGCATAGTTTTTTTGCGCATCATTCAGCATTTGCATAAAACTGTCGCCGCTTATTATTTTAATATCGTATTGGGGTCCCGGGTTATGGGAAACATCTTTAAACTGGGGTAATGCAAGGGCTTCCGGTTTCAGATATACATCTGCTTCATCATTGTTTAGTATTACAATTTTCGAAGCGTAATGCGGGGTTAAAATCTTTTCTACAAATGAAGGAAAGCTTATGTCCTGAACATTGCTTACGCTGCCCATAACATAGGTCATGACAAGACCAAGTACAATAATTCCATATATCCAATAAAAATTGAATTTTGGTTTAAAAGGCTTATTCGGAAGAGGCTTCTTAAACTTCTTCTTCAAAGAGTTATTGCTGTTGTCAGCCGGTGAAGGCTGAGATTTTTGCTCGTTTTCGCTCATTACTTACATTCGTTTATATTCCGGTTCAACCATAACTTCTTCCAGTTCCGCATCGCCCCATAGTCCTTCCAAATTATAGAAGCTCCTTACCTGGGGCTGAAATATATGCACTACTACATCTACATAATCCTGTAAAATCCATTCTGCATTCTCATAACCTTCGCTATGGTATGCATGTTGGCCTGTCAGTTTATAAACCTCTTCCTCTACTGCTTTGGCTATTGCATTTACCTGTATGGACGAAGTTCCTTCACAAATAACAAAAAAATCACAAATATTATTCGATACTTTTCCCATGTTCAAGCAGACTATGTTTCGTCCCTTTTTATCTGCCATGCTGCGTATAACAGCATCTTTCAACTGAACAGGGCTTATTTTTTTACCTGTTTTACGCATTCGTTCTTTCCGGTTCCTTGTAGGATTTTTAATAAAAATATTATTATTCAACTGCAAAGTTATTAATTTTATCCTTCAAAATGAAGCTACAAACTTTATTCATAGGACATTCAATTCAAATTTTAGACCGGGTAGATTCTACCAATAGTTTCGCTTTTAATCTCATTAAAGAATCTCCCCAGCCCGAGGGGTATATTATTTGGGCTAAAGAACAGTTTGCCGGGCGGGGTCAGCGTGGCGCTTCCTGGGCCAGCGAGCCCGGAGCTAATCTTACGTTTTCTATCATTCTCCACCCTCATTTTCTTCCCATAGCCGAACAATTTCAACTCACTAAGGCTATCGCTTTGGGTATTGCCGGTTTTGTATCTCATTGCCTTGAAGATTATACGCATGTTAAAATTAAGTGGCCTAATGACATTTATGTTAAAAATTGTAAAATTGCAGGTATCCTCATTGAAAATGTTCTTGAACAATCTGCTATTAAATACTCCGTTGCAGGTATTGGTTTAAACATTAACCAGGCAGTTTTTGATCCTTTACTTCCCAATCCCATTTCATTAAAAATGCTTACAGGTGAGGATTTGAACCCGGAGGAATGCTTAAAACAACTTTGTTCTTTCATTGAAAAACAGTATCTCAGTTTACGTGCAGCTAATTACCAGCAAATAGACGAGGCATATCATAATTTACTTTACAGGAAGGGCATTTGGAGCGACTTTAAACTGAACAGTGAAGCGGTAAAAGGACAAATAGAAGGTGTTAATAGGGCAGGACACCTGATACTGAAGAAAAGCCTCCCCAATAGCTCCTTTGAGACTATCACGGTATCCGATAGCAAGCAATTGGTGTTTTTGTGAAAAATTATTCGGAAATTCGCCACCTTTATTAAAAGTGTATTATATTGCAGACTAATTATAAGCGCAAATGACATTTAGCTATACTACATCTCAACAAAATGGGATTACTGTTTTTAAACTGGAGGGTGAAATAATTGATAAAAACCAAACCATGGGACTTACCGAAGAGATTACCAAACTAATTTCATCGGGCAAACATAATATTGTTCTTGAGCTGAGTGGTGTACGTTACATGAATAGTAGCGGGCTTAATGTATTAATTACCATACTCACCAGGGCTCGTAATGCAGGTGGGGATGTATCGGTTTGCAACCTTTCCAAGAAAGTGAAGGAATTGTTGGTGGTTATGAAACTTGACACCGTATTTCATATTTTACCATCGGTAGAAGAGGCCGTAGAAAGGCTTAAAGCAGAATAAGCCTCTATTTTTTAATTTTGAGCAATATTTTTTCCCATCATGAAAGTTGACATTTTATTGGGTTTGCAGTGGGGCGATGAAGGCAAAGGCAAAAGTGGTTGATGTGCTTGCCCCAAAATATGACATTGTAGCACGTTTTCAGGGCGGGCCTAATGCAGGGCATACCTTGGAGATTGGTACTACCAAATACGTTCTTCACACCATTCCTTCGGGCGTTTTTAATAAAAACATCCTGAATGTAATTGGCAACGGGGTGGTTATTGACCCTATCAGCTTCCTGGAAGAGGTAAGAGGAATAGAAGCCCTCGGAATTGATATTTGCAAAAGCCTTGTTATTTCTACCCGTGCCCATCTTATACTGCCAACGCACCGGCTGCTCGATGCCTCATCAGAAGCCCAGAAGGGACAGGAGAAAATCGGCTCCACCTTAAAAGGTATTGGCCCGGCATATATGGACAAAACAGGGCGTAATGGTCTCCGGATAGGTGATATACTGGAGCCTGACTTTAAAAAGCGGTATGGTTTTCTGGTTGAAAAACATAAACAGATACTTGCCACCGCAACTGCCTTTACATACAATCCGGCTAAATTAGCCGAAGACGAAAAAAAGTGGATGGAATGCATTGATTTTATCCGTACGCTGCAATGTACCGATACCGAATATTTATTGAATGATGCTTTAAAACAAGGCAAAAAAATACTTGCCGAAGGCGCGCAGGGCTCTTTGCTCGATATTGATTTCGGCTCTTATCCTTTTGTTACTTCCTCTTCCACCACATCTGCCGGAGCATGTATTGGGCTTGGATTGGCTCCTTCTTCTATTGGCAATGTAGTAGGGGTATTCAAAGCATATTGCACCCGTGTAGGTTCGGGTCCATTTCCTACTGAACAGTTAAATGAGACTGGAGATAAAATATGCACCATAGGCAAAGAATTCGGATCTACCACCGGGAGAAGAAGAAGGTGCGGATGGCTCGATATTCCAACGTTAAAACGCGCCATTATACTCAACGGAGTTACCTGCCTGAATATGATGAAGACGGATGTGCTTAATGATTTTGAAGAGATACAAGTCTGCACCCACTATGTTATTGGCGACAAACAAACCGACCAGGTACCTTATGATTTGGGCTCCGGAAAGGTAAACCCTGTTTACAAAACATTTAAAGGCTGGGGAAAAATAAATGACA
>Ga0206873_1214_pt1 | contig 16593 bp, 17 predicted proteins | sample Alteio_BWOrgCont_11_FD_152631 | JGI IMG/M metagenome (GOLD analysis project Ga0206873, IMG submission 152631) | Enriched cells from forest soil in Barre Woods Harvard Forest LTER site, Petersham, Massachusetts, United States -... | ecosystem: Environmental > Terrestrial > Soil > Temperate forest >...
GTTCTGTGCGCCAGCTGGCCCATCAAATGACAGGACATATTGTTTGCCGGTTGTTTTTCCCAGCGCGTTTAGCTGGGTGCGGAACTCCTTGAGCAGGGCAGTAAAGTTCTGGGTATCAGTTGCGGCCGGGAACTCCCAATCAATATTGAAGCCATCGAACAGGCCGGGAGCCGAGACGCCCTGCGCGATGTTTCCCTGAACAAACATGCTGATGCACGAAGAAGCCAGCGCCTGCCTGCCGGCCGCAGTGCTGGCGGCTGTGACGAAGGCCGCAGTGTTGACTGCCGATGCGCCGCCGATCGACATGAGCACTTTCAGCTTCGGATGAAGCTGTTTGAGTTGCTGAATCGCTCCGAAGTTTCCGTAGAGTGGCGACGTGTAGGGAGCACCGCTGACGCTGGGAAGGTAGGGGCTGGAATAGTCGGCCCAGGTGTCGGCAATGGCGCAAGCTGGGGCCGGAGTCGTGGATACATTGGCAAACGCGTAGATGAGATGCGTCAGATTGTCGGCAACGCCATTCTGTTGCAGGTTGGCTATGTTGAATCCGGCGTAGTAGATGCTCCACTCCTCGAAGTATCCGCCCAGAATCTTGCTCTGATGCGCATCCTGCGCAAAGGCCGGCACGACACTTGCGAGGAACAAGAAAAGGACCGTTGAGCCCGCCTGGACGGCGCTCCTTGTAGATCGTTTCAACATTCGCAACACTCCTTGCTGAGGAACTTTAGATCGGCGGAGTATAGGCCCGCTCCTCGAAAGCATGCAATGACTATTTAAGTTAAAATTGATCGCTATTGTGATTGAGATAAGTATGTCTTGTCGATAAATTGATTTATTCCTCATAGAACGAGCAAGTGCCCTCTGCAGCGATCGTTGCAGCGTCGGGCAGAAATGAACAGTTTTCAGGGCATAAGCTGCGTCGGATTGGTACGTGGCGGGAGTACGCCAACGCGTTCCGCCCTCTTGACTCGGTCCGAGCGCGCTCTACTGGATCCGTCAACCCGGCCAGGTTGAGTGGCCAAAATAACCGTGGGAGTTTCCGGTGTTAGGCGGTATCCACATATAGACTTTGCAACGCGGGTTTTGGTGTTTTTGAACTTGAAGCGTGGCGAGTCGATATGGGTTGAGCGAGGCCCAGTGGGAGCGCATTAAGGACCATCTTCCCTTCAATCACCGCTCCCAGCGCAGCCCCTCCCCATCCAAATCCCCTTGCTTATTAGCGCAGCAAATGCGGCCCGCCGGTGCAGTGACCGGATGCGATGTATTCAGCTTATGTACGTGTCATGGATGGCGGACACGACTTCCCCGATATCAGCGTCACCTTGCCGTCACAAGGTGAAACCCGCCGGCAATCATGTGTATGTGCGAATTGATGGCTTCCGCCTCATTCACAATCCGTTCAACCCTAGAGTACGAACGACTGACAACGATCACCATGCCCTCGGGCGCGTTGATCGCCAACGACAGCTCACGCAACTCCAGCACTTCGAGACCCACAGGTCTTGAAGCCACAGCTGATGCGAGAGTATTCATAGTGCCAAAGCAAATCGTTGCCGATGAGATTGCGAGGATCGTAGACTTACCGAAAAGCACCGGTCCCCGCCGCGCGATTGCCGACGACTCGGATTACGGAGCTAAATCGTGAACGGCGCCACAGAATAAAATTGCGCCTTCATCTCGCAAAGGAATGAATATTGCAGGCCTGGTGGCCTCCAACGATCGGTAGAGAACTTGAAAGACATTCAGCTAGAACCTGCAGTCCAGACTTTGATCTCGGCCACGAACTCCGGAGATGGAGACGCGCTATTGCGCGCGTTCGCTCCGGATGCCGTACTTGTCGACTTTGGCCGCACCTTTCGCGGACACGCCCAGATTGCCAAGTGGGATCAGCAGGAAAACATAGGCACTCAGAACCATCTCCGTGTCAAAGCGGTTGATCCCGGACCACCAATGCGTTTGTCTCTCTCTGTCAGCGGCAACGGTTATAACGGAGAGGGAGTATTTGAAATTGAGTTGACGGACGGGCTCATCTCCCACTTGACGATCACATAGAGATTAAAAGTGATAGACAACCCAGACCGGGGTCTGATGGAGAAAGGCCCTCAACGCGAATTGCTGATAGACACCGCGGATGATGGTGTGGGGTGCGATCACATAGTTGTGGGTGTGGAGCAGTGGGAAGCGCGCAGCGGTTTCCACATCCCCATGCCGCCGGTTTAGAGCTTACCCGAATTTGTTTGAAGGCGTGCCCTGGCGAGGCACAAGCTCTTCCCTGACGAATCCTTTCGCATCGGGAGGATCGACCGCATAAATCCGACTATTTTTCGATACCTCATCGAAAAATCCAACACCCACAGCCTCGGTATGCACGACGCTTCGAACGTTGGCTGAAATTGAGCGCAATCCTTCCCGAAGCTCAAGGTTCGCCGTAACTCGCTTCGTCAGTTGGAGCAGCTAGAGTCGAGTATTCTGAAGTGCCAGGAATTGTTCGGCTTTCGTGCACAAGTTGACAATGCCGCTTTCGCACTTTCAGCAGAGAGGGGTGCGACTCCTCCTACGGAAAGCGATCGGCGTTTCACCATAAGCTCGCTTGAAAGCAGTCGCGAAGTGGCCAGCGTGTTCATATCCGATTGCGTTTGCGATTTCACCGACCGGTTGATCAGTGGCCACGAGATTCTCCGCCGCGCGCTGCATGCGCAAACGTGTGATGTATTCAAAAGGTGACGCCCCGGTTCGACGCCTGAATAGTCGAGCGAAGTGAAAGGCGCTAATTCCTGCCTCGCGTGAAAGCATCGCGATGGTGATGTGGATGCCCAGGTGATGATCGATGAAATCGAGCACACGTTCCAACCTGGCATCGGAGAATTCGCCTACTCTCTTTGATTTGAACTGCTGAGCCTTTCCAGGCAACAGTAAGTGAGTCGCAAGAAACCGACCTGAAGTTTCGGCGTAGAGGTCCGAGTAGCCTTTCTCAACCGCATCCACGAGGGCCGTTACGATATGTGCGGTCAATGGATCAACAAATCCGTGATGGTTGGGGAATGTGACGGTTGAAAGATTCAGCTCATCGCGCGCCTCTTGGAAGAAAAACGACGGAATGTAGAGATGCGCTGTGACGAGAGGGGACGACGACACGGTCCTCCATCGAAGTCTATCTACGTGATGCGGCTCCGAAGTTCCCCCCGTTCCGGGACTCTGATTTGCTACTTTCCACTTCCCAGAACTGGCGCTTTCGGTGATCGAGCGTCCGGAGAGCACTACGGTGACAGCCTGGTCCTGAGTCGGGACGGTTTCGTGAGACTCAACCAACGCGGGACTTTCAACTTTATGGAGCAGCAGAGACTCCCACCGTACATCACGGCTGGAAACCAGACGCTTCCCAGGCTCACGAGCCGCGTTATGGATGCTTTCTTTCGCAATCATCGCCTTGGTTATCTCTCTCCCTCGCTAAGCGCAGATTATTCGCTCCCACGCGTTTTGTAAATTTTCTCGCAACAAATAGCACGAAATAGGCCACAAAGCGCACGCTCGCGGAAACACAGACTTACGCCGTCATGTTGAATAAAGCTCAGATGCATCACTTGAAAAGGAAGATGGGTATGGCAAAAGTAGCGATAGTAACTGGGGCATCACGTGGAATCGGACGAGCGACCGCGAAGCGGCTGGCCAAGGACGGATTCTCCGTGATCGTCAACTATGCAGGAAACGCCGCTATGGCACAGGGCGTCGTGAATGAAATCAAGGAGGGCGGGGGCTCTGCCACGGCGATTCAAGCGGACATTTCAAAGTCCGAAGATGTACAGCATCTCTTCACCGAAACGAAGCAACAATATGGCGGGATTGATGTTGTCGTGAACAATGCAGGAATCATGGAGCTATCCCCCATTGCGAAGGACGACCTCGACGTCTTCGACAAGACCATCGCAACCAATCTGCGTGGAACGTTCATGGTGTTTGCGCAAGCTGCACAGCATGTCGCCGAAGGCGGGCGCATCATCGCCTTTTCCAGCAGCGCGTTGCTGAAATCTTTCCCTACGTATGGTCCATACATCGCGGCCAAAGCTGGCGTTGAGGGTTTAGTTCACGTCCTTGCCAACGAACTGGCGGGGCGGAACATAACAGTCAATGGCATTGCTCCTGGACCTACGGCGACCGAACTCTTATTAAAAGGAAAAACCGAAGAGGATATCCAGAAACTGCGCAACCTAGCCCCGCTGCAGCGCCTTGGCGAACCAGAAGATATCGCGAATGCCGTCTCGTTCCTGGCAGGACCGGGTGGAGGATGGATCAACTCGCAGATTCTCCGAGTTAACGGTGGCTTCGCCTATTAACGATCTATCGCCGCTCAACGTACGCACAACGATTCGAGGACGCCTCGAAGGAGAAGTCATGAAAAGCGTAGTCGTGATAACAGGGGCATCAAGTGGATTTGGTGCATTGATCGCTCGCCAGCTGGCTAAAGCCGGCCACATCGTATACGCCGGAATGCGCGAAACGAATGGACGGAACGCCCCACAGGTCGAGGCGGCGAGAAAGTATTCAGACGAGAACAAGGTAGATCTGCGGACGGTCGAGATGGATGTTCAATCTGAGGCGTCGGTTGAAAAGAGCATTGAGACGATTGTCGCCGAAAGTGGTCGATTGGATACTTTGATTCACAATGCGGGTCATATGGTCTTCGGACCTGCCGAGGCTTTCACACCGGAGCAGTTCTCTGACGTATACGACATCAATGTCGTGTCAACACAGCGTGTCAACAGAGCTGCGCTCCCCGTCCTCCGGAAGCAGGGCAAGGGGCTGGTGCTTTGGATAGGAAGTTCCAGCACTCGTGGCGGGACCCCTCCATACACTGCACCATACTTTGCCGCCAAGGCCGCTATGGATGCTTTGGCCACTAGTTATGCTGGCGAACTCGCTCGCTGGAATATCGAAACCTGCATCATCGTTCCGGGCGTCTTCACTTCAGGCACGAATCATTTCGCCCACGCGGGACATCCTGGCGATCAGGCGAGAGCCAGCGAATATGCTACCGGTTCGACCGCAGGGCTTGACCAAGAGATCATGACCGGCGAGCAGCGGGTTTCTCCTGTGGGCGGGGACATCATCGAAGTCGCGCGGGCCGTTGCCGATGTCGTGGCGATGCCTTTTGGCACAAGGCCCTTCCGGGTCCATATCGATCCGGCCGATGACGGAGCACAGGTTGTGAACGCCGTTGCTGATCGGATTCGAGCGGAGTATCTGCGGAACATCGGCCTGCAGGATTTGCTAAAACCGAGCCAATCGCGCAGTCGCAAATCCTAAAACCATCAGTTAGATGCTCTGGTTGCTATGGAGCGTTGACGTCGTGAGTATGTCCAGCCGTGCGAACGAGGTCTTCAATATTTAGAAGATCCTTCCGGCGGCTGGCACATGTTCTTGGCGCAGGATATTCCGGGGCGGAGGAAACGAGACGGCATATCGCTATCGAATCACTATTGAAACATTGGGCGTTCGGGCGGGCAGCGAACCGAATGGCACAAGTCTGCAGTTCTGTGTTGATAATCACGACGACCTGCTCAAAATAGCGGAGATGATTCGGTCGAAACGTTGGTTCGACAGGCATAAGTCCACCTCGCTAGCGCGGTCTCAAGCTTTTCAGTGAGATCCTTCTCGAAAAGAGACGAGACTACGTTTTCGCGCCGCTTGTACTTCCATTGCGCAACTTTATCAATCGGCTCAAGCACGCGCCGGCGGCTGACAAAGCCGCAAAACTAGCTCGACACACTCCCGCAATTGAGGTGTTGTCATTCATCAGAGAAATCCAGCTCGATCGCGAGCGACGAGAACCGCCCGTACTCCTGGGGACAGACCAGTCGTGTGCACTCATTACATCCGTCAGCCGATACGACTGGCGGGCAGATCCGAAGTCTCTAAGTTCGGATATGGCGCGATATTTCGATGCGCTCAAGAATCACTGAAAAATCTCCTCTCTGTAGCCGTCGTCGCTATTTTCTTTTGCTTCGTTAGGGGCTACGCCCAGGGTCCGCAACTACCCGCCGTGAATCTCGGAAATACGACATTCCTGGACGGAGTCGCAGCGCCGGGGTGGGTAGTAGAGGAAATCGGTGCTGGCGTGCACGACAATCGTGCAGCCGACTTCACCGGACAAATTGCATCGACGAGCCCGGATACGAGTTCCGTAACGGCGCTGATCCATATCGCCTGGATCTCACATGCTCGGACGCTAGGAGGCTGGCCCGGCGCGGAATCCCTCTTTTCCGGAGTGTGGGTAAACGCTGGACCTGTCGGTTCGACCAGCGGTTTCGGAGATGTCACACTCGGACCGATCCTTCAGTGGTCGGAACGAAAGTTGTTCGGCGCGCCCATCTATCAGCGGGCAGCGCTGGATTTTGACATCCCTCTGGGCACATACTCGCCAAAGGCCTCGCTGAACATTGGCAGCGGCCATTGGGATGTTCAACCCGCATACACAATCACCGTTATGCCTGAGAAACGGATAGAGACCAGTTGGCGACTTTTTTATCTGTGGAACGCGCCAAACAATTCTCCTCCGATTGCCGATCACGCGTCGAGCGAACAGGCAGGACAAGCCGTTCATCTCAACGGAACGTTCGCGCTCGAGGCGCTCAAAGGGCTATACGTAGGCGCCAACGGTTACTATCTGCGCCAGGTTAGCAGTTCAAGAATTGATACCCGCGTATTTCCAGGTAGCAAAAAATCGGCGGCATCGGCCCCGGGATGGTGATGCAACGGGAAAAATGGTTTTATTTCGCTAACCTATATCACGAAGTGTGCGCCCGGGACATGTCCGAGGGCGACAAGATCGTATTGCGAGTTATGCGAGTGTTTTGAGAGTTGATAATTGATCGCTCTGGGCCAATCCAGTTCCGCTCACACCGAGATCAGGATTCGTTGCCGCCGGTAGGCCTTTCGTGCTGGATAACGTGTGGTTCCTATTTGTAGCGCCGAACGGCGCCTGGCATTCCTTTGGTGCATAGTTGATTTGTTGATCCTGCAGTTTCACGCGATGCCCCTTCTGGTCGTTTGGTGCATTCAGGGCGAAGCGCTCATTGAGCTATTCAAGTCGATCAGTGTTCCCGGCAAGTGGCTGTAAAACCGGCTAACTGGAAATAACCAATTAATCAACAGCTCTTCAGGGCGCTGCCGAAGGCAGTATTTTCCGGGTTGGCGATGACACGACACGAACTGGCAGATGCTGGAACATTTACCGGGCCACAGGCCCCTTTAGACATCTCACAATGCGTTCATTGCCGCACCATTCTGTTGCTACTTTCTAGAATGTTCCTACTGAGCATCCTAGCCCCGGGGACGCATCGAGAGTCATACCGACGTGTATCTTCTCGAGGAACACGGTTTTGGGCTCGTGACTGCGCCTGGAATTAGCGCTGACGCGTCGGTATCGACACATCTTGCAGCAGCGTGAAATCGATCAGGGTCTAACTCGGGCACCTTTTACCTAGTCGCCCCCTGAAATGATCTCCGAGCTCGCGCCAGCACCTACGCCGGTGACGATTGTCGCTCACTGGCCACCGTCGGCAACAGCGCCAATGAGAGCTCCAAGAGCCGCTCCGCCTACCGTTCTCTTCGCGGTACTGGCGCCGCGCGACTTGCCGGTGACGTCGTAGTCTCCCGTCGCCACGGGCGTCCCATGCCGAGTTGCCAAAGCAGGAGTCTAAAGACGGATGGCTACTGTGCGTGCGCCGCAGCTTCTTCGATGACCGCGACGACTTCCTTCGGACGCGAGGCGTATACCGAGTGGCTCGCACCTACAATCTCTGTGGTGTGACTCTTGGCGCGCGCAGCATACCATCGCTCCAGCTCGGGATTGATCGTCCTATCCTTAGTCGCTACGATCATCCAACTCGGCTTGCTGCGCCATGCAGGTGTTGTGATGACTGCCTTAAAGTTGTCAGCAAAGTTCAGGACCTGCGAATGTGCCATGAACTCGGCCTGCTGTACAGGCAAGTCCGCAGCAAAGTATTCATGAAATTGTGCGGGATCCAGATATGTAAAGCCATCAGCGGTCTTCTTGATTGCTGTCGACTTGCTTAGGTCACTCGGAAAGCGCTTGCCATCATCAGCTTCGTCCTCGCCAGCATCAGGCATATGCGCCGCAACATATACCAAACCAGCGACGGAGGGTTCAGTGCCCGCCTCCGTAATGACAGCACCTCCATAGCTGTGGGCGACAAGAATGCTCGGGCCGTCTTGAAGCGCGAGGATGCGCCTGGTGGCCGCGACGTCATCCTTGAAAGAGGTCTCTGGCTCCTGAACAATGCTCACCTTGTAGCCATCCTTTGTGAGAATTTTGTAGACGCCGTTCCAGCCAGAGCCATCTGCCCATGCGCCGTGAACTAAGACAATATTCCGAACACGATGCGCTTCGCCTTGTGCGTTCAAGCGGTCCGGAGTACTTACGAGGACGCCTGCCAATGCGGCGGCCGTCACGAGGGTTTTAGTGGGGTTGTTCATGTGTTATAGACCTTTCTGTGAATGGCAACCAATTCATTCCGTTTGCTACACTTCTGATTAGAGGCGCCCATCAGTCATAAGTTTCATTGCACATTTTCTGCTCTGTAATAGTTGAGCAAATAGAGGTAGCCTTGGCGTTGCCACGTTTTGCTCCAGCTAAGGTGATCTGGAGCGAGACGATGCGTGAGAATGATCTTTTGTAGACCTCCACGTGCGTGCCTGGATGGATGTGTTTGAGTTTTGATTCACGGTAGTTTGCAAGAACCCACCATGTTCTCGTGTCGATCAAGGTGAATACGTGCGTTCCGGGATGAGCGTAAGCGCTCCTGAGAGATGTTCATATTCGTTACATAGCCATCAAAAGGAGCGCGTACCTGGCACCAGTCCAGATTGAGTTGAGCCTGCGATACTTTGGCTGCACGAGTTGCCCGTTGTGCCTCCAGAGTTTCGAGAGTATCGACTGTGTGTCGTGCTTCACCGAGTTTCGATTGAGAAGCCTGGAGCCCAGCTTCTGCTGACCGCTTTGCCGCGAGTGCTATAGACTCCTGTGCCTGAGCCTGAAGAAGTTGAGATGCAGCTTCGTGTGACGCCTCTCAGCTACACGAAGGGCGCAATTGTGTTTTGATGTTCAAGCCCTTGCCGCTAATCTCGCTCATCTCCCTGGGAACCTAAAAATGTTGAATTAACTCAGGACAAGATGCAGCAGCTTGTCGAAGTTGTCCGGCGTGATCGCATTGGCTTTGATATTCGAGAGATTCTCCTGTGCCAAGTCCCTCAAGGTGTGGCCGGGAGGTAACTGGAGAAGTAGCTCGCAACCGAGTTCCTGCGCGATGCTTGTAGCATCGTGCCAACGCACTCCGTGGGCGATATTGTCCGCCAAATCTTTTGCTATGCCCTTCGCAGTGCGCACAGCTCGTGCGTTCACATTAGTGATATAGATGACCTTTGGATCTTGAACCGAAATCGCTTCCAACTGTATTTGAAGCGAGTCCGCGATGGGCTGTAAGAGCGGGCAGTGGGATGGTACGGGCACATCGAGTAGCTCTGCCTTCTTCGCCCCTTGCAATAGGGCCTTCTCTAACACCGCTTTCATCCCTTCGATGGAGCCGGCAATTACAATCTGTCGCGGTGCATTGATGTTCCCAACAAAGACGGGATGCTCCGTCGTGTTCACTGCCGTAACCAACCTGATTACATGTGCCTCGCTGAGCCCGACTATGGCCGCCAACCCATAGCCGGTAGGGTACAAATGTTCCATTTGTTCGGCCCGCGAGCGCACTAGCCGTACTGCATCCGAAAGCTCAATCGCTTCAGCTACGACGGCTGCTGAGAACGCGCCTATCGAAAGCCCCGCCACGGCGAGTGGTCGCACACCGCTCCGCTGCAGAGCCCGCGCAGTAGATACACCTACCGCAAAAAGAGCAAGTTGAACTGAAACGGGTGAGCGCAAAGCGTCCGTGGAATCTAAAGTCCGGACGTCAATCCCCAGGGCCTCACTTATTTCAGCTAACGTTTCATCAACGGCTGGATGCAGGACGAGATCGTGAAGCATCTGTGATCTTTGCGATCCCTGTCCTGGAAAGAGTAAGCCTGTATTCATTTCAGCGACCTTCACCTGTCACGTCCCAAGGATCCTCAACGAGCTGCCGCCCATCGGGAGTGCGAATCATAATCTTTGCCGATCGTCGAAGAGCGTACTCCTCAAGCGAAAATCCGCAACATGGAGTTTCGACACGCACATCGACCTTCGCTGGCAAGGAGCTCAAGGCGCTCCATAGATCGTGAGCGATGTCATGAGCGATTCTCTGCGAAGCGAATAGCGCAAGGTCGAGGTCACTTGATTCGGTAGTCACGCAATCGCCGGTAGCAAGTTCAAAACCAACACTTCCGACTGGCCCCCAGTTCAAGTCGAGGTCAGCGAATTCCTTCTCAACTAACGCAAGAGTCTTGAGCGCTGGAACGGCCTTGCGTGAGTCATGTGCGAGGGAGGTGCGCAGTTGGAGAGGTTGTTTAATCAAGACGACATCTGTCATTTCCACCAAACCTCCCCAACGCTGATTCCTGTCAATTCCTCGAACTCCGACCGCAATCTTGCCGACTGGGGCGTTTACCCGCCGCACAACGACCCACGGGTTGCGCCTAAGCGCCATCTTTACCCAGGGGAGCTCAGTCATACATGCCGGATGAATTGTTTCTGATCTCAGGGACAGGAGATCGTGTACTTGCGGGACGTCATAGATAGCGCCAACCATAAAGCCTCAAAAATACTTCGTCATCACCAGCATCCATAGTGCTAGCGAAAGCCATCCAGCGCCGTAGGAGGCAATCAATCCGGAACTGGCCGCTTCTGGTGTTGCGTCAAAGCTTTTACCGAAAACAAGCCCGAAGAAGCCGCCTGGAATTGCGCTAATAATCGTGATGTCTCGAACATGATCGCGGCTCATATGGAACAGGAGAGTCATACTAAGAGCGAAGATCGGTTGGAATAACAGGATGGTGATGGTCGTCCAAAATACGCTCTGGTTGAATCGAAATCGCTGTGCCGAGACAACTACTCCCGTGAGGATGAGCGAAGAAGCTGTTGCCGCGCTTCCTAGGGTCATGAGGGTGCGGTTTGCGTAGCTGGGTAGATGTACACCGAAGTAGGCGCCTATCAGCGCAAGTGCTGGAGCCCATACGACTGGCCGGGCGAGAGCCCGAACAAAATTATGCTGCACACTTCGAATGCAGATTCCGGTTCCCTGTGATTGCTTATCTGCTTCGAGAAGCGCCACTGTAAGTGGGGAGATGGTAATGGCGCCCACAGCAATGGACATTGCCGCCGTGATAGTGGACGCAGGGCCGTACGATGTGGCGAACAAAGGCAGCGCAATAGCGGCGGAGTTTGGAAATCCAATTGTAAGAGCCAACACCGAAGCGTCGGAGATCGACATCTTAAGCGATCGCCGTGCCCATATATAACCGGTGGCATAGAGCACAGTGAATACAAGTGCGATCATCAGAGCCGTTGGAATCTGTTGCTTGAGGTCTTCTCGCGAGGTTCGGATGATGGTTGAAAAAAGGGCGCAGGGGATCGTGAAGTTCATGACAAGCACGATTAGGTTTCGGACATTCACGTTATCCATGACGCCTCGCCGGCCTGCGATATACCCCAACAGCAGACCGACGAAGATCGGTACGAGTGCATCAAGAAGAACGGTGATCACTGCGGCTCCTTAGGATTTCCGCCACTGCGCTTCGAGCATTGCGCGGACCGCAATGCTGGCTTTACGTGTCTGCTTTGCGGCGTCGGATTCTAAACGATTACTGAGGTCGGTCAATCCAGATCGCGCGTCCTGAACCGCCTCAATCAGGCCCTGCTTCACGATTTCGACTTCGGATACGGTAGGCTGCAGAGGATTCTCGACATGGAGCAGTTTGTAGAGCAAGCCAAGTTTTGCGTAGTCCTTGACGTCATACGACATGGGAGCAATCTCATGGCCGAGCCGTTCGAGTTCCGCCACGGACCGCCGCGTAATTCTCGCTGCTGCTTCTTTGTGCATGGCATGAATGACAACTCCTGCATCGTCGAAGGCGAGAATACGGTTCGCTTGATAGCCGTGAGTCAGAAATCCCCCTGAGAAGGCGTGCCCCGCAACCAGGCTGATTACCGGGTGACCCGCCATCCTTGCGGATGCATAGGCATCTGCCGAGGTCGCTGCCGCCAGGAATATTCCTGCCGTCTCTTCGCGGCGACCGTATGCTTGGCTTTTGACATCGACTATCGCAATGATCGGCCGCTTTTCTGGCTTGGGTTTGTCACGATCTTTGACCATCACTTCACGCACTCGCGTTGCTAACGTGTAAGCCTCTTCCAAACCGACTTGCCCGTCCCGCACACAGGGGAATCGGCTTTCAGTGTTCGGCACAACGCACAGAAACAGGCTGGTCTCGTTGCCAAGTAAGCTATTCGAGGCGAGCACAGAGCCTGGATCGCCTGCCAACGGATCATTCTTTCCGGTCAAAGTCTGAAACCAAGCTCTTCCGCGTAACCCTACGTGCTCGCTCATCGCGCACCTCCCGTGGTGTCGTTGCCATTCCATCTTTTCCGCAGGCTAATTGGATCGATCTGTTTGGACGTGTCCAGCGCAGCGATACGATCGCGGTTGAGTTTGACCTGTTCGCTTCTATGCTCGGACGGTGGACCGGCCTGAACATATCCACGAATCGCTGAGGTAATCTTCTCGGCGTCGTCTTCAACGAGCGCATCTGCCTCTCCGATACCGACTCGCTGTTCGCCGCCATGAATTGCCCAGATCAGAGCGCGATCAGATGCATCGAACTCATCGATGCCAGACTCCTGTTCAATGACTTCAGGACCATTGAGCCCTAGGCGAGCCTCTTTGGTCATGATGACGTAGCTTGACACACCAGCTGCAAGGGACATGCCGCCGAAACAGCCAACGGCGCCAGCCACAACGGTGATCACTGGGGCGTGCCGACGCAAGGCGAGAATCGACGAAATTACCTCGGCTATCGCGGCGAGTCCAAGATTGGCTTCCTGAAGTCGAACTCCACCTGTTTCAAGGAGGAGGACGGCGGCAGTCTTCTTTCCAGTTTCCGAGTCTCTCGTTGCAAGATCCAGAGCCGCTGTCATCTTGGCGCCCGACACCTCACCAATGCTGCCTCCCTGAAACGCTCCTTCGAGCGAGACAACGACTGCTGGAAGGCCGCCGATCTTGCCTTTAATCACGATGCAGCCATCGTCCGCCTGCGGGGTGACGCCCTGCAGGGGAAGCCATGGAGATTGGACTCGATCAAATGGGCCGACCAACTCCTTTGCAGTTCCTTCGTCAAACAGGCTTCGGGCGCGCGCCCTGCCATCAAGCTCGATGAAGCTCTTGCGATTTACGAACGCGGGAAAGTTCTCTGCTGTGCTCATTGCTCAATCACCTCCACTGCCTGTTCCAACCGCAACAGCGCGCTTCCTGGGGTTGCGCCTGCGTCGTTAATCTGGATTTTTACGGCTCCATCGAACTTCGAGAAGAAGCGATCAAAGACGGCCTTCCACGAGTCCTGAAAGCCATTCACGCTAGTAGTGATCGTGACGTGTGCCCCGTCCCCGTCGGCCGGCTACATGAGGACTTCCATATCTCCAGACCCCACTACGCCGACATGAGCCTTTTTCGCGATGCGACGGTTCGCCGCCGGATAATCAAACTCAATCTGTTCCATATAATTCCTCCAAAAGACTGTTGTCCCTTTCCACGTCGTACAAACGTCGTTCAATTGCGTCCAGAAAGAGAGTGGCGGCAAGCAGATCCGCGCTTCCTCCCGGCGAGATGTTTCTGGCAAAAAGTGCGCGATCGAAGCGACGCAGCATCTCGTCCCCGGCCGCACAGCCAGGCCCTCCTGAAGCGAGCACCTCTCTCGCACCCTGTTTTACCGTCTGCAGCCCCTCGTCTCCGCCACGATAGAGAACACATGTGTCTTCTAAGCCCGCCATGATGGTAAGGAGCGATGAGAGCCTACTGTTTGTCTCCGATAGTCCGCGCTCGCGAGCAGCGCGAAGAGCAGGAAGACCAACCTTTACTACGTGGGGGAAGCCGGCGCATGCCTCTCCCCGAGCCCCCTTTGCTCCATACCGGCTCCGAACCAGATCGCCGTGGGATACAAGTTGAGGGCGCGCGGAGTCAGGAAGTTGGGAGAGGAGACCCGCGTCTTTCGCGATGGCTCCAGGATGGAGACTGCCACTCTGTGCCGTGGCTGTGACCAGGAGCCCTAACACCCAGATAGCGCCTTTATGAGCATTACTACCGCCGGTTTCTCGCAACATCGCAGCCTCCGCTTCCCGTCCGATGGTGGCGACCTCTGCTCGCAATTGCTGATCCATCGGAGCGATGCACGATGCGGCAGCCATGGCTGTGAAGTACGGAGCGATGGCCGACGCGGATCGTCGCATGATATCCAGCGACAAATCCGAATGCGCCCCAGATCCTCGCCGGTCCACCAGACCCGGTTTTGGGGTTAGCTCCGCTTCAGCAACCAGCGCTTGACGGGCCAACTCTGCCAACTGGTCAGCATCCAGCAGGGGGTGAAACGGTGCGGCCGCCTTCGTCATTGGAATCATGTTTGCCATTACCAGTTCCTGAACTTCGCGGGAGCTTGGTAGAGGCCGCCGGACCACGCAACCAGGTCTTCCATACTTCGTGCGGCAAGCAGAGAACGGTTGGCCTGAAGGCGATGAACTCCGATGTCTTCGGGATACGCTACGATTCCCTTGCGCCGGAGTTCAGCTGTTTCCTCAGGTTTTGCTTTTAGGCCGACAGGGCTTACGCCCGCGACTGCCGCCAGTGCGCGGCGGCGCTCTTCGATGCCCTCAGTCTTATACAAATACGCGATGCCTTCTTCCGTCACGACGTGACTCACGTCGTCCCCGTAAATCATGATTGGCGCGATGGGCATTCCTGCCTGCTTGCCAACCTCGACCGCGTCCAATGTTTCAACGAAGGCAGGAACCCCGCCACTGGCAAAGGTTTCCAGCGTCTGAACCACGAGCTTGCGTCCTCGAGCTGTCGGACTAGGATCTGTTTTGAGATCGAGCCACGCAGAGCTAGAGTGCCTCCGTCCATGGGGGTCACTTCCCATGTTCGGCGCTCCACCGAAACCAGCCAGGCGTCCAGTCGTTACTGTGGAAGAGTTAGCATCGCCGTCCATCTGAAGGGTCGCTCCGATGAATGCATCCACCGCGTACTGTCCTGCCAGTTGGCAAAGAACACGGTTGGAGCGGAGACTGCCGTCGCGGCCGGTGAAGAAGATGTCAGGACGAGCCCTAATGTATTCATCCATCCCCACTTCGCTGCCGAAAGAGTGTACGCTCTCCACCCAGCCACTCTCGATGGCCGGAATTAGGGTCGGATGCGGGTTGAGAGCCCAGTATTTGCAGATCTTCCCGCGTAGCCCCAACGATTCAGCGTAGGTGGGGAGGAGAAGCTCAATGGCTGCTGTATCAAAACCAATACCATGGTTCAACGATTGAACCTGGTGCATCTCGTAGATGCCGCGAATGACCATCATTCCAGTGAGGATCTGGAGATCGTTGATGTGCCGCGGGTCACGTGTGAAGAGAGGCTCCACAGCGAATGGTTTGTCTGCCTCAATCACAATGTCGACCCAGGATGCCGGGATATCTACCCGAGGAAGCTTATCGACGATCTTGTTGACCTGCACGATCACGATCGCGTCGTGAAATGCGGCGGCCTCAACAATGACCGGCGTATCCTCGGTGTTCGGCCCCGTAAAGAGATTGCCCTCTTGGTCGGCCTGTTCGGCGCACACGAGAACCACATTCGGAACGAGGTCGACCAGCAACCGCGCGTATAGCTCGACATAAGTGTGAATAGCCCCGATCTCAAGCACGCCATCTTCGAGAAGTTGCGCTACGCGAAGGCTCTGGGGACCTGCGAATGCGAAGTCCACCTTCTTTGCGATACCTAGTTCGAAGAGTGTGAGGTGCTCAGGGCGGCTAATGCTGGAGATGATGAGATGCAGATCGTGAATCTTCTTCGCATCTACCCGTACTAGAGAACGCGAGAGGAAGTCCGCTTGTTTCTGATTATCTCCCTCCATCACGATGCGATCGCCACTCACAATGACAGACTCAAGGGCATCGACAGTCTTCTCTCGAGGCAGGATTGGACCACTCATCCAGGCCTGTACGGCTTGCATACGCCGCGCCTTCTCATCACGCCGGGTCGTCCAGGACGTTCTCTGCTGCAGTGTGTGTTCGCTCATTCGGCTGCTCCTTTTGCCTTTCACGAGAGGTTAGAGTCTAAGGCTGGTGCCTGGGATATTTGTAATTTCTTATTACTGCGATGAGTTCTATAAATCAGTGACTTTCAGCGAGATTTTGTCACATCCGTGCGTTTTTCAGCGCGAAGATGTTGGGTATCTCCTAGTCAGCGGTAAAATCGCGCCTTCTTCGCGCCAGATCGAAGATCCGCGCGCGTTTCGAAAAGACACTATATCGCCTTGTGGAATCGACCCGAAAGCTCTGGCGGGGGTTCAACGTCCGTCGGATTTATCGAAGCGGGTGGCCGAACTGGATTGGTGCGAATAAGACTC
>Ga0206873_1215_pt1 | contig 16508 bp, 11 predicted proteins | sample Alteio_BWOrgCont_11_FD_152631 | JGI IMG/M metagenome (GOLD analysis project Ga0206873, IMG submission 152631) | Enriched cells from forest soil in Barre Woods Harvard Forest LTER site, Petersham, Massachusetts, United States -... | ecosystem: Environmental > Terrestrial > Soil > Temperate forest >...
TCCCTGGAACGTAGACAACTTTGGCCCGCTTTGGATTCCGAAGGCAGGGGCTACTGTTAAACTTGATACCGCTAATCTTCCTTTGTACAAGCGCATAATTACCGCTTTTGAGCACAACACCTTAGATGTAAAAGGAGCTACCATCTACATTAATGGAGCGCCCGCCAACAGCTATACCTTTAAAATGGACTATTACTTTATGATGGGTGATAACCGCCATAATTCAGTAGATTCACGCTATTGGGGTTTTGTGCCGGAGGATCATGTGGTAGGTAAAGCTTCGTTTATATGGATGTCCCTGAAGCAGCATGTACCCTTTGCTCAAAAGTTCCGCATCAAGCGCTTCTTCACCTTTGTGAATTCGGAGGGACTTTCCAGGTCTTATTTCTTCCCCGGACTGCTCATCATACTGATAGCCTTCCTCTATTTCTACTTTAAGAATAGGAGAACGGAGAAAAAGGGCTTGAAACCCAACAAGTAAGAGCAAGTAAAAAATTTAGCTGATTATTCAGCGGCAGCAGCAACCGGCTTAGCAGCAGGAGCAGCAGCTTCTTCCTTATCGTTGTGTTGTTTTTCTTCGATACGGGCCTTTTTGCCTTTGGCATTACGTATGTAGTAAATACGTGACCTGCGCACCACACCTTCTTTGTTTACATCAATTTTTTCGATGAAGGCGGAGTTTACAGGGAATACCCTTTCAACACCTACTCCGTTGGAGATCTTCCTTACCGTGAAACTGGCAGAAGCACCTTCGCCACGACGCTGGATTACAGTACCTTGATACTGTTGAACACGTTCTTTATCACCTTCCTTAATTTTATAGTGTACGGTAATAGTATCGCCTGCTTTAAATGAAGGGAGGTCTTTCTTCGGGGCTAACTTTTCTTCAACGTATTGTATGAGGTTCATGGCTATGGTTTTTTAAAAGGGCTGCAAAGATAATTAAAAATGATTTATATGTTATGGGTTATAAGTGATAAATTTGCCTTTTCATTCCTAATTCCTAATTTATAATTCCTAATTTTAGTGAAAGTCGGTGATACTGTGAGGTTTTTGAATGAAAAGGGCGAAGGGATCATAAAAGAATTCATTTCAGCCCTAAAAGCCCGTGTCGAAATTTCCAGCGGAATTGAAATAGAGGTACCGGTTAAGGAATTGGTCCCCATACCCCCTTTGTCTCTTAAGGATATGAAGGTTTTTCATAAAGAAGCTCCGGTGAAGCGAAAAGCAGCAGCTCCTGTTTCCAAAGCACATGCGAAAGATGAGATGATTGTTGACCTGCATATTGAAAAGCTGATGGAAGACCATTATGGATTGAATAATTCAGAAAAGCTGGATATACAGGCAAGGCATTTTCGTAAAAAGCTGGAGATGGCAGTCAATGGGCATTTTACCAAAGTGGTTTTTATACATGGTGTCGGTAATGGAGTTTTGAGGCAGGCCATACGCGACCTGCTTAAAACCTATGAAGGCATAGAATACTCCGATGCATCCTACAAAAAATTTGGCGCCGGTGCTACAGAGGTCAAGATAGTGTCAAAGAACAAAGCCAGAGGAAGCTTATGAGAGCTAAGAACTAATAACTATGAGATAGGAGTGAAAAGCATAATTACACTTCCAATTTATATTCCTTTTTTATTAATACTATAAGTTCATTTGCAGCAATACTTCTTTCACTTCCAATTTTTTCTCCCAGTATCAATGCTCCATATAAGTATTGCGCACTGGTGATTAGCGCATTTAATACAACAGGGTCTTCGGTAAGTAAGGCACTTGCTTCGGCAGGTATTTCTTTTTTTTCTTTTATTATATTAAGCAGCAATTCCCCATCAAAGATTTTTCCCATCTCACTTCCATAATCCGTGGCCCACACCATTATAGATTCGTTATATTTTTGGAGTTCATTCACCGAATAATAATAATATGAAATACTGTTTGCCGTCTCCTGGCTGCTTATAAGCCTCAATGTCCCCGAGTTTTTCATTTGTTCATACGTACGTTCTGTCGGTACTAACTGCTTAAATTGCGGTAATACCATTCTGGCTGTATAGGCAAGTTTAGTAATATGTTGTTTCCTTTCCGGGCTTTTTATAAGCTGCACAAGTGTGTCAATTAATTCGAATACGCTGATGTTGTTCTTTGTATAATTATTGTAAAGGCTTATATCTGCCCGTAAGTCCTCCAGCATATTTTGCATATAAACCCGCTCCTGTTTTTTTTCTACCCGGCGTTCTCTTATATTATCCGCTAAAAACCCCAAAAAGACAGCAAGGAACATCATAAAAAATTCAAAGAAATAATGTCCAAACGATTCCATTGCTTTATGCTATTTGATTCAATTACAAAACTAAGAGATTTTTTAATGCTCCAAAAATAAGCCACAAAAAGCAGTTTCCATAAAAGTCATTGACTTATTGCTTAGGGTGACAATTAATAGCACAATACCGGCATTTTTTGCTTGAAAATTTTTAAGCCGTTAGGCAGCGTTACGCAGCGGTTTATAGGGGGGTATAAAACCATAAAAATGATTATAAATAACTAAAAATGAGATAGTTATGAATATTTTTATATATTATAAAAAGGGACTTTTTTTAGATATAAAAGAATGGCATTGATATACGAATTTACAACGATTAGTTAATAGTATGGGCATGATACCATAATACTATGAATATAATCAATAGTACACTAACATATAATAGTATTTTAATCCATTGCACTTTGTTCTTATCCATTACTTATTCTTTCCTTTATTGTAATCATTGCACACAAAATTAAGGCTGTACAATGCCCCTTTATTACTATGGGTATTTAAGTAATAAACCTAAGGCTGTTGATATGTAAGGATATACCTACTGGTGTAAATTCGTATATCATTGCCTAAAATAAATGGCTTTTTTGCCGGGCAGAGCACATATAAAAATGCCATTCCACTAAATAGTGGGCCCGAATTAGGGCAAAGCAAGTCATTGACTATTCCTTCATACAATTTTCATACACGGGGAGTACTTTGCCTGGGTCAAAAGAGTAAAATGCAATAATGAATCCGGCCATAATAACCATATCAGCCATCCTTGCTTCATTAGCAGTTTTCAGTCCGGTATATCCGGAGGGTAATGGTTTGAAAAGGACTTATACTGCACCCTATCAGAATGACCCCTCTCATAAACCCTTACTAATGGAGACCGGGATTAAGCAAATGGGTATTAGCGCCCATGACCGTGTATTACATTTTAAAAATTGCTGCATTGCCTTTAAGTCTGTTGACAAGGCCCTGTTCCTTTCATTAAGCGGCCAGGACACGGTAAATAAAGACTTTTCATTGGACGGGAAATCTCAGGTTGTAATTCAATTAGAAGACGGAACTACACTTGCTACAATGCCTCCCGGAACCCTGAAGATTGAATATCAGGAAGGCCCTGGTCCGCTTATTTGTGGGCATCAGCCGTATCATCCGTATCATTATTATTGGTATGAGCTTAATTTTGGCTTAAGTACAGAACAAATGAGAAGGCTTGCAAAAACCTCCATAAAATCTGCACAGTTATACATAAGCAAGGAACAATATTTTGATTTGCAGATAATACATGCGGATGAAATAGAGGAAATAGCCGCCGGTTTCTTAAATGAGTATTACAAGCATTTTGGCGACCTGTAAAATGCTACGCCCTGATTAGTGGGACCGGATTGGGGCAAACCAAAGCCATTGACTATTTAGAGTTAGATAGCCCCCTAGTGATGGTATTAACTTATTTTTGAATAATAAAGTTGGCAATATAGGCAACACAAAGGATGCCAGACAAATAAACTAGCACAACGTATATAATACCAAAACCTGAAGACTTAAAATTCTTTCCCTTGAGGGAAAGAGGGAAAAAAATTGAAACTGTATAAAGAAATGAATGCCAAAATAGATGCTTCGATAATGGATTAACAATTTCAATACAGTATACCGAAGTTTGCAAATAATTTAATTTAATTCTTGTTAATAATGTGAATATGAAAAGAAACCCTATCGTCCAAATGAAGACTAGCCATTTTTTATACCCAAAATCCCACCAAATCCATTCCAAAAATCCTAAAAATATGGGCTCCTTAAACCATTTATATTCTTTATCTAGGATTTCATAACTATCTTCCTGTCCTCTATCTTTAAAATTCTTCAATAGTTGTTCATATATCGACCTTTTTTCATCATTGGGCAAGCTCGAATTATTCTTTGAATCATAGAAGACCAATCTGAAATGAATATAATCGATATGAAATTTTGTAATATTTGATTTGAAGAGGTTGATATAATGATATTTAATACTATCATTTTTTGGTAACTCCTTTTTTACAAATCCATCAGTATTAAAGTCAGAAGTAGTTAAGTCAATTTCATTGGCAAGGTCATGGTTATATGAGAAGTCTAAAAAAATTGGTAACCTTGCTTCTGTAAAATCGATACTACATTCACCCTTCTCTTTAATGTCTCGAAAATTAGCATTCTTAGAAAAAGTGACGTCGCTCAAATCAACAGAACTATTAAAACAACATGAAGAAAAGTCAACTCCCTTTTCAAAAGTGACTCCACTAAAATCTAGATTGTTTTTGAAAGTATCTTTACTAAAAGTGGCGTATTCAAAAAAATAACCATTACAATTAACATCTTTAAAAAATACTGAGTTTGTAAAGTTGGCTTTACTAAAAGAACCTTCGCCAAAATATACATTACCCAAAAACTGACAATTATTAAAACTGACCTGACTCTCAAAATTGGCATTTTCAAAATTGGCCTCACGCGAAAATATACAGTTTGAAAAATCTGCATCACGGTTAAAATCTGCATCTGAGAAATCAGCATTTCCATCAAATAATGCATTGGAAAAATGAGCATTATGGGAAAATGAGCAGAGTTCGAAATCAGCGGTCTTAGAAAAAACTGTTTTGGAAAAATTTGCCTCATGTGGAAACGTTGCATGTTTTGAATTAGTGTCGTTCCAGGAATCTTGCCCTTCAAAATCAATATTCTGAATAAATAATGATCCTGTATAGTTGGAATCAACACTAAGAGTACCGTGATTATTAATGCTTGAACTATCATAATAGAAAATCTTAGTATAAGATTTTTGAGCGTACATTAGTTGTGAAGCCAGAATAAGGATTGCACAAAGTAGTCGTCTATCAATTATTACTTGCAAAAGCATGGCAGAAAAGTTTATTATAAAAATGTATCTAAAGAAGATTATAGAAATTACGCTCTTTGGTATAAGTATAATCTTATATCTTATCTCTTATAGCTTATATCTATTAATAAGCTCTTACGTTTTTTCCCTCCATAAAGTTAATGAAGGAACGGTTAACCACCTTATTACCGCCCGGAGTAGGGTAATTGCCGGTAAAGTACCAATCACCCTTATGCTCGGGTATAGCTTCGTGCAGCCCCTCCACCGATTGGTAAATAATTTCAATTTCCGCTTTAATATCGGAAGGCTTTAAGAGTTCAGTAATTTTTTGAGAGATTTGTTGAGGGGTGAAAAGGTCATAAATCTGTTTCACCAGGTTCACTGCCTTTTCCCGTGGCAGCTCATCCATGGCTTTGGCCTTTTCATAAATCTCTTCCAGTAGGTTATCTTTAAACCCATCCTTTAACAATGCCACCGCCGCCTGAAAAGCCACCAGGTCGCTGAGTTTGGCCATATCAATTCCGTAGCAATCGGGGTAACGTATCTGCGGAGCAGAAGAAACCACGATTATCTTTTTAGGCGCCAGCCTGTCTAATATCCTGAAGATACTTTGCTTTAAGGTAGTGCCGCGCACTATGGAATCATCAATAATTACAAGGGTATCTATGCCTTTTTTCAGAACACCATACGTAGTATCGTACACGTGTGCGGCTTTGTCGTTGCGGTTAATATCGTTGGTAATAAAAGTACGCAGCTTGGTATCTTTCAAGGCAATTTTTTCTACCCGGGGATGCTGTGCCAATAGTTTTTTCAGTTTTTCTTTACCGCCTTTTTCATCCACTTTTTCCAGGGCGTTCTCTTTGGCTTTATCGAGGTAATGCTCTACTTCCTCCATCATTCCCAAGAATGCCAGTTCGGCCGTGTTTGGTATAAAAGAGAAAACGGTATTTTCCAAATCGTAGTTAATGGATTTTAAAATGCTTGGAGCAAGTATTCTGCCAAGGCCTTTTCTTTCTTTATATATGTCCTGGTCGTTACCGCGGGAAAAATAAATGCGTTCAAAGGAACAAGATTTTTTCTCTCCGGGTTTCAATACTTCTTCTTCCGAAACTTTGCCGTCTCTCCTCACGATAAGGGCATGTCCGGGTTTTAGTTCCTTCACCTGGTCCGTCTGTATATTAAAGCCGGTGCGCAGTGCAGGCCTTTCCGATGTGGCAACCACTATCTCATCATCGTGATAATAAAATGCAGGGCGTATGCCGTTGGGGTCCCTCAATACAAATGCATCACCATGCCCGAACAGTCCGGCAATGGTATAACCGCCATCCCAGCGCCTGGCAGCCTTATGGAGTATTTCTTTTATATCGAGATGCTGTGCGATATGAGAAGATATTTCTGTATTGGGAAGTCCCTGGGCTTTGTATTTTGCAAACAGTTTTTCGTTCTGCTTATCTAAAAAGTGCCCTATCTTTTCAAGGATTGTTACGGTATCGGTTTTCTCACGTGGGTGCTGCCCGAGGTCTATCAACTTTTGGAAAAGCTCATCTACATTGGTAAGGTTAAAGTTACCTGCAATAGCCACATTTTTGGTGAGCCAGTTATTTTCACGTATCAGCGGATGGCAGTACTCCATAGCATTATTACCGTAGGTGCCGTAACGCACATGGCCTAAAAGCAATTCACAAACAAAAGGCACATTGGTTTTAAGCCACTCCTGGTTCCCGGCTTTGCGGGGTTTCTTAGCTTGCACATCGGCCAGGCGGCGGTTTATCTTCCCGAAAATTTCTTCTAAAGCATTTTGAGAGGCCGAGCGTACACGGTGCAATATAGGGCTGCCCGGGGGCATATCGAATTTTATGCCTGCAACTCCGGCTCCATCTTGTCCGCGGTTGTGTTGCTTTTCCATAAGCAGGTAAAGCTTGTGGACTCCGTAATAATCTGTTCCGTATTTTTCTTTATAATAACTCAGTGGTTTCAGGAGCCTTATTAAGGCTATTCCGCAGTGATCATGAATTTCATCGCTCATGGAGTGTGTTATTGGAATGCAAAGTTACGAAACAATAAGCGAAAAGTGATGAGATATAATAGATAACCTAAAAATCCTTAAAATGAGCTGTTTTACAGGGTATTGCTTGACTATGCAGTCGGGGTTTTAGCCTCAGATATATCTTCTATATCGTGCTGTTTGCTTTTATCCTTATTAAAAATAGCAGCAAGATATTGGTAAAGCTCAGGATGGCGGTGTTGAAATTTTTCGGGGCTGTCGAAAAAATATTCGCTTACTACGGCTAAAAATTCTGCATTATTGGTGAGTGCATAAGGATTAATGTCGGATTTACCGGTTTCAATTTTTCGCATCTCATTTTTTATTTCGTGCAGCCACGGCCCGACAAATTTGTGTTCCATTAGTGATTCAGGTATGCCATCTATCACTCCATCTTCTTTATCCAGCAAATGGACAAACTCGTGAACACCAACATTTGATTTGTGAGGCAGCCCGTCAAAAGCCATAATTAAATCAGGCTTGGATAATATTACGGTGCCATTTTGAAAACGGTTGCCAACCATTCCGGTGATATATTCCCGGTGGCCCTCGAATCGTTGGGTTTGAAATTCTTCGTCAAAACTATTTGGGTAAATTAATACAACCTTTACATTCGGGTAATTATATTCCGGAAAAGCAAAGGTGGGAATAATGGCGCCGGAGGCGACCATCAATCGGATATCGTCGTCAATCTCCGTATCAATGCCTTCAATCGTTTTTGTGGCAATAAAAAGTTGAATGCGTTTTTCAAACAGTTTTTTGTCCGCATCATTTAATTGGGAATAAAAGAATACTTTTTTTGCGAGTGTTTCCCGCCACAAATCTGGAAATGGTTGATTTAACTTTTCCTGCACCAATTTCTTTTTGGTGAATACCTTCCGCAATAAAACTATTCCGATCAGAATTGCGATACCTATAATAATAGCAGTTTCTTTATCCATGTGGGAAAGGTACGCATAAAAAAGGGATGCACTTTTAATGCATCCCAAAACCCACATTAACCCAAAAACAAGACTATTTAGCTACAGAAAACTTACCTCTGCTCACCGCATTGCCTGACTTATCAAGTATAGTATATATGTATATCCCACTTGTATAGGCAGATACATTTATTTGCGCTTGATTATTAAGGATAGGAGAGCTTGAAATTTCTCTTCCGGTGATGTCAGATATTGTAATGTATTCGTTCTCTCCCGAGCTCATTTTAAAGGTTATTTCGCTTGAAGCCGGATTGGGATAAGCCAACACACTATTTACAACCTTGGCAACAGAAGCTACCGCAGGAACACCCGTCAGGCTTTGATTACAAGTATAAGATTGTGTATTATAAAAAGTCTGTACCCTGCTTACGTATGGCTTCAACAGATTAACACTGCCCAGGTTATTCCCCGGGAATGATTGGGCAAACACCAGTGCAAGATCAAGGGATTTTACTTCTTTTGATTTCACGGTAAAAGGGCCTGCGCTGCTAACTCCGCGCCTGTCTCCCGAAGCGTCTCCGGCCGAAATTTCGGACCATCCTGTTACAGGAGAAACATTGCCCGAGAACATATAATTGGATAGGGTACCAACTCCATGGCCCGTTCCTCCATAAATGCTGTGGGTGCTGTCTCTCCATACGCTTTTGAGGTAATCATAATATTCATGGGTGGTGGCCGGATTTCCTTGCGCTGACGCATCATTATTGTAATACATAAAATGGGTCATGGTATCGCACATATATGCTACTGCTTGCGCCGGAGGTAATGAATGATAGCCTTTTTCTCCTGTATTTGCCCCTGAACCGTTGGCGTTGATTGCATGTCCGCAATAGGTGAACCAGTAACTGCTTGCTGAATCACATCCAATAAAATTATCGCCCCCGTTGCCTACATCCATATCCATCCAATTACCCAGATAAACGCTGTCGTAATTATTTGCCGAAAGATTATAAATGTCATAATGCAGGAATGTGGCTGAATTGATAGCTGTATCGGTGTTTTTAAATTGGTATGCCATCTCGTGGACTTCAATGCCTAATGGCTGGCCTCCTGTTTCAGTGTGTGTATTACGGGCGTCATTAAATATGGTATATAAGGCTTCATCTCCACGTATCAAAGGATAATCGCCACCTGACGGATCGTACGTGCCATTATGGTCAGAATCTACATAAGGGGCGAGGGTTCCCATCTCCCCCAAAGCTACATTCCCATTTCCGGGCCAGTTTGCTATAGAAGGTGGAATAACATGGCCGAATTTTCCTTCTCTAAAACTATCAACGGTAGATTTTAATACTATCCAGACATGGTTCCAAACCGTATCTTCATGGGTAGAATAGGTGGTCATGATAGGACCGGGCCAAAAATCGGTTCCATTCTGATGATAGGTTTGTCCTGCCATGTGCAAATTGTGTCCTGCATCCAACCCACCAACCCAAAGAGCGCCACAATATATAGTTGACTGTGCGCTGTCCTGGGGCACATAATAAGCCGGTAAGCCTGTGGTTTTAAAGTTTTGGGTGCCATCGGCGGTATATAGGGCGCTTACAGCATTTGTATTGATGATGCCGGTATCATATCTCGGAATTTGTGCTGTACAATAAATGCTTATTACTAAAGCAATAAAAAGGATTGGTGGTTTTTTTTTCATGGCGTTTTGATTTAAAGGGTTATAAAATAGATTTAAACGGGCTATGATTTCGTATACAAAGGTATATCAGAGAAATGTGAAGTCAAGCCACAATTATTATATAGCGGGTTTCACTTATTAAATGGTAGCTTTGACTTATTAAACGGCAGAAAGAATTTCATCCTTCTGCCATTTAATGTATAGTCTTATTGTATTACTAACCTGCCGGTAGAAATAGGAGAACCCGTTTCAGTAAATATCCGGTAGATATAAACTCCCTTAGGCTGTGAATTGAGGTTAACTTGGTTATCTTCATTTTTCAAAGAAGAGGTATAAACTTCTTCCCCAAGGACATTGTATATTTTTACATAAGAATTACCACTTGTATTTGCAAGTCCAATGGTAAACTGTCCGCTATTTGGATTAGGATATACCTTTACCGAAGGATTGGAGGAAATAGTTGGAACATCCGTAGTTCCACCGGGTATTTTAATATTGTCTATATATAATGCTCCGCCATTCCCTGAAACGTTTTCAAAAGAGAACATAACGCTGGTTGCCGCTGCAATAGCCGGAATCTTTATAGTGTCAGTTCTCCAATTCGTGTTTGAAGGAACAAAGATTCCTTTACTATTGGTATCAGCTCCATTAGAAACCATCTTACCGCCGGCAGTGGCTAATTTCATGCCGCCTTTGGAATAAACCTGATGGAATGTTTTGCCGCTATCAACAGAATAGTAAATATTAAGTGTATCGCTGAATGCTGTAGTATCGAAAGGAGCGTAAGCTACATCAAAGGATATTTGCGGATATGCCACGTATGTCAGATTATACATCGGAGTATATATCTGTTGTCTTTCACCTATAACATCAACTCCGGGTTTGCCGGGAGGAGTAACCCATAATTGGGTGTAAATGGTGTAGAAGTCGGCTACTACCTGGGTATTATTAAACCACATAGACTGTGTGCTTGTACCGTATCCACCCACAGTTGTATTTAACTGCCATGTGTAGCTATAGCCATAGGGGTTATAAAGTACCCATCCCGGAGGAGGGAAGGTGGCGGACTGAAAATTTTGTGCCATAGGTACAGTGGCTGAAGCTGCCACAGAGATATATGATTTTCTAACAACAGTGTCGGTGGCGCCTGCTACGCTTACAATTTCAGTAACATCGTATGTACCTGCCGTATTATAGGTAACTGATGGGCTTGCTGCTACAGAAGTGGCCGGGGTTCCGCCGGGGAATAACCATTTATATGCGGTAATAGCGGAAGTGGCAATACTTGAATCATGAAAAGTAACGGAATGTGTCGGGGCTATGAAAGTAGATGAACCGCTAAAATAAGCGGAAACTTTAAGTGGTTCAATCCCTATAACAGCTTCATTCCACCAGTTGAAATGATAGCCTATAACATCTATGGCATTGGCTGCAACATACATATTATCTGCTCCACCCCAACCCCAATTCATGGAGAAGTTATTGCTGGCATCATATCCATCGCAAACCCAGGTATGCCCGGCATTAGCAGTAGAATCATTACCCACGTATTGTACCAACCGGTGATTGGTCAATTCATTATCTATAAGTACTAACCAGTTTGCATAGGTATAATTTGCTTCGTATACGCCTTTTACTGTAGCAGGATTGTACCCGAAATATTTCACATACGAATTTTGTGAGCAAGTTGGATAGTCACCATCAACAACCCAGGCACCGCTTCCACCTGGTGCATAGTCCATATCTACACCCACTCCGCAATCGTACATTAACTTTGCAACCTCCGGGTTTGTGCTATAAATAGCACTATCCATAGCCGACCAAACATATTGCGATGAATCATAGTCGGCAGATAAGTAACCAAAACTGTTTGCAAACCCATCTGCTTGCTTTTCCCAGTAACCACTATATCCATGTCCATGCGGAGGGTATGCCCAATATTTCATTATCTGAGACATGGCGGTAGCCACACATCCTGTAACAGAACCGCCGGGACACATGTCATTATAATAAGGTGATTGGTTCCAGGCTGATTTTGATAGCGGCCCTACAGGGGTCAACATTACGTTGTGGGTATTTCTAACTGTATTATTCACATAGCCTGTCCATTCATCAGTTATATCAGATGAGGCAGCTATGTTTTGGGTTCTCGCATATTCTATTTCCTGTTTGCGGCAGTTCATCCACCAACCAACATTGTTATTTTTATCAGGTATTACATATTGCCCTTTATTCGAGTATCCCAGAATAGGATGCGCGGCATCTTCAGCGGCAACAATAACAAAACCATCTTTAGTATTTACATTAAATACATAATAAACCGGCTGTCCGTTATTTCCAAGTTCGGTATAGGAAAGGGTAAGAGCAGGTACTACTGATTTAAAATTCCGGCTGTAAAAATTAGTTGCAACAGTTTTTGCTGTTTGCGGTGTAACAGGGTTTGCATTTATAACGCCGGTTAAAAATAATAGGCTAAGGAATACGTAGTTAATCTTTTTCATGCTGTATTTATATGGTTGAGTTTAAATCAAGTATACAAAGATAAGAAAATCTGGGATATGTTTGAATTATTATCTGCTTTGCTATATTTGCCTTCCGTTAATGGTAGTGTGGTTATCTTCAGGAACATTGCATTTACTTGAACGCTATTTATTTCGTGGAAAGAAAACAAAATGAGCATTATTCTTCCTAAAAATTACGGTGACGATTTCGAACAAGTTCTATCACAACCATATAATAAGTATCGTGATAATTTACCCGTTGTAAAATATACTGATAGTTATTTTACATATTCCGGTATTGGGTTAAAACGCTTCCGGCTGATTGAAGAAACCCTCTTTTCAAATATTACGAAAAAACACCGGCAGCATTTTTATAAGTATGCTCTTTACAAATATTTTTTTGGGAAGAATATCCGCATTGGCGGGGAAAATATTTTACTCTTACATAATCATTGGAGCAAGGGTTATCATCACTGGGTAACGGAGTGTTTAATGAAGATTTCACTTATAAAGCCATCTGAATTTACGTTGGTTATACCGGACGATTATCACCGGTTTGCATTTGACAGTATTGCTTTATACGGGTTCAAAGAAATTATAAGAATACCGGGTAATTGCGGGTTCAAGATAAATGCGGTAACCCTTATTTCAAATCCAAATTCAGGACATTATGCACCTTCTTTATTAGAGCCCTTTAAACAACAGCTAATTGAAAAATGCGCGAATAAGTGCAGCATTGTAAAATCGCCGGACTATATTTATGTTTCAAGAAGAAACGAGCGGATAAGAAAGGTTGAAAATGAAGATGAAGTGATTGGCTTGCTTTCCGGGTATGGGTTTAAAGTGATAGAGATTGACAAGCTGAATTTCTATGAACAGGTTATTTTATTTTCAACGTGCAAAATATATGTATCTATTCACGGTGCTGCATTAACGAATGCTATTTTTATGCCGAAAGGAGCAAAGGTATTAGAGTTGTACCGGAGCCTTAAATATTTTAACGGCTGGATGAATACCTGTTATTGGAACCTGGTTACGGCAAGCGGGTTAGACTACTATTACCAGTTTTGTGAACATGGCAGTAATAGTAATGTTTCAGTTGATAATACAAATATTGCAGTAGATATTCCTCTGCTGGAAAAGAACATAAAAATAATGCTGGGTAAATAATACGCGGAGCCCGGCAGGTTTTTTTATTTATAAACGGATATTACTTTATTGCAACTCCTTTAAATCTTCTTTCAACTCTTCTAAAGCCTCCGTGCAAACACGTTTAATTTTATCAACCAATTCGGGGATAGCTTCCAGGTGGGATTCTTCGGCAGCGTAACCTTCTAAAACAGGTATGTCGTTTATAATCTCATTAAGCCCTGTAAAAGTTATGGATGGCTTTATTTTGTGCACAATCAGCCTCAACGATTTCCAGTCTTTTTTTTTCAGGGCATTTTCCATACGAGTAAGTGACTGAGGGGTTTGTTCAATGAATGTATTCAGCATTTGTGTAATAAATTCATTGCTGCCATTTGCAATTCCTTTTAAGTAGGTAAGGTCAGTATGTGTTTTCATCACATTGTTTTTCATATTGTATTCTTCTTTTCCATGCTGATGCACCCCATTTTTCTTTCTATGTAAAATATGGCGTATTTTTTGATATAAGTTTTGGGGATTAAACGGTTTTGATACATACCCATCCATGCCCGCCTTGTAGCACTTTTCTTCTTCACCCGAAATAGCGTGCGCTGTTATTGCAATAATTGGAATACTTGACTTAGGCGGCGATAATTTGTCCCTGATATAATGCGTGGCTTCGTATCCATCCATTTCCGGCATTTGAATATCCATAAGGATCAGGTCAAAATTCTCTTTCCTGATTTTATCAAGGGCTATAATTCCATTATCAGCAGTTTCAACTTTCCAACCCCAGTCTGATAATACCTTTTGAGCAAGTATCTGATTTAGCCTATTATCTTCTACAAGCAAAATGTGCAAGCCACCTGTAATAGAATTTTCATTTTCTTTTGCGGAGCCCTCTTTAATAGTATACGGGTTAAGATTTTTTTTATAAACAAGGGTAAAGGTAAAAACAGACCCTTTGTTAACTTCACTCTTGACTTTTATATCCCCGCCCAGTAAATCAATAAGTTGTTTTACAATGGCAAGGCCCAGTCCTGTTCCTCCATATTTTCGATTAGTATCATAGGCGGCTTGGGTAAATGCATCGAAAATGGTAGATGATTTTTCCCCCGATATACCTATACCGGTATCAGAAACAAAAAACCTGAGTTGCACCTCGCTCGCATTTTCAGAAATAAACTCAACACCAATTTTGACTTCTCCTTTTTGTGTGAATTTAATAGCATTGGCCACCAAATTAAGTAGTATTTGGCTCAGCCTGGTAGGGTCGCCAATTAATCTATCCGGCACTTTTTTATCTATTGATTTAGAAAGCTTGATATTTTTATCTGTTGATTTAGGCAGCATTAATTCAGTAAGTGTAGAAACTACTTGCGACATGCTGAATTCAATTTGCTCCAAGGATAGTTTGCCGGATTGTATTTTAGAAAAATCAAGAATATCATTAATAATTACCAGTAGATTTTCTCCCGAACTTTTTATTGCATCAATGTATTGTTTTTGCTCCTCGGTTACTTGTGTTTTTGTGAGCAAGCCGGTAAAGCCCACAATGGCATTCATAGGGGTGCGTATTTCATGGCTCATATTAGCAAGAAATTGGTCTTTAACACTCACCAGCTCCTCTAAATTTTTTTCCATCTGTTTTCTCAGCGTAATGTCTGAATCAATAGCAATAATGCGATTTACTTCTCCGGTGCCTGTTAAAACAGGTGTAAGGGTTGTAATAGTCCAATACTCCCTCCCTTGTTTTGAATGATTTTTGCTTTCGTATGTTATAGGGGCTTTCTCCTTTACAACATTTTTATAATAGTTAGCGCTTTCAGAAATGTCTTTTTCAGAGCCATTTTTCAGCAGTTCTCCGTGTGTACCTTTAACTTCATTCAGCTTGTATCCTGTGAGGGCTGTAAATCCTTCGTTAACCCATTCTATGATTCCTGCTTCATTGGTTATTATTACCGAATTAAAGGATTTTGTAGCTGCTGTAGCCAGTTTTTCCATTTCCTCTTCCTGCAATCGCTCTGTAATATCCTGCCCCGTACCTACTATTTTTATAACTGTACCTTTATCATTTTTTATTGCTTCACCTTTCGAGTAAAGAGTTCTTATGGACATATCTTTTCGGATAATACGATATGTGAATGTTTCTTGGTTACCGGTCGTTAGAATATCATGCAGTATAATCTTTACATAGTTTTTGTCTTCCGGATGAATGTATTTTATAAGCGATTCAGGGGTTAATTCTTCCTCGTTGGTCTTCATGCCATGTATATGGAAAAATTCATCGGACCAACTTATCTTTTTATTTTTTGTATCCCACTCCCAGCTGCCAATATGCGCTAATGTTTGAGCTTCTTCCAGTTTTTGTTTTTCTACATAAAGCGCATTTGTTTTTTTGTTTAAATCTGCAAACACAGCTACCTTTGCTCTTAATATTTCAGGCACAACCGGTTTTATCATATAATCTACAGCGCCGGCCTGGTATCCTGCAAAAATATTAGTGGGTTTATCATTATTAGCTGTAAGGAAAATAATCGGGATATTATTAAGTTTTTCGTTTTCGCGGATCAGGGCAGTTGTTTCATATCCATCGAGCTGAGGCATCTGCACATCCATCAGAATTACAGCAAAATCCTTATCTTTTAGTAATATCCTTAATGCTTCCCGGCCCGAAGCAGCTTTGTAAAATGTATAATTCTTATTTGCCAGGATAACTTCCATCGAAAGAAGATCCTCCTTCCTGTCATCAACCAATAATATCTTAATAGCTTGTTCCGTGCTCATAATTTAAGGCCCTTGCTACTTAACGTAAATATAATCTATTTGACCCAAACACGTATGAGTGTCAATAACTGGTCTACGTTAACAGGTTTCGTAATATAATCCGAAGCGCCCGATTCTATACATTTCTGCCTGTCTCCCTTCATTGCTTTAGCGGTAACTGCAATTATAGTTATGCTGTCATTCTTTTTATCTTCTCTTATTTGCTTCATGGTTTCATAACCATCCATTTCAGGCATCATTATATCCATAAGCACAATATCAATATCCTTGTTT
>Ga0206873_1180_pt1 | contig 16489 bp, 22 predicted proteins | sample Alteio_BWOrgCont_11_FD_152631 | JGI IMG/M metagenome (GOLD analysis project Ga0206873, IMG submission 152631) | Enriched cells from forest soil in Barre Woods Harvard Forest LTER site, Petersham, Massachusetts, United States -... | ecosystem: Environmental > Terrestrial > Soil > Temperate forest >...
GAGCGTGAAGGAACGATTGCGAGGATCTCGCTGTCTACCCGCAGCGTGTCGCCGGGACGCGTCGGCCTGGGCCACGCGATTTCGCCGCCGAGGCCGACAAGGCCGCCCGCGAACGGCAGGCCGCTGGTTACCAGAAGACGCATCGTCGCGGAGGCCGTGTGCCAGCCGCTTGCGGCGATTCCGCGGAAAACGCTTTGCCGTGCGGCCGCCTCGTCAAGGTGGAAAGGCTGCGGGTCAAACTCCGCGGCAAAGGATTTGATCCGATCCCCGGTCATGCGGTACGTGCCCGAGGTGAATTTTTGGCCTACGTGCAAGTCTTCGAGATACAACGCCCCCTTTGCCGGACTCGCGGCTTTTGCCGGCGCGGCGCCATACGCCGGTTTCACGCCGCCGGTGCTGTCGAGCGCTGCGTTGGCAAGGTCGTCCGCGTCCCGGTTCTGTTCGCGCGGCACATATTGAATCGTGAAGGTTTCAAGGCTCGCAGCTTGTTTCTTCGCGCGCTCGTGCAGCGGGCGCAGGTCCGGATGCTTCACTTTGTACAGTCCCTTGATCTGATTCACGATCAATTGCGAGTCGCTGTACACGCGCAGCCGCCGGATCCCGCTCGCCGCCGCGTAATCGAGAGCCGCGATCAGCGCGTAATATTCGGCGACGTTGTTGGTCGTGCGGCCAATATATTTTCCGAGGGATTCGTGCGTCGTGCCGTCCGGACGGCGCACCACCACGCCGTAGGCCGCCGGGCCGGGGTTCCCGCGCGCCGCGCCATCGATGTTTGCCGTGTACGCCCCCTCGACCCGCGCCGAAGGAGCCTCAGGCTCCTCGAACAATTTTCCAGACGCTTTGTGCGTGGGCTTGATCATTTCTTCGACCGCGCATTCGCGTTCTTAATTGGCGCGCTCCAAAGTATTGTGGGTCGGTGCTTCAGCGCCGACATTCAGTCGGGAAACATCTTGGGCTTTAGCCCCTGACGCTTCAGGCCTAAAGGCCCAACTGCCAAGCAGCATTGATGTCGGACCTGAAGGTCCGACCCATAAAGCGCGACTCTCTGCGTCTTACGGTTAATTTTCACGGGCAGGAGTAGCCGGTGGTTCTCCAGCGGAGGCTACCGCCGACGCGGAAGTGGCGGGCGTGCCGGGCGCCGCCCCGTGATGCGCGTAGTACAGGATCCGCGTGCACGTCTCGCAGTGGAAGAATCCTTCATTGCTGTCGCGCTGCAATTGCTGGATCACATGCGGCCGGATGTGGACGCCGCACTGGCCGCAGCCCTCGCCGCGAATTTCCGCAAGGGCAATGCCTCCGTGGCGCTTGGCGATGCGCTCGTAATGGTCGACCAAATCCTCCGGCACTGTGGCGATCGCGGCGGCGCGCACCGCTTCGGCGGCGGCTAATTCCTTTTGCGTGGCGTTGTACTCGGCTTGAATTGCCTGGCGTTCCTTGCTCGCGGCCGCTTCGATTTCCTTCACCGCCGCCTCAGCGGCCTTCACTTGCCGGTCGTACTCCTCGCCGGACACCATGCGCTCGAGCAGGCGGTCCTCGGCTTTGGCGATTTCGTCTTCGGCGTTTTGGATTTCGTGCAGGAGGGCTTTATACGCTTCGTTGCTCTTGACCTCTCCGCTCTGGCTCCGGTATTTCTTGGCGCGCTCTTTCCACTGATCGACATCCATCTCGTACGTCTTGCGTTCCTTCTGGCCGGTGAGGAGCGCTTCCTTGGCCGCGGCGACTTGCTGCCGCGCGGCGGTCACGCGCCCTTCTACTTCCGCCAGGCGCTTTGGGAAACGGGCCAGGCGCTCGCGAATGCCAATCAGACGAAAATCAACGGCTTGCAGTTCAATGAGTGATTTGAGGTGGGGGTGCATTGACACAGCATTTTAGCACAGCCGCCGCGCGAGGCAGGGAATGCGTTTCGACAGGGTCAGTGCACCCGCTCGAATCGTGACTGCAGCGAAAAGCTGCCCACCCGAAGGTCGGGCGGCCTCTTGGATCTTCCTTTTTGGGGTAACCTGCCGGAGAGGCGAGTGGCTTGTATTTACAAAACCAGTCGCGTGGATGCGTTACGGTTTTGTAGGAGCCTCTCCGTCCATGGCCTTCGGGACGGAGAGGGCATGTTTCTTTTCAAACCGAGACACTACCGAAAACATTGGCGGCTCATCTTTCAGTGGAATGGCGGCCGAGGGGAAGCGACTGGCGTCTATCTGGACGATCATTGATATTTGTGAGATGAATCATGTTAACGACGAAGCGCAAGCCGGCCAGCGTCGGCGAAATTCTGATCGAAGAATTCATGGAGCCGATGGGGCTGACGCAAGGCTCGCTGGCCAAAGCGATGGGCGTGCAGCGCAAGCACGTGAATGAGCTATGCAACAATCGCCGCAACGTCACCGCCCCGACCGCGCTCATCCTCGCGCGGGTGTTCGGCCATAGCCCCGATTCCAGGCTGAACGTGCAGCGTCGCAGCGGTCTTTCGAAAGCGATGCACTCGCCTCGCGAACGCCAGCGGATCAAACGCGCCCGCCCGCTGTCGGCTGCCGCATGAAGCGCACTCCGCCGGGGCCGGCACTTGTAGCTCTGTAATGAAATGGCGGAGGGGGAGGGATTCGAACCCCCGGGACCCTTTCGGGCCCAACGGTTTTCAAGACGGGTGGTTGCGCTCCGGCTCGCTCCTAAACCATTGGTAAGTATAGACTGCATTCGGCTCGCTCCGGACGGTTTGGGCAGGCAATTTAGCGCATCGGGATAAATTGGGATAAAGGCTATTGCTTGAGCCTTCCGGCACAGACGCGGATGAATTGCTCATTATGAATTGTTGAGTTCGAATTTTTGTTGAGTGGACGGTAGAGCACGCGGCACGACAAAGGTAAACGCGAAGGCGTCTGGCTCTGTTGTGAAAGAACAATATGGCCAAGAGCGGAATTGGGAGAAATGATCCTTGTTGGTGTGGTTCAGGCAAAAAATTCAAGAAGTGTCACGCAGACCGCTCGGCGCAATCGCCATATCATTACCACGAACTTGCGACTGGCTTAATGCAACTCAGGAGCGGGGACAAGACATGCTTATACCCGTCGCCAAGCGGGTCTTGCCCACAACCGGTAATCAAAGCGCACTCAATTTCTCGTAGCGCCGCGCTGTCGAAGATCGCGAGAAGCGGCCACGTATATCAGCCCGATTCGAATCCATTTCAATTGCAGAAGCAGGGAGGAACGATCCAGCACAGACTTAAAGGGATCAATGAAGCGACCACTTTCACCGGGTTTTGCAGCCAACATGATTCCTCGCTGTTTAAGTCAGTTGACGTAGGTGATTTGGTTCCTACCCATGAACAGCTATTTTTTCTGCATTACCGAGCCCTCTGTAGAGAACTCTATGTCAAACGTCCCGCTTTGGCCAGTAATGAACTCTTGCGGAGTTTAGATCGCGGAAAACCTCCTGATGTGCAGCTTTTCGTGCAGGAACTTGTCCAAGCCCGATCGAGAGCGATCGGAACGGCCATAAAGGAGTTGGAAAGAAATAAGAGCACGTGCGACGCCGCCATTGCCACAGCAAATTACCTGTGCCTCCACGGTTGTGCACTGCTGTTCAGTGAGATTCCGAGGTTTGCGTGTTCGGGGCTTACGCAACCCGTCTACGACTTTACGGGCAATACGCTTCAGAACTTAATCGATCTGGAAAAGCCAGCCTCAGAACTGTCGTTCACGTTGCTTCCTTCGGGTTCAGCCGGAATTGCAGCGTTCGCGTGGTTAAAGGATGCTGACACAGTTTGTCGAGCATTCGTTAGTTCGCTGTTGGCGGTCCCCGACGACAGGAAAAGTGACGCTATAGTTCAACTCATTCTTGATTCCTTCGAAAATCACGCGATAGAACCAGACTATTGGGACAGCCTGTCGGTGGAGATTAAATCGGAAGCACACGAAAGGATGTTGAATTGGACGGATATGCGTCCGATCAAATCCGATGCACTGGTCCCCGGCATAACGAAATTTGCTGCCTGGACAATAACAAGGGTCATTTGGTTTTGACAGAGCGCCTGATCCCGTACAAATCCGCCCAATGCATCCGGTGAGCATTGCGCTCTTGGGCTGACGACGTCGAGTTGAAATCTGGTTGGAGCAATCGGTCACAACTGACTACAATCAAAAAATCGTTCCCTTCAAAATCACGCTCCGTGTTCTTGCGCCTGCTCCTTTTCCTGCGGTTGCTCCTGTTCTTCGGTGTGGTCCCGTTCCGCCTGAGAACCCTCAGACTGACGCCCTGCGAGCCGCTCTTCATTCGCGTGTTCCTCGTTCCGGCACGCATCGATACTGTTCTCGGCGTCCATCGCAGCCGCTTTCGAAACTTCCCTACCAAACGCCTCTCTGAGACTGGTCGCGTCATTCGTAAAAATTTGTGCGTCATCGCGCGCGCGAGAAACGGACACATACGCGAGCCGCGAGTTAACCAAGTTCTCGTGCGCAGCCTCAGTATCCACATGAACCAATACGCGGTCCGCAGTGAGTCCCTGGCTGCTGTGGCTCGTAACCGCATAGCCGTAATCCAAGTGTGGGTGGTCCTCCATGCTGAACTGAACATCGCGACCTGAATCAAGGCGAATCTGAAGATTTCCCTCCGAATCGATCTGTTCCACCGTTCCTAGTTCCCGGTTGGCGATACCCTCTTCACGATACGGGGCAGTGAATTGGACCCGATCCCCTTCCGAAAAGTCGCGTGCATCTTCCTTGTACACATTCACGCCGTGTAGCCGTCTCGGGTCATAGGTGAGTTGCTCACCGTCTGACTTTTCGACAGTAAGGAGGTTCTGGTCTGCATCAACGCCGCGAACGGTAACATATTCTCCAGCGTCGATTCCTACGGCTTCGCTTCCTCGGCTGTAGCGCACGATATCACCAACCTCGTACTGCGCGGCCCACTGCCGATCAGCTCCCGTCATTTCTTGGCGCGAAACGAGCACCCTCAGGCTATGTTCTTCGGCCGCGACTTTTCCCGCGGTTTGTAGCTCGCGATGAATCACCCCATTAAGCTCGCGGCGCGATTTGTTGTCCGGGGAGACGACCAGCGTTTCCTCAGATCGCTCGACGAAAGCCTTCGCCACCGCAGCCATACGTTCCTGAGGGTCGGCTATCTCATGGACGCGGCCCTGCTTTTGCAAGTCAGCCAGGGCTTCTTGAACCTCGCCGCGTGCGAGATGCTCCACCGCATGTTTGAGTGCAGGATCTCTTTGGCGCACGATTTCATCCAAATGAGCGGTCCGCATCCCAGCTTCCTGGAGCTGCTCGAAAGGCCGCCCCGCTTCAACCCCCTGGTGCTGGCGCACGTCACCTACGAGCAATACTCGGTCATCTTCTTTCAGGCGATGCAAGAATTCATGCATCTGCTTTGTGCTGGCGAGACTCGACTCGTCAAGCACGTAAAGATGTCTTAGCCCTTCCTCCGACTGCTTTCCGCGAATAAGATGCCGCTGCAACGTGCTCGATTCAATCCCTGCTTCTCCGAGTTTCTGCGCGGCGCGGGAAGTCGGCGCGAAGCCGCGCACTTGGTAGCCCTGTCGCTCGGCGGCTTCCCGGATCGCGGCTAATGAAGTCGTTTTGCCGGCTCCGGCGACACCGTCAAGCGCGGTAATTTGGTCGCGACTCGATAGGACTTGGTCAACCGCCTTCCGCTGGCTTTCGCTCAAACGCGAATGGCTTTTCTCGACTTCCGACCGTACATCGGTGCTCGCGATTGCCTCGCGTTGGCCTTGGCCGGCACGCATTACGTGAATTGTTTCACGCTCGTAGGCCAGCATCTCGCTCGTCGTGAATGCCCGGCCCGGTATACCCTTTCTTTGCTCCACTTCGATAAACTCGCCCTGTGCGACGCGCTTCTCAAAATCGGCTCGGACGTCATGCAAAGTCGTCTGTCCCATTGAACGTTTCAGGGCGTCTCTGAGCAATTCGCGCTCGTCAGCAATTGCTTCCCGCTCCAGATTGCGTTCTTTTGAAAAGGTCATCGCCGATTGCGCGGTCCCCTGCACAGGCTCCCGCTCAACTTGATGTGCTCTTTCTTTCGCAATCTGGACTACATGTTCCGCCTGATTACCGAATGACCCGGCCAAGTGGCGGTGCCGTTCAAGCATCTCTTCCGCACTCAAAGAACTCTTTGCATCTCTCGTCCGATGCGCAGCAATCTGCGCTGCGCCTGCCCCTCTTACGCCTTCCTGGGCAAGATGTTCTGTGATTTGCTGGCGGCGAGGACTCGAAGCATCCATGTATTCCTTTGAGTAGCCTTTGATGTCGGGCTGGCCGCTTCTCCCGCGCTCGATTTCGTAGCCGAGTTCTTGCAGATGCGCAGCTAACTCAGCCCGGTACACCGCGGTCGCGTATTGCTGAGTGCGGTAAAGCTCTTTTGGTTGAAGAGCCCGTGTCTCGCCATTTTCCGTTTCGGTGAGATTAAAGAACACAACGTGCGTGTGCAGCTGTGGCGCCGAGTAACCTTCTACGGGCCTCGCACTATCGTGCTCGAACTTCGCGGCTATCCATTTACCAGTTGTCTGTGCCGGATGATTACCACCGATGCGTGCCTGGACGTAATTCTCCAATTCATCCAGTGCGGTGCGAACGCTGGCCTCGTGAGCCTCGCGTACTCTCTCATCTCCACCAACTAAGGCAGTAAGGGACACGCTCTTTGGGGCGCTGAATGTCGCATCCCATCCTGCACGGTGCTCCATAGTTCTTATCTTCTCGCCACGCTCGTTCGTATATTCGCGAGGCGTTTGATAGCGGACTAATTGTTCGCTGGTAATCGGGTGCTGACCTTCGCTGAGGCGCTGGAACTGTTCCGACGTCACATCACCGTGCAGGCCCCACTCCGCGGCAAGTTTCCCATGCCATTCCCCATGAATTTCGCCATTCTGCGTGTAATATGCCTGCTCCGCACTGGTGAATTCTTTGGAGTGATACGCCTGGGCTTGGCTGGCACTGAGCGGCTTGGAAATCGTTAACACAGCAAGTCATTCCTGCATCATTCAAAAATCTCTAGCTCCCGCTGCGGGCCTTGCTCGCGATCCTGTTTTTCGCTGCCAGTGCTCGCCGTTCCCGCGCTCGCGGCGGCGGCAACGGCCTTCTTCGCCACTGATAATACCTCAAGCCCAGGAAGTGGCCGCGGTATGAAACCCGGCTGCCGCGGAACTGGTTGCAAATACGGAAAGCTTATCGGCACAACGAAGTCCTGGGACTTCAAATATCCTGCTAGATTCCTCAGCCCGCCGATCGTTGAAGCCATTACGAGCGGCTCAGTGCGGCGCTGCCAAGACGAAGTTCTACTGTTCTGGTTTGGTGTCAAGAGAGCTGGAATACCCTGGGTATGACTTTGCTCGAGGCGCATCACTTCAACATCGCCAATGGACTTGCTAATCCATTCTGCGGCATGAGGTTCGCTGGTTCGCAAGAATATCTTAGTCATCGGCTGCGAGAGCATTGCCTCAGCTTGAAGCCCATACAGTCCCTCCAGCTGGCTTCGTCCTTGGAAGCCCAGGACAAGACAGACATTCGCTTTTCGGCTTTCGGTTATGACTGTCGGCAATTGGGGAAGCTGCTGAAGACTGGCTAGCTCGTCCAACATAAACCACACCGGCCTCATTCCCTTTTGGCCAAACTCCATCAATCGGAGAACCAGGGAATCTAGCCACATGCTGAGAAGTGGGCGGAGACTCTCCCTTTGTGTTGGCGTGCTAGGGAGAAAGAGCCAACCCTTGCGCTCCTTGGCCCAAGCTGCCGCGCTCCATCTTCCCTTTGCCTCAGATTCATTGGGTAAGAGTTGAAAGGCGGCTGCCGCTTGGTTGAACGTGCCCTGCACCGCAGCTCGCTGGCCGGCCGCGCTCGTGGGCATCATCGCCTCAAGTTCTGTACCCGCAAGTCGGCGGTCGACCTCATTCATGTCCTTCATCCATGCAGTGAGGTCCTGTGGCGAGGGACGATAGCGAAGCAAGTGCGCGAAGATCTTCCTGGCGGACTCCGTGAAAAATGTGTTCTCGTGGGGCTTGTCAGGAAAAAGGGAACCAGCGAGAGCGAGCGCTTCAGCAGGATATTCAACCTCATCGCTCGGCGTCCAGAATGGCATGCGCTGATCGGTTGGATTCAAGATGACATCCGTCGTGGCATCGAAGAACTGCGGCGTGAATTCGAGAGCCGGGTCATAGACCACAGCCGTCTCCCCGCGTTCCCTCACCTGAATGAGGATCTCGCGCATGAGAGAGGACTTGCCAGTACCTGAATCACCAGCTAAAACGAGATGGCTATTTTCTTCGTGTCGCGGAATGCGCACCACGCCCAGTTTTGAGCCCTTTCGCAAAAACCACCCTAACCCTGTGACCGGCTCTAGCGTTTCGAATCCGATACCATCCGAGCGTTTCGAGCGATTGAACTGACCTGGCGTCACTAAATGTGGGCCACGAAGGATGCGCCCCTCCTTGGCCTCCCGCTTCACCTTGCGGTCGCTGCGGATAATCCAAGCTAGGAGCAAAGTTACAAAAGCAACGCCAGTGAGGACCGGCCAGCGGACAAAGTCCCAAGGACCTCTGTTGTCATAGATCCTCTGGCGTAGCCACTCAGCCGCTGTTTTATTCTCCAGTTCAGGGAAGAACCTCCATTCAAGAGCATTTCCTCCAGTGCGTCGGGCATCGTCAGAAAGCGCGAATAATCCAGTCCGTGCCGGATCTCGACTTACTATTGCGCTGACGACATCTTTATTCTGAGCCATGCGCCAACCGCCCGGGTACTGCACAAAAAGCAGTGAATAGCGCCCCTTCCCGCTGTACGAGATGCTTGAGACGTAGGCGCTAAAATAGTGAGTTTGGAGGGGCGTCCAGTGTAGCCCCATGTCGAGCCCGATCCCGAACATGGATAGGATCACACCGCAGAAGAGCACCAGGAGCTTACGGCCCATGGTTAATGCGCCTCCTCAGTACTTTGAGTCTTATTGTCAGCTTTGGGTTTCCCGGACCGACCGATTTGTGAGAGGATCTCCGTCGCCCGCGTCGACTTCGTACCGTCAGCGCGCTCGATGAAGGCCCGCATCTGCTCTGCGGTTACCTTTCCTTCGCTGGTAAAAACGTAGATCAGATTTGCGACGATTGTGCGAAGAGCGATCACTTCGGCGAGGATGGCTTTCTCGCTTGGAGTGCCTTGGACAACGTTGGCTGCGGCTAGAAGCACCTGACGGCTCCACACACTGATCGAGAGTTCCTTGTCGCGGGCGCAGGCTTCCAGTCGTGAATACTCCTCTGCGCTAACCTTTGTTCCAACTGAGCGTGTTCGAGAAGGTGTCTTCATGCGGGCGCCCCCAAGAATGAAACCCGGTTAGCGAAACTCCGCAGCCAGAAATCAACAAGTTACGTCATGGTAACTCAAATTTACTCCGAGAATCGCACTTTCTCGTCTAAACCTTATGTAACCAAGAGGTTCGCGTTTGGTAACCTCTGGTTACCAGACAGCACCCTTTCAGGGGTGACGTGTCAAAAACTTCTGCCGGTGCCGAAGGCACCGTCCTGCCACCGGCGCTATCGAGACAGCTCTTTAGCGGGCGGAGTCGCCAGATCCCGAAGCCGAAGAAGTCGCGCCGCTCCCGTCACGCCTCGGGACTGGATGAAGGCCAGCACCTCTTGGCGCACGGCGTCGTGACTCGGGGCCGTGATTTCGTAAGCGAGTCTGGATTCTGCTCTACCCATAGGTCGTCTCCCGGGCAACTAACGCTCAAGAATTGGAGCAGGGCGGAGAGGAAACCATGACTATGGACCCTGTGGGCCTCACGGCTTCCACACCCTGCACACCGATGAGGAAAGAAGTCGATTTTTGGAGTTATTGACGGGAATCAGGGGGATGCGATGTTCAGGCCGGAAACATTGTCTCGGTGCCAGTAGCCTTCGAGTCTTTCAATCGTCGAATTTCGTGGCGTAGTAGGTGAGGTATTCGCGTTCAGGCAGACTTTCGGGATAGAACGTGCCGGGCCAACCAACGGCGGTGAATGCCGATGTACCTAAACGGATCGAATCTGAGTCGGACATGAGGCGATCATATCATTGAGCCCAGAGCAATCTTTCGACGGGCAATGCATCTACTGGTGCCATTTTCCTCCCTCCCACTTGTAAGTCCAAGACTCGGGTGTGTCGTCTGAAAAACTACCGTCATCGGTGAATATAATTTTCTTGAAACCTAGTGAAGGGATTTCTTTCTGCGTGCCTTCGGAATTTATCATGTTATAGACCACCGGGCGGCTCATGGCTGCCCATGAAATTCTCAGTGTATCTTTTGCCTGCCCTGCCAGAGTTACGTGTGCATCTAAACCTTTAGATAAAAGGCTACCTTCCAGTACTCGAACGTAATCCTGTCGTGCAGCGATTTGACTCTTAGCAGACTGTTGTGGAGTTGGCGGACGGGCAGGACTGGCAGGAGCGGGAGTATACACGCTAGTCGTATAGCCATTACCACCAGACATTGCACCAAGTGCGCCTACTCCAACGAGGATAACTACAAACCATCCGAGGGCCTTCACGGTGCCGCTAGTAAACCTGTGCCCGCACTGTGGGCACGCCTTCGCATTTCCAGCAACCCTATTGCCGCACTTACATTTCCTCATGTCTATCCTCCGAAGTTCGACAGTAAGGAATGGCGCTGATTTGAGAAATAGTACTAACACGAAAGAGTAACCCTTTAAGTGCCCATTCGGTGTGGCTTCGTGCGGGACCGGAAGGTCAGCAATTGGCGTGACTTTAGCTGACAGTGGTAGAATCCGCCGCACGGAGCCGCCGATGAGTCCACTGTACAAAGAAACGTATGAAGACGTGGAGACCGCCTACGGGCTAATGGTGGAAGCCAAGTACCGTCCCGCTGCTCCCTCGGATGGGTGTGGTGTAATCACGGGAACGCCGAATCTGCAAACAGAGACTCTGGCCTATGCACAGCGATGGGCGGAGGAAGAAAACAAGGGTCGATTCTTTATTGGAAGATGCCGGAGGGAGAACCGCGTCGCCACGGTTCTCGTCATCGAGGCAGCTCGCCTGCTCTGTGCCCGCATACTTGGCGGCACCAAGGACAACAAACTCGCTCTCCGAGTGCTCAAGACCGCATTGAACGTAGTCGAGAGAGGGACAAAACCGGACAGCATTGAGGGAAGATTCGGGATCGAAAGTGATTTACAACATGCACTCCGTGCCCACATCGAGCAACTCGAACCCGGGTTAAGAATAATCGACGGCGGTCGAGAACGAACGCTTGAAACGGGGCGAGTAGACATCTTGGCGGAAGACGGGGACCAGACCACAGTCGTAATAGAACTGAAGACGGGAGAAGCTGATGACCGCGACGTGGGACAAATCCTGAGATACATGGGTGAGTTGGCATCCGGCGGAAAACTGGTGAGAGGAATACTTGTCGCGGGAGCCTTTTCTCCACGAGCCAGAACTGCGGCGAGCCAAGTCAATAATCTCCGCCTCAGAGAATACAGTTACAGTTTCGAGTTCAAGCCTTCGGATGGTCTAGAGAGTGGAAAGTCGTAATCGTGGGGCCAATAAGTGCCAAACTGGTGGTCGATGCTGGCACTCACCACGGGAGATGATGGAGCGCAAAAGGATTCGGTCGATACTCGGGATGGAGACGAATCGCGGAGGGTAACGACCTATAATCCGTAATCCGCGAGGTGCTGAACTGGCATCATGACGTGAGGAATTGAGACACAGAAACGCTGATGCGCTTCCCTGACCCAACCTTCGGCGTTCTCAGCGGTGAATCCTAATTCAATGAGGTAGCTTACGACGGAAGCCGGGCCGACTATCTTGTTGGGCTGCTGTGCCCCGTTCTTGAAGCCCGCATGCCTTGCAAAGATCAGGTCGTACCGGCGTGTAGCTCGGGTGTCCGAGGAATTTAGCCAAAAAATATCTAAACTACCTTCCACTGTCATTGTCTCGACCATTAGCCTCTCCCTGTCGCGTGTACCCTAGCACGCTGTTAATTCACCAGTTAATTTGTGGTTTCTGGTAATTACGTCCGGGTTTGCCGTCTCGGGTTCCGCGCGTCCCGCCGCTTGGCGAGGACGAACTCCACATCCCGCTCCAGCACGAGGAGTTTTGCCCCGTGCCGCACGCGCGGGAAGCAGATACCGAGGTCAAGCCTCATCCAATCCTTCAACGTCTTACCGTCGATCCCGGCCCGTCGCGCCGCAGTGCGTAAACTCAGATGTTTTTCAATCATGCTCTTCACTCTCCCAAAGAGAAACAAGACTGCCGACACTCTTATATTTTTTGATGCCCGACTCCACGAGCGAGGATGCGACAAACCCGACATCACGACGCTCGCGCTCGGCGATCCGCACCAGTTCTTGGTATTCGGGTTCGGACAGGCATAGGTTAAGCCTCTTGTTCCTCGGAAGCTGCTTGCGTGCGCGTCGCATGAGCACTACTATAGCACGTCGCAACCAATTCATTCCATAGGGTTTAGCTGTTGATTTAGCGGCAACATTGGTGATACCATTGGTGATACGGCTACCTAACTACTTTACTTACACCACATTGTGTGAGGCCGGGATTCTCTTTCAGAATTTCATTATTCCCCAGCAAAAGCGGAGAAATCCGGTAAACATTGAGGGCGTCGCGGCTCAAATCTGAGGAGACTGCGGAATCTGAGGATTATTTTGGGCCGCTATTGGTGATACTTTTTGGGTCTGGGGTCCATCGCAATCCTCCCACTTTTCGAAAATGGCACGGTATCCAAACGCCCTTCCAACCGCTAGAAATTCGACAAAACGATTCTTAGTGCCTAATTCGCCAATCTCTAATAAAGGTATCCCCGTTCGCTATCCGCTGGTTGTCTGTGATCGGAATCAGGACAATGGGACTATTGGAGGCAAACATGAAAGTCGCTCTCGTCGCCGTCCTCTCACTCGCTAGCTACGGCTGTCAATCGCAAGCGCCCGACCCGCGTGTTGCCCAGCTCGAAAGTCAGGTCTCGACGCTGAAATCAGAGAACGCGAGTCTAAAGCAGCAAAACGTGGATGCTGCGAGTCAGCGGGATACGTGTGTCGCCAAGTTCAACCGCGTCACGTTTTTATATGACGTGGGGTTTTTGAACAATGAAACCCGTGCTTGGGCGATTCCCGCCGACGTAGACCCTGTGTTGGTAACTGGCAAAATTGGAACCTATTCGCACTACGATCCGAAGACACAAACCGAAACGGTTCACTTCAAGGGCAAGGCAGCGCAGTAGGGCGCAAATGACAACCCTCGACACATGGTTAACGGTCGCAATCGCGGGAGCCGGTGTTGCTCAAGCTGTCTTTGCCGGTTTCCTATGGAAACTACAGGACGAACTGAGTCAAGAACGTCGGCGGGCCTTTGTCGCTGTCGCGCTCGAATCCCATCTAAACTTGTCACCAAGGATTGCGGTTCGCTTTGAAAACGCATCGAGTTCTGGTGTCCTGCTCAGGCACCTCAATCTGGTCGCAAGTGCGAAAGGTCGCACGGCTGACGCCATGAAGCTGGACTTCCGCTTTGCAATATCACCACACGGTTCGCGTATAGAAGATATTACCGACGAGATTCACAAAGCAGCCCATTCCGTGGACCCCGGTGACATCGCGTGGACGAGTGGCGAAAAACATACAGTCTCGATTGAGTTAGAACCTCACTACACGACGATTGTGGAAAAAAAGAGGTATGGACCGCGTGTCGTTTATAAGTTGGAGTTCTCTGGCGGCACGATACAGTCGTGCAACATTGAAGAGGATGACGACTGAGGCGGAGCACCGTGTCGACCCGCGCTAAACGCAAGATTAGGAGACCCCATGCGATACAATCTCTGGCGAGACAAAGTCATAGTCGGTGACATCACGACCGATAAGCCGCTGGTCAAGGGCGACATCGTCCAAACTGTGTGGCGTGTCGTCGGTGATGCGTGGTCGCAAGATTCGCTTGATCCCACCAACTCGGTTTCCTCTGGAAATGTTTTTGTCGAACCCGTGAATCCAGAGCATTCATAACTGCTCAAGGCGTTGAGATGGCATCCAACCAACAACTACTGATCTTAATTGGCATCATTGCCGCCATACCTCTTCTGCTTGCCATCCGTGCCCGCAGAGAAGGGATCGTCCATCGGCTCAAGCAAGTAATCGTTGTCGAAGGCGTCTATCTCGGATTGACTTTTGTCATGCTGAAAAACGGGCAGCCGCCATTGGTATCCATTCTCGCGGGACTCGTCGCCGCGTTCGTGGTCAAATCCTACCTCAAGCCACGGAATCGATACGTTTCGGCGTCCGTAAAGCGGAGGGCGAGAGCCGAATTTGAACTGAAAACCGGAACCAAGTTCAACCCGAGGAAGCACGAATACGATCATGAAGTTCCATTCTCTCGTGGTGGGAGCCATACGAGTGACAACGTGCGCGTCGTTGAAAGGGAAAAGAATCGCTCGAAAGGCGCAAAGTCGGTCTGGTGGGATGTTTTGGGAAGGCGATGATTAAAGCCAAGCAATTTAGCGTCATGAAAGTAGAATGCCCCCGCTGCAAAACCTTGCAGAAAGTTCATATCCACGCCCGAAATGGAAACACGAAGGGTAACGACAGGATTCCTTGTATCCAGTGTGATAATCGTTTCAAGGTAGCGGTTCCCGACAGGATTTTGCGGGGACCATTCCCGGCGTGACCTTGCTCACCCAATGTATTCCTTCCGATTGCAGTATAGGTCGGGCTTTCCATCCCGGAAAGTGTGGACATATTGCCGATACACTTCGCCGATTACTTCGCCAAACAGGGCATGTTCTCCGCAATCGGGGCATACCACAATTACTCCATCTCCCCACGGACCCAAGGGGAATGTCCTAAAGTCGATTATCTCTCCCATGTGTTCTCCTATCTCGGGGTAGCGTCTAACCTTTGATCCCGAGTATCTTCTTCGCTGCTAGGATGCGCTTTTGATCTGCGGGATAAATCTTGCCATCCACATCTGGACACACGGACTCAAATCGGGTCAAGAGTTCTCGCAGAGTCTCGACTTCTTTCAGAGTTAACGTACCCCATGGTTTCGTCCTTCCTCCATTAGACTCGTCGCCGCTCAATGAATGACGCGAGGTCGTCTGAATCCACTCGCCACTCACGATCCACTATAGTCGCGGGTACGGGCTGGAAAACGGACGGAGGTTCCTTCGCAACTCAGAACCGCAAGGCCGCGGCGATGCGCCCAGTAAAACTCCAGTGCCGCCAACCGCATTCCCTCGCGGCAACCGGCCTGTTCGACTTCTGACGTGCGCCAGGGCGCGCATGTCGGTTCCGTCGCCAGTTGTTCCTCGACTGCTTTCTCAAGGTCCTGAAGATCGTGGATTCCATCTCTGAATTGCGCTTCGAGGCGCGATCGCGTGATGTTCTGGGCCTCGATACGTGCGAAACGATACTGCTGAAATTCATGATTCATTGTTTTTGCCTCCTTTTGTTGGGGTATTGCTTCGCCAAAAAAAGTGCGGCTCGCGCCGCACTTTTTTTTGAGAAACGAAATAGATGAATAGGGGGCACGCTGAGCACGTGCCCCCATATTTATCCTCAGTGAGTCAGAAATAACTTCCCATCCGCATTGAAGACTTTGCGCAAGATGACCCTGGCCTGGCAGAGATAGCGGTGTACGTCCTGCCTCCCAATTCCCATAGCTTCGGCTATAGCTTCAGGGTCGAGGATCGGCCTTCTTCCTCTTTCACGTTTCCATTTGTCGGTATCACCCGATGCCGTGTAGGCGTGTTCTTTCAGTGCAGCATCCGGGCCAAGCGCCGCAATACATTGAAGCGTTGCACGAACGGGAGGGCGCATGTGCGGAAAACTGGTCACTTGCTCCAGTAGTTCCCTCGCGATGATGTCCTGCTCGACAGTGTTGTGAAAAGCCTTTCTGTGCGTGCGGACTGCTTTGACATCGGCGACTGACCGAATGCCGCTATTTTCCTGCCTCATAAAATAGCTCCGCAACGTCCCGTGGGACAACGCACGTAGAAGATAGCGCCGAAATGCGTTCGGGACGGAACTCAGTGGATAGTTGCTCTGAAACACGTCAATCGCCGCCGCGACCGCACCGTCATACATCAATTCAATCTGCCAATCAGACGGGCAGAGGAACATCTTTCTTGCTTTGCGCCGTGCTGCCTTCTCCGCCAAGGGGAGCGTGCAAGCAAGAAACAGCTCTAAGGCGTTCGGATGGTCGTGATCGTAGCGATATACAACCTCCGCAATCTGGATACGAAGGTCCCGTTCGAGGGCGGTGAATACATAGTGCAATAGAGCCGACACCTGTACACCGTCGAGCGATGGAATTTTGTTTCTGCTGAGCAAATCACCTATCGTTGTAAGCATGGTGTATCTCCTTTGATTTGAGAAATTTGGCCTTTTGAGGCCAATAAAAAACATTCGTTTCATAGTGGCGAAGGTTGAGCGAAGAGAGGCGCTGTCAATCCCCGGAGCGAAGCGGAGCCGCAGGGCGCGGAAGCGAGCACGGCGCGGGTTT
>Ga0206873_1216_pt1 | contig 16451 bp, 14 predicted proteins | sample Alteio_BWOrgCont_11_FD_152631 | JGI IMG/M metagenome (GOLD analysis project Ga0206873, IMG submission 152631) | Enriched cells from forest soil in Barre Woods Harvard Forest LTER site, Petersham, Massachusetts, United States -... | ecosystem: Environmental > Terrestrial > Soil > Temperate forest >...
GCGCCGGGAATCCCATCGAATTGTTGAACGCCATTCCGCGCCAGATCGTGGAGACATTCGAGGTTGGAGCCGCCGCTCTGTTCCTGTCGGACAAGCAAAAAGTATACCGTTCGGGAATGAATTTGCCACAGCTCGATGCCGCTTTTTTGAAAGCCATCGTCGCGCGCGAAGAGCTGCAGATCGATGGCGAGCACAGCGTCTGCTTTGCTCCGCTGCGGCTCGGCTCGAAGATCCTGGGCAGCATGGGAATTTCGGGTCCGGTGCTCTCGCGCGAGTCTCTGGAAGCCATGGGCACGCTGATCGCGGTAGCTATCGAGCGGGCCCACGCCATCGAAATGGTGGGGAAGACAGAAGCGGCGCGCGAAGGGGAAAGGTTGAAGTCGGCCCTACTGGACGCGATTACCCACGATTTCCGCACTCCGCTCACGTCGATGAAGGCTTCGGTAACCACCCTGCTTTCCGCAGCCAAGCTTGACGGGGCCCAGCGGGACGAACTGCTCCACATCATCGATGAAGAGTGCGACCGGCTGAACCGTCTGGTCGGCGAGGCCGCGGAAATGGCACGTCTAGAAGCGGGCGAGGTGAAACTTCAGCTCGAATCCGTTCGCGCGGACGCATTGATTTCCGGGGCCCTCGATATTTGCAAAGGGGTCCTGGGGACGCGTCCGATCCGGATCGAATTGAAGAATCCGGATCTCCGTGTCCGCGCGGATGTCACACGCGCCCAGGAAGTGCTGGTCCATTTAATCCAGAATGCGAATTTGTATTCCTCCGCGGACCATGCCATAACCATCGGCGCGGAAGAAAAGGACGAATTCGTGCAGTTCAACGTGGCCGACCAGGGGCCGGGAATCGGCGAGGGGGAACTCGGCCTGATTTTCGACAAATTTTACCGCGGCACGGACCAGCGCTATCGCGTGCAGGGAACGGGCATGGGTCTGCCTATCGCAAAAGCCATCGTGGAGGCGCATGGAGGAACCATCGGGGTCATCAGCCAGGTGGGACACGGGTCTGTGTTTTCCTTTAGCTTGCCGATTCTCAGGGGGACGACGGAACAAAAATGAGCACACCCACCATTCTGGTTGTGGATGACGAACCGCAGATTCGCCGCGTGATGCGGACGACGCTATCGAGCAATGGCTACACGGTGCTGGAAGCGCGAAGCCGGGATGGCCAGCAAATACGTAAATGCGACAGTGGTCGCATTGAACCGGTGCGCGTGCTGGTAGAAGTACGTGATGGCCAGAACCGTGGCCAGCGCGGCGGCATATCGGGCGAGGGTCGTGGGCAGATTTTTGGTCACAGGCCGAATCTAGCCTAGCATTTCTTGGGCGGAATGAACGAGAATATCTGACGTGACGAAAACACCCGAGGAATGGCTGGAAGAAGTCTCGCCCAAGGAACGCACCGAGGGAATTCTGAAGCTGTTTCTGGGCTATGCCCCCGGCGTGGGCAAGACGTTCAGCATGCTGAGCGAAGCCATCCGGCGGCGGAGCCGGGGAGAAGACGTCGTCATCGGCGTGGTCGAAACACATGGCAGAAAAGGCATCGCCGAGCTTGCCGCGCAACTCGAACAAGTCCCCCGCAGAAAAATCGAATACAAAGGGACTGTATTTGAAGAGATGGATCCTGACGCCATAAAGGCCAGGAACCCGCGAGTGGTTCTCGTCGACGAATTGGCGCACACCAATATTCCAGGAAGCAAGCATCGCAAGCGGTACGAGGATGTGCTGGACCTGGTCGAAGCGAAATTCGAAGTGCTCTCAACCGTCAACGTGCAGCATCTCGAAAGCATCGCTCCCACGGTAGGCGCTATCACTGGCATAAAAATACGTGAAACAGTGCCGGATTGGGTGATGGAGCACGCCAACGAAATCGTCATGGTCGATTTGACGCCGGAAGCCCTGCAGAACCGCATGAAGCGCGGCGAGGTTTATCACACCGAAAAAGTAGACCAAGCGTTAAAGAATTTTTTCCGGAGAGGAAATCTTATCGCCCTTCGTGAGCTTGCTCTCCGCCAGGTCGCGGAACAGGTGGACCGCAGCCTGGAAACCTACATGGATCAGAAGGACATCCATGATCCCTGGCCGGTGCGAGAACGCCTCGCGGTGTGCTTCAGCTCAAATCCCCGGGCGCAATATTTGATCGCGCGCGCTTCGCGCATGGCGCGCCGCATGGACGCCGAGCTGTACGCCATCTATGTGGACATCGGACACGATACATCGGAGCAGGACAAAAATTCTCTCAACGCCAACATTCAATTTTCGGAAAGTCTCGGCGCCAAGGTCGTGAAATTGACAGGCAAGGACGTGTCTTCCGCCACAGCGGAGTTTGTGCGCGAAAAGCATGTGACGCAAGTAATCTTTGGCCGTTCCGCGGTGGAAGGATGGAGGAAGTATTTGTATATGACCGCCATCCACCGCTTCTTGCGCGACGCGCCGGCGGTGGATGTGCACATCGTTACGCAGGAAACCGATTGAGGGGTGGCTGGTGGCGCCTTGCTCGTCCCGATGCGAGAGAGGCCGCCGTTTTTTGCACGGCGTGAAAAACGGAAAAATCGCCGGCGAGACGCCGGCGCCACGAAAAGCGCGCGGTCAATTTAGCTGTGTGAATGGATTCTTATTAGAAATATTGGCTATCGCTCGACCAGCCGTTCCAGCGTGGGGAAAAATTCCGGATAAGATACCGCGGCGCATTCCGCGCCGTGAATGACCGTTTCACCTTCCGCTCCAAGCGCTGCGACGGCGAACGCCATGGCCATGCGATGATCGCCGTGAGGTTCAATCTCAGCGCCGTGCAAGCGGCCCGCGGAGCGGCCGGCCACACGCAAACCGTCGGGAAGTTCCTCGACCTGCGCGCCCATTCGTCGAAGATTCTCCGCCAGTACGGCGATGCGATCGCTTTCCTTCACACGCAGCTCGGCCGCGTTGCGGATCTCAATTCCCTGCTCGGTATACGGGCCCAGCACGGCGATCGCCGGAAGCTCATCGATCAACTGCGCGATGGCGTCGCCTTCGATTGAGCCTCCCTTCAGCGGTTCGTGCCGGACGGAAACGTCGCCGACAAGTTCTCCATGCTCGCTGCGAATCGAAACGAGGCTCACCGGCGCTCCCATCGAGCCTAATACATCGAGCACGGCGGAGCGCGTAGGATTCAGACCGACGTTGTGAACCACCAAGTTCGATTCCGGAAGCACCATCGCCGCCGCAAGAAAAAAAACAGCGGATGAAAGATCTCCCGGAACCGCGAGCGTGCGCCCCTTCATTCGCGGACGTCCATGAATGCGAATCGTGCGCCCCTCGTGTTCGAGGCGCGCGCCAAATTCCGCGAGAGCCAGTTCGGTGTGGTCGCGCGTGCGCACCGGTTCCGTTACGGAAGTTACGCCCTCCGCGAACAATCCGGCGAGAAGGACAGCGGACTTCACCTGCGCGCTCGGTACGGGCAGCGCGTACTCGATGGGAGTGAGACGCGTGCCCTCAATCTTCAGCGGGGCGAAGCCTCCTTCCCGCGCATGAATCCGCGCGCCCATTTGCGTCAGCGGGTCCATCACGCGTCGCATCGGCCGGCTGCGCAGGGAAGCGTCTCCTTCGAGGGTCGACCGGAATTCCTGTCCGGCCAGAATCCCGACGAGCAGGCGCATGGTCGTGCCCGAATTCCCCGCGTCCAGCGTGCCGCGCGGTCTGCGCAGTCCTTCGAGGCCAAGGCCGGCGACGCGGACGCGGTCGCCCTGAATATCGATTTTCACGCCGAGTTGCGAAAAACAATCGAGCGTGCTGCGGCAATCGGCCGCGGCGGAAAAGCGCGTGATCTCGCTTGGACCTTCCGAGAGCGAGGCAAGCATTGCATATCGATGCGAAATGGATTTGTCGCCGGGAACTTCGAGCGAGCCGCTGATCGTGCGGGCGGGACGAATGATTTGTTTGGACACGCCAGAATTCTAGCACGCGGACAAACCTGACCGTACTTTCCCCGCGGATGCGCCTGAGAAAATGGCCCACCGGACTGCTTCGGTGTTTTGTAGCGCACGCCTTCAGGCGGGCATCCCGGATGCAAGCACATGCCCGCCTGAAGGCGGGCGCTACAAAAACCAAAATCCGGCATGTCACACTTACTCGGAACGGGAGTATCATTCGTGAAGCCATTCCCTGAGGAGGAATTAAAATGAAGCACTTCGTTGGATTTGTATTGGCCGCCCTGCTTACTCTTGCGCCGGCGTTCGCACAATCGCCAAAAGGATGGAAAGTGCGCGGGGACCACAGTTCAGACGCGTCCGACCCGGATGCGGCGGGCGCCATCAAGTTCGTCGCCAGCGGATCGGGCTTCCACGCCACAAATCCCATGGCGGCTATCTATTGGAACCCGGCAAACACGGCCACCGGCAATTACACGCTCAAAGGCACTTTCAAGCTGATCAAATCGAACGGTTACGACGAATACTACGGACTCACCTTTGGTGGGAGCGGTCTCGACGGCGCGATGCAAAGCTACCTGTACTTCATGGTGACAGACGACGGGACATATCTCATAAAGCGCCGCGATGGTTCCTCGACACAAGGCGTGTCGCCCAAGACGCCGAACGCCGCCGTGAAAAAGCCCGACGCCAGCGGAACGGCTACGAACGCTCTCGAAGTGCGCGTGATGGCCGACAAGATCGCATTTGTCATCAACGGCACGGTCGTCACCACGCTTCCGAAAACCGGACCGGCCGCGAAGACGGACGGCATCTACGGCATCCGGATCAATCACCAACTCGACGTGCAGATCGACGGATTCGCAATGTCGAAGATGTAATTTCCAGGAAGACGGCAAGAGTGAGAGTCCCACATAAGTCTTGCTAGTGGGTCACTTCCCGATAATCCGACGCAATATGAAGGGAGTTGACAATCTGACCGCCGAGCAAATCGGGTCCAGGGACTACATTCGGTTTGCGGATAATTCGGACACAATCGGGAGTGAGGGATCTGTGGCCGAAGGGCAATTATCACTGCTGGTCGAGATCATCACTTAGGAGACTTTAAAAGCGCTTGGCTGCGGCCGCCTTGCACGGATACAATCCTAACGAAAACCTGTCATCGCATTCACGATCGGTCGTGCCGCAGCGGAGGTCGCGATGGACAAGCACGCTTCGCCAAAGGCGGATAAGTCTCCGCAGACATTACCTGAAACTCCCTTTACAACGTTCATTCAATTGGACGGGAGGTCCCCCGTTCCATCGCAGTTTCGTACTCCGGGAACTTTTACAATCACCCGGCTCCGGTCGCCAACTGGGCTTCCTGACCGAATCACGAAGCTATCGCCTGTCCCCGCTCTGTTAGTGTCGATCTCCCTTAAATCTTTGCCGTTGCATAGCTATCAAGTGTGGGTCGCAGACAAACTGGTACCCACACACCGATCATTTCTCCGTTTTCAAAGCAATGTCATCGATTTCGATTCGGAACCAAGCTGCTGGGCCGGCAAGGCGTTCGATTATGTGCATTACACCATGCCACGAGTAGAGCTTGACGACATCGCGGCTGATTTTGGCTTTGGCCGCGTAAACAACTACAGGTTGTCGCTTGTTGAAGACGATTTGGTCTTAGCCCAAATCACAAGGAACGTTCTGCCCTTCATTGGACGCAGCGACGGCCTCTCGCTCCTTGCGCTGGATCAGTTCAGCCTAATTCTTGGAGCTCATCTACTTCAGCAGTACGGCGTACTCCAGAAAACGGCACGGCCTTCAAAAGGAGGTCTGGCGCCATGGCAGAAGCGACGAGCATCGGAAGTTCTTCATGAAAACGTACATGACCGCATCCGGCTTTCCGAAATTGCACGTGAATGCGGACTTTCCGTCAGCCACTTTGCCCGTTCGTTCAAAACCTCTTTCGGCATCTCCACTCACCAATGGCTGATTCGGCACCGCATTGACCACGCCAAACAACTAATGCGGCAGACGAGTATGTCGCTGATTGATATCGCGATTCAGTCCGGATTTAATGACCAGTCAGCGTTCACGCGCACATTCCATCAACTCGTTGGCGTCAGCCCCGGAAGCTGGCGACGGCTTCACATGACAAGGCATTTCCGCGCGTAATACCCCATTTTCAGATCTTTCAAATAGTCGCGTTTGCCAGCCGACAGGTACGACTCATTTTTAGGCAATGAACAACAAAAACAGCAAAATCTTGCAAGAAAGCAGCCACCCTTCGGCATAAGTTGTGAGCCACGTCTTCAATGTTGGGATCTTTCGAATCCGGAGTGCTTGAGAAGCGACCAAAAGGAGAACAACTATGTCGATTAAGAACGTGGTTCTGGTGCACGGCGCATTCGCCGACGGCTCCGGGTGGGAAGCCGTCGCTAACATCCTCAAGAATGATGGGTACAAGGTGTCTGTGGCCCAGCCCCCCCGAGACCTCCTACGCCGAGGATCAAAAGTACACGAAGGCGGCCATCGACGCCATGGACGGGCCAGTGGTTCTGGTGGGCCACAGTTATGGCGGTTCCATCATCACCGAGGCCGGCAATCATCCAAAGGTTGCGGCGCTTGTCTATATTGCCGCATTCGCGCTGAACACTGGGGAAAGCTGCGCCACGATCGAGCAAGCCCTACCACAAGCCTCCAAGGCGTTCAAGCCGGACAGCAACGGCAACTGGTGGATAGAACAGGAGCATTTCGCGGCCGACTTCGCGGCGGACATTCCGAAGGAAAAGGCGGCGTTCATGGCTGTTTCGCAGGTGCCGATCTCCACCGACTCGTTCACTCACGAGGTCACCTCGCCCGCCTGGAAGACCAAGCCCACTTGGTATATGGTGGCCACCGAAGACCGGTCGATCAATCCGGATCAGGAGCGCATGATGGCGAAGCGCGCAAATGCCAAGACGGTTGAAGTGAATTCCAGCCATGTGGCCTACATGTCTCACCCGAAGGAAACAGCCAAGCTCATCGAAGAGGCTGCCACCTCTACACTCGTCAAGTCAGTAGCCAGTAGCCAATAGCCAAGGAGAACAAAGATGAAAACGGCACAATCAAAACCAAGCATCGTTTTTTGCCACGGACTCTGGGCCGATGGCTCGTGCTTCAGCAAGCTGATCGTTCCCCTTCAGGCCGAGGGGTATGAGTGTCTTGCAGCACAATACGGCCTCAACACAACGGCAGAGGACGTGGCCTTGGTGAAAGCAACGCTGGGCCGGGTCAGCGGCCCCGTCATCCTCGTCGGCCACTCCTACGGCGGCAGCGTCATCACCGGCGCCGGGACCGACGATCGCGTAGCTGGGCTGATTTATATCTGCGCGCTCGCTCCGGACGCCGATGAAACATCTCAGACGCAACAGTCGAACTTTCCGAGGACCGACGTCTTCTCCCACATTGAAGTCGTGGATGGACGTATCTGGCTGCGTCCGGAGGGCACGGAGTATTTCTGCGGAGACCTTTCGGAGCAGGAGCAGAAGGTCGTTTGGGCGACCCAGGGCGTCCCCAAACCCGACTTGTTCGAGGCGAAAGCCGGGGGAACCGCTTGGAAGTCGAAGCCGAGCTGGTACATCGTTGGCAAAAAAGACCGCACCGTGCATCCCGATCTGGAGCGGTTTTTCGCCAAGCGCATGGGCGCCACAACGTATGAGCTTGAGAGCAGCCATGTGCCGATGCTCTCCCAACCGGATCGCGTGCTCGACGTGATTCGAACCGCAACGAAAGCTGTTCAAGGAGCCGCAGCAACAGCGTAAGTGGTCGGGGCAATGTCTTAGCTTCGGGGGCAGTCTTTTAGCTACGTTCCTTCAGCAGTTTATATAACTGGTCAGTGAGCGGGTTCATTCAGGGCAGTGAACCGGTCTTCTTGGATGACGGCGCAACCGGAATCCGACTCACCGCCTAAATCTGACAGAGTTTGACACGCGTGCAGTGCTGTGCTCTAAATGTGCCATGTCATCGGATCGCGAAAAGCAGGCAAACCAGCGTTTCCAAGAGGCGTTTGCGGCGCAGATGGCGGGCGAGTACGACCGCGCCGTGGAACTCTATCTTGCATCCCTGGCGCTGCATCCGACCGCCGAGGCTTACACGTTTCTCGGCTGGACCTATCACTTCCAGGGAAAAATTCAAGAAGCGATCGCGGAATGCAAGCGCGCCATCGAGATCGATCCAGACTTCGGCAATCCATACAACGATATCGGCGTCTACCTGATCGACCTCGACCGCTATGACGAAGCGATCCCCTGGCTCGAGCAGGCCATGACCGCGAAACGCTACGAACCCCGGCACTTCCCTTACTTCAATCTCGGACGCGTCTATCTCGCGAAAGGAATGATCAACCGCGCCCGCGAACTCTTTCAAAAATCGCTGGCCATCGAGCCGCGGTACACCCTCGCACGCCAGGCGCTCGAAAGCGTTCGGCGGATGGTGAATTAGCGCCTTCCCTGGGGTACACTACGCGCGGCTTTTCACCATCTATACAGAAAGGCGCAACGAATATGAATCGCATTCTTGTGGCCCTGCTTTTTTTTCAGGCCATTCCGTCAACCCCCGTGGTCGAAAATGATTTTGTTCGAGTGCTCAAAAATAGCGCGCCGTGCGCCGCGGCCGCGGCTTCCTGCGGAGAGCGCGTCGTTGTGGCCCTCGGCTCCGTCGAGGTAAATGGCCAAAAGATGGAGCGAGGCGACATCAAGGGATTCAAGCCGGGCGAATCCTACTCTGTCCCAAAGGGTGGAGACTTCCTCGAGGTCGTAATCAAACCCACGCATCCCAAAGTGATGCCTCCAAGCGCTGGAACGCCGAAGCCTCCGGGCAACAAAGCATTGTTCGACGGAAAAGATATCACCGTGTTTGAAGAGAAATTGCGGCCCGGCGAATACAGCTCCACTCATAGCCACAACGTGCGCCTCGCAATTTTCCTCAACCATACGACCGTGGCGCAGTGGGGGGACCGGAAAGTGGAAACGAGAGAACTCGTTCCCGATGTCGTGATCTGGAGGCCTGCGGTCGTCCACGCCTCCAAGAATGTGGGCACAATTCCGATACACAATATCCTGATCGAATTCAAACCATAAGGGCCACTCCCGATGAAACGCAGCTCAAACCGAATTCTGACAACGCATGTCGGCAGCCTGATCCGTCCACCCCGCTTGCTCGAGCTGGCGCGCGCGCAGCAGAATGGCGAACCCGTCGACGCGCAGGCCTACGAGCAATGCCTCAAAGATTCCGTCGCAGAAGTTGTGCGGCGGCAAGCGCAGGCAGGCATCGACATCGTCAACGACGGCGAATTTGGCAAGTCGACGAGCTGGTCGCTCTATGCCTTGAAGCGCGTGAGCGGCTTCGAGCTGCGCCCGATCCAGCCCGGCGCCGACCCGTTCGCCCGGGGCGCGGACCGGGAACGCTTCAAGGAATTTTACGCGGAACTCGAAGGTGGAAACGAACGCACCTGGTCGAATGTGACCAAGCGGGAAGCGGTGTGCGTCGCCCCCGTGAAATACACCGGCCTCGGCGAACTTCAGCATGACCTCGACAATCTGAAGGCGGGATTGCAGGGCGTAACAGTAGAAGAGGCGTTCCTTCCAGTGGCAGCTCCCTCCAGCGCCATCCCGGACCGAAAGAACGAGTACTACCGGAACGACGAAGAACTCGTGATCGCCTTGGCAGAGGCGCTGAGGACGGAATATCGCGCCATTGTCGACGCCGGCTTTCTCTTGCAACTGGACGATGCCCGCGCCGCTGTGACCTACGACAGGATGGTGCCCCCGGGGAGCTTCGAGGACTACTACCGATGGGTGGCACGCCACGTCGAGGTCCTGAACCATGCCCTGGAAGGCATCCCGGAAGACCGCGTGCGCTACCACGTTTGCTGGGGAAGCTGGCCGGGACCGCACACGACCGACGTTCCGCTGAGGAAGATCGTCGATCTCATCCTCAAGGTCCGCGCCGGGGCCTACCTCATCGAGGCCGCCAATCCCCGCCACGAACACGAGTGGCGCGTCTGGAAGGACGTTAAGCTGCCGGAAGGCAAGATCCTGGCCCCCGGCGTCGTTAGCCACGGCACGAACGTTGTAGAGCACCCGGAGCTGGTCGCAGAACGCATCCTGCGCTTTGCCAGCCTGGTAGGCCGCGAAAACGTCATCGCCAGCACAGATTGCGGCTTCTCCCAGGAGCAATTCAACCGCCGCGTCCATCCCACAATCATGTGGGCAAAGCTGGAGGCCATGGCTGAAGGCGCGCGGCTAGCGAGCGAGGAGCTTTGGGGAAGCGCCAAAGGTGAGCACAGCCGAGCTTCACAGTAGGCAACCTCAATAGCCAGTCGGGACGGGCAATTCACAGATGTAGAAGAAGTTGCAGAATTATTGGAGCCGAAGTCCGGACTTGAACCGGAGACCTGTCGATTACGAATCGACTGCTCTACCAACTGAGCTACTTCGGCCTTGTGCAGTTCACTGTAGCATCGCGCGGAAAATAGTGTCAAACGCCTGCGCTGGAATGTAAACGCCCGCCTGTCAATGCGGCAACAATTTGCTTGCCGTGAAAGCGGCCATTTTCGATGAAAATTTCGCTGGTGTGATTTCCGCCGATCACCACTCCGGCGACAAAAATTCCGGGGACATTGCTCTCGTGAGTTTGAGAATCCATGGTCGGCTTGTTGGTTTCCGGATCGAGCGAAATTCCCAGGGATCGCAGGAACTCGAAGTCCGGGTGGTATCCCGTCAACGCAAAAACTTGATCCGCCGGCAATGACGTTTCGCCTGCGTGGTTGGAAACCACTACTCGGCTCTTTTCGATGCGTTTCACATCTGTTTCAAACAGCGCGCGAACCTGCCCGGCCTTGATGCGGTTCTCGATATCCGGCCGAACCCAATATTTAATCGTTGAACCGAGTTCCGCGCGCCGGTGAACCAGCGTGACATTAGCGCCGTTGCGGTAGAGATCCAGGGCCGCCTCCGCGGCTGAATTTTTCCCGCCGATCACCACCACATTCAGGCGCCAGAACGGGTGCGGCTCCGTGTAGTAGTGCGAGACGTGCGGCAAATCTTCTCCCGGGATTCCGAGGCGATTCGGAAGATCGTAATAGCCGGTGGCGACCGCAATTTTTTTGGCGGCGAATTGGGCTGGGATTCCCTGCTCGTCCCGCGTGTGCACGCTGAATTTGCCGTCGGCGCCTTCGACGCGCTCCACGCGATGGCCGAGCCGCAACTCCAGATCATAGTGCTCGGCGCACTTGCGATAATATTTAAGCGCCTCGCTGCGAGTGGGCTTCTCCGCGGCGCTCGTGAGCGGCAGATCCCCGATTTCCAGAAGTTCCGGCGTCGTGAAAAACACCATATTCACGGGGTAATGGTAGAGAGAATTGCAAAGGCACCCTTTGTCGATCACCAGCGGTCGCATTCCCGCGCGCTTGGCTTCAATGGCGCAGGCGAGCCCCGTGGGCCCCGCTCCAATGCAAATCAAATCGTAAGTGCTCATAAAGAAAGTGTGCCCCGGGAAGAAATGTTTTGCAACCGGCTGCTAGCGCACTCGGTGGCGCCGGCGTCTCGCCGGCGCCACGAAAAACCCGCGTTCGCCGGCCCTTCCGTTGGCCTGCCTCCTATTGATTGGATCCGTGGGGGGGGAATGCGCAGTTCTTTCAGATGCAGCTACTTGGCGGATGCCGGCTGCGGAGATGTTTGGCCTCCGAGGATCTTCGCAACTTTGCGACCTTTAATTCTCATTTGCAGGCGGTCCATATACAGGTAAATCACCGGAGTCGTGTAAAGAGTAAGAGCCTGGCTCACCATCAAGCCGCCCACGATGCTGATCCCCAGCGGGCGGCGCATTTCCGACCCGGTGCCGCTCATCAGCGCCAGCGGCAGTCCGCCGAAAAGAGCCGCGACAGTCGTCATCATAATCGGCCGGAATCTCAGCAGGCAAGCCTGATAAATCGATTCCTCGGAGGTTTTTCCCGTCCGTTCCGTTTCAATCGCGAAATCGATCATCATGATGGCGTTCTTTTTGACGATCCCAATCAACAGAATGATTCCAATCAGCGCGATCACTGACAATTCCGTGTGGAACGCCAGCAGCGCCAAAAGAGCTCCTACTCCTGCGGAAGGCAGCGTTGAAAGAATCGTAATCGGATGAATGTAGCTTTCGTAAAGGATTCCCAAAACGATATACACAGCCACCAGCGCGGCCAGAATCAGCCACGGCTGGCTCTCCAACGAAGATTGAAACGCCCGCGCGTTTCCCTGGAACGTCGGATGAATGTCGGCGGGAAGACCCATCCGCAACACGGCTGCCTCGACCTTCGTCACGGCGTCGCCCAGGGAAACTCCATCCGCAAGATTGAAGGAGATGGTTACCGCGGGAAACTGCCCCTGATGGTTAACGGCGAGCGCCGTATTCTTCGTCTCATAATGGGTAAAAGCGCTGAGGGGAACTAAGTCCCCTTTCGACGATTTCACATACAAACCGCGAATGCGATCCGTGCTATCCCGGAAAGCCGAATCGACTTCCATCACGACATGATACTGATTTAATTCCGTGAAGATGGTCGACACCTGGCGCTGTCCGAACGCGTCGTAGAGCGTATTGTCGACCGCCAACTGCGAAATCCCCAAACGCGACGCCGTATCGCGGTCAACCACCAGGCTTGCCAGCAATCCGCGTGTCTGTTGATCGCTGGCAATGTCCCCCAATTCGGGTATCTGTTTCAATGCCGACTCCACCCGGGGCGCCCAATCCAGCAGGTCATTTAAGTTTTCACTGGAAAGCGTGTATTGATATTGCGAACTGCTGATCCGGCCGCCCACCGTGATGTCTTGATAGGCCCGCAAGAAAAGCGTGGCCCCTGGAACCTGCGCCAGTTTGGGCCGGAGTCGGGAGAGGACTTGATACACGCTGACCTTTCGCTCCTCGAGTGGCTTCAATTCAATTTCCATTTGCCCGGTATTTTCCGAGCCGCCGCCCATTTCACCAACCAGGGTCTTCACCGCCGGGTCGCTCAAAACGATGTCGGTGAATTGTTTCAATTTCTCCTGCATTACGGGGAAGGAAGTATCCTGGGCTCCCAGAACATTTCCGGCCATCAATCCTGTATCTTGCTGCGGGAAGAATCCCTTAGGAATGACGATATATAAATACACGCTGAGGCAGATCGTCGCACCGGTCACGGCAAGCATGAAGGGCTGGTGACGCAGCACCCACCGCAGCCCTGCCGCGTACGTCTCCACGCTCCACTGAAACACTCTCTCGATCGCCTGATACATCATTCCGTGCTTCTTTTCTTTCTCCGATTTCAGGAACTGCGCGCACATCATCGGAGTCGTGGTGAGCGACACGCAAAGTGAAACAAGAATGGCCACGCTCAAAGTGACCGAAAATTCCCGGAAGAGCCTTCCTATAATTCCGCCCATCAAAAGGAGCGGAATGAATACAGCAATTAGCGAAGTGCTCATGGACAAAACGGTGAATCCGATCTCTCGGGAACCACGCATGGCCGCCTGCAAGGGCGAATCCCCTTGCTCCAGATAGCGCGTGATGTTCTCGATCACCACGATCGCGTCGTCCACTACGAAGCCGGTGCAGATTGCCAGCGCCATGAGAGAAAGATTGTCGAGGTTGTAGTGCAGCAGGTACATCGCGCCGAACGTTCCCACGATGGACAACGGCACCGCGACGCTCGGAATGATCGTGGCCCAGGCGTTCCGCAAAAAAAGAAAAATGACCATGACCACAAGGGCCACGGTCAATAGCAGCGTGATTTCTATGTCTTTCACGGACGCACGAATGGTCGTCGTGCGATTGTAATTCGTGTCCATTTTAACTGTGGGGGGAATGGAAGCGCTCAATTCCGGCAGCAGCGCCATTATTTTGTCCACGGTCTGAATGATGTTGGCGCCGGGCTGGCGGCCGACGCCCATCAATACGGCCGCTTTGCCGTTGGTGTACCCAGCATTGCGGACGTCTTCGATCCCCTCGGTCACTTTGGCAATGTCCCTGATTCGGACGGGGGCCCCATTTCGATAGGCGACGATCAATGGTGCATATTCGTCCGGTTTAAAAAGTTGATCAGTGTCACTCACCACCCAGCGGTTGAACGAATTCTCCAGAGCCCCTTTTGGCGTGTTGGCGTTCGCTGCGGCAAGCGCTGCATTCACTTCCTGCAAGCCAATTCCATAATGCGCCAGTGCGTTGGGATTCAGATCCACACGAACTGCGGGCTTCGCTCCTCCGGAAAGGCGTACAAGGCCAACCCCATCGACCTGCGCTATCTTTTGCGCAAGAAAGGAATCGCATAAATCGTAGAGAGCTCCTCTCGTAATCGTGTCCGAGGACACGGACAAATCCACGATGTCGGTTTCGGCTGGATTGATCTTGCGGTACGTAGGCAGGCTTGGCAGTGACGCGGGTAATTGCCCCGCCGCCGCATTGATGGCTGCCTGCACGTCCCTTGCAGCAGCATTAATGTCCCGATCGAGGTCGAACTGAAGAGCGATTCCCGTGCTGCCCAATTGGCTGGAGGAAGTCATCTGCGTGATGCCGGCGACGCGCCCGAATTGGCGTTCCAGCGGGGTTGCCACCGAGGAAGCCATGGTCTCCGGACTGGCCCCCGGCAAATTTGCGCGGACATAAATGGTCGGAAAATCGACGTGGGGCAACGCAGAAACGGGCAGAAAATAGAATGCGACTCCGCCGGCAAGCAGAATGGCGACGCTTAATAGTGAAGTGGCTACAGGCCGTCGAATGAATGGCGCCGAGATATGCATCTGGGTTTCTTCATCCCGCAAATACAGTTACAAATATTGCGCCAAATCTTATCCCGCTTGACTACGACTCATTCTAATCCTAATCGACCGGCCTGAATGTTTCCTGAATCGGATGTCCGTCGGGCCACTGTGTCGATCTTCCGCATCTCCATGTCTTGCCGGGCACACTAGACCGGTCCTCGCGATTGATTCCAGCTGAGGGCACGCGTATCATAGAAGATTAATGCATGTAAATAGAACAGTCCGCGTCGCACGTCTCCTGCCCTCTTGCAAGCGCATCCTGCTTGCCGCGCTCTTTGTTTCTCTCCTTACGCCGGCGCTGTTTGCCGCGGATCCTGAGATTTTCCCGCTCTCGCAGGTTAAGCCCGGAATGAAGGGCGAGGCGTACACGATTTTCGCCGGGGATCAGATCGAAAAGTTCGATTTGGTGGTGATTGGCGTGATGCCGAATTTTCTGGCGCCGAAACAGTCGATCATCCTTGTGCAACTCCTGGGCCCGAAAGTAGAGCACACCGGGGTGGTGGCGGGGATGAGCGGCAGCCCGGTTTACTTTGACGGGAAACTCGCGGGGGCACTATCCCTCAAACTCGGCCAGTTCAGCAAGGAACCTCTGGCCGGAGTCACACCGATTGAAAACATTTTGAGCCTGCCGAAGGGCCAGTCCGGCGCGATTCGTGCCGAGGCAACGCCAGGCGAGACGGCACCTACCCAACCAATGGAAGCGCGACTGGAAATTCCCCCGGATTGGGCGTCGCGCGCCGGCGTTTCCGGCGGAAGTTTTCTGACACCGATCGATTCCCCGCTGGTCTTTTCGGGCTTCAGCGCGGCGGCCATCCGGCAATTCGAGCACGAATTTTCCGCCTACGGCATGGCGGCAACACAGGGCGGCAGCGTCGACGCGCGATCCGACGATGCAAACATTCGTCCCGGAGACATGGTCAGCGCCGTGCTCCTCGAAGGAGATTTGTCAATCAATGCGTCCTGCACGGTAACGGCAATTGTGGACGGGCGAGTATACGTGTGCGGGCATCCGCTGTTCGGCTTCGGTTCCGTTCAGATGCCCATGGCCCGGGGCCGCGTATTGACCACGCTCAGCTCCGAGCTGGAATCGACGAAAATTGTGAATGTCGGCGGGACGATTGGATCGTTCAGCCAGGATCGCGTGACCGCCGTCGTGGGCAGTTTGGGCGCGTCACCGAAATTGATACCCATCGACATGACGGTGGCGTCGTCGGACGGAGACAAGCACCTTTCCTTCCGCATGATGTCGAATCCGAAGATTACGCCGATTCTGATGGGCATCGCGGCGCTGAACGGGTTGATCCAGAGCAGCGTTTACGGCGAAGGAACCACCATGCACTTGACCGGCGCAATTGACATCGCCGGCCACTCCAGCGTGACGCTTGATAACCTTTTCCCGCCAATCGATTCCTTCGTTCCCGACGGCATACCTGTCGCGAGCGCCTGGGCTGCGAGTTCCGAGGATTCGAATACGCTCGTCGACTTGCCGCTCGCGTCGATTCGCAGTACTTTCGGGTTCGAACCGCCCGCTGCGTAAAGATTTCCCTTCGAATCGGCCTTGATTTGGAGGAGGTACGCGAGGTTAGCGTCGGCAAATTCGGCGAACCGCGGGGCGAGAAACATTTTGCCGTCGCTGCGCAGCGCGACGCCTTTCGCCGTTCCTTTGTCAAAATCTTCAAAGGTAGTTTGGCGCCACCAGCGGGTGTGTTCGGCAAGCGCGGGCGCCGCAAGGGCGA
>Ga0206873_1217_pt1 | contig 16441 bp, 20 predicted proteins | sample Alteio_BWOrgCont_11_FD_152631 | JGI IMG/M metagenome (GOLD analysis project Ga0206873, IMG submission 152631) | Enriched cells from forest soil in Barre Woods Harvard Forest LTER site, Petersham, Massachusetts, United States -... | ecosystem: Environmental > Terrestrial > Soil > Temperate forest >...
GGATATGCAAAGTCCCTGATTAACAAACTGAATTGGAACGATTAGCAAATGGATTTTGAGTAGGCAACGGTTTTTTCTGAGGGGGTTTTGAAATGCCTAATTGGTCATCAAAAAATGTGTTTAATGAATCATTGACATGAGCCCCTACAAATCCGGCCCCTAATAGGCCTACTATCCAATTACAAAAGAACTTTTTGATCGGAACGCATGCCAATCCCACAGAACATGCCAATCCTCCGACCTGATAACCCACTACAAAGCTGAACATGGAGGCCAGAAACTTTCCACCGGCAGTTAGTAATTTTTGTCCCTCACTTTGAGGGTGTGCCGTTTTTTGATGATAGACTTTTACCGCGTCTCGTGCGGCTTTATACGTTGCCATCCCGACTACGGCTGCTCCAAAAATGGCGCCGAAGGGACCGACCCCTGTACCTAGAAATCGTGCCATACCACCAAAATGTTCTACCAAGGGTCCCCATTTTAACCAGTTGCTTATGTTGCCGGCAAACCGGGACAATGAAACATTTTTTAAGTTAGCCTTAACGACCTGAGTAAAAGGTTTTTCTCCGCTATAGGTTTCCATGCCAAACCCGAATGAAGTGCCGATACGGTGTTTACTGGCTGCATTGATGCGTTCAATAATGCGCAGGTGATCGGGGTTACGGATACAGACTGCAGGAACCGAGACCACACCGGCCATCTGGAGGTAATTCAAGCCTCTGCCAATTAGCTCCCGACCCGTTGTGCCAATAGCACGTCTTGTCGCTTTTTTATTTTCATCTTCATTGGGATCACTGGCGTTTGGGTTTAAGCCGACCAAATCCAAAGGATTTCGTATCAACGAATGCTCCAGACGAGCATGCGCAAGCGGATGAATATTGGTCATGCTCCCCCTTCTTCTCTATATCCTTCATACACGGTGACGCTATTAGTATAAAACCAAGTAGACTACCGGTTTGTGCTAGGATTTGAATAAGCATTGCAATGATTGCGTTTATAACTTATGTGGAAACCTGCCCTACTTTTTATTCTTATTCTTGGTTTAACCGGATGCGCTAAACCTCCGGCGCCCGTGCCGACGCATGTCCATCAAACAGCGCCGTTTGGCGTGTTTGACATTCAAAGCGGCCATGGGCATGGCCAATGGCGACACTCGGCCAATCAGTTGGTGCGCTGATGTTTAAGGTTCGAGTCGGTGTGGTTGTGTTTGATGAGCAAGATCGCATTTTATTGGCGCGACAAAATAATCGCCCATTTTGGGTCTTGCCAGGGGGAACGCTGGAGCCCGGCGAAACCATGGGCGCATGTGCGGTTCGAGAAATTAAAGAGGAAGCCAACCTGGATATTGCGCTGGGGCCTCTGTTGTATGTCAGCGATTTTTTGGAACGGCAAGCCATCGATGTCGTATTTTTAGGCGAACTGCAAGGCGGTACGTTAACTAAGGAGATGTCTGAAAATCTGAACGAAATCGGATTTTTTAGCAGCCAGGATTTGACTACGATGGATGTGCGGCCACAACCGATTTTTGATCATCTGCGGGTATACTGGAAAACCCTTCCTGCGGCTGGGGCGATTTATCTCTAGAACCACCCACTAGGGCAACCCCTGTTGAAATAAGAATCGCGCCTATCCAGACGGTTACAGACAAGTGTTCGTGAAAAAAGATGACGGCGGCAATCATGGTAAGCGGGTAAGCCAAGCTGGTGATGGGGTATGCCAAGCTCAATTCGGTCAAGGCCAAAATACGGGTCCAGGTCCAGAGTTGTAAAACGCTGAGGACAATTCCCAGCCACAATAAAGGTTGCATCAAGAGAGCCCCATAATACGACAGGCTAAGATGGTCGCCGGCATTCAGCGAGACCCGTTTCGATAAGAGCATCACCACAACGTCCAGGGTCAGTAGCAGGATGAATAAACTGGCCTTCTTAATCAATGGCGCCTGCCACCAGGGCCAAGCCTGCCATAATGCAAAAAATGCCGACCCATCGTCTTTTATCAACTTTTTCGTGAAACAGTTTCTTACTGACGAGCGCCACGGCGGCAAAACTGGTTCCCATCAAGGGAACGGCGATTCCCAGCGGTAACAGGGTCAGCAGCCAGAACCAGCAAATCATGGCAAACACGTGAATGCCTATCCCGGCACTAAGCCACTGCCATGTTTGGCGAGTTTTACCCGACAGCGTATAGCAAGTCTGTTCTGTGGTTTCCAGAAGAATGCACATAAAAACGACCAGGTAAGCCATAGCCCGTATCTTAACATGTTTAAGATGTGCTATGCTTCTGCCGAAATATGATAAATGGATTGACGCTTTTTGGTTTGTTTGCAGTTTCGGCCATGCTGGTGTGCTATGCCCTGGAAAAACGCAGCCCTTGGTTTATTCTGGCGTTTGCGGGCTCGTGCCTGTTGAGTTCAGTCTATGGGTTTCTTCAAGGCGCTTGGCCTTTTGGTATCGTGGAAGCAGTCTGGACGCTTGTTGCGGCTCGGCGTTGGTGGAGTGTGAAAAATTAGTAGGCGGTAAACAGAACTTGCACAAGTCGTTTTTTTCTGGCATAGTAGGGCGACTGAATAGACTAGGAGAAAACCTATGCCCGTTCCAAAGAAACGCTTGGGCCATTCGGATCAGGGACATCGCCGTTCCTGCTGGAAAGCGACTGTTCCCACCCTCACTAAATGCCAGACATGTGGCGATGCCAAAATGACTCATATGATTTGCGAAACCTGCGGTGCTTACCGGGGTAAAAAAGTTTCGGATAGAATCGGCGTCATCTAGAGAATGACTAAGCGCAGAATAACCATCGCCATTGATTGTATGGGCGGGGATTTTGCACCTCATGAACTGGTCAAGGGGGCTATTTCAGGGGGGCGTGAGCATCAGGTGGATGTGCTGCTGGTGGGTGCGCCGGAAGCCATTCAGAAAGAACTTGCCCAGCTGGACGTTCAAGGGGTGAAGTTTGAAATTATACCGGCTTCGCAAACCATTGATATGGCCGAGTCTCCGGGATCGGCAATTCGCAAGAAAAAAGATGCCTCTGTGGTTGTGGCTAGCCAATGTGTAGCCAAGGGACAAGCCCAAGGATTGGTTGCCGTGGGAAATACCGGTGCGGCGATGGCGGCGGCCCTTTTTAACATGGGGCGTATTGAGGGGATTGATCGGCCTGCGATTGCGGTTGTGTTGCCCACCACGGCTAAAAATCCGGCTATTTTAATAGATGCGGGGGCAAATGCCGATTGTATTCCCGAAATGCTGATTCAATTTGCCAAAATGGGGGGTATTTTTGTAGAGAGCGTCCTTCGGGTTAAAAACCCGCGGGTGGGGCTTTTAAATATCGGTGAAGAGTATTCCAAGGGCAATACGTTTTCTTTGTCGACTTATAAGCTTCTGGAGAGCCATGAAGGCTTGCAATTTGTGGGCAATATCGAAGGCAAGCACTTGTTTGATGGGTCTGCGGATGTGATTGTGTGTGACGGTTTTACCGGCAATGTCGCTTTAAAAACCGCTGAAGGCGTCGGTAAAATGGTGATGAAAATTTTCAAGGACGAGGCTGGGCAAAGCTTAAGAGCCAAGGCTGGTGCGTTGTTGGTCAAATCCGCGATGAAAAAAGTGAAGCGCAAAGTCTCTGACGAAGAATTTGGCGGGGCGTTGCTGTTGGGGGTAAAAGGGATTTGTGTCATCGGCCATGGCGGAAGCAATGCGTATGCGGTTCAAAACGCGATTCGGGTTGCCAAGGAGGCCATTGAGCAGGATGTGATTGCCAAGATTGAAAGTAAAGTCGCCCAGGCATGCGTGGTTCCATGAAGCAATATGGGGTAAAGATTCAAGGGATTGGGGTTTGTTTGCCCCAAACCATTGTGAAAAACGACGATTTAACGGCGCTGGTAGAGACCTCGGATGAGTGGGTATATACCCGGACCGGTTTTAAAGAGCGTCGGGTGGTGTCCGGAAACGAATTGATGACCGATTTGGGAATACAAGCGGCAAAAGATGCCTTGGCCTATGCCGCCGTATCACCTGAAGAGGTGGGCTTGATTGTCTTGGCAAGCTCCACACCGGATTATATTTATCCTGCCGGGGCCGGGGTTATTCAGTCGGCTTTGGGGGCCCATAAAGCCTTTGGATTTGACGTGGCGATGGGTTGTAGCGGGTTAATTTATGCCATGGGGATTGCGATTCAATTTATTGAGAACGGAACCGTTGAAACAGCCCTGGTGGTGGCCTCGGATACGCATTCTCGCTATACGGACTGGCATGATCGAAATACCTGTGTGTTGTTTGGGGATGGGGCAGGCGCATTTGTCCTCAAAAGATGTGAAAGTGCCGATTCGGATATTTTAGGACTGAATTTGCGTCTGGATGGGCATGTGGGGCATCACATCAAATTGCCGATCGTCAGACAAAATTGTCCCCTCGTTCCTCAGCGAGAAGCGGAAGAAACTTCTGCCATTTGGATGAACGGGCGTGAGGTGTTTAAATATGCCGTGGGTGAGGTTCCCAAGATTATTGAAGCAGCCGTAGCCGAGGCTGGATTAACGCCTCAGGATATCGATTTTTATGTGCTTCATCAGGCCAATACCCGCATTATGCAGATGATTCCCGAGCGTCTGAACGTGCCGGAAGAGAAGTTTGTGGTGAGTGTCGAGAAATACAGTAATACCTCGGCGGCGACCATTCCCCTAGCGTTTAATGATTATTTAAAGGCAGGTAAAATTCCCAAAGGTTCTAAAATTGTCTTTTGTGGTTTTGGGGCCGGTATGGCGGTTGCAACGCTGGTGGTGACTTGGAATGCCTAAAGTGGCGTTTTTATTTCCGGGGCAGGGATCACAATTTGTGGGCATGGGAAAAGATCTCTATGAAAATAATGCCACGGCCCGGGGGATTCTGGACCAGTTCAGTGACATCTTGCCTTTTATGTTTGAGGGGCCCGAAGAAACCCTGAAACGAACCCAATACGCCCAACCTGCCATTTTGGCGGTTTCTTTGGCTATATGGGCCGCTTTCGATGTTCGGCCCGATATCACCGCAGGTCATAGCTTGGGGGAGTATGCCGCCTTGGCGGCAGCTGGGGCTATCAGTGTTGAAACAGCCATAAAACTGGTGAAAGAGCGGGCCCTTTGCATGGAACAGGCTCCTTCTGGGACGATGGCCGCTATTTTGGGGTTGGATCAACCTCGGGTGGAAGAGGCTGTTGCGCAAACCCAGGCTGTGATTGCCAATTACAATACGCCTGAGCAATTTATTATTTCCGGTGAAGTGTCTGCTGTTCAAGCTGCATCTGAAAGAGCCAAAGTTTTAGGAGGTAAAGTGGTGATGTTGCCAGTGGGTGGAGCGTTTCACTCCCCCTTGATGGCGGAAGCAGCTCGTCAATTTAATGCATATCTGGAGATGTTTCACTTTGAGGATGCCAAAATTCCCGTGGTGACCAATGTGGATGCTCAGGCGACAACAGATGCGAAAGCATTGCAGGAGAAGCTTGGACGTCAGATTACCGGGTCAGTGCACTGGTTGGAAACCATTCGGTTGATGTTGGATCAAGGGGTGGATACGTTTATCGAAATCGGTCCAGGAAAAGTGTTGGCCGGAATGATAAAGAAAATTGACCGCCAGGCAACCGTGTATAATGCTTTGGAAAGGATTCAAACCGTATGAAAAAAGTGGCTATAGTGACGGGTGGCTCTCGTGGCATTGGTCGGGCTTGTGTCATTGCCTTGGCTCAAGCTGGGTATGAGGTTATTTTTAGTTATGTTTCCAACCAGCAAGCCGCCACCGAGGTAGAAGCCTCTGCACACGCTTTGGGTGTTCAAGCGGATATCGCCAGTGCAGCCAATGCCCAGTTTTTGGTAGATGAAGCGATGAACAAGTTTGGCCGTTTGGATGTGCTCGTGAATAATGCCGGGATTACCCGCGATAATCTGCTGATTAGGATGAAAGACGAGGAATGGGAAAAAGTTATTGAAACCAATTTGACCGGGTCGTTTTATATGATGCGGGCGGCCTCCAAAATTATGATGAAACAGCGCCAAGGGGCCATTGTGAATATCACCAGTATTTCGGGGGTTTATGGCAATGCCGGTCAGGTAAATTACTCTGCCAGTAAGGCAGGCATGATAGGAATGACCAAGGCAGCCGCCAAAGAATTGGCCAGCCGATCGATTACCGTCAACGCCGTTGCCCCGGGATTTATTGCGACTGATATGACGCAGGGTCTGGATCAGGCTAAAATACAGGAGCATATTCCCTTGAAACGCTTGGGGACACCGGAAGATATTGCCAGTGCCGTCGTGTTTCTGGTAACATCTGGTAACTATATTACCGGCCAGGTGCTTCAAGTTGACGGTGGGCTGATCGTATAATAGTTGTATAATAACGGTTAATAATATTGACGGAGGTTTAATTCCAATGAGTACAGCAACATCGATTTTTGATCGGGTGAAAAAAGTAGTGGTTGAGCAATTGAGTGTGGATGAAAAAGAAGTAACCCCCCAAGCCAGCTTTCAAGCCGATCTGGGTGCTGACTCTTTGGATACTGTGGAATTGGTGATGGCTTTTGAAGAAGAATTCGGGACCGAAATTCCGGATGAAGAAGCCGAAAAAATCGTGACCGTTCAGGATGCTGTGAACTATATTGAAAAACACAGCAAATAAACTATTATGACCATGGATAAAAGTCGCCGGGTGGTGATTACCGGTATTGGCATCATCACACCATCCGGGGTAAAGCTCGAGCCCTTCTGGCAGAATATGCTGGCGGGCAAAAGTGCTATCTCACGCGTGAGCCTTATTAATCCCGATGAGCATACATGTAAAATTGCGGGCGAAGTCAAAAACTTTGTCCCTGAAGAATACATGGATAAAAAAGAATCCCGTCGCATGGACCGATATGCGCAATTTGCCATGGCCGCAGCCAAAGAAGCTTATGCCGATGCGGGTTTGACGCCGGATTCTGTTCCTGCCGAACGCTTCAGCGTCATTGTGGGAAGTGCCGCAGGCGGGATGACGACCATGGAGTGGCAGGTCAAAGAGGTGGTTAAAAAAGGTTATAACCGCTGTAGTCCTTTTTTAATTCCGATGATTATTTGCGATATGGGGGCAGGACGCATTGCGATTCAGTATGGGGCTAAAGGTCCAAATCAGGCGGTTGTGACGGCATGTGCAACCGGGGCAGACTCTATTGGAACTGCTTTTCGGATTATTCAGAATGATGAAGCCGATGTTGCTTTTGCCGGTGGCGCGGAAGCGCCTTTGACACCGATTTCCGTGTCCGGCTTTGCCGCGGCGCGGGCCTTGTCGTTTAGAAATGATGAGCCTGAAAAGGCTAGTCGTCCTTTTGATAAAGACAGAGATGGGTTTGTGATGGCTGAAGGCTCTAGTATCTTGATTATGGAAGAATTAGAGCATGCCCAGGCCCGCGGAGCCAAGATTTATGGGGAAATCATTGGCTATGGCCGTTCGGCTGATGCGTATGATATTGTTTCACCACCGGAAGACGGCAATGGGGCCGTACTGGCCATGAAAGCTGCCTTGAGAGATGCTCAAATCAAGCCGGAAGAGGTGAACTATGTAAATGCCCACGGCACGAGCACCCCTTTGGGAGATATTGCTGAGACTAACGCCATCAAAACGATATTTGGACCGCATGTTCGAGATAAGAATTTTTTGGTCAGCTCTACCAAAAGCATGACAGGGCATTTGCTCGGTGCAGCGGGTTCTACGGAGGCCATTATTTGTTTACTGGCGCTACAACATCAAATTATCCCCCCCACCATTAACCTGGATAATCCTGACCCTCAATGTGACCTGGATTATGTTCCTCACACAGCACGGCCGGTAGAAAACTATAAGATCGCCATGTCCAACTCTTTTGGGTTTGGTGGGCATAATGCGTCATTGATTTTCAAGGCTTGGGAATAAAATTAAAAAGTAATTGTAAATTTTTGTAAATTTTGTGCTGATTTAACGCAATTTTGACTACTAGATTGTTTTTATTATCTTATGCTGAATTTTTTCAAAAATATAGGAATGAGAGGGCTGAGATAATGTCGACTTACATCAATAGGGGACAACCGAATAAGATGAAGTCGCAGATGGTTGCTTCGGCAGGGTTGTCTAAACCTGTTGGGAGTTTGTCCGGGTTATTACTGGAAATGATTTTGGATGTGATAAAGCAATTGCTACCCAATGCGCTTTGCAAAACCCAGGAAAAATCTTTGGCCGATTACTGCCGGGGCAATGGCTTTCAGTTTAGTTATGCTTTGCCGGATGTTTTACATGTAATGAGGATGGCAGATAACAGGGCAAACCCTTCCCAAGGATATTTAACCACTCGTCAACAGTTACAGGTCCTTCTAAAGAAACAATCCAGGCAAAATGATATTACTGCCGCTATTATCAAGATGTTGCTTTTGAACTTTAATGTCTTGTCCAGACAAACAGAGTGTTTAAGCCTAGGAATCATACCCCAGATTTCCGAACATACTTTGCGTCATATTGCATTGATGAATGGTCAAGACGGACAGTTAACCTATGATGGCTTGATTTTATTTCGTGCACTGGCCACACCCGCCGGTATTCGGGTGGAAGAGGTATCCACGGTCATGAAAAAAATGAGCGGCATGGGATGGCAACATTTGATTACAGAAGATAGTTTAAAAGCGTTTCTGGCCCAATCGAATTTACTGTGGCAGGAACGTCATGTGGCATTGTTATTGCTGAATCATTTTGCCCGGATTTCACATTATTCCCTTGAGGATGCTATGAGAATCATCGAAATGTCTGATATCCAGGCTCTTATTCAATACAATGCCGATCTCAGCTTTCGACATGTTGTTACTCGCGAAAGTGTGACTGAAAGAGAGTTGACCCTGGAAGAAAAAATACAAATCGAATATTGGCTGGACAAAAATGGCCTGGATGAAAACGGCTGTCCGGTTTCCAAGGAGATCCCCTCTTCAATGGCATTAATGGGATATTTTGACCGTTACGATCGGATTTTAAGTGAAAATCCCCAGTGCCCCTGGAAAAAATTCAAGTAACCCACACAAACCCACCATTGGAAGAAATTGTTAAACCTGCCTGTGACCTTGCCTTTGAGAGGTAGCGCTGTTATTGTATACTAGGCGCTTAAGACCTTTGAAAGGAGCGTGTCGGATTTATGAGTTTGATTCAAGCCAATACAGGTCTGGTACAGGATCGGTCTTCGTTTATCGGTAAAGTGTATTCCATGTTGGGGGTTTCCCTCCTATTTTGTTGTGCTGGTGCGCTTTATGGGCTTTCCATGCCTACAGGGCTCTATCTGCCAATGATTATTGCGGAATTTATTCTGCTATTTGCCTGTTTGGGGCTTCGTCGGTCTTATCCCATTAATTTTGTTCTGCTGTTTGCGTTTACCACTGTCTCCGGTTTAACCCTTGGCCCGGTTTTAAATGCTTACGTCATGCACGGTTTGGGTAGTTTAATCCCGGTTGCAACCGGTGTGACGGCAGTCACCTTTGGCGGGCTGAGTTTATACGTGCATATCAGTAAAAAAGATTTTTCATTCTTGGGTGGTGCCTTGTTTGTGGGACTGCTAGGTATGATTCTGGTTGGGTTGATTGGGATGTTTGTTCACCTGCCCATTACCGGCGTGATGTATTCCGGGTTTGGTGTCCTGCTTTTCTCGGGCTACATCTTGTATGACACCAGCAACCTGATTCGTCGCTATGACGACACCGACGTCATTCCTGCTACGCTGGCTTTATACCTCGATATGGTGAATTTGTTCTTAATGGTCTTAAGACTTCTTTCAGGCAACAGGCGGTAACGAGTCGGATACTACGTGAAAGACCAATATGTTTTAGGGTTTTCGCTTACTCCAAATCAAGTCGCTGCAGTAAAGTTGTCGTCCGCTGATTTTTCATTGCTGGCGCAAACAACCGCAGCGATTAAAGCATTTACGCTATCACAGGATAGCAGTCGGCTTTTAAATGCGACCTCCTTGTGTGAGTCTCTTGATATAACAACCGAAGAGCTCGGAAACCCCGAGTTTTCGGTGCCGGTTTATCTGGCGCTTCAGTCGTCATGGATGGGAATGTATGAGGGCCCAATTGACGACAATTTCCCGATTGTCGATCAATTATTACACGCCGTTTTGCCTGATCATGCTTCAGAGCCGGACAAATGGATTGTGCAGTTTTCGCTGTTACGGCAGCAAGGCAGCCAATATAGGATTGCTTACGCTATTTTGGAACAAGCCTTGATTGAAAACGTATGCACGGCCTTTCATCAGGCAGGTTTACATGTGGTCTCGTTTGATTTGATTCCATGTATTGTCTTGCGGGCGATGGCGGCCAGTGGCGTTTTGGATGCATTACTTCATAAAATAGGAAAGAATGCTTGCTGGGGTTGCTTCGGTGTGGCGGGGACTCAAACCTGGGTAACCCTATGGCAAGGGAACCGTTTGCAATTTTTACAAGGCTTTATTACCCCGGATGACACAACTACCCTGGAAAACAAGATTAAAGAGAGCGTGGCCAAATGTGAGGAACGTCCTGTCGTTTGGCTGGCATGGCAGGAAATGGAAGAACCGCAACAGGTTTTTCCGAATCTATTGACTTTAAAGCTGGATGCACCCGTCAGGCCAGCCCGATTAGGCCCGTTGTACGAGGGAAAAGTGACTTCGTTAGCCCCCATTGGTGCGGCTTTAAAAGCGGATGTGGTGTTTCCCCTGGGATGGAATTTTTTGGGGGATCCCTATCTTTCAGATGTGAGGGCGAGAAATTCAATTGTCCCCTATACTAATTACCAGCCGGTTTTACCGCGTTTATTCCTATGGATTGCGATGATCCTGTTTTTGGCTTGTATTGCATGTTTTTCCTATTTACGAGTCATCAATCATCGATTTGCGGAATCGGCCTCTTTTACAGACCGATTGGCCGTTTACGAAACCCGGGTCAAAACGTCCGATATCGAAACAACCCATGTGTTAGCATGGCTTAAAAACAAGGCCTTTCCGCTTGCCAACATCAACGATATCCGCTTGGATGAAAATCGTCAGTTGAGTTTGCAAGGAACAGCAGAGGATGAGCAGCACTTCAAAACACTGACTCAAGTGCTGTCCTCCAATGACTCCAATCAGCCGTCTCTGCAGAATGCCAAGCAAACTGTGACGCTGGACGCTTCAACCTTTAAATTTAATGTATCAGGAGAGGCGCACTGATGAGAGATCCTAAGCTGGCCCGGCTACAGTTCTTTTCCGGTTTGGTTTTCTTGACGCTGGCCGTCTGGATTGCTGCAAAAATGTTGCTGCCGCAGTGGCAAACCTATCATCAAAATGTATCCATGTCCAAATCTGCACCGGCTTCCTCATCTAGCCCGTCTGGTTTTGTCAATAAAATGCCTATGGCTTCAACCCGGTATGGCGAATGGTGGAAAAAAGAAATTTTTCAACCTCTTGAAGCCTCTGCCCAGCAGACTAAAGTATCTCTGTTGCCTTTAGGTGGTGATTATACCCATTTCAAGGTTTTGCCCGACCTGCCGGATCCCTTGCGCCAGGTGTCTGTGAGTGTTTCGGCTACGGGTTCTTATGAAGGGCTTCTCGCATTTTTGGAGGCTTTGAAATCTCAATTGCCTTCGGCAAAAATGACCCTATTGCATTTAACCAAAGAGAAAGAGGCTATTTGGCATTTAGACATGGGTCTGGATGTATTGGTTACGACAACTTCCTAAGCCTTCTCACCCGTTTCGGAGGTAACAAATATTGTAACAATCTTGTAAACATGGTGCATATACTTTCTATTTACGATATAGTCTATGCCATATCTCTTCACAAAGAAGTTAAACCAATGGAAGGGTTTGCCGATAACAAGAAAAGAGATTCGTTTTCTCGCTTTTTGGATTGACCTCAAAACCTCGTATATTGGAAGGAAGCCAAGGCCGTGAACGCCAAACAGCCTGTTCAAGACAGCCGTACCCTTCAGCGAAATGTTGCAAAATACATTCCGTTAGTGGAACGGGTGGCAAAAGTGGAATATCGTCGTGTACCTTCTCACATGGTGGACTATGAAGAGCTGGTTAGTATTGGGGCTATTGCGGTTCAGAATATTTTACGGGGTAAATCCCAGGAGCAGCTTAATAATTTGAATATCTCCTATATGGCCACAGCAACGCGTTGGGCGATTCGAAACGAGCTACGGACCCGCTTTAAATGGTACACCCTGAAACATACCAAGACTGTGGAAGAATCTGAAGAAGGCAGTGTTGAACCCGCCATCGAGACGCAAGAGGAAATGCCCAAGGCAGTCACTGTGAAGAGCTCTGCTGACTCTCCAGAAGCCATTAGAGAAGCGATTTACGAAACAATTTTATCGATTGACGGCATATCCTCCGGTGAAGATGGAGATTCCAGCTACGATTTTGTCAGCGATTCCGGGGTACGTCCTGATGAGCATATGGAGATTCTGGAACTGGGGAAAGCCATTAAGCTGGCCATCGAGAAATTGCCTCCCAAAGAGCGCACCATTGTGGAATACCGCTTTTATCGCAACATGCAAGTGAAAGAGATTGCCACGCTGGTGGGTCTATCTTCTTCTCGCATTACTCGAATCATTCAGTCTGCCCTGGACATGGTTCGGGATTACCTGAAAGACATGGAACAGTTCGACTAAAGGAACTTAGATCTTAACCGTTAGGCCATCCCAGAATACTGGGAAGGTTACCTGCCGTATTCACATCAATTGTACCGTTATTGCTGCTTGCCAGCGTGTTTAAATTAGCCTGGGTGATGGGTTGATTGTCTGTGCGTACCCAGTAATCTAACTTATCCAAGACCTCTTGTTGGGTCGGATCGCTGGTCGCACTTGCGGCGGCTTCCAGATCGGCTGAGGTATACGTGGTAGTTGATTTGTTCGGGTCAAACGAAGCAATATCACTTCCTAGCGCTGTCGGGTTGAACTCGCCATTTTGATCAATGCCTGAGGTCGTGCTGGTTGTGCCACCAGTGGTACTCCATCCCAGAATACTAGGGAGGTTGGCAACCGTATTCACATTTATCGTACCGTTATTACTGTTTGCCAGCGTATTTAAATCCGCCTGGGTGACGGGTTGATTATCGGTGCGTACCCAGTAATCCAACTTATCCAAGACCTCTTGTTGGGTCGGATCGGTGGTCGCACTTGCAGCCGCTTCCAGATCAGCTGAGGTATACGTGGTGGTTGATTTATTCGGGTCAAACGAAGCAATGTCACTTCCCAGCGCTGCCGGGTTGAATTCGCCGTTTTGATCGATGCCCGAGGTTGTGCTGGTCGTGCTACACGTATTACTGTTGTTGCCTAAACCGGAGAATAGATTTGAAAATAAAGATGAACTGTTACTTTGTCCGTTGTTTCCGCCCATTAAGGCAAATGCCAACATAAGAAGCATGGGATTCATAGAGCTGCTTGAGCCCGATGAATAACCTGAATCATAGTTGTTACCGCCAAAACCGAAGCTGTTTCCATAGTTGTTGAATCCGCCACCGTTACTCCATTCGTTACCGCCAAAACCATTACCATCATTAAAACTATGATGACGTATGGAGACAGGCCCTGCCCCATAGTCTTGGTTACCATAACCTCCATAATTCAGATTCATAGACATTATTTCTTCTCTCCTTAAGTCACAATAAAATATAATTAATATAATAAAAACAATCAAAATGTTCAAATTGCCTAAAATAATACTAATCTATATTTTTGTAACTCGCCTCTGGCTATTTGACGTGGGCCGCTTTTTTGGTAGACTGTTGACCTTGATATGCTTGAAAAGTTTGAGAAGGATAGGTCCTTATGGCAACAGATTTGGTTAAAGAAGTTGAAAACCGGTACTTAAAAAAGAAGCTCCCGGAGATTTCTCCCGGAGATACCGTCAAGGTTAAGATCAAGATTAAAGAAGGCAACAAAGAACGTTTACAAGCCTATGAAGGTGTTGTAATCAAGTTGCATGGCGGTGGGTTGAACAAAACCATTACAGTTCGGCGGGTATTTCAAGGTGTCGGGGTGGAACGGGTGTTTTTGCTGCACTCTCCCAAGTTGGAAACCATTCAAATCTTGCGTAAAGGGCATGTGCGTCGCTCCAAGCTGTATTACCTGCGTCAACGCACCGGGAAAGCAGCGAGAATTCGTGAAAAACTGGGCGCTCCCAAAGAAATTTTTGATACGTTGGCGGTTGAAGAGCCTGAGCCACAGCCTGAGCCTGAAGTGGTTGTTGATGCTGTGGCTGAAACTCAGCCTGAACCGCCTGCCGCTGAATAATCAGACTCAATGGTATCCTGGGCATATCGCGAAGTTAGATCGCGAGCTCGATCAGTATCTTAAACAGCTGGATCTGGTGGTGGAAGTTTTGGATGCACGAATTCCAATTTCTACATGGCATCAAGACTTGTCTGAGCGCTTGCGGGCCAAGTGTCCGGTGTTATTGGTATTGAATAAATCAGATTTATCCGACCCCAACTATACCGAGCCCTGGCTGGTGCAGTTTAGAAAGACTTATCCGGCCACGTTGGCCTTTGAGGCAACGACGGGCAAGGGGAAGAATAAAATGGTCGAAAAGTTGCTGGCCTTGGGAGAACCCAAGTTTAAGCAGTTGGAGGCCAAGGGCTTGAAGCGACGTCCTTTGAGAGTAGGGGTCGTCGGTATGCCGAATGTGGGGAAATCCAGTCTGATTAATGCCCTGGTTGGCAAAAAAAAGGTTAAGACCGGTCACCGAGCCGGGGTTACCCGTCAAACTCAATGGGTTCGTATTCATCCGCAGGTGGAGCTATTGGATACACCTGGCTTGATTCCGCCGCGACTGGAGTCTGAGGAAATCGGAATCCATCTGGCTTGGGTGTATTCTATTGGAGATAGAGCCTTTGAAGAGGAAGACGTGTTGCCGTCGTTTTTGACCCAGGTTGAATCCTTATATCCAGGCATGTTACAGCAGGTGTTGGATTTACCGCCTGATACACTTCTCTCCATTGAGACAATCGCCCGGCGCAGAGGGTATTTACTGCCCGGCGATCAAGAAGATTTGCGCCGCACGGCTCAGGCCATTCTAAAAGATTTTCGTCATGGTCGGTTAGGGAGATTGACCCTTGAACGCCCGGTATAAAAAACAACGGCAGCAGCGTATGCAAGAACTCTGGGCTTTTGATCTGGCCATGTTGGCACAGGCTGATGTGACGGCCCTTATTGGTGTAGATGAAGTGGGTAGAGGCAGTTTAATTGGCCCTGTAGTAGCGGGGGCCGTGCTTCTGCCTGCCACTTTTGATGAGATTGTGCACGATGAACAGATGCTTTTGGAACTGGACGACTCCAAAGCGCCGCATTTGCACCACCAAAAACGTTTGGCATTAGCGAACCTGCTGAAAAACCTCTGCATTTGGGGAATTGGAGAAGCCTGCAAGGAAGAAATCGAAACGCTGAATATTTATCATGCCTCGCTTTTGGCGTCTCATCGCGCTGTGATGGACTTAATGAGCCGTCATGAAAATCCGGTGGAAACCCAAACCTATTTGGTCAGTATCGATGGCCGAGTTAAAATTCCGCATCTTCGGAATCCTCAACGTTCAGAAGTGAAAGGGGATGGCAAGTCAGCCGCCATTGCAGCAGCATCTATTATTGCCAAGGCACATCGTGACGAGTGGGTGATTGCTTGCTCAAAAACATACCCGGGCTATGGCTGGGAAACAAATATGGGTTACGCCACACCGGCCCATAAAAAAGCCTTGGAAAAGCTGGGTGTCACGCCCCTGCATCGTCAAACTTATAGTGTTGTACAGGAAACGTTGGTCTTTAAATGAGAGGCAAATAAGCTTTTTATCTCTTCCCAAACCTGATTTGCGGCTTGGGGGTTGTAACTGGGGCGCCGGTCACAGAAAAATCCATGATCTGCCCCGGCATAGGTGACGACTTGATGAGGTACATGGGCTTTTTCAAGCGCGTGATCAATGGCAGAAATATTTTCTACAGAGATAGACCCGTCTTTTTCGCCATACCCACAGAAGACATAGCCATGGATTTTTCCAGTCAAGTCAATAAGAGCGTTTTCAACAATACCAGAGCCATAGAGTGACACAGTCACCGCAACTTCAGGGAGCGTGGCTGCCAGATAAGCCACATATCCGCCAAAACAGAACCCAATCGTTCCCAACTGATCTTTAGGATCGCATTCCGGCAAGTTGTGTAAATAGCGAATACTTGCCTCAGCATCAGCAAGTAAATCCTGATGGGAAACTTCCGCTTTGTACTGTCGACCAATCTCGATGTCCGCTGGCGTGTAGCCCAGATTCAAGTCCGGTGTCTGACGATGATAAAAATTGGGAGCTATGGCGATGTAGCCCTCCTCAGCAATACGGCGCGTGACATCTTGAATGTGTTCGTTGATGCCAAAAATCTCCATAAAAACGATAATCCCCGGATAGGTCCCCGGTTTATCAGGCTTTGCCAGATAAG